>Ga0315298_1001049_pt1 | contig 52482 bp, 42 predicted proteins | sample WHS_1_MG_FD_203077 | JGI IMG/M metagenome (GOLD analysis project Ga0315298, IMG submission 203077) | Extremophilic microbial mat communities from Washburn Hot Springs, YNP, Wyoming, USA - WHS_1_MG | ecosystem: Environmental > Aquatic > Thermal springs > Hot (42-90C) | place: USA: Wyoming... | reverse complement strand
TCACGCGGCGTCGCTGCATCAGGGTTTCCCCCATTGTGCAAGATTCCCCACTGCTGCCTCCCGTAGGAGTCTGGCCCGTGTTTCAGTGCCAGTGTGGCCGTGTGCCCTCTCAGGCCGGCTACCGATCGTCGCCTTGGTAGGCCATTACCCTGCCAACTAGCTAATCGGCCGCGGGCCCCTCCTCCGGCGCCTTTCGGCTTTCTCCTCCCGGACTTATGCGGTATTAGCCCCGGTTTCCCAGGGTTATTCCCCACCAGAGGGTAGGTTACCCACGTGTTACTCACCCGTACGCCACTTTACTCACCGGGTTGCCCCGGCTTTCTCGTGCGACTTGCATGTGTTAGGCGCGCCGCCAGCGTTGATTCTGAGCCGGGATCAAACTCTCGTTTGATCTCTTTGAGTCAATCGCCGTTCCGCCCGAACTCAAGGTCCAGACGGTTTCGACTGTGCGTCCAACCAGATTTTCAAACATCTGCGCGGCCGATCGGGGATCCTTGCGGAAGCCCATCTTGCCGCCGGCCTCGAAAGCCGTTTTGAGCGCAAGCTGCCTTGGCGGCCTTCCTTCACGGCCCGCAGCTCCCCGCTCAAGAATTCTTGGGAACTCGAAAGAACTTCAGGAAGCGTCCCAGCGGCCTCTGCCGCCAGGTCCGCTGTTGTTCTCTAATCCCTTACCGTCTACGGATTCTACCACGGCCCCGGGAGACCTTGCAAGTGCCTGTGTCCGGCTCCCGGCGGGTTTCAACCTCAATGACGGCTACATTCAGATTACCAGATCGTCACCGCTTTGACAAGATCCCCCTTCGCTTTTTTTGCCGAGGCCTCCGCGCCCCGGCGAGCCGCCCTTCCCAAGCCCGTGGATCCCCTCATCGGCTGGCGCTATTCTAATGTAAGCAGTCACCTCTGCCGCCATGATTTGCCGACTCCCCGGTTTTCGCACCGTTGGCTCCGTGACCCTGTGCGCGCTGCTGATCCTGGCCGGCTGCACGCAAACCGCTCCGCCCGCCCGCGAGGCTGCATCGCAATCCGCTCCGGCGGACCGCAGCGCCGATGACGCCGCGCGCTTCCTGGCAGGCATGCCGGCCCGCCCCGGTTCTCCCTTCTCGGACCTCGAATCTTCCCCCGACTGGCTCGAGCACCGCCAGCGAATCCAGGAACTTTGGAAGCCGGTGCAGGGGTGGCTTGGCCGGATGCGCGATTTCCACGACAGGGAATTGCACTCCGCCGAGATTACCCAACGGCCGGCCTTCTATCCGTTCAGCGGACCGGACGTGCTGATTCTGACGACTCTATTCCCGGACAATCCCACCTATCTCATGGTTGGCCTGGAGCCGCCCGGGACGCTGCCCGACCGCCGTGCCATCGAACGGGCCGGCCTCCGGCGCTTCCTGGAGGGCATGCGGGAATCCGTCTATTCCGAACTCCACCGCAGCTTCTTCATCACCCGCGAAATGGACCGCACGTTCCGCGGCCAGGTCACCGACGGACTCACCGCCCCCATGTTGCTCCTGCTGGCGCTCTCCGATCAGCGCATCCTCTCCTTCCGTTACGTTCGCATCGGCGAAGATGGAAGCATCCTCCCCCGTCCCGCCCGCTGGCAAGCGCCAGGCAAGAACGCCAACAAGGGAGTCGAGATTGTGTTTCAACGTGAAGGGCATGCACTCCCGCAGACCCTCTACTACTTCTCGGTCAACCTCCAGGACAGCCGCCTGCGCAGCAACACCTCTTTCCTGAAGCTCCTCGACCGGATGGGGCCCTTCAGCACCTTCCTCAAAGCCACCTCCTACATGCCCCACCACCGCGACTTCGCGCTGATTCGTGGTGAGATTCTCTCGCGCAGCACCGCCATTCTTCAGGACGATTCCGGCATCCCCTTCCGCTACTTCCAATCTCCGGCCTGGAGGGTCCAGTTGTTCGGGAGCTATGACCGGCCTTACGGCAGCTTCCGGTATCTAGAGCAGCCGGACCTGCGCGCCGCATATGCCGCCCGGGGCGCCACACCTCTGTCATTCCGCATCGGCTACGGGTTTGGGAAAATCCCCTCCAACCTGCTGCTGGCGGTCCGCAATGACCGGCCCGCCGCGCCCTAACCCGCCGCTGGGGAGCAGGCCAAGGCACTCCCGCGCAGCCCCCCGGCCACCTCCGTACGCTCGAACTTCGCGCCGCCCGCGCCGCGGTCTCTCTTTGAAAGCGATGTCACCCCAGCAGAGGGCATTAGCCGCGGCAATGCTGGCGGCCGACCTCAGCCGCCAAGGGCTGATCAAGGTCAACACCATCATGAGCCTCGAGGAGGTCCTCCGGGTGCTGGAGAACGACACTCGAGGCCGCCGCGACCCGGAGTACCATTTCAGCATCTTCGGCGAACCTTCTTTGACCGGCGTTTGGGGCTATCGCGTGGAGGGGCATCACGTCAGCCTCCACTGCACTGTGGTGCGGGGGAAGGTGACCGGCAACCCAACCTTTCTCGGCGCCAATCCCGCCGAAGTACGGAGCGGACCTCATAAGGGGCTGCGGGTCCTTCGCGCAGAGGAAGACAGGGCCCGCGCACTGTTGGAGTCCCTCTCGGAAACCCAGCGCCAGACGGCGGTTGTCAGCAGCCGTGCCCCCGGTGACATTTTGACCGAGCGCAGCCGGAAAGCCGCCCTAAAAGACCAGCCCAGCGGACTCAGCGCCGACCGGCTCAACACCGCCAGGCGGAACCGCCTGGAAGAACTGGTCTTCACCTACATCGAAAACCTTCTGGAGGAGCTGGCCTCACAGCGCATGAATCGCCTCAAACAAGCGGGCACGAACCTGTACTTCGCCTGGGCAGGAACCCTGGAGCGCGGCGGACCTCACTACTACCGGGTCCACGCGCCCGGCTTGTTCTTGATCGAATACGACAACACCCAGAACCGCGCCAACCACATTCACTCGGCGTGGCGCGACTTCGACAACGATTTCGGCGAGGACCTGCTCGCCGCGCATTACCGCAGCGCGCCCGCTCATCATGGGCATCTCGCCCGCCGGACCGCCAGCCGCCAGCGACCGCTCTGAGGGCTGCCGCCCGTCGCGGGAACTTACGGCCTCGTGCAGCTCCGGGAGTGGCATGGACCGCCCAACAGCAAGCACTCCAAAGGCAAGCTGTGCGGCCCTCGCCGTTCAGTATGATGGTTCGCGGAGGTCCAACATGAGTTCAACCCGTAGGGAGATTCTGGGCGCGGCGTTCCTGGCAAGCCAGTGGTCCGCTGCGGCGGCGCCGACGGTGACTCGCTACGTCCGTTTCCGCCGCGGCCCCGCCACGGCGTACGGCATTCTCGACGGCGACACCATCCGCGAGATCCGCGGCGACCTTTTTGGCGCACGCCAGGAGACCGGCCCCCGTCACAAGCTGGCGGACGTCAAGCTCCTCTATCCTTGCGAGCCCTCCAAGGTCCTGGCCGTGGGACTCAACTACCGGAGCCACCTGGGCCAGCAGAAGCCGCCTACCGTGCCGGAGCTGTTTTATAAGCCGATTACCTGCCTGACTCACCCCGAAGACCCTGTGCTGATTCCGCCCGAGGCCAAGAACGTTCATTATGAGGGCGAGCTGGTCATCGTCATCGGCAAGCGAGCCAAGGGGCTCAGCCCAGCCGAGGCGCGCGAAGCGATCTTCGGCGTCACCTGCGGCAACGACGTCAGCGAGCGCGACTGGCAGAAGAGCGACTTGCAGTGGTGGCGCGCCAAAGGCGCCGATACGTTCGGCCCGCTGGGTCCGGTGATTGTCCGCGGCATCGACTATGGCCGCCTGGAGCTGGAGACGCGGCTGAACGGCAAAACCGTCCAGAAGCAGAACACCTCGGACCTCCTGTTCGACTGCCCCACCATCGTCAGCTTCGCCAGCCGTTTCGTGACCCTCATGCCCGGCGACGTCATCTACACCGGCACGCCCGGCACAACCGGCCCCATGAAGCCCGGCGACATCGTCGAGGTAGAGATCTCCGGCATCGGGACGCTGCGCAACCGGATCGCCGCTGCCTAGTGCGGGCGCGGCCAGCCGGGGTAAGATGACGGCATGATCAAGCTCGTGCTTCTCATGGCGCTGTTCTGTTTCTGCTTGGCGGCGGCTCCGCCCGCGCCGCCGGTCATCTTCGACACCGACATGGGCAACGACGTCGACGACGTCATCGCCTTGGCCGTCCTTAACGCCTTGCAGACACGGGGCGAGTGCCGCCTCGCCGCCGTCACCATCACCAAGGACAACCCTTGGGCCCCGGTCTTCGTCAGCCTCTTGAACACGTTCTATGGCCGCCCGGAGATCCCCATCGGAATCGTCAAGGGCGGCGCAACGCCCGAGGACGGCAATTACAACCGCCAGGTGGCGCAGCTCACTGCGAAAAACGGCAAACCGCTCTTTCCACGGCGGCTGTCGGAAACCTCAACCGTCCCGGACGCCGTCCAAGTGCTCCGCCGCGCCTTGGCCGCAGAAGCCGACGGGAGCGTCCTCATCGTCCAGACGGGTTTCAGCACCAACCTGGCCCGCCTCCTGGACTCGCCGCCGGACTCCATCAGCCCGCTCGCGGGACGCGATCTGGTTGCCCGCAAGGTGCGTCTGCTGAGCGTCATGGGCGGACACTTTACCAACCCGGCCTTCACCGAATACAACATCAAGATGGACGTGCTCTCCGCCGAGAAGCTCTTCGCCGGCTGGCCCGGCCCCATCGTAGCGGGCGGCTACGAAATCGGCATTTCGATCCAATACGATCCGGCGCGGCTGGAATCCGACTTTCGCTGGATCCAGGATCACCCCCTGGTGCACGCCTACCACTTCTACCGCAAGATGCCTTACCGAGAGCCCCTGTGGGATCCGGCCTCCGCCTTGTACGCCGTGCGGCCGGAAGGAGGCTATTTCGCGCTGTCGGAGCCCGGCACGGTGACCTTCACCGCGGAGGGAGCTACGCGATTCCAGCCTTCCAAGGATGGCAGACACCGATACCTGATCGTCAACGACGCGCAGCGCGCCGCCGTGCGCGAAGCGATCTCGATGCTGGCCAGCCAGCCGCGCTGAACGCCGCAACCGCTGCTTTGGCGGAGCCGGCTACCGGGATCCGGTAAGCAGCTTGCCGTCGGAAGAGTATTCCTCAACTGGGCCGAACTTTTTGAGAGGCTCCCGGATCTTCGACGCATCTCCCACGGCCACAATTTGAATGTTGTCCACCGGAACGTACTTCCGCGCCACCTCCCGCACCCGCTCCGGGCTGAGCTTCATGATCTGCTCGGGAAACCTGTCCCAGTAGTCCGCGGGAAGGCCGTAGTCTTTCAGCTCCATGGCCCGGCTCAGCACGCCCGCCGTGCTCTCCAGCGACCGGGCGAAGCTGCCCACCAGCGCCCGGCGCGCGCCGTCCAGCTCATCGGCGGGCGCCAGCCGCTCGCGCACGTCCCGGAACTCCTTCAGAATCTCGTTCAGCGCCGCTTCGGTGACTTCGGTGCGAACCGAAGTGGCGGCCTCGAAATCGTTGTAGTACCAAGTTGCGGAAAAGCCGCTGGAGATGCCATAGGTATAGCCCTTCTCCTCCCGGATGTTGCGGAACAGGCGCGAAGCCGGACCGCTGCCCAGGACCTGATTCAGCAAGGTGCAGGCAATGTAATCCGGGTCCCTGCGCCCGATGGCGCGATTGGCCACGATCAGGTAAGTCTGCACCGAGTTCGGGCGGTCGATCAGCGCCACCCGCTTCTCGCGGATGGGGGGATCCAGAGGCAGCTTGGGCAGCGGCGGGGGAGCGCCCTGCCAGCCGCCCAGAAGCTTCTCCAAGCGCGGCAGCATCTCTTTCAGCGTGATGTCGCCCGCGATGCCGATCATCCCCCCGGCGGGCTTGTAGTTGGCGTTGTAGTATTGGACCACGTCTTGCCGGGTCAGCCGCTTGAGCGCTTCCGCCGAGGGAGCCGTGATCTTCCGCGCATCGTTTGGATAAAGAATGGCGTACAGCCGCTCGTTGGCCAGGAAGGCAGGCTGCGCCCGCATCGCCTGGAGGGAACTCAATTGCCGCCGGACTAGGTTATCCAGCTCGGACTGCGGAAAGGCCGGGTTCAGCAAGACGTCCGCAAGCAGCTCCAGCAGCTCGTCCAGGTTATCCGTCAACCCGCTGATGCTCACCGAGACTCCCCGCTGGCCTGCCGACGCGCTCAGGCTGCCGCCCAGCTCGGCCAGAGTTTCGGCAATCTGCCGGGCATCCCGCGTCTTGGTCCCCTGCCGCAGCAAGTACGCCGTCGCATCCGCCACAACTCCCGCCAGCTCCGGCGGCTCTTGCAAACTGGAAGCCCGGATCAGAATCGTCATCGAGAACGAAGGCGTGCGGTGATCCTCGAGCACCATCACCGACATGCCGTTTTTGAGCCGCGCTTCGGAAGGACGGGGAAACTTTACGCGAAGGATTTCGTTGGAGACCGGCGCCCGGCTCAGGCGCACCACGCCCGACAAGGACGACGGCGCCTGCTGAGGGGCCTGCGCCGGCGCGGAGCAAACCAGCAGCGCCGCCGCGGCCGTGATTGTGAACCATCGATTCGCTCGGATCATGGCTTGCCTCCTAATTCTTCTTTGCGGCCGCGGGCTTGGTCGCGCCGGGCGGTGAAGCCGCCGGCACGGTCACCACCACGGTGCGGTTTTCCGGCCGCAGATACTTGCGCGCCGCTTCCCTCACCTGTTCCGCCGTCACCGCCGCCCGCCGTTGTTCGATCGTGTTCAGGCGGCCGGGATCGTTGAACCGTACCGCGTCGCTTGCCAGACTGGAGGCGCGGCTCAACACCGACGACCGGACCGAAACCGCCGACCGCCGGGCCGCCGTCCGCGCCCGCAGCAGCTCCTTGGGAGTGATCCCCTCCCGCTGCAAGCGGGCGATCTCTTCATACATCAGCTTCTCGGCTTCCTCCGGCGTCCGCCCCGCTTGGACCATGACCGTGAGCAAGTAAAGGCCCGGCCCAATCCGCTCCGAAACCCCGCCGCCCACCGAGACCGCCACCTGAGACTCGCGCACGAGTCTTTGATATAAGCGCGAACTCTCGCCCGAGGCCAGCGCAATGTGCATCGCGTTCAGCGCCTCAATGTCCGGATGGTTGCCCGGCGGAATCTTGTAGGCTACCGAGACCCGCGCCAAGCGCGCCAGCTTGTCCTCCAACCGGTCCCGGCGTTCGGCGGTCTGCGGCGGCTCGCTAAAGTCCACCGGCTTGGGCGGGGGCTGCCGGGGAATGTCGCCGAAGTACTTCTTGATCTTGGCCATGGCCTCGGCGGAGTTGAAATCTCCCACCAGCGCCAGCACCGCGTTGTTCGGGGCGTAGTACGTCCGGAAGAACTCCTTGACATCTTCCAGGGTGGCGGCGCTGAGATCTTCCATGGAACCGATCACCGAGTGCTTGTAAGCGAAGGTATCGTAGGCCAGCTCGGTCAACCGTTCGCCGCTCGGCCCGTACGCCTGGTTGTCCACGCTCTGGCGCCGCTCCTCTTTCACCGTGTCCCGCTGGTTGTCCAAGTTTTCCTGGGTTACGGCCAGCGACCGCATCCGGTCCGACTCCAGAAACAGCCCGAGGTCCAACTGGTTCTTGGGCAGCACTTCGAAGTAAACCGTCGTGTCCGGGCTGGTGGCTCCGTTCATCGTGCCGCCGTTGGTGAAGACCAGATAGAAATGCTCGCCGGGTCCTACGTTGGCGGAACCCTTGAACATCATGTGTTCGAAAAGATGAGCGAAGCCGGTCCGTCCCGGCCTCTCGTCCTTCGATCCCACGCCGTAAGCGACAAAAATGGCGTATACGGGCGCGTGGTGATCCTCACTCAAGATGACACGCAGTCCGTTGTCCAGCCGCGTATCGGTGAACTGCACCGGGGGGATCGGCTTGGGCGCCTGGGCCGTGACCGCCCCGACGGCGCAAGCCAGCATCAGAAACAGGAACTTCCTCATGAAAGTCTCCCGCACCCTGGATGGGCTGAGTCCAAGTATATACCGCGTGAGAGAGCTCCAATCGGCCCCTCGCTGTGGCGCTGCCCCAAATGCCTCTGTCAGGAACCCCTTGGATCGCTTTCGCTTAACACCCCCGAACGCCCGCCCTACGGATTGCCCGTCAGTTCCTGATAGATCACATCGACCAGCGTGGGGAAGCGGGCCCCGGTGGAGGCGGTTTCGCCCATAGCGCTCTTAATCTGCTCGAGCGTCTGACCTTGCCCTATCAACGCTTTCACCTTCGCCTGCTTGGCCTCAATGGAAGAAAGCAGGGCTTGGATGTCCGCCTTCGTGAGCGGGTCGGCATGCCCCGAAACGAATGTGTCGGCATCCAGGGCCAGCATGCGGCGCAACACGTTCACCAGGCCCGTACTGCTGCCGCCCTTTTGCCGGTGGATCAACGGGTCGCGGCCCACAAAGAGCAGGTCGCCTACAAACGCGATCTTCTGCCGGGGCAGCAGGACGATCAGATCGCCGCTGGTGTGCGCCGGCCCGAAGTAGAGCAGCTCCATGGGCACTCCCCCGATGCTCAGCCTCCGCGATTCCGTCAGAGTCTCGTTCGGGAGATACGCCGCCAGAGCGGTCTGATTCTGCGTCTGGATGGCCGCCTCCATGTCTTTCCGGGTGCTGGCATGCGCAAGGATCCTAAGACCTTGTGGGAATCCCGGCAAGCCGTTCACGTGGTCGCCGTCGCTGTGGGTGAGGATGAGGGTGCGGACGGGATTCGGCGTCACTTTCCGGATCTCAGCGAGCATCTCGCGCGCCGAAGCCTCCGTCATTTTCGCGTCGATTACGACGACTTCTTTTTCGCCGACGATAAACCCGGCATTGGCGCCGCTGCCGCCTTTGACCAGGTACACTCCTTCACGAAGCGGAACCACGCTCAGGGGCGCCGGTTGAGGTTGCGCCAGGGCAATGCCCCCGGCGAGTGCGACGAAAACGACCAGGCTCGGGAAGTTCATAGCTCGAAGATGAGCATACCATCCCGCTGAGTGCGCCTCGGAAAAGCGCGGGAACGAAGCGCCGTCATAGCACTCAGCCGAACCGCCGGCTCAGATCCTCAGCCCAGAAATCGGCCGCGTTCCTCCAGGCCAGGTAGCAGGCCGCCCCCGCCGCCGCCAGAAGGACAGCATTCACCAGCCAGCCGTTGGCGTGCTTGCCGAGCAAACCCCGGTCGTTGTTGAGGCGCAGCAGAACCAGCAGCACAAGCGGCAGCAACAGCGCCACCAACGCCGTGCTGATGAGAGTGATCCAGACCGGCTTCCAGCCTGTGAACAGGACGTAGACGGGCAAACCGCAAAACCACAGGAGGAACCAACGGTAGGCCCGCTGCCGGGAGGGCGCTTCCTGCGGCGCGGAACCGGCCTTCCGGCGCAGGCATCTGTGCCAGATGTCGGCCGTCACCACGCTGTAACCGGTATTGGCGCCGAGGTACACATTGAAAACCGCAGCCAGGATGCCCGCGCTCAGTATCAGCCGGCCGGCTTCGCCCAAAGCGCTGGAGAAGATCGGCGCCATGTCCTCCATTTCGACCACCGCGGTTCCGGCCGGATGCAGCACCGCCGCTTCCGCAACCTGGGTCAGAGCGCCCATAGTGAAGATCGCAGTCACGCTGACCATCAGGTCCGTGCGCTGCTTCTTTAACTGCGAAGCCTCCCGCGAGCCGGTCTCGTGAACGAAAGTGGCGTACTTCAGGTTGCCCATCGATCCGGCCGCCGAGCCGGCCAGCGACATCAGCAGAAAAAGAAACGCGTAGGGCCCCTGTTCGGCAGGCAATCCAGGCAGAAAGCCGCTGGCGATTCCCGCCGGCAAGGGCTTGGAAAGCAGCGCCACCGCCAGCAGCGCGCCACCCAGAAACGCCACCTGCGGCTTGCTGACGCTCCGCACGGCTTGATACCGGCCCCAGTACATCAGGGCAAATCCCAAGGACCAAAGCAGAACGGACCAAATCTCGGCGCTGCCGCTAAAAGGCAGCGGGACCAATAGGTGAGCGAAGGCCCCCAGAAGCAGCAACTGGCTCATGTTGCTCAAGTGCCGCTTGAGAATCAGCGCGCCGAAGATCATCCACACCACCCAGCGCCCGGCGTGCTGGTAGCCTTGCAGGAGGCTTTCCCCCGTCACGACGACAGAGCGCGCCGAGGATTCGAGAACCGCGAAGCGCACCAGCACGATCAGCACGAAGGCCCACAGGGCGCTGTAGCCCTAGCCGGCGCCCATGGCGGCGTTGGCGGCCAGGTCTTGCGGCCCAACCGTCGACAAGACAAAGCGCCGGGGCCAACGGCCGGCGCCCATTGCCGCAAGGCTCTCGAGCGCCCTTCCGCGGTTGCGGTGGACAAGGCCATCTTTAATGCCTCACCACGCGTAGATGTGCGATCTTCCCGTCCTTGGTCGCCGCCGGCTCCTCGCGGCTCACGCTGAGAGTTCAGCTCTGCTGCCAGTGCCACGCCATCGAGTGGTGGCCGCGCGAGCGGGATGCCAGATAGCTCAGGACCTTTCCGGCCACCTCCGGCTCCTCGACCGGGCCCACGCGGGGGCTGATCAGAATGCGCACCTTGCTCTCCGGTCCGCGCTCCTCTTCCACAAATTGATAGTCGGCCGGGCTGCCGCCGAAGGCCATCGGGAGGACCTCCTCCACAAGGGACACAAATTCCCCGCCCAAGAAGTGCATCCCGCCGGTGGTGAGTTTCTCATAGCTGCGGATCGTATGCCGGTGGACGGTCAGTCCTTCGCGCTGGAGTCCGCAGCCGCAATCCCGCCGCGCCAGGACCCCGTATTCCCCGGTGTCCAGGTTCAGTATGATCTTGGGTGCGGCGGGAAGCAGAGTCGTTAAGTAAAGGGCATCCAGGCGGCTTTGCCCGTCCGGCAGTAGCTTGGGGCGCTGGATCACCGCGATCTTGCCCAAAAACAAGTGCACCTCGTCGCAGGCGCTGGGATCGGCGCAGCCGCCCGCCAGCGGACCGCATTCGGCCATCGCCCACCCGCTGAATGCCCCCGCGCCCGCCTCCTCGCTCAAGGTGGTGTTCGTGACGTTGACTCCCCGCACCTCCCGCAGCGCTTCATAGCTGCCGAAGAAGAAGGTGCGATCTCTGCGCAGCGGTCCGCCGAGCGAGCCTCCGGCCTGGTGGCGGCGGAACTCGGGCTTCCCTTGTGCGTCGAAGAAGTTCCTCGGGCCTAGATTGTCATTGCGGTGAAAATAGAGGGCGCTTCCCGCCGGGGCCAGCATGAACAACGACCATAAAAGACGGCAAGCGTTTCTCTTTAACGTCCCAGCGCTTTCGATGAACTCTATGGGAGTTTAGCGCAGACCCTCGTTCACTCCGGTGATTCTCTCAAACCCGCTCCGCCCGCAGGAAACCGCGCCGCAGGCGCTTTCTGCGGCAGGCTTTACGGGCGCGCCTGGTCCGTGCTACTTTCGACGGTGTGATGAGAAGCCGCTTGATTTTACCTGCCGTGGTTCTTCTGTTTGCAGCCGCGTACTCTCTTTTCGCTCAGGCAACGGGCCCCGCCGAGGCACGCCAGGCGACGTTCACCATCCGCGGCAGCGGGGGTTGGGACAAGTGCACCATCGAGGTGGTGGTCGACGGAACAGCCGACGTCGAGATCCGGGGAGACCGGGCCGTGTTGCGGACTCTCGCAGGTCAACCGGCGACGTGGCGGCGCTTCGAGTGCAGCGGCCCGCTCACCGCCTACCCGGAGGAGTTCAAGTTCACCGGAGTGGACGGCCGGGGCAACCAGCGCCTGGTGCAAGACCCGCGGAACGGGCGCGGCACGGCGATCGTGCGCATCGAGGACCCGCGCGGAGGATCCGAAGGCTACACCTTCGACATCGAATGGCGCGGCGGCGGCAACTTCCCGCCTCCCGGTCAGAATGTTCCTCCCACGCGGTCCGGCCCACCAGACCGGCCCGGCACACCGGCGGCAGGCCGGGATCTGGGCCGGGTGGTCTCGCTTTGCCAGCGCGCCGTTGAGGAGCGCGCCGCAAGGGACGGGATCACGGCCCTTGTGATCGAATCGCTACAGGCCGATCTCCGCCCTGGGCAGAACAATTGGATCGCGGGCACGGCCACGGCGTCCCAAAGCCGCTTGGGCCGGGGCGTGGCGTTCAACTTCTCCTGCTCGGTCAACTTTGATACCGGAGTGCTTTACTCGGTGGAGTTGACCCGCCGTTAGACGCAGTACCGCCGCGCCTCAGTAAGAGATGCAGTCGTCACACCAGTTGCCGTCATCGTCGTAGTGTGGCCAGCCGCCGCGGTGGTCCAGATATCCCGAGGCCAAGACGCTCTCGTCAAAGCCGCCCGGCGGCCCAAGAAGCGTTGACTTTGGAATCGCACCGGTGCAAACTCCTTTCCGGCAAATCATACACCCGCGGCTCATGCTATGCTGCCGGGTATTATGCGACCCAGCCGCCGACAGCTCCTGTTCGGAAGCGCCGCCCTAGCCGCAGCACGATCACGCACAGCTTCCGGTCAACCCCTTCAGCCCACCTCACCCGCCTACCGGCTGGCGCTCTGGTACCGCAAGCCCGCCACCAATTGGGAGCGCGAAGCTCTTCCAGTCGGCAACGGCAACTTGGGCGCCATGGTGTTCGGCGGCGTCCCGGTGGAGCGGATCCAGTTGAATGAGCACAGCCTGTGGTCCGGACGGCGGGAAGACATCGACAGCCCGCACACGCTGGAACTGTTGCCCAAAGTCCGCCAACTGTTCTTCGAGGGCAAATACGCGGAGGGCCACCAGATGGCGCAGCAAATGATGGTCCGCACCAAGATGACCCCGTCCGCCTATCAGACCCTCGGCGATCTGACGCTCGAATTCGACCACGGACCAGAAATGGAAGACTACCGGCGGCTGCTGGATCTGGAGACCGCACTGGCGCGCGTCACCTACCGCTCCGGCGGCGCCGAATACACCCGAGAGGTATTCGCTTCCGCAGCGGATCAAGTCTTAGTGGTCCACATCGAATGCAGCAAACCCGGAGGACTGACCTTTACCGCGAAGCTCAGCCGCCCTGCGGACGCCAGCGTGGAATACACCGCGCCGAACAGCGCGGTCCTTCGCGGGCAGGCAGCCAACGGCGGATCCCGTTTCGAATGCCGCATGGAGGCACGGCTCGCCGGTGGAAAGGCCACTGTGGCAACAGGCGGTCTTCGTTTCGAGGGCGCGGATTCCGTCACGCTCTTGCTGGCCGCCGCCACAGATTACAGGCTGGACTACGAAGACTTCCACGGCGGTCCCGATCCGGCCCAGGTTTGCCGCCAGCGGCTCGCTGCGGTTGCAAAACGTCCCATCGAGGACCTGCGCTCGGCGCACATCGCGGCGCATAAGAAGTTGTTTGGCCGGGCCTCTCTCCAACTCTACGGTCCCGACCGCTCCAGCATCCCGACCGACGAGCGCCTGGCCGCGGTACAAGCCGGCGGCGACGATCCGCAGTTGGTCAATTTGTACTTCCAATACGGCCGCTATTTACTAATCAGCAGCTCCCGGCCCGGCGGTTTGCCCGCCAATCTGCAAGGGATCTGGGCCGACGGGTTGAATCCGCCCTGGTCCGCCGACTACCACGTCAACATCAACATTCAAATGAACTATTGGCCGGCCGAGGTTACCAACCTGCCGGAGTGCCACACGCCGCTGTTCGACTTCACGGACATGCTGCGCGCCCCGGGACGCAAGACGGCCAAGACTGCTTACGGCTGCCGCGGCTTCGTGGTCCACTACACGACGAACCTTTGGGGCCAAACCGCGCTCACGGGGCAAACCGTGTGGGGTCTGTGGCAAGGAGGCTCGGGCTGGCTGGCGCGGCATTACTGGGAACACTACGCCTTTGGACGGGACCTCAAGTTCCTGCGCGAGCGCGCCTATCCGGTGCTCAAGGAGGCCGCCGAGTTCTACCTGGATTTCCTGGTGGAGGATCCGCGCGCCAAACGGCTGGTCGCTGGCCCCGCTTCCTCTCCCGAGAATCGCTACATCCCTCCCGGCGGCGGCAAGGCCGATGTGGACATCGCGCCGGCCATGAGCCAGCAGATCGTCTGGGACACGCTCACCAACGCCATTCGCGCCGCCGAGATTCTGGGCGTGGATGAAGAATTCCGCCGCCGCGCCTCCGACGCACGCTCGCGCCTCGCGCCCATTCAGATCGGCAAATACGGGCAGATCCAGGAGTGGTCCCAGGACTTCGATGAAGTGGAGCCGGGCCACCGCCACATCTCGCAGCTTTACGCTTTGCACCCCGGCGAACAGATCTCCACGGCGCGCACACCAGAGCTGGCAGCCGCAGCCAAACGAACGCTCGAGCGCCGTCTCGCCCACGGCGGCGGGCACACGGGCTGGAGCCGCGCCTGGATCATCAACTTCTGGGCGCGGCTGGGCGAAGCCGAGCTGGCCTACGAGAACGTCATGGCTCTGCTGCGCAAGTCGACGCTGCCCAATTTGTTCGACACGCACCCGCCCTTCCAGATTGACGGCAATTTCGGGGGCACAGCCGGCCTTGCGGAAATGCTGATTCAAAGCTACGCGGGGGAAGTCGCCTTGCTGCCCGCTTTGCCCAAGGCTTGGCCTATGGGCATCTTCCGGGGCTTCCGCGCGCGGGGAGGCCTAACGGTGGATGTAAGCTGGGCCGGAGGCAAGATCGTCTACGCCTACTTCCACGCGGCCGTAGATGGCAAGCACCAGATCCGGGTCCCGCGCGGCACGAAGATCAAGGCCATGGATCCTCAGCCGCGAACCGGACTTCCGCAGCCCGATGCGGACGGGCGTTTCCCGCTCGCCGTGCAGGCGCGACGCACCGTTCACATCACGTTCGCCTGAGCAGTCGAAGGAGCGCTCTGCTCGAAGCGCTGCCGCGAGGCCCACAAGCCGAGGCCCGGATTGGGAACGAAGTAGATCTCCTCGCCGTCCACCGTTTGGAAGCCCTCCTGAAGGCGTTCCACGTCGTAGCGGCGCTGCATCTCCTCCAGCGGCGCGTAACGGAACCCCAAGCCTTCCACCTCTTCTTTCGTGAGGCGGCCCGGACAATAGGTCACCGTAAACCGGCCGTCCGTCGAGCCGTGCATCAGATGCGCCGCCGTGCCCAGGCTGGCAGCCAGGTCCTCGTTGCGCTTCACGGCCTCCAGCGTCGCTTCCCTCCCCCGGTAGCCGTATTTCCGGATCAGCCTGTCGATGCCCGGGTCCTCGCCGCACTCCCGGACGCCCGGCGCCAGAATCAGCAGCTCCGCGCCGTCGGCCAGAGCCATGCGCGTCCGGTAGATCGCTTTGTTGCCGATCCAGGTGCTGCGGTATTCATCCGGCCTGAGATAGACCACTGCCTTGTGGATCTCCCTGTCTAACAGCGTCACATTCACCTTGACGCTGAGCTCCGCGGCGCGATAAAAGCACTCCGGGCCATCCCCGATGAAAAGCCCGCGCACCACCGGCTGGCCCTTCGAATCCGCGCTAACCACCGTATGCACATACACCACCGGCAGATGCCGCGCGAACTGCTCCGAGGCGTAGTTGAGAATCCGCCGGATCGGATTGTCCGCCCGTCCCATCAGCCGCTCCAGTCCGTAGACCGCGCTGATGAAGTGGCTCTTGTTGATTCCCTCGGCGCCGCCCGTGCCCACAAAAAGGTTCTTGTTGTAAGAGGCCATGCCCATCACCTCGTGCGGCACCACCTGCCCGAACGACAGGATCAGATCGTGGCCGCCTTGGGCCACCAGCCGCGCCACTTGCGCGGGCCAGGCGAAATCTACCAAGCCGCCCACCTGCTCGCGCACGTACTCGGCGGGCGCCTCTCCCAGCGTCTCAAAACCTTTGCGCCAGTCATGCACCCGGAACAGCTCGCGCGGCATCTCGCCGAACATGGCGCGGAGTTCTTCAGCGGTCATCGGAAAATGCGTCCCGATGGCGGGCAGCACGTCTTTCAACGCCGCCCCGTAATACTCCCACGCAAATCTCGTCAGCAACCCCGCCTGGGAGTGAATCCGGCTTCCGTCCGGCGGCAAGCACAGCACGCGCCGGCGGGCGCCTAGTTGACCCAGGGCTTGATAGAGACCTTCCCGAAGCTGATCCGGGCTCAGGACCGTGTGTTCGTTTCCGATGGCAACCAGCAGGCTCACGCCTTCAGCCTATCACGAGCCCGCTCCCCGCGCGCCGGTCCCATGCGTGGTACATTATCCCCGATAGGAGGAGACTATGGCCTGCAAAACTCCGAAGAAGACGGCCAAGAAGCCCGCGCCGAAGAAGAAGTAAACGCCGGGCCTGACTTCGGTCACTTTCCCGGCGGCGTGCGGACAAAAGCAGCGATGTCGTCCAGCACGTAGCCGGGAATGCGGCCGGGCTTGCCGTACTCGGCCGGCAAGGACTTCCCTTCTCCCTCCAGAAACAGGTGGTTCAACTTCGGGTAACTCTTCAATATCACGTCTTTCCGCCCGCCCAGCGCGCCTTTCCACATTCCGAAATCCTTCATCGTCACCTGGTAATCCCTCTCTCCTTGCAGAATCAGCATCGGCATGGCGAGCTTGGCTGCCGCCGCTACGGGATCGTACTTCTCCAGATCCGCCCAGTACGAAGCAGGCGCAGCGGCGCGGAGCTTCTCCAGCGTCTCCCGCGGCGCTCCCAAGTACTCGAGTTGTTCACGCGCCAGTTCCAGGATTGGCCGCGCGTTGGCCGCCAGCAGAATCACCCCGGCCAGGCTGGGATCCGAGGCCGCGATCCGCGGAGCCAAATAGCCGCCGAGGGAATGCCCTAGGAGGAACACCCGCTTGGGGTCGATGCGGTTCTGCTTGCGTGCCAGAGCAATAGCAGCCAGGGCATCCTCGATGACTTCGTCCTGCACCGTCGCCACCGGCCGCTGCGGGTATTGTTTGGTCCGCTTGACGTAGCGCAACGTGGCCACGCCCCGGGCGGCGAGTCCTTCCGCCAGGTCGCGGAAAGGAGCGTTGGCCGCCACCGTTTCGTCCTGGTCGTGCGGGCCGCTTCCATGCACTAGCACCACCACTGGAAACGGCCCCGGCCCTTCGGGCACGGTCAGGACCGCCGGCAACTTGAGATCGCCCGACTCCACCACCAACTCGCCCGGCTTGGGCGGCTCCGGCGACGGCGGCATCAACCGCAGTCCGGCCACCCGGCCCTGGGCATCAATGGCCACCACTACGTTCATGCGGGCTCTCTCAAACACAGCGGGGAAGGTGTACACCTCAACGCCTTGTGTGCTGGAAACCTGCGGCTGAGGGCGGCCTCCTTGAAGGGCGCCCAGAGACTTCAGCACCGGGCCTACCGCGGCTGCCAGTTTCTCCTGCGGCAGCGCGGCGCTCATCTGCGGAGAGAAGCGGACGGCCAAGGCGGCGAAATCCTGCCGCAGCAGCTCATCAAAGGCCGCCTCGGCGATGCTTCGAGGATCAGCAGCCGCTGCCGGAAACGAAAGGCTGGCCAAGAGTAAGCAGACACAAAAAATGCGGCGCACGCAGCCAGTGTATCAACCGGGACTGTCGGCTGAGGAGCGCGCCGCCAAATCTCCACGACACGCCCGGAACAGACCGGGATGCCCGCGCCGATGGAAGGCAGATTTGCGCCCCCGCCATGCTGCGGTTGTGAAAGCCGTTGAAGGACTACGGCCCCGCCTACCGTCTCCGAACGGTCACCACGGCTTGGGCTTCCGCGGACCGGCCTTCTCCAACCGGCCCCAGCCGCTCGGCGGTCTTGAATTTCACCGACACGCTTGAGACTTCCAGCCCCAGCGTCTCAGCGAGCTTCTCCCGGATCGCCTGGCGAAAATCTTTGAGCTTGGGACGCTCCAGGATCACCGTCGAGTCCACGTGGACCAGCTCGAAGCCGGCCTCCCGAACCAGAGTTAACGCGTGCCGCAAAAACACCAGGCTGTCGGCATCCTTCCAGCGGGGATCGGTGTCGGGGAAATGCATCCCGATGTCGCCCAGCGCCGCGGCCCCAAGCAGCGCGTCCGTGATGGCGTGCGCGAGCACATCGGCATCGGAGTGGCCCGCCAGCCCGAAATCGGAAAGGATGCGCACTCCGCCCAGAATCAGCGCGCGCCCGGCTTCCAGACGGTGTGTGTCCCAGCCCTGACCCGTGCGGTATTCGCTCACGACGCCTTCCTGTGCCGGGACTCCTCGGCCAGAAACAGGCGCGCCAGGTCCATATCCGAGGGCTTGGTGATCTTGATGTTGCGGTCGCTGCCAGGGACCACGCTCACCTCCACCTGCTCCAGGCGCTCCACCAGACTGGATTCATCCGTGCCCGTGAAGCCGTCCTCCCGGGCCTTGGCGAAAGCCTTCTGGAGCAGGTCGAAGCGGAAGACCTGTGGGGTTTGAGCCAGCACCAACCGCTCTCGCGGTATCGTGCCGTGCACTTTGTTGCGCTTGACCTGTTTGACCGTGTCCACCGGCACAATCCCTACGATGGCGGCGCCGCAGGCGGCGGCTTCATAGACGGCCCGCTCGATCGTCGCCGTATCGATGAACGGCCGCACGGCATCATGGACCGCCACCAGGTCCACGTCCGGGGCGAGCGAACCGAGCGCATTCTCGACCGATTGCTGGCGGGTATCGCCCCCTTCCACAAGCCGCACCGGCTTGGAACGCGGCTCGGAGGCCAGCAGCTTTGCCACCCAATCCATATCCTCGCGGCGCAGCGCCACGACAATCTCCGACACCGAAGGACACGCCTCAAACTTGTGTATGGTGTGCAGCAGTATGGGACGGCCGTCAAGCAGCATGAACTGCTTCCGGCTGATGCCTTCTTTTTCCGGGGACTGGCGCCCCATGCGGGTCCCCAGCCCCGCGGCAGGCAATATGACGGCGACTTTCATGGCTTCGGCTGTCTCTCCGGCATTCAGCGGACGGCCGCATTGTGGACCGTCCGGCTCAGGCTACCATCCTAGCGCGGCGGACCGGAGGCCGGGCTGGGGGATTCGCGTTGCGCCCGGTCCCCGGACTTGTCCCCCTGGGGCTTGTCGTAGACGGCGTGCACGCGCTCGTCGTAACGCCCGAAAATCATCTTGCCCGCGGTGGTCTGCAAAACGCTGGTGACGGAGATGTCAATCGTTTTCGAGATCATCTTCTTGGCGTTGTCCACCACCACCATCGTGCCGTCGTCGAGATAAGCCACCCCCTGGTTGTACTCCTTGCCTTCCTTCAAAATGAAGACCCGCATGGTCTCGCCCGGCAGCACCACCGGTTTGAGCGCGTTCGCCAGCTCGTTGATATTCAGCACCTCGACGCCGTGCAACTGCGCCACCTTATTCAGGTTGAAGTCATTGGTGACGATCTTGCAGTCGTAAGCCTTCGCCAGCTCGATCAACTTCATGTCCACGTCGCGGATGTTCGGGAAATCATCTTCCAAAATCTGCACGTCGAGCTGCGGCATCTTCTGAATCCGCTGCAAGATGTCCAACCCGCGCCGCCCGCGGTTGCGCTTCATCGAATCCGCCGAGTCAGCCACCAGTTGCAACTCGCGCAACACAAACTGCGGTATCACCACCACGCCGTCCAAAAAACCCGTCTCCGCAATGTCGGCGATGCGGCCGTCGATAATGACGCTGGTGTCCAGGATCTTGAACGAACGCTTGCCCGCCTTCTCGCTTCCGAAGACCCCGCCCAGCGCCGCCAGATTCAGCATGTCCCCCTTGCTGGCGCCCACCACCAGTCCGACGTAGGTCATCCAGAGCAGTAGACTAATCTGAAGAAACGGCACCGTAGAGCCGCCATTCGGCAGTGCGCGCCCAATCACCAGTGACATCAGGAAAGCGCCCAAAATGCCCAGCACGCTGCCCACCGCGGCGCCAATCAACCGCTTCAAGCTGACTTCCTTGACACGCAGCTCGAAGGCAATAATGGCCCCGGCCAAGGCCACCCCTACGGCAGCCGCCAGCGGACGGTTCAAACCGAACGGCTGGAGGAAGTAGCTCAGGGCACCCAAAAGAAGAGCGAAAAAAATACGAATAAGCAAGAGATCGGTCACGCTCATAACCCTCGCGCCCGGGGGTCGCGGATAAAACAGATAAGAACAAAACCCGCGCCTTGAGTATACCACCACGGCTTGAGCGCATATCGGGAAACTCTATGGAAAGCTGGGGAATAGGCGGGCCCAGAATGCGCCGGCTTGCGCAGGGGAAACGTTGTGCGCCGGCACGCGCCGCCACGGCGCGGAGCCGGCAACCGGCTCAGAGAGCCTTGGCGAGCTCCTCGGCGAAAGCGCTCTGAGGCTGTGGGCTATCGGTCTTGGATCGCCGCGGCCTCCGGCTGCCGGACCGCTGTTGCGGTCTGGACTGCGCGTCCGGACGGGCTTGCTGCTGCCCCTTGGGGCGCGGCGGCTGGGCTGGGTTGGCCCGAAGCAGGCGGTCCTCCAAGGGCGCGCGGTCGAAGCGGCGGATAATGGCCTGCATTTCTTCCGCATTGGGGGCCTCGATGAAAGCGAAGCCCTTGGATTCTTGCGTCTCGGGATTGCGGATGACCTTGATGGAATCGGCCACAAGGTTTTCTGAGTTAAGCCACGACTGGATGTCGTCGGCGGTCACCCAGGTGGGAAGATTGCCAAGAAAGACAGTGAAGCTCATTCGATGGTTTTGATCACTCCGTAGGTTGGATTGCCGGGGGGCGGCTGGTCACAGGCGGAACCATTTAAGCCTTCCTCATCCTATCAGACCTTCCGCCTCGCTGCAACGGCTTCCACAACTGCCGAGCCTTGTCTGCCCTCCAGCTTCGTCACAGCTCCGGAGCGGCTTCGAATCGGCTCTGCCAGTGACTGCGGTCATGGTCCCGACACCCGCGCGCCACCCTGAACAGAGTAGCTTTAGAAAAACTCTGAGCAGCCCGGTGGTTCGCCTGCGCCGCGCACCGCTGTCTTACTGCGCTAGGGAGACAAGCTCGAAGTCCAGTCCAACTGTTGTGAGGCAGGCATTCCTGTCGGCCTTGGCGCCCTTCCCCCACCGCCTATTTCTCCTCCAAATCGCGCCTTTGAACATCACTCTCGATCCGCTTCTATGGGGAACACCCAGCCGGGAGCGGCCCTCGCACCGCTCCCGGCCTGCGGGTTTCCCTGCCGAGCGCCTACCGGCCGCGACGGTTGCCCGCCCCCGTGCCGCCGCCGGTTCCAGGCGTGTGGATGGGGCCCGAGCCGTCCCTCGGGCCGGTCATCTTTCCCTTACCTTGGCCCGCGCCGGCGCCACCGCCCGTACCCGGCTCGTGGATCGGCCCGGTGCCATCCTGGGGCCCGGTCTTGTTGCCCTTCCGCTTGCCGGCCTGCTGGCCTTGCGCCTGCACCGGATCCATGCCATAGCCCCACTGGCTGTAAGCCGGCGTCATCGCTGCGAATGTCAAAATCATGGTTGCAACTGCAAGTTGTTTCTTCATGTCCTTAGGTCTCCTTTCTGACCTCGACTCCATCAGAGGCAGGGCAAGGGCCAAAGCTGGCGCCACGTGTTTTCAACGAATTAGCCATGGAACGGCTGCGGAAACGCGCAGGGCCTGCGCACGAAGCTGCAAAGCCTGCATTCAGGAACGCGGAGAAGTGATGCCGTATTCCTTGAGCCGGTATTGAAGCGTGCGGAGGCTAATGCCGAGCTGGGCCGCCGCTTTGGTCCGGTTGCCCCCGTTGGCGCGCAGGGCATCCTCGATGGCTTTGCGCTCGATGTCCTTGAAAGTGACCGGCCGCGGCGATTCCTCCACATCGAAGGGGAGGTCGGAAGCGTCCACGGAACGATCGCAGAGGATCGCGGCCCGCTCCATCACGTTCTGCAATTCGCGCACATTGCCCGGCCAGCCGTAGCCAAGCAGAACCCGCTCGGCTTGCGGAGTGAGCTGCGGCGCTGACTTGCCGAGGCTCCGTGCCGACTTCTCCAGGAAGAACCGCGCCAGCTTCAGAATGTCGCCGGGACGTTCGCGCAGCGGCGGGATTTCAATAGGAAAAGCGCTGATGCGGTAATAGAGATCCTGACGAAATTTCCCTTCCGCTACGGCGCTCTTCAAGTCACGGTTGGTGGCGGCGATGACCCGCACGTCGACGGTGATCTGGCGGGTTCCCCCCACTCTCTCGAAGGTCTTCTCCTGCAACACGCGCAGCAGCTTGGCCTGGAGGTTGGCGTCCAGCTCCCCGATCTCATCCAGGAACAGCGTGCCGCCGTGGGCGCGCTCAAAGCGGCCCAGGTGGCGGTCCACGGCCCCCGTGAAGGCCCCCTTCTCATGTCCGAACAGCTCGCTTTCGATCAGCGTGGGCGAGAGCGCGGCGCAGTTGACCGGCACGAACACCTGGCGCGCGCGCTGGCTGTTGTCGTGGATGCAGCGGGCGATCAGCTCCTTGCCCACGCCGCTTTCCCCAATCAGCAACACAGTGGCGCTCGTCGGCGCCACCCGCTGGACCATTTGCAGAACCCGCGTCATGGCCGGATCTTCCGCGATCAACGACTGGCAGGAGAACTGGTTCTGCTGCTGCTCGCGCAGCACCTCCACCTGCTGCTCCAACCGGCTCTGATCCAGCGTCCGGCGCACCAGCAGGCGCAGCTCGTCAGGACTGCTCAACGGCTTCCCGATGTAGTCTGCCGCCCCGAGCTTCATCGCCTCCACTGCCGAGGCGACCGTGCCGAAGGCGGTAATCATCACCACCGGCGTTTCCGGAGCGTTCTCCTTCCACCATTTGAGAACCGCCAATCCGTCGCCGTCGGGCAGTCTCAGGTCGCTGATGACAAGGTCGAAGCTGCGCGCTTGACCTTGGCGCAGGGCTTCCGCCACTGAGCCGGAGGTCTGCACCTGGTAGCCTTCTTTCGCCAGGATCGTTTCGAGCAGGCGCCGGAATCCCGGATCGTCATCGACCACAAGGATCGTTTCCATCAATGCGAGCACCTCTTGTCTTCTATTCTCCCCTGCGGGCCGAGGCGGCGGGGAAATGCAAGACCGCAACGGCCCCGGACGGAGTTCCCGCGCGCAGAGTCAACTCGCCGCCCAGAGCGCGGGTCAAGGAACGGGCGATCACTAACCCCAATCCCGTGCCGGAACTCTTGGTCGTGAAGAACGGCTGGAACAGCCTCGCGCGCGCCTCCGGCGGAATCCCCGGCCCGTTGTCGGCGATCGTGACAGTGACGGCGCCCCCGCGCTCCAACCTGGCCTCCAGCCGGACTTCGGCGCCGGCCGTGCCTGCGGCAGCCTCAAAAGCGTTGCGCAGGAGGTTCACGAGAACCTGCTCCAGCAGCGCCGGGTCCGTGGTCCACTCCAGCGAATCCGCCGAGATTTCGAAACGAACGTCCTGGCCCTGGCGCAGCCTCTCGGCGTGCGCGAGCAACCTGGCTTCAATCTCGCGCCATTGTGCGCGGCGGAACTGAGGCTCAGGCGGCCGGCCATACAACAGCAGGTCGTGGACCAGCCGCTCGATCCGCTGCACCTCTTCCACGGCAGGACCTAGCAGATCCCGCGCGGTCTCGCCCGGCTGCTCGGCCGCCAGTTGGATGAAACCCTTGACAGCCCCAAGCGGGTTTCGAATCTCATGGGCCAGCGTAGCGGCCATCTGACCAAGTTGAGCAAGATGCTCCAGTTGAGCCTGACGCAACTCCAGCCGGACCGTGCGGCGCGCCGCCCAGACCGCATAGAGCGCTAGAGCCACCAGAGCTAGCCCGCTCAGGGAAGCAATCCAGACGTTGTGCCGCGCGTGGACAACCAGAAAGTCTGCCGCTGCCGCGTCCAGATCGATGCGGGCGATGCGGACTCCGCCGCCCGAGTGGAACGGAACTTCGGTGCGGTAGATCCGGCCCTGAGCTGTGCGCAACATCTGAGAACGGAACAGTTCCCGGCCTTCCCACAGCGGGAGCAGGGCTGGATCTTGCCCTTCGGGCGCGCCGCTTGAGATCAGCTTTAGCTCCACCAGCGCGGGTTCGCTCTCCGCAGCGAGTTCGGCGATCGCGGAATCCGGCAGATCTTGCGGAAGGCTTTCGAGAAGACCCGCCAGGGCCGCCGCGCGGCTGCGCAAGTATACCAGTTGCTGCTCCTCGAGCACTTTCAGCGTCCTCAGAGAGCTGGCCAGAAGAAGGACGGGCAGAATAACCGCCAGCAGGGGGAGCGCCAGGCGCGCGAGGGAACGGCGAACATGAGTGAGGACGTCCATGGCGGCTCGGAGCAGGTCCGCCTCGACATTTTGACATGGATTAAGGTAAGGTGCAGAACATGCAGCCTGCGTGGTCAGCTTGTGCATCTGTTGCGTGGAAGAGTTGGAGGCTGGCGCCGGTCCGGGTTGATTGCTCAGGGATTATGAACTGGCGCTTGGATTGCCACAACTTCGAGCGGAGGGTGGTTTCATGAGATTCCTCCCATTTGCCATTGGCTTATTGTTGGCTGGGCCGATCGCGCTGCCGGGCCAGCAGCCGGCCGGCGTGATCCCGCCCAATGCCCCCAAGGTCGAGCTTCAGGGGCGGATCGAAAGCGTCGACCTTCTGCGCGGCCAGGGAATGCCCTCGCTGTTAGTCCGGACTCCGGAGGCAACGACTCGCGTCTTCCTGGGTTCCATGCGCTATCTCATGGAGCGCAATTTCAATCCCAAGGCCGGCGCCGAAGTGCGTGTGACAGGCTATCGCGTCGGCGAGGATGTCTTCGCGTCCCGCGTGACCTTACCGGCAGAGAATCAGACGCTCCAGCTGCGCGACGAAGCCGGGTGGCCGCTGTGGATCGGAGGGCGGCGGGGCCGCGGAGGTCAGGGCTGGGGCGGGCAAGGCCGGGGGCGAGGCGGGCGATGAGTATCCGCCATAGCGCTGTCACAAAACCGGCACGCCAGGAAAACTAGTCCGCGAAGCCCCTGAATTCAATGATTTACAGTGGTGCGGACGGAGGGACTTGAACCCACACGCCCTTGCGGGCACCAGCTCCTAAGGCTGGCGCGTCTGCCAGTTCCGCCACGTCCGCAGTCGAACCGCTCTTCAAACCCATCTTAGCATTTGTCGGCCCCTCAATCGGCGGCGCAGGAAGCGGATGCCGCCATCGCTTTGGGCCTGGGAGCGGCTTGACTGGCGGGCCGCAGATCGACCAGACGCGCGGTTCGCAGACCGCAGCCGCAGCGGGATCGCTCGATTCTCGCCGTTAGGCCCGTGGCCAAACGCAACAACGGCTGGCGCAAGTCCAGAAGAGAAGTAACCACCAGCTCCGGCTCCGCTGGGCCGGGAACCAGCTCGAAAACCGCGTTCTCTTCCGCTATGTGATACCCCTCGTGCGCCTGGCATTCCCAGGCGAGCAGGTTGCGGCCCGGACTCAGGATTTGCGCATAGAGCGGAACCTCGAAAACGCGCCAGAGCAACTCGCGGGTTTCCATCGTGATTCCCGTTTGCGGAAACAGCAACAGCACCAGCAGCGAATGCCGAGGCTTAGGACTCCAGGCAGTGCGGCCGGGTATCCGCTCGGCCAGCGCGCGGAGCGCCGAAACAGGCCCGGCCAGCGCCTCCGGGGCATACTTGCGCAAGCGGGCGTAGTCGCGCGGATCAAAAAACCGCATCCTCCGGCATTCGTAGAAACCCTCCATGAGAACAGCGGTTCTGGCCGGTGGCGGTATGGGCCAGAACAGACGCGGCGGACGAGGCGGCGGAACGCGCGTATTGGAAACTGCCGACGGCGGTGGACCCGGCTTAGGAAAGCGTGCGACGGGGAGCATCGCCGGCAAATCTGGCCCGGCTAAGGCGATCTGGCGCGGAGACCCCAGGCCCGCCTCTTCCAACAGCGGCTGATAGGCCTTCGTCCGCAGAGCGGAACACGCTACCGCGGCCAGCCTTCCGGCCCCCGGTGGCTCTGGCCTCCCGCCCATCACGTATTGCCAGAACCCTGCCATCTTTCGCAGCCTCTATGCCGGATAGTGTCCGGCCGCCGCCCAGAATCTCAAGGAATTCGGCGTGCGCAACGTGGAGATGGAGCCGGCGCAGGCCAAAAGACCTGCCTTGCGGAACCGCCAGCGAAGAATGCTCTAAGGAATCAGCCCTGCCGCGGCAGCAAGCGGAACCAGTTTGGCCACGCCCGAGACGCCCAGTTTCCGCATCAGGCTCTTCCGGTAGCTGCGCACCGTCTCAGGGCTTAATCGCAATTGGGCGGCGATCTCACGGCTCGAGTGGCCCTGAGCCACAAGCCGCAAAACCTGTCGCTCGCGCGGCGTCAGCCGGCCGAGAGAGGCGCCGGGCGGCGCAGATGCCGCCTCCCCCGCAAGCAGGCTGCGGCGGACCAGATCGGAGATCTCTGGACTCAAATAGGAACCGCCGTCTGCGACTACTCTTAGGGCGTGAAAAAACTCTTCAACCGGCGCGCTTAGGCTCAAGCACGCTTGAACCCCGGAACGGATCGTGTCCAAGATCACACCCCCGTCGGCGGCTCCGGTGAGAGCCAGCCGCTTCACTGCGGGAACCCGGCGGCCAAGTTCATGCACCTCCGCCAGCCCGCGCGGCGCGGGGCTGCCAACCTCAACCACCACCAGATCCGGGCGCAGATCCTCGCAGAGCTCCACCACTTCCGGAGCGGTGGAAGCCTCTCCAGCCACCGCAAAACCCTCCTCCCGCGCCAAAAGCGCCGCCAAACCCTCACGCGTCAGGCGGCAGGGGCCGGCAAGGAGGATCCGCAAGGGCATGGCGATCACTTGCGGGTCAGAACCCGGCGGGCGGCGGTGCAGATGTCTCGCGCCAACAACCCGTACTTGTCAAGCAACTGCTCAGGAGTGGCGGATTCGGCGTACGTCTCGCGAATCCCGATAAATTCCATCGGGCATGGAAGGATCTCGGCCACCGCCTGCGCAACCCGCACCCCAAGGCCTCCATCCACGAGGTGTTCTTCCGCCACCACAATAGCGCCCATCGACGCAGCCCGGCGGATAGTCTCCCGGTCGAGGGGCTTGATCGTGCAAAAGTCCACTACAGCGGCCGAAATCCCTTCGGCTTCGAGTTCATCGGCAGCCAGAAGCGCCTGCGATACCATCAGGCCGGTGGCGAGAATGGCTAAGTCTTTGCCTTCCCGGAGCCACTCGGCCCTGCCGATCTCGAACGTCTTCCCGGCGGGATAAACCACGGGCACTTTGGGACGGCCCGCGCGGATGTAGACCGGCCCCCTGTGTGCTGCGGCTGCGCGCACCATGGCCTTCATACAAACCTCATCGGCGGGAGAAAGCACGACAAAACCTGGAAGCGAACAAGCGAGGCTGATGTCCTCGACGGCCATCTGGGAAGGACCGTCTTCGCCAATCGAGATGCCGGCGTGCGTGCCCACAATCTTCACGTTCTCGTTGGGGTAGGCTACCAGCACCCGCATCTGCTCAAAGCCCTTGTTGACGGCGAAGCTGGCGAAACTGGCGGCGAAGGGAATCTTGCCGGCGGCAGCCAGCCCGGCCGCAACGCCCACCATGTTGGCTTCGGCAATGCCGCAAGAGAAAAAGCGTTCCGGAAACTCTTTGGCGAACAGGTGAGTAAAAGTGGACTTGGAAAGGTCCGCATCGACCGCCACCACGTCCGGGTTCTCGCGGCCCAGCTCGACTAGGGCTTGGCCGAAGGCTTCGCGGGTGGCAAGACCGAGTTTCAGTTCGAATTTCGTGTTGGCCGCCATGGTTTATTGCAACTCCTTCAGAGCAAGCTCCACTTCAGCGGGCGTCGGGGCCACGCCGTGGAATTTGGGATTGTTCTCCATGAAACTCACGCCTTTGCCTTTTACCGTATGGGCGATGATCACCGTAGGCCGCCCTTTGGTGGCGGCGGCTTCCGCAAAGGCCTTTTGAAGCGCCGGGATCTGGTGCCCGTCCAGTTCGATCACGTGCCAGCCGAAGGCCCGCCACTTCTCGGCGAACGGCTCCAGCTCCATCACGTCCTTGATGAAGCCGTCGAGCTGGATCTTGTTGTAGTCGACGATGGCGCAGACGTTATCGATCTTGTGGTAGGCGCCGAACATGGCGGCCTCCCAGATCTGCCCTTCCTGGCATTCCCCGTCGCCGAGCACGACGTAGGTCCGCCAGGAGGCGCCATTCAGACGCGCGGCCGCGCCCATGCCCAACGCCAGCGAGAGCCCTTGGCCGAGCGAGCCGGTCGACGCCTCCAATGCCGGCAGAAAGCGCCGGTCCGGGTGGCCTTGATACGGAGAACCGAGCTTGCGCAGCGTGTTGAGCTGGTCCTCGGGGCAGTAGCCGCATGAGGCCATGACCGCGTACAGAACCGGCGCCGCATGGCCTTTGGAAAGAATGAAGCGGTCGCGATCCGGCCAATGCGGATTGGCCGGATCGTGATTCATCACATCGTAAAAGAGCGTAACAACGATCTCCACTGCGGAGAGCGAACCGCCGGGGTGCCCGGACTTGGCCGCGCCGGTCATTTCGATAATCCGGCGCCGGGTTTGCTTGCAGATGGCCTCTAGGGCCGCGACGTCACTAGTGCGTTTCATGGTCCAAACGATCCAATGTACCATAGGGAACGGAGGCGACCATGGCGGAAACCATTCGCAAGATCGACTACTATTACGTCTCGGTCCCGGACAAGCCGGGCGAGGCGTCGCGCATTCTCACGCAGTTGCATGAAGCGGGAGTGAACCTGCTCGGGTTCAGCGGCTTTCCGCAAGGCGCCCGCAAAGCCCAGCTCGATTTCCTCCCCGAGGACCCCAAGACCTTCGCCAAAGCGGCCCGCAAAATTGGTCTGACGCTGAGCGCCAAGAAGACCGGCTTCCTGATCCAAGGGGAAGACCGGCCCGGCGCCGTGGCGGAGCTCCTAGGCAAACTAGCCGCAGCCGGCATTAACGTGACCGCCGTTCAGGCCATTGCGGCCGGCAGCGGCGTATACGGCGGGATGTTGTGGGTGAAATCCGCCGACGTCCGCAAGGCCGCCAAGGCCCTGGGCGTGGCGTAGCGGGCAATTTCCGGCCGTTCCACACCAGACCGGGGCATGCGCGCATCGCGACGGCATGCCCCGGCCGCGCTTAGAATGCAACCTTGGGAACGGTCCGGGCGGCAGGTTCCGTCTGGAAGTAGGCGTCGTTGCGCTGAAAACCGAACAACGAAGCAAACAGATTGTTCGGGAATAGCGCGATGGTGGTGTTGTAGCGCTGGATCAGTTCGTTGTAGCGCCTGCGCTCGACGGCGATGCGGTTTTCCGTGCCGGCCAGCTCGTCTTGCAGCCGCAGGAAGTTCTCGTTGGACTTCAAATTGGGGTAGTTCTCAACCACCAGCAGCAGGCGCCCCAAGGCGCTATCGAGCTGGCCGTTGGCCGCGATCTTCTCCTGAGGCGTTCGCGCCCCGAGCAGCGCCGCACGGGCGTTCGCCACGGCTTCCATAATCTCCTTCTCCTGCTTGGCGAAACCACGCACCGTTTCCACCAAGTTCGGAATTAGGTCCGCGCGGCGTTGCAGCGCCACGTCCACCTGAGCCCATTGCCCGTTAATCGCCTCCCGCTGTGCGACCAGCTCATTGTAGGTGTTCCTGGCCTGGACGCCGAAAATGAGACCCAGCACCAGCAAGACCCCGAGAATAATCAGCAATATCCTCATAACTGTCTTTCTCCGTCCAGGGCCACAGGCCCTTTCCCTATTCTCCCTTGCCGCCGGCTCCGGTGAAGAAGCGATGCACGGCCTCTTACGTCTGAAGCCGGTCCACGGCTCCAACCACAGCTTCGATCTGCTTCAAATAGTTCTCGAACAAACCCTGCGCCTCAATTTGCTTGGGTTTGCGCTTCTGCTCCCTCAGGTCCAGCAACGTGTGGAGCGGCTCCGGATCTAGCCCGAAAACCCTCGCCCCCTGATCCACAATCTCCCGCTTGGCATGCGGAGCATCGGCGCCGCTCAGGCGCAGGGCGTGGCGGATCAGCACGCAAAATGTGGAAAGCGATTCGGCCATCAGTTGCAGCAGCAGCAACCGGTCCGCCAGCACGCAAGCCCCGCGCTGGCGCAAGCGCAACAACTTGGCGCGAAGTTCATGCTCCACTTGAGCCCGGTAGAAACGGTCGTCCACCTCCAAGTCTCGAACCACATCCTCGCCAAACAGGATGCGGTGCCGCTCTTGGATGTCATGGAATTCTATGGGGAAGCAGTCGGTGGAGCTCCGGACCTCCTCGAGGCTCAACAGCAGCGGCGACGGGTTTCCCAGCTTCTGCCACCACTGGAACACGGACGCCGAGGCGGCCAGCTCGCGGGGCGTCACCTGCTTCAGCACGCACAGAATGTTGATGTCGGAAAAGCGGCCGTGGTGATCGCCGACGGCGGCGGAGCCGTACAGCACGACGGAAACCAACCCGTCCGCATGGGCCTTCTTTAAGCGTTCCACCAATTCGTTCAGCACGCGTTCCATATTCCGCCCTCTACCAGCTCCCTGATGCGCCTCCACCGCCGGAGCGCCCGCCTCCGAAGCCGCCAAAGCCGCCAAACCCGCCGCCGCTGTACCCCCCAAATCCGCCGCCCCCGCGCGGTCCGCCCATGGACCGGCCCAAGATGCTGCCAATGAGCATGCCCGTCAGCACGTCCGTGCCATGGGTCCGCCCCATAGGTCCATAGCGCCGGCCCGCCCGCGCCAGGGCGATCATCCACAACGCAAACAGCAGCCCGATGAACACCAGGGGAAACAGGTCGGGCGCCGATTCAGGCCGTGCGCGGCGGGCGCTTGGCGGCAATGCCTCGCCGATTTTGACTCCCTTCGAGGCGGCGATGCGCTCCCCAAGGGTTCGGATGGCGTCCGTGACGGCCGCCCCATAGTCGTTGGCCCGCAACGAGGGACGCATAGCCCGCAGTACATCCCCGGCGAAGCCGTCGGGAATCACGGGCTCCAGGCCATAGCCGACCTCAAGCCGCATCCGCCGGTCCTGAGTCGCCAGCAGCAGCAGCACGCCTTCATCCGTGCCCTTCTTCCCAACGCCCCATTTCTGGAACACGTCCACGGCGACGTCCTCGATCGGTTCCCCCTGAAGGGATGGAATCAGCAGCACGGCGATCTGAGCCCCAGTCTTGGCTTCGACCTCTGCGCAGTACCGCTCCAATTGGGCGCGCACGGGAGCCGAAAGGACGCCCGCATAATCGCTGATGTAGCCCTGGGGCTTCAGCGAAGCGAAGTCGGCCGGAAAGGCAAGCGCGGAAGCGAGCAGCAGCAGCCACAGGACGTAAGGGGCTCGGCGCATTCAGATTCCAGTTTACCCCGGGCCGCGGCTGCTTCAGCAGACGAGGTCTTCGCGCGAGATGCGCACGCCGTCGAGGTTGCCCACGACTGCCAGCGCCAGGTGGCGGGGGTCGAAGAAATCTTGTGCAGCTCGCTGCACGTCGGCCGAGGTGACGGCGTCGATCTTTTCGGCCATCTCGTCCAGGGTGTAGAAGCGCTGGAAATAGAGGTGCTGCCGGGCCAGGTTCGCCATCCGGCTCGAGGAGGACTCCAACCCCAGCAGCAGTGAGCCCTTCAAGTTCTCCTTGGCCCTCGCCAGCTCATCGGCATCTACGGGGTGGTCCTTCAGCCGGCGGAATTCCTCCAGAATCAACCGCACCACCTCCCGGAAGGAAGAAGCGGAAGTGCCCGCATAGACCTGAAGCGCCCCGGTGTCGCGGTAGCCGGACAGTTCGGAAAAGACCGCGTAGGCCAGGCCGCGCTTCTCCCGTATGTTCTGGAACAGGCGGCTGCTCATGCCGCCGCCGAGCAGCGTATTCAGCACCGAAGCCGCATAGCGCTGTTCATGGGGCAAGGGATAGCAAGGAACTCCCAAACAAAGGTGGACCTGCTCCAGCGATTTCTTGTGGCGCAAGGTCAGACGGGCGTGGGTGCTGGGCGGCGGCGAGGGCGGCACGGAGCCGTTCGCGGAAAGGCCTTCGAAGCGGTCCCGGATCATCTCAACCAGCAAGCCGTGGTCGAGCTTGCCCGCGGCCGTGATTGTAATGTTGGCCGGAACATAAAAGCGCCGGTAATAGCTGGCGACCGCCTCCCGGCTAAAGCGCTTCACCGTCTCCCGGGTGCCCAGGATGGGCTTGCCCAGCGGGTGGTCCTTCCAAAAGGTGGCGGAAAAGATCTCGTGAACCAGGTACTCCGGATTGTCCGCCTCCATCTTGAGCTCTTCCAGCACCACGCCTTTCTCTTTCTCGATATCCTCCTCGGAAAACAAGGGGTTAAGAACGAGATCGGAGAGAATATCGAGAACCTCCGGCACATGCTGCTGCAAAACCTTGGCGTTGTAGCTCACCATCTCCTTGGCGGTGAAGGCATCCAGGTCGCCCCCGATGGAGTCGACCGAGCGCGCGATCTGCTCGGCGGTGCGGTGGGTGGTCCCCTTGAACAGCATGTGCTCAATGAAGTGGCAGATCCCGTTCTCGCTGGGGGTCTCCTGGCGCGAACCGGTGCCAAGCCAGATGCCGATGGCAACCGAGCGGACGTGCGGGATGGTCTCAGTGATCACCCGGATGCCGTTGTTGAGCACAGAAACGGCTACGTCACCGGTGGCTGCGACTGTGCTGGACATAGGCCCTGCGGGGAGGATTACCCTCTCCTTCTATTGTCTCACCCGCCAGGCACGGGCGCTAGGGGAGGAGGTGCTACACTGGGGGTAGATGAAGCAAGTCCTTTTAGGTCTGGAACTTACAGAGATCCAGAAGGCCCTGGGCCCAGAACTGCCCACCTGGAGGTCCCGGCAGCTCTACGAGGCGCTCTACCGGCAGCGCGCCGAACGGCTCCAGGACATCACCACTTTGCCCGGCGAGCTGCGAGAGGCGCTGGCCGCGCAGTGGGAGATCGGCTGGCCCCGGACTCAGCGCTGCTATGAGGCCGCCGACGGAACCCGGCGTTACCTTTTGAGCCTGGCCGATGGCAAGACCGTCGAGAGCGTCCTGATGCCCGAGGACGGCCGGGACACGATCTGCATCTCCACCCAGATCGGCTGCCCCGTGAACTGCAAGTTCTGCCTGACGGCCAAGCTGGGGCTGGAGCGGAACCTCACGGCCGGCGAGATCGTGGGGCAAGTGCTGAGCGTCTGCCGCGACCAGGGCCTCTCCCCGCAAGACCGCCGGGTGAACGTCGTGATGATGGGCATGGGCGAACCGTTGCTGAACCTGCCCAACGTGCTCAAGGCGGTGCGCCTGCTGACAGACGCGCACGGGGTGGGGCTTTCGCTCAGGCGGATTACACTTTCGACCTCGGGCATAATTCCGAAGATCGAGGAACTGGGCCGGGAGACAGTCCGGCCCAAGCTGGCGATTTCGCTGAATGCCTCAACCGAGGAGCAGCGGCGGCTGCTGATGCCGGTCACTCGGAAGTACCCGCTTAAGGATCTGATGGAGGCGTGCCGGAGATATCCTCTCCGGCCGTGGGAACGGCTCACGTTTGAATACGTCCTTTTGCGTGGAGTCAACGACAGTGACGCAGACGCGCGGCGGGTTGTGCGGCTCATCGCCAACCTGAAGTGCAAGGTGAATCTGATCCCGTTCAACCCAGGACCGGGCCTGCCCTATGAAACGCCGGCCCCGGAACGGGTGGCCTCCTTTCAAGCCATCGTGCGGCGCGCGGCTCCCTGCTTCATTCGCAAACCGCGGGGCCGCGAGATCTACGCCGCCTGCGGGCAGCTAAAGCTGGTGAGTCTGGCCTGAACCGGGCGAAGTTGCATCATCCAGGAAGAATAAGGCCCCTGGGAGCCTGCACCAACGACGAAACGAAACGCGGGGTCTCGGACGCGGCTGGCGACGCCTGCCATGGGTCGAACCTTGTTTTGGATCTGGCGCGGGAGCGAGATGGAGGCCCACCCTCCGGCTGGCGTACGCCACCAGACTACCGCCCTCCGGCAAAGGCAAAGTGCGCTGCAAGCGAGAGCCGCCGGGTCCACCAGAAGGGATCAGTTGGCGGGAATCAGGCCCAGCCCCGGCCGGTTGGGTAGAATGAGCTTGCCGTTTTCCACGATGACGCCGCAATAAGGGTCGTTTGCGATCAGCAAATTGCCATCCAGATCCGCATAATCCGCCAGCGGGGATAAGTGCGCCGCGGCGGTGATCCCAATCGAGCTTTCGATCATGCAGCCGAGCATCACCTTCAGCCCAAAGGCCCGGGCGGTCTCGATCATGCGCAGGGCCGCCTGGATGCCGCCGCATTTCATGAGCTTGATGTTCACCCCGTCGTAGGCGTCTGCAATTCTCGGAATGTCCTCCGGATGCAGGCAGGCTTCGTCCGCGATCACCGGGATGTGCACCCTCGTACGCACCCACCGCGCCTCTTCGAGCATCCCGGCAGGCATCGGCTGCTCGACGAATTCAACCCCCTGGCTCTCCAGCCAGCGAATTTTGCGAACCGCCTCTTCCTTGTCCTTCCAGCCCTCGTTGGCGTCCACGCGCAAGGGCTTGTTTGTCTCCGCCCGCACCGCCGCAATGGTCTCCTCATCCGTGGCCAGGCCGACTTTGATCTTCAACACGGGAAACGCAGCCGCCTCGCGCACCTTCTGGCGCGTGATCTCCGGCGTGTCAATCCCAATGGAAAACGTCGTAACCGGCGTATCCCGCGGATCGAGCCCCAAATAGCGGTAAAGCGGAACGCCCAGCCGCTGTGTGACCCAATCCAAGAGCGCAATGTCGATCGCCGCTTTGGCGGCGTACTGCCCGGGCAGGCGGCGGGCGATCTCCGCGGAAAGTTTGCGGAACTGCCAGGGATCAGCCGCCTCGATGAGCCCTCGCAGCGGCTCGACGGCTTGGCGGGCCGAGGCCGCGTCTTCCTGGTAGCGCGGAATGGGCGCCCCCTCGCCGCGCGCAGTGATGCCTTCGCGAGTGTACGTAAGGTGCAGGTTGTCCCGGTACTCGCTCGAGGACATCACCGTCGTCCACGTGTGCTTGAGGCGCAAGCGCGCGATTTCAAGCTGAAGCGACGCCGATCCGGCCGCGCCCAGAGCAGACGCCAGCGGCGCGGCGCCAAGCTGAAACCACTTGCGGCGCGTCATCGGGTGCCCCTTTAGTAGGATACAACCCGCAGAGCCGAAATCCGCGCGAAATGCTTGGCATTGCGGGTCACAAGAGGCAGGCCGCGCTCCACGGCCGTGGCTGCGATCCACAGATCGTGATCGCCGATTCGCATCCCCGCCGCTCGCAGCCGGCGCGAGAGGCGCGAAGCCCGCCACGCGATCGCGGCATCCGGAATAATGAGCGGGAACTGCGAAAGGAACAGCCAGCAGCCTTCTTCCCGATCCTCCTCGTATCCTTCGGCAAACTCCATCCAGGTCACAAGGCTGATATAGGCGGCGGCCTTTGAGTGCCGATGCAGAAAATCGAGCGCGCCTCGCCGGCGCCGCCCTGCCAGCTCATATTGCAAATCGATCAGGAAACAGGTATCCAGCAGCAATTCGGCTCACCGCTCCCAGGCTGTCTTGCGCCGCGCCGTCCGGCTGCGGCGCTCCAGCTTTCTTAGCGTCTCGGGAGCCAGCAACATCTCAGGATGAGAAGCGGCTAGCTTTCGCAGGGATTCGGCCAGTTCTTCCGCGGTCGGCGTAAGGGCCGGCCACTGAGCGCGCCGCACGACGCTGGAGAAGGATTCGTTCGGGCGGAGCCTGGCGCGCCGGAGACGCTCGTAAGCGTCCAGCTCGAGACTGATGGTTTTCACCGCCATACATTGATCATGCATGAAACACAGAGGCCCCTTCAACCCGCTATGCGCGCCAGGGACTCGGCATACGGAGGCTGGGCCACGCCGCGCTCGGTGATGATGGCGGTGACGTAGCGGTGCGGCGTGACATCGAAGGCCGGATTGCGCACCGCAACCCCTTCCGGCGCAACCCTCACGCCAAACACATGGGTGACTTCCTCGGCGGGCCGCTCTTCGATCGGGATCTCGTCGCCAGAGGCGAGTGTTAGGTCGATGGTGGAGATGGGAGCGGCCACGTAGAAGGGCGCCTGGTTCTCGCGCGCCAGCACCGCCAGCGAGTAGGTGCCGATCTTGTTGGCGACGTCGCCGTTCGCGGCGATGCGGTCCGCCCCCACGATGACACAGCCGATGCGGCCCGACTTTAGGAAATGACCTGCCATGTTGTCGGTGATGATGGTCACCGGAATGCCGTCCTTCATCAGCTCCCAGGCGGTGAGCCGCGCCCCCTGAAGGAACGGGCGCGTCTCATCGGCAAAGACCTCGATCTTCTTTCCAGCGGCCACGGCGGCGCGGATGACGCCCAGGGCGGTGCCGTAACCCGCGGTAGCCAGCGCCCCCGCGTTGCAGTGCGTCAGGACCGTCATGCCGCTAGCGAGCAGTTCCGCGCCCTTCCGCCCAATCAGCCGGTTGACCTGAATGTCCTCCTCCCGCATTCTCAAAGCGGTCTCAAGCAGGGTAGCCTGAACGGCTCCGAACGAACCCCCGCGCACGCCCTCATACACGCGCCGCATGCGCTCGATCGCCCAAAACAGGTTCACCGCGGTCGGCCTTGTGGCGGCCAGGGTCCGGCAAATCTCCTCGAACTCCTCATCCAGCCGCGACGGATCGGCTTGGCGCACCCCCAGCGCCACGCCCATCGCCGCGGCCACCCCGATGGCCGGCGCCCCGCGGATCACCATCGTGCGGATGGCTTCGGCCACCTCGCGGTAGTCGCGGCAGGCGACATAGACTTCTTCGGCGGGAAGCCGGCGCTGGTCTAGCATGACCACCGCATCTCCGTTCCATTCAATGGTTCTGATCATCAGGCGCGCAGATCCTTTCCGTAAAAGACGTAAGCCAAAAAGAAAGTCGCGTTGTAGGAAGCGTGGACAACAGCCGCAGCCGCCGTCGAGCCGGTGCGGTGGCGGGTGTAGCCGAAGGCCGCTCCGGCTGCCGTGATCAGCACGACGTGCCTCCAGCTCCAGCCATATTGTGGCCCGTGCAACAGGGCAAACGGCACAGCGCTCAGCAGAATGCCCGCCGGCGCGCCCAGCGTGCGCGCCAGCAGCGGCATCAGGAAACCCCGGAAAGCGATCTCCTCGCAAACCGGGCCGATCGTGGCCGCCGTGATCCCAATCAGCGCAATCGAGAGCGGATCCGACAGCAGCCGCTTCATGGGCATGTCGATATCCGGCGTCCGCAGCAAGGCCCCCGCTATGGCGATCCCAAACGCCAGGGCCACGCCCGCCATGAGCCGGGCGGCCAACCGCTCCCCGAGGCTCACCCACCCCAGGGAGCTCCAAAACGGCCGCCCGTACTTGAAGCGCAGCAGGCCGTAAAGGAACGCGAACCAGAGCAGGTAGCCCAAGAACTGCGACGCCAGCAGGACCGGCGTCTGGGTGTGGGCCTGCCAGCCGAGGAGCAAAAAGACCGACTTGGCCGCCAGGGCCGCCGCCAACAGCGAAGGCACAGCCGCGGCCAGGAACAAAAACAGGTCCGCATAGCCCCAAAACGGTTCGCCGGGCCGTATCGTTTGGGCCTGGGAAGGCTCGGGTGGCCCCGGAAGGGTGATTTCGGGTTCGCTCATGAATCCTGCTCGATGAGGATGGCCGCCAGCAAGGGCAGAGTCAGTTCGTGGTGGCCGGTAATGGCGATGCCGGCGCCGCCCGCCTGCGCGTGCGGCCGCTCGACAACGTTGACGCGGGGCCGGTAGTGCTGAAGGAAATCCAGGTTCGCGGTGGTGAAGTTCGCCAGCGGATGGCCCAGGTTGCGGACCACGGAGACTGCCTTCAGAAACACCTCCGGCAGCAGCACGGCCGAGCCGAGGTTGATGTAGACGCCGCCCTGGTCCATCTCCGCCACCAGCGCGCAGAACAGGCGGAAGTCGCGGTGCGTGGCCCGGCCGATGGCGGCCCCGTCCGCGGCCGGGTGCGTGTGCGGCGTGTCGGTGCCGATCGCCACGTGAACCGTCACCGGGGTCCCATGCCGCCAGGCGGCGGCGAGCAGGCTCACCTCCGCGTAGCGCGGATCGGCCAGGGTCTGGAGCCGCCGGCCGATGAGCTCGCCGAACCCAGCCTCCTCGCCAGCGCCTTCCGCCAGCGTACGGTTCATCTCCCGGCCCGTCTCCTCCGCGGTCCCGAAACGGCCGCCCGGCAGAACCGCCTCGACGTCCTCGCTGGTCTGGCCCGCAACGGCGATTTCGAAATCGTGGATGGCGGCCGAGCCGTTCATGGCGAACGCCGTGGCATAGCCGCGGCGCATCAGATCGATGAGGACCGGCGCCAGGCCGCACTTGATGACATGGCCGCCCAAGCCCCAAATGACGGGCTTGCGCGCGCCCCGTGCCGACCGGATCGCCTCGGCCAGACGGCGCAGAGAGTCCGCGGCGAGCAGTCGCGGCAGGCTGCCGAGCAGCCCGTTCACCCCGGAGCCTTTCTGGTAGGGCGTGGCGAATTGATCCACCCGCACCTTCCCGCCGCGCTCCCGGATGGGGATGGTTTTCAGCCGGGAAAAGTCCATCGGCTGTTGCCGGTACTTGCTCACTTTGCCTTCCCGTTTCTGAGCACTTTGGCGAGCGCCTGCGCCGTGTAGCTCCTCCGGCTGCGCGCCACTTGCTCCGGCGGACCCGCCGCCACAACCCAGCCGCCCTTCTCGCCGCCTTCCGGGCCCAGGTCGATGATCCAGTCCGCCGTCTTCACTACATCCAGATTATGCTCGATCACCACCACGGTGTTGCCCAGATCCACCAGCCGCTGAAGCACGTCCAGCAGCTTCTTCACATCGTCGAAGTGCAGGCCCGTGGTCGGTTCGTCCAGAACGTAGAGGGTGCGCCCGGTCTGGCGCCGGCTGAGCTCCCGCGCCAGCTTGATGCGCTGCGCTTCCCCGCCCGACAGCGTGGTCGAAGATTGCCCCAGATGGATATAGCCCAACCCCACGTCCACCAGCGTCTTCAGCTTGGCCTGAATCTGCGGGATGTTCTCGAGCAGGCGCAGCGCGTCTTCGACGGTGCTTTCGAGCAGGTCGGCGATCGAGTAGCCCTTGAACTTGACCTGCAAGGTCTCATGGTTATACCGCCGGCCGCGGCAGACGTCGCAGGTGACGTAGACGTCCGGCAGGAAGCTCATCTCGATGCGCTTCAGGCCGTCGCCCTGACAGGCCTCGCAGCGGCCGCCTTTGACGTTGAAGCTGAACCGCCCGGGCTTGTACCCGCGCTCTCGGCTTTCCGGAAGCATGGCGTACAGGTCGCGGATGGGGGTAAACACCCCTGTGTAGGTAGCCGGATTCGAGCGGGGCGTGCGCCCAATGGGAGACTGGTCGATGCGGATGACTTTGTCGATGTGCTCCAGCCCCTCGATCGCCTCGTGCGCGCCCGGCTCCTCCTGTGCGCGGTACAGGCGGCGGGCCAGGGCGCGGTACAGAATGTCGTTCAGCAAGGTCGACTTGCCGCTGCCTGACACGCCCGTGACCACGATAAACAACCCCAGCGGAAACTCCACGTCGATGTTTTTGAGGTTGTGCTCCCGGGCCCCGCGCACGATCAGTTTGCGGCCGTCGCCGCGGCGGCGGACCGGAGGCGGCTCAATGGCGCGCAGGCCGGCCAGATAGGCGCCGGTCAGAGAGTTGGGGTCCCGCGCGATGGCCTGCGGCGGACCGCAGGCGACCAGATGCCCGCCCAGACGCCCCGCGCCGGGCCCGAGATCCACGACGTAATCGGCGCGCAGGATCGTTTCCGCGTCATGCTCGACGACCAACACCGTGTTGCCCATGTCGCGCAAGCGCGCCAGCGTGTCGAGCAGGCGGCCGTTGTCGCGCGGGTGCAGGCCGATCGAAGGCTCATCCAGCACGTACAGCACGCCGCGCAGCCGGGAGCCGATCTGGGTGGCCAGCCGGATGCGCTGTGATTCGCCGCCGGAAAGCGTGTCGGCGGAGCGGTCCAGGCTGAGGTAGCCGAGACCCACCGTATCAAGGAATTCCAGGCGGCTGCGGATCTCCTCCGCCAGCCTCCCGGCGATCTGCTGCTCGCGGCCGGAAAACTCCCAGCTGCGCACCGTCCGCAGGGCTTCTTCGACCGGCAAGGCCGTGAACTCGCCAATCGAGATGCCTTTCACGCGCACGGCCAGGCTGGACTGCCGCAACCGCTTGCCCTTGCACGCGGGACACAAGGCCGGAGACATGTAGTCCAGCATCCACTCCCGGGCGGCGGGAGAAGCGTCCAGGAACTCCTCTTCCAGGATGCGCAGAGCTCCGCGGAAGGCCCCGTTGCCGGCGAGCAGGAACGATTGTGCCTTCTCCGGCAGCTCCTCGAAAGGCTTCGAGAGGTCGATGCGGGCCGCGCGTGCGGCCTGAGCAATCTCGTTCGCCGCGTGAAAGGGGAGAGTGATCGCCATCGCCCCGTCCAGAAGCGGCTTGGTCTCGTCGGCAATCACCTTGGCCGGATCGAAGCTCCAGATGCGGCCCAAGCCCGCGCACGTCTCGCAAGCGCCGTAAGGGCTGTTGAAGGAAAACGACCTGGGCTCAAGCTGCGGCACGCTGATGCCGCAATCCGGACAGGCCATCTTCTGCGAGTAGAGCTGCTCCGGACCGTTGACCACCGCCACCAGCACCAGCCCGTCGGTCAACCGGGCCGCGGTTTCGATGGAAGCCCTCAGCCGCTCGCGCACCCCGGATTTGACCAGCAGGCGGTCCACGACGATCTCGATCGTGTGGTTGCGGCGCTTGTCCAGCTTGACGGGCTCATCGAGCGGCCGCAGCTCGCCGTCGATGCGGGCGCGCAGAAAGCCCTGCCGCGCGTACTTTTCCAGTTCCTTGCGGAACTCGCCCTTGCGCCCGCGCACGATCGGCGCCAAAATCATCACCCGCTCGTTTTCGCCCAGGCTCAGAACCTGTTCCAGGATGCGCTCTGCGCTCTGGCTGCGGATCTCATGGCCGCAGTTGGGGCAGTGCGGTATGCCGATCGACGAGTACAGCACGCGCAGGTAGTCGTAGATCTCGGTGATGGTTCCTACGGTCGAACGCGGGCTGCGGCTGGTGGTCTTCTGCTCGATGGAGATCGCCGGCGACAGCCCGTCGATGGAGTCGACGTCGGGCCGCTCCATCTGGTCCAGGAACTGGCGCGCGTAGGGGGACAGAGTCTCGACGTAACGGCGCTGGCCTTCGGCGTAAATGGTGTCAAACGCCAGAGAGGACTTGCCGGATCCGCTCAGGCCGGTGATGACCGTGAAGGTGTTGCGCGGGATCTCGACGCTGATGCCCTTGAGGTTGTGAACCCGCGCCCCGTGTACGCTGATGCGGTCCAGCATAGTGAGCTTCGAAGGAGGGAAGCCAATTTTTTATTCTCTCAAGCCGCGGAGGGGGCTCACAACTCCGCGATCGGCCCCGGGTGCGCACCCATCAATCTTCCAAGCCCGCTCCAGCCGGCCGGGCGCTATCCGCCACCTCGGCGATCTCGTCCAGCACTGCGATCACCTCGTCTTCGATCAAGTGGTCCGGAATGTGCGGCACGAGCCGGTAGTAGTCTGCCTTTCGCAGGTCAGGCTTTAATCCGAGACCCCGGTAAAACTCGGGCAAGACCAGGTCCAGGAGTTCATCGCTGGCCTTCACGGTCCGCCAGTAAGGATCTTGCGGATTTCTCAACGCCGCCCGGGGCACACGGTCCTCGATGGCGCGTCTCATGCTCTCCACGGCTCTGGCGATGCTATCCTGCTCGAACAGAGGCCCGCCTGCCAGCGAGGCGCCCACTTCCCTGGCGAAGGACTCCAGCGTTTCGGGCTGGCAAATGTAATTCTCGATTTCCCGCCGCTGCCACTTTCTTTCCCTCAGCTGTTCTCGCTGTTGCAGCTCTGGCGCATCTTGGTCGACAAGCAGATAGCCGCGGAGGTCCGGCTTGGCCTCCAACAACGCATTGAAATGCTCGCGGCCTCTGTTGGGCTGGTTCCCCACGGGCGCCAGGAACGGGGAGCGCAGATGGGTCTGCGCCCGGTGGCCAAGCCGTCTGGCGAACGCTTGCAGGATCTGCAAGTCGGTCCGGTCCTCCAAATAAAGCACCCAACCCGTTTGCTCCGCGAGGTAGTATTGGTCGAAGCGGATTGTATCCAGCGACCGGCGGAGGGAGGTAGCGCGGCTGGGCGGGATTACATGTGGTTGCCCCAGAAAGGCCACAACGCCGCCTTCTCTCGTCCCAGCAGCCTGGTTCAGTACCTCCTCGGAATGGGTGGCAAGGATGAGCTGACTCCCGCTTGAGCGGGCCGCCTCCGTGAGCAACTGGTAAATGTCGCGCTGCCGGAGAAGCTCCAGGTGAGCATCCGGCTCGTCAATCAACAACACCGAACCAGGATTCAAAGACAGATAGGCAAGCAGAAGCAACGTTTGCTGGAGCCCTCTGCCGGCGCAACAAAGATCTAAACGCGTGCCATCAGCGTCCCGGTAGGACATCTGTATTTCGCCGCGCTCCGGAATATAGACCGGCTCATCGAGCGTGACTTGAAAGAGGTCCCGGATTTGTGCGGTAACCCAGGGCCAGGCGTCTGGCTTGTCTTCGGCCGTCAAAAGCTGATAACAAAGGTTCCGCAAAACCTCGGCGGTGCGGCCCTCCCCCAGGCGCACGTTGATTGCGCCCACATCCAGCCGTGTCTCGTTGGACAGCAGGCCCGACATGGGTGGAAGGAATCTGACCTGAACCCCGTAGGCTTCCTCCGGAATCTCCATCCTCGGTGGGTCCCTCTTGTCCTCCAGGCGCAGGGGCCGGCACACGAAGGATTCGTTGTTCACGAAATCGAATTCGAGCCCGCAGCTCCAATCCTTCCCCGACGTATTGCCTTCCACCAGAACATCGATCCGGATATTCTGCGTCTCCTGTCTGGCGCCGGCTCTCTGCACACTGCGCACGTGCAGCCCCCTCCACAAGGAATTAGCGGAAGGAACGGGAACCGCCAGGAGATCCTTTCGGTTGATGGCCACACCCGGGCGCTTTTCTGGCGCGCCACGCTCGGCCCTCTTCTCTTTCCACCGCCGCAATCCGAGCTCCCACAGAGCCAGTGCCTGGAGCGCCGTGGTCTTTCCCGAGTTATTCGGGCCCACGAAGACGACGGGGTTCGCCAGAGGAATTTCTACTCGTTTGAACCGCTTAAAGTTTCGGAAGCTCAGTTTCGTAAGCATGAGATTCGGGCGCCCACGCAAGCCCAAAGGAAAAGCACCCACAATTATATGGCAGCGCCCCTGTCCCCTATCCAGCGCATGGTGGCGCGGCCCGGCTGCGGGTGTTTGGCCTTGACTTCTGGAGAAGCTGGAGAGGCAGCACCACGCCAGAGGGGCGGGGTCTGGGCGACGCCGAAGCGTAGCGCAGGCAGAAGCGTCAAGCCGGTTGGCTGCCGCCCAGAATGCACCTTGACTTCCGGCAGGGTCTGGATTCCGCCTGGCGGGCGAGAATGAGTACTGAGAGTGGCAGCTCCCGGCGCGCTACCCTTGACAATATGCGGCCGTCCGCCGCGACCGGAAGGAGCAACACTGTGAATCGACTGAACCGCTATCTTGCTATCGGATTCGGACTTATGGCGCTGGCCCCGTGCTGGGCCTTCGCCCAGCGCCAAGTGCTCGACTTCAACCGGGACTGGCGCTTCATCAAAGGCGAGCAGCCTGAGGCTGCTCGTCATATCGACTTTGACGACTCCTCCTGGCAGGCCGTCCGCCTTCCGCATGACTGGGCCATCGCAGGCCCCTTCAACCCCAGCGCTCCAGGCAGCACCGGCAAGCTTCCCTGGCAAGGCGTCGGCTGGTACCGCAAAACGTTCACCGTGAACGGCTCCCCAGGCCGACGCGTGTACTTCGACTTCGACGGCGTCATGGCCTTCCCCAAGGTCTACGTCAACGGCCAATTGGCCGGCCAGTGGGACTACGGCTACGTGCCGTTTCGCGTGGACGCCACGCCTTATATCCGCTTCGGCCAAAAGAACGTCATCGCGGTCGAAGTGGACACGCGGCGTCACCAGTCACGCTGGTATCCCGGGGCAGGCATCTATCGCAAGGTCACCATGACGGTGACCAACCCGGTGCACATCGCCCACTGGGGCACATTCGTGACCACCCCCGCCGTCGCCGACGCGCGGGCGACGGTGCGCCTCCAGACCTGGATCGAAAACCACCAGCTCGCCGATCAGGAGGTCTCGGTCGACGTGGCCGTCTTTGACCCCAGCGGCGCTCAGGTCGCAGAGAGCTCCAAAAGAGGCGTCGCGCCCGCCAATGGCAGCGGCCTCGTCGACCAGCAATTCTTCGTCATGAAGCCCCAGCGCTGGGATCTGGACAAACCCAACCTCTACAAACTGGTCGCCACCCTCCGCAGCGGCGATAAGGAGCTGGACTCCGAAACGGTTCGCTTCGGCATCCGAACCTTCCAGTTCACCGCCAACGACGGCTTCCATCTCAACGGAAGGCGCGTGCAGCTCAAGGGCGTCAACCTGCACCACGACCTCGGCGCGCTGGGCTCGGCCTTCAATTTGCGCGCGATGGAGCGGCAACTGGAAATCATGAAGGACATGGGCGTGAACGCGCTCCGGACCAGCCACAATCCCCCCGCCGCGGAGGTCCTGGACTTGTGCGACCGCATGGGAATCTTCGTCTGGAACGAGGCTTTCGACAAGTGGAACGCCACGGCGGACAACCTCAACGGACCAGCGGGCGTACTGCCCCATGCCGAGCGGCAGCTCACCAACTTCGTGAAGCGGGACCGCAATCACCCTAGCGTCTTCGTTTGGTCCGTAGGCAATGAAATCGGCACATCGGCCGACGAGAAGGGCGACGGAATGTCGTTCGGCCGTCTGGCCGCCATGCGCGAGATGGTGTTGAAGCACGACCCCACCCGCCCGGTCGCCATCGCCTGCCACACGCCGAACACGGTCTCCCTTCCTGTCTACGATCCGCTCGATCTCACCGGCTGGAACTACATGCGCCGCTACGAGCGCTACCGGGAGATGTACCCGGACCGGCCCATCCTCTACAGCGAGTCGGCCTCTACGGTCAGCACCCGCGGCTTCTATGCGTTTCCTCTGGCAAGCTCCAAGACCGACTACCCGGGCGGCACGCGCTACGTCAGCTCCTATGACTTGAGCGCGGCCTCCTGGTCGGACATCCCCGACGCCGAGTTTGCGCTGATGGAGAAAGACAAGTTCGTGGCCGGCGAGTTCGTTTGGACCGGCTTCGACTACCTCGGCGAACCCACCCCGAACATGCAGGAAGCGCGAAGCTCCTACTTCGGCATCGTCGACCTGGCGGGAATCCCAAAAGACCGCTTCTATCTGTACCGCAGCTACTGGCGCCCCGAGGTGACCACCATCCACATCCTGCCGCACTGGAACTGGCCGGACCGCGTAGGCAAGAACGTTCCTGTCTTCGTCTACACCAACGGCGACTCCGCGGAGCTGTTCCTCAATGGCAAATCCCTGGGCAGGCGGACCAAGGGCGTCGTTCCTCCTAAGCCGCAGAATCTCGCACGGGGCAAAGCCGCAACCGCCAGCTCCGGAGCTAACCCGCGCCTTGCGAACGACGGCGATGCGGCCACCGAGTGGCGCGCCGGAACCGCCGGCGGCAATCCCTGGTTCCAGGTCGATCTGGGAGCGGCGCAAACCGTGAAACATATCCAACTCGCTCTCGGGAGCAGCGCCGCCGGAGCGGGTTACGAGGTGAGACTGTCCCGGGACGGCTCATCCTGGACCACCATAGGAACCGTCGCCGCGAGGACGCCCGGCGCAGGCAGAGGAGGCGCCGGCTTCTTCGGCGGTGCGGCGGCGGGCGCCCCTCCCTCTAACTTCGAAACCGACGCCCAGGCGCGTTACGTGCGCGTGGAGTTCACAAAGTTGGCGGAGAACGCAACTGCCGCCATCCGCGAGCTCAGCGTCTACCCTGCGCGCTATGAGTCCGAATACTACGACGTGACCTACAAGTACCGCCTGCGTTGGAACGACGTGGTTTACGAACCCGGCGAGCTGCGAGTGGTGGCCTACCAGGGCGGCGCAAAGATCGGCGAGAAGACCCTCCGCACCGCCGGCCCGCCCGCCTCCCTCCGCCTCACTCCAGACCGGACTCGCTTGGCCGCCACCGGCGAGGACCTCTCCTTCATCCTCGTGGAAGCCCTCGACGCTCAGGGCAACCCCGCCCCCCTGGCCGACAACTTGATCCATTTCGACGTCCAAGGCGCCGGCGAGATTGCCGGCATCGACAACGGCGATCAGCTTTCGCTCGAGCCCTTCCAGGACAATCAGCACAAGCTTTTCTTCGGCAAAGCGATGCTGATCGTCCGCGCCAAGGAAGGCCGGGCGGGTGCGATTCAAATCCGGGCTGAGTCCCCGGGCTTGCAACCGGCCACCGCGTCGCTCACCGTGACCGCGCCATAGTCTCATCCAACCGTGGCCCGGCTGAACTGGTTCGGGCGCCGGCCAGGGGGCCTATGCGGCTGCGGCCGGACAGCGCGGCGCGCCTGTCCGTCAAACCCAGTGCACTGCGGCGAGGAGTCCACGCCGCAGGCACTCCGCGTGCGTCCTGGGCCACGGCCTGGAACCGAAATGGCAAGCCCGCTACCGCAGGCTCGCGCTGGGCGCTTGAGCCAGGCGCTTGGGCCCCGCCTCGAGGATCTCCTTCGGGCAGCCGTCGGCAAACAGCTTGAAGTTCTCGATGAACCGGGCGGCCAGCGCGTCGTACTTGCGGAAGTACTCGTCGCGGTCCCCCCACGTGTTGGCCGGATCCAGAATGTCGGAGGGCACGCCCTCGCATTCGAGCGGCACGTCGAAGCCGAACACTGGGTCCTTGCGGAATCGAACCTTCTTGAGTTTGCCTTCCAGCGCGTCGTTGAGCAGGGTCCGCGTGTGGTGGATGCTGATCCGCTTGCCCACGCCGAAAGGACCGCCGGTCCAACCGGTGTTGACCAGCCAGCAGTCGACATTGTGGCGGAGGATCTTGGACTTGAGCAGCTCGGCGTAGTCGTGCGGATGATGCACCATGAACGGCGCGCCGAAACAGGTGCTGAAGGTGATCTCCGGCTCGATGCCCAGGCCGATTTCGGTCCCCGCCAGCTTGCTGGTGTAGCCCGAGATGAAGTGGTAAAGAGCCTGCTCGGGGGTCAGCTTGGCGATCGGCGGCATCACTCCGGAAGCGTCGCAAGTCAGGAAAATGATGTTCTTTGGGTGACCGCCCATCTTCTCGGGGACCGCGTTCTCGATGTAGTTCAGCGGGTAAGCGGCGCGGGTATTCTCGGCGATCCGGTCGTCGTTCAAATCCAGCCGCCGGGTCAGCGGATCCATGATCACGTTCTCGAGGATGGTCCCGAAGCGGCGCGTGCAAGCGTAGATCTGCGGCTCAGCGGTGGGCGAAAGGCGGATCACCTTGGCGTAGCAGCCGTCTTCAAAATTGAAAATGCCGTTGTCGCTCCAGCCGTGTTCATCATCGCCGATCAGGCGCCGCTTGGGATCGGCCGAAAGCGTCGTCTTCCCCGTTCCGGAAAGACCGAAGAACAGCGCTGTATCGCCCTTCGGACCGATGTTGGCCGAACAATGCATCGGCATGACGCCGTCCAAGGGCAGCAAGAAGTTCATCACCGTGAAGACGGTCTTCTTCATCTCCCCGCCGTAGGCGCTGCCGCCGATGAGCGCCAGCCGCGCCGAGAAGTTCACCAGGATGAAGGTCTCCGAGCGGGTCTGATCCACTAGAGGGTTGGCCCGGAACGAAGGCAGGCAGAGGATCGTGAACTGAGGCACAAACCGCTTGAGAGCCTCCATGGTCCGCGGCTTGATGAACATATTGCGGATGAAGAGGCTGTGCCAGGCCTTCTCGGTGATCACCCGGATGGCCAGCCGGTGTTCCGGATCGGCGCCCGCGTACACGTCCTGCACGAAGACGTCGCGGCCCTGCAAATACGACTGCATCCGGGCCAGCAGCGAGTTGAAGTGCTCCTGGTTGTAAGGGCGGTTGTACTCGCCCCACCAGACGTGCTCCTCGGTCTCCTGCTCGCGGATGATGTATTTGTCGGCGGCCGAGCGCCCGGTGTGTTTGCCGGTCAGCACCACCAGCGGACCGAGGTGAGCCACGCGGCCCTCGCCGCGGAACACGGCTTCCTCGTACAGAGCGGCAGTCGGCAGGTTCCAATAGACCTTGCGCGGGTTGAGGATGCCGTGGTTGGCCAACCCGTAGTCGCTGGCCAGTTGGCCGGCTTCCTTCCAGGCCGGGGATTCAATGTCGTAGTAGATGTTCATGCCCAATCCCTCACCAGTTTCCTGCCGCCGATATAGAGCTCATTGGGAGAATTCGGATCCAGTGCCCACTGGATCCGCTCGACGCCTTCTTTGATCTCCCCCAGGCTCCCGCAAAAGCTGATGCGCAGATGTCCTTCGCGGCCGAACTCCTTGCCCGGGACCGTGACCACGCGCACCTTGTCCAACAGGAATTGCGCCAGCTTCTGCGAATCCTTATTGTAGGCGCTGAAATCAGGGAAGCAATAGAACGTCCCGCCCGGCTTGGTCACCTTGACGCCGGGAATGGCTTGCAGCCGGTTGACCAGAACGTTGCGGTTGTTCTCCAGCGTCATCCGCAGGCTGTCAATCGAAGACTGGATCCCATTGAGCGCGCCCACCGCCGCCCACTGCGAGGGCGTGGCCGGGCCCGAGGTCTCCTGCGACTGGATGTTGGTCATCACGCGCACAAGCTCCTTGTTGGCGATCGCCCAGCCGATGCGAAATCCCGTCATGGCATACATCTTGGAGACGCAATTGATAACGACCAGCTTGGAGCTTTCGGTGAGGTTCTTGGCGTACTCGTAACAGTTGGTCGGGCTCTGGCCGTCGAAGATCAGGCGGTTGTAGGTGTCGTCCATGATCAGATATAGATTGCGCCGTTCGCAAAAGTCCACGACTTCGGCGATGAACTGCTTGGAGTACACCTGGCCGCTCGGATTGTTGGGGCTGTTGATGATGATGGCCTTGGTGTAGGAACCGACCACGTTCTCGATGTCCTGGATCGTCGGGTGGAAGCTGCCGTCTTCGGGATGCGCCGCCACCGGCACGCCCCCGGCCAGCTTCACCATCTCGGGATAGCTCACCCAGTAGGGCGAAGGGAAAACCACCTCGTCTTTGGGATCCAGGATGGTATGCAGCAACACCATGAGGGACTGCTTGGCGCCGCTCGAGACAATCACGTTGTCGGGAGAAACGATCCGCTTGTAATGCTCCTCGGTGTACCGGATGATGGCCTTCTTGAGCGCCGGGATGCCGTCGGCGGGCGCATAGCGGATCTCGCCTGTGTTGAGCGCCGCCGTGCAGCTCAACACCGCGTCCATGGGCGTCTTGCTTTTCGGCTCGCCGCCTCCCAAATGAATCACGGGCTCGCCCTTTTCACGGAGCAGAGCCGCGGTCTCGTTCAGTTTCAGCGTAGGCGATTCCTGGATCGACCGGGCTAGCTGACTTATACTCATAGATCCATTCCTTCCATAAATGCTTTTTCCAGGGACGCCGCAGCAGGCTTAGGGCTATCGATTGGACGGGGCCGTAGTTGTGCCGGTGCTCTCGCAGGAGCCGGAATGTGAGCCGGCAGGTACGCGCCCGCGTGACGCATCGGTACAAATCGACATCGGCGTCTCCTTATCTGGATTTCCCTTATTATAGACCACCCCGCCCGGGTGGCAAGAGCGCTGCCGCTCGGACCTCTAGGCGGGCTCGCCGTCCACATGCGGGCGCAGCGATGCGCCTTCGGGAGCGCGCTTGTAACGCTCCACCTTCACGCCCACCGGGCCTTTGGCCGTGCGGGCCAGAATGGCGTCGATCTCTTGCTGGGAGAGCTTCCGGAACGCCTTCACGGTGGCGACATTCTCCTCCAGTTGTTCCACCGTCTGGACCCCGGAAACCACCACGTCCACGTCGTGGCTCAAGGTGAACCGCAAGCACTCCGCCACCGTGGCGATGCCCTGCTGGGCGATCGGCCCCATGGCGTTGGACTTCATGGCAATCAGACCCAGGCCGCGCTTGCGGACCTCGGGCAGCACATTGCGAATGAAGCTGAGGTAATGCGGATCGACCAGGTTCACCGGGTGCTGAACCGTTTCCCAACCGTCGTAGGCCGCCAACAGGCGCAGATGAACGGCCGGGTCCGCGTGCCCGGTGAAGCCGATATGCCGCGCTTTGCCTTGTTTCTTGGCTTGCACGAACGCCTCTAACGCCCCGCCCGGCGCAAGAATCTGATCCACCTCCTCCATCGTGGTCACCTGATGGCATTGCCACAGGTCCAAGTAGTCCGTCCGCATGCGCCGCAAAGTCTCTTCCAGTTGTTCCATCGCGCCCTTGCGGTCCCGCCGCTCGGCTTTGGACATCAGCACGACCCGCTGGCGCAGCCCGCCTTCCAATGCCTTGCCGTAGATCTCATCGCTCAAGCCCTTGTTGTACAGGTGAGCGCTGTCCAAGAACGTCACTCCCAGATCGATCGCCCGGCGCACGATCCGGATCCCGTTCTCCTCCCCGCCCATGGCCATGTGGGCCCCGCCCAGACAAAAGCGGGATACCCGCAAACCAGTCTTGCCCAGAGTGGTCATCGGCATAGGAGCATCTTGCGCGGCGCGGGTGAGACCGGCGCCGAAAACCAGTGGTGGCACTTGCAGGAAAGTTCTTCGCAACATCCCCAATTTCCCTCCTTGGTCTATTATCAAACACCAGCCCGGCTCATTTGGCATCCCGCCAGTTGTCGCCCACCCCGATGTCGGCCACTAGCGGAACCTCGAGCCGGCACACGCTCTCCATCTCACGCTTGACCATCCGCCCCACCTCCTCAACCTCCTCGGCCGGGAGTTCAAACAACAGTTCGTCGTGCACCTGGAGCAGCATGGCGGCCTGCGCTCCCATCGACTGTAGCCGCCGGTCGATGGCGATCATGGCCAGCTTGATCAAATCCGCAGCCGATCCCTGAAGCGGCGTATTGACCGCGGTGCGTTCGGCGAAACCGCGCGCCGCCGGGTTGGAGCTGTGGATGTCGGGGATCGGGCGGCGGCGGCCGAACAGCGTCCGCGTTTCGCCGGTGCGCCGGACTTCCGCGATCTGCTCCTCAAGAAAACGTTTCACCCCCGCGTACCTCTCGAAATAGCCCTGGATATACTTCTGCGCTTCACTCTGAGCAATGCCGAGCTGGGCGGCCAGGCCGAAGGCGCTGAGGCCATACACGATGCCGAAGTTGACGGCCTTGGCGCTGCGCCGCAACTCGGGGGTCACCATCAGCGGCGGCACGCCGAAGACCTCCGCGGCCGTGCGGGTGTGAATGTCCTCGCCGTTGCGGAACGCCTCCACCAGCAGCGGATCTTTGGAATAGTGGGCCAGCAGGCGCAGCTCGATCTGCGAGTAATCGGCCACGAGCAGCTTCCAGCCCTCGCGCGGCAGGAACGCGGCCCGGATCTCGCGGCCGAGTTCGGTGCGGATGGGAATGTTCTGCAAGTTCGGGTTGGACGAAGAGAGGCGGCCGGTGGCCGCCCCGGCGGGATTGAAGCTGGTGTGCAGGCGGCCGGTGGCCGGATCGATCAGGGCCGGCAGAGCGTCGACGTAGGTGCCCTTGAGCTTGGCGAGCTGCCGGTACTCGAGCACCTTGGCGGCGATGGGATGCTCGGGAGCCAGCGCCTCCAAAACGTCGGCGGCCGTGGATGTTTTCTTGCTCTTGCTGTTGACCGGCAAGCGGAGCTCTTCAAACAACACCTTGGCAAGCTGCTGGGGAGAGTTGATGTTGAAAGGATGCCCGGCCAGCTGGTGGATCTCCGCGGTGAGCCGCTCGATGTCGGCCTCCATCCGGGCCGACAGCGCAGCCAGCGCCTGCGGGTCGATGCGGATCCCGCGCTGCTCCATGCGCGCCAGCACCGGGATCAGAGGCAAATCGATCTTCTCGTACACCTCCCGCAAGCCAAGCTTCTCCAGCTCGGGGCGGAGCAGTCCGGCCAGCTGGTAGATGCAGGCGGCTTGCTCTTCGCAGGAGGCCGCAGGCTTGCGGTTCAGCCGGCGCGCCACCAGACTGTCCAGAGCGCAGGCGGCAGGCTCCGCCTCCAGCAAGAAGTCATAGAGCATGACGTCTTCGCGGAACCCCTGCGCCTGGATCCCCTCGCGGGCCAGATGCAACAACAGAGACTTCAGGTCATGCGTGATCTTCGGCCGGGCAGCGTCTTCCAGCAAGGGCCGCAGCGCCTCGCGGTGGCGGAACGAAACCGACACGCCTTCGTCCGGCTTGCAGGCCAAACCGACCGCGCCCTCGACCAGCTCTCCTCCGGCGGGGCAAACAGCGACCGCAACCGGCGCTCCGGCGGAAAGGGATTCCAGCCAGCCGGCAACCTCCTCCGGCGAATCCAGGCGCAGCAGTCGCAACTCCGCCGGCGCTGCTCCGGGCATCTCTTTGAGGAAACTGGTGAATTCCAGTTCCCGGTAGATCTCCCGGAGCGCGGCCAGGTCGGGCGACTGCGCAACGAAGGATTCCAGGCTGCATTCGATCGGCGCTGAGGTATCGATCGTGGCAAGCTGCTTGCTGAGCAGGATCCGCTCGCGGTTGTTTTGAAGGCTCTCCCGGTAGGTCTTGCGTTCCACGGCGGCCGCCTGCTCCAGAGCCGCTTCGACGGAACCGAACCGCAGGATCAGATCGCGGGCGCCTTTGTCGCCGATGCCGGGCGCGCCGGGAATGTTGTCGCTGGCATCCCCTTTCAGTGCCAGCAGATCGGGAACCTGCGCCGGGTCCACGCCCAAAAACTCACGCACCTTAGCCGCGTCGTACCACTCGTCTTTCATCGGGTTGTACACCCGGATGCCGTTGGAGACCAGTT
>Ga0315298_1001046_pt1 | contig 52551 bp, 43 predicted proteins | sample WHS_1_MG_FD_203077 | JGI IMG/M metagenome (GOLD analysis project Ga0315298, IMG submission 203077) | Extremophilic microbial mat communities from Washburn Hot Springs, YNP, Wyoming, USA - WHS_1_MG | ecosystem: Environmental > Aquatic > Thermal springs > Hot (42-90C) | place: USA: Wyoming... | reverse complement strand
GATGGCTCTTTTTGGATAGTCTCTTGAATTCGATCCAGAATAGATTTGGGAAAATATTGTCCATAAACATACATGAACCCCTTATAACATCTTTCCCCCTCGGTGTCAAGCGTGTGCTAAGATCAGCTTAGAAAGGAGGGGAAAAAGATTTTAAAGGGGAGGTTAGGAGGGATTAAAAATAAGAAATATAATCTTCCCTGCCTCCTTCTTATGAAGGAGGGGAAATTTGAGGAGAATCCTAAAAAGGAGGGGTAAAATGTTTAACGGAAGACTTAAAAAAATTATCAATTCTGTATTTGCTACTTTTTTCATTTCTTTTTTGGCAGCAATTCTTATTAACTATGTTTTGTTTGAATCAACTTTTGCTCAAACCGCTGAGGATTATTTCCAGCAGGGGAAAAGTGCCCTGGAACATAATCAACTCACTGAAGCTCATAATAACTTCCAGTCTGCCTTAGGTCTTGATCCAAATCATCAGGGCGCAAATCTCTTTTTTGCACTAACTCGTATCCTTATGATATCAAAATCGACAGCGTTTAATACTCTTCTTGATAGAGCAGGTGTAAGCTCCAGTGGTCGAGATATTCTTAACTGGACAGCAGATTTTACAAGAGACGCTGAAGGAAGAATCATTCTCCCAGAGAATACCCCTACAGGTGAAGAATTACAATCCTTTTTAAAAGATAATATTCTTCCTGAAATTACTGGAGCTTTAGGAAATCTATCCAAGGTAACAAGTTCTTATCAAACCCATTATAGATGGATATTTGAAAGCGGATCAGGATCGGTTAGTAGCCCAAATATTCTTACCGACTATACAAAAAATTGGGATTTTAATGAATTAGTCGGAGCAAAGATTACTCTTGCAGGTTCAACCACAGAATATACAATCATCTGGAATGATGCCCATACAATTCAGGTCTCTCCAAATTGGTCCGTTTCCTCTGGAACGTATAATTATGAGATATACGATAGTATCGAAATCGATTATGGAGATGCATTGGTAATAAAAGGGCTATTATATTCTGTAAAATCAGCCATAAATATAATTTCATCCTACAATGTGAATATTGATATTGATACAATATTCTCTTTATATAATAAAAGAATCCTTAGTATTCAGGATCACATCATCAATGCCTCAACAGATTTATTAAAACTTCTCCCCACACCTCAACTTTCTCAGGCAAAATCCGATCTAAGTGATGCAATCAGTACCCTTCAATCTGCAATCAATTTCATCTGGTCAGAAGGCGACTCTCAGGAAGATGACCTATTTATAATTGAAGATCCAGGTGAAGAGATTTTCTGGCGTAATCTTTTTGATGATATAAATAACTCTTTAGGCGGAACAACTTATATAAGAGCACTTGAAGAATATTTAAATCTCAAGCAGTTCTTTGATTCACCCAAAAATTTGAGAGGTTTCCTGCCAACTTTTAGAGGACTTTTTATTATAAGGGATTCATTTCCAGACCCAACATTCGGTGGGATTCTACCAAATATGACACAGAATAAATTAAATCAGGAAATAGAAGAGGCATGTATCCTCGTAGGACCTTTGCCTGGACTTGTAGCCTATGATGATTTTTCATTTCCTTATATTGATAAATCAAAGTGGCGAGAGGGAGTATGGGTAAGGGAGATTGATAACCAAAAACTTGTTATAAAACAGATTACCCCTAATCCAATTGTTATTGGTAGCTATCCTTTTGCCGAATCTAATTCGCTAACATTTTTCGATCCTGAATCAATCAATACGGTTCAGGCAGATATTTCTATTGTTAATTACAATTTAGTAAATCAGGGCTATGTAAGGGCAAGAATTGGAGGAAGGTGGTATAACGATGGAACACCTGGTGAGGGAATGACAGGAGATATTTGGGCCGCAGTTGAGCTTAGGGCAAGTCCAACTGGGCTTACTGCTAATTGTGGTGTCACTAAAATGAATAATGCTGATGGGACATCATGGACTGATATTGCATGGAAAACCTTTTCCACAGTCCCAACTCTTGGAATATCTTATACATTATATATAAGCTTCGATGGAAATAATACCTTCACATTTAAAATTGGGACTGAAACTATTACTCTCGGCCCAAGTGAAGGCGTTCCAACAAAGGCAGGAGGAACTAAGATGCCTTTCAAAGGAATTGGAACAAGAGCTTCAATTTCCAACAATACCTCATCAGCATTCGTATCCGCTACTTTTGATAATGTTGAAAAAAATGGTGCTTTATACGATGATTTCTCTTCCCCAACAATTGATAATACAAAATGGATAAATTATGAGTTTGTAAGGGAGATTTCGGATGGACAACTGAAGTTAAAAGTCAGAAGCAGTTCAGCATATACCTCAAGTGTGTTTAATCGCCTACGGTTTTTAGACCCAAATTCGATAAACTTTATTCAGGCAAAATTTAAACCAATTGCTTTTAATAATCCTCAGGAAGCAGATATTAAAACTCGAATCATAGGACATTTTTATAATGATGGAACCTTTGGAGGGGGTTATCTTGGTGAGATAAATGCAGGTGTATATATTGGATATGGGATAGGAGTAGGGGGAACAGAACCAAAAGCAGGTTGGTTTATTGGTTCTTATAGAGACACTGCTGGAAATATTCCTTTCCTGATTGCCTCTGGTGTTTTTAATAAGACTATCTCAATGAACACCACATATACACTCTTTTTAGGCTGGGATGGGAGAAATTTTATTTTCAAGATTGATGATGAAGTAGTCTATTATACACCTCATGGAGAAATCTTACCTCCTCGCTATCCTTGGAAAGAAATTGGAACAAGAGTATTGTATCCAGATGGGAAAGAGGCAACAATTGAAGTTCTCATTGATGATGTGATGGTTGGCGGTCCATGGACTCCAAAACTATTAGACCCATCAGGAACAGTAAGAACTCCCACACCAATGTATGTATGGGAGGCTGTATCAGGAGCGACATCATATCGACTTTATGTAAACGACTCTGCTGGACCAAACCCAAAAATCAATCAAGTCTTTACGTCATCTGAGACACATTGCCCCTCCGGATTTGGAGAATGCTGGGTAATTCCTTATACAAATCTCTCCCAGGGCGATGCAACCTGGTGGGTTCAGGCATCCAATTCGATAGGTGATAGTCCCTGGAGCATAGGTATGAATTTTTATGTGGATTTAACTTCAATTCCAACTCCAGGAAAAGCTATTCTTATCTCCCCATCTGGAACTATCTCAGACAATACTCCAACTTATACCTGGTATGCTGTTCCAGGGGCAACACAGTATTACCTCTGGGTTAAAGACTCAACAGGAGATAAGATCAAACAGTGGTTTACTGCTTCTGATGCTGGATGTCCAACTGGAACAGGAGTCTGTTCTGTCACTCCATCTACTCAGTTAGCAAATGGTACTGCAATTTGGTGGATTCAAACTTATGGAACAGGAGGCTATGGAGAATGGAGTGAGGGGATGAATTTTTATGTAATTCCAGGTTGTAAAGGAGATTTTGATGGAGATGGTGATGTAGATAATAATGATCTGTCAGTATTTGCTGCGGATTTTGGCCGGACGAATTGTAGTAGCGGATTTCCATGCAAAGGAGACTTTGATGGCGATGGAGATGTGGATGGATCAGATTTAGCAGTATTCGCTTCAGAATTTGGGAGAACTGATTGCCCACGTTAAGGTCAAAGGTGAAAGGTCAAACACCTATTTCTTCTCCCCATCGGGGAGAGGATCTCATCATTCATTTCTTCTCCCCAAGGACTGAGAGGATTAAGGTGAGGGGGTATTCAATTCCCCTCCCTTTTCTAAAGGGAGGTTGGGAGGGATTAAATAATATAGAGATTCTCCCTTTAAATATAAATCAAATTTTAGAGGAGGGTTTCAAGATGTCAAAAGAAAATAGAATAAAAATTATAATTTTTGGAGTATTAATAATTTTTATCTCTCTGTTTTTTTTCTTAAATTCTGATGCATCCGAAATCCTTGATAAATGGTATTGGAGAAATCCCATTCCTCAGGGGAATTCTCTTTCTGATATAACCTTTGGGAATAATAAATTTGTAGCTGTTGGTTTTGGGGGCACTGTTATAACCTCTCCTGATGGAACAAATTGGAATGTTCAAAATTCAGGGACTATTTATTTGCTTGAAGGAATTACTTTTGCTAATAACATATTCATTGCTGTGGGTTCGGGTGGAATAATCTTAACCTCCCCGGATGGAGAAACATGGACTTTTAGATCCAGTGGAAATAATTTTTATTGTCTTAGGGATATTACTTTTGGGAATAATACATTTATAGCAGTTGGTGATAATGGAACTATTTTCACTTCTCCTGATGGCGTAAACTGGTCTCAAAGAAATTCTGGAACCACAAATTCACTTTTTGGTATAGCTTTTGGCAATAATATGTTTGTTGCTGTTGGTCCTATGGGAACAATATTAACCTCTACTGATGGAGAAAATTGGACTCAGAGAAATTCAGGAACTACTAACTCACTCGAAAGTATATCATTTGGAAATAATATTTTTATAGCTGTTGGATCTGGTGGAACTATTTTAACTTCTCCTGATGGAATAAACTGGACCCAAAGAAATTCAAGGATTACTAATGAACTTAGTGGTATTACTTTTGGCAATAATATGTTTGTAGCTATCGGAGATAATGGGACAATCTTAACCTCCTCAGATACAATAAATTGGACTTTAAGATCATCTGGAACTACTAATGGGCTTGGAAGTATAGCTTTTGATAGTAATACCTTTGTTGCTGTTGGATCTGGTGGAACCATTTTAACTTCTCCTGATGGAATAATCTGGACTTCAAGGAAAACTGGAACTGGAGAGTCCATTAAAGGAGTAACATTTGCTAATGATAAATTTGTAGTTGTTGGAGGTAATGGGACGATCTTAACTTCTTCAGACGGAATTAACTGGATTCAAAGGGAGTCAGGAACTAATTATGGGCTTTCTGATGTAACTTTTGGTAATAATCTATTTGTAGCTGTGGGCGGTTGGGGATATTATACCTGGAATAGAATCATATTAACCTCGCCGGATGGAATAATATGGACTCCAATAATTTCTGAAAATGCCGAACCTCTTACCGCTGTTACATTTGGAAACAATATTTTTGTGGCAGTTGGTCCTTTTGGAACGATCTTAACTTCCTCAGATGGAATAAATTGGACCCAAAGAAATTTAGGAACTACACTTGACCTTTATGGAGTAACTTTCAGCAATAATATGTTTGTGGCTGTTGGTGGAATGGGAATGGTAAGTGGTGTAATTTTAACTTCTCCTGATGGGGAAAATTGGACCTTACAGAATTCAGGAACTACTTTACCAATTCGCGGTGTTACTTTTGGGAATAACAAATTTATTGCTGTTGGTGGAGAGAGAGGTGCTAATTGGAAAGGAATTATTTTAAGTTCATCTGATGGGGAAAACTGGACTCCAATATTAGAAACTCCTGATCTGATTAATAGTATAATTTTTGAGAATAATATGTTTGTGGCTGTTGGTGGTAGTGGAATTATATTATCTTCTGCTGATGGAGTAGCATGGACATCAAGATTATTTGGAATTAAGGAATTTTATGACATAACATTTGGAAATAAAACATATGTGGCAGTTGGTCCTCATGGAGCGATTTTACAATCAGCCCCTTTATTATTTGCTGATTTTGACGGAGATGGGGGTGTAGATAAGGATGACCTTGCTATTTTTACTGCGGACTTTGGTAGGACGAACTGTAGCAGTGGCTCTTCTTGCAAAGGAGACTTTGATGGTGATGGAGATGTTGATGGATCAGATTTAGCAGTATTTGCTTCAGAGTTCGGGAGAACAGATTGTCCACGTTAAGGTCAAAGGTCATAGGTGAAAGGTGAAAGGTCAAACACCTATTTCTTCTCCGCATCGGGGAGAAGATCTCATCAACTATTTCTTTTCCTCTTGGATACTGTGTTGCAATGAGGTGTATGCCATGTTTGTCATTCCGACGAAGCGAGGAATCTATAAAATTCAAACCCTTATAAAACATATATTTTTCGGCTAAAGCCTCAGAATTACATTACGACACAGCCTCTTGGAGGGAAGAAGATAAAGGTGAGGGGGAAAGGGGAGGTCGAGTTGCACCCGAGGTAAGGGAAGGAGGAAAAAATGAAGTCAATCAAAAAAGCTCTAAATTTAAATTTCGTTTTTTTGATTCTGTTTTTTGTTGTTTATTTTTCTCCTAACGAATGCGTAGCAAAGAGCCTTCTGTCTACAATCCAGGACCCATCTGGAGATGTGGGAGTGAGTTACTTAGACATTCATAAAGCCGAGGTCTACTGGGTCAACGAAGATGTCATTCAATTCGTGATCCAGGTGGGAGGCACTATCCCATCATCTCCAACTGAAGATTCCATCACCTTCATCTGGTTTTTAGATGTAGATCAAAATCCATCAACTGGCCAAAAACATCTCTTTGTTGGGAGCGAGTATAATGTGAGAGTAGCCTATTTCCAGGGCAACTGGGCTGGCTACGTGGACGTCATCAACCCAGGAGATCCAGGTGGTGGGCAAGGTAGCATCTTCATTAAAGATGATAAAGTCTATTTGCAGATCGCTCCAGGGCAGATCGGCAACCCTTCGGCCTTTAATTGGGAAGTTGGTTCCTTTGCCTCATTTTCTGGAGGTGATAACGCCAATGAATATAATACAGCAGTCCTTAATCCACCGCCTCCACCATCAGGCGATATTGCACGGATCTATCTAACACCAGAGGTTTTACAGCTTCGTTCGGGGACCACAAGCGGGTTGTTTTTGCCTACTATCTATGATTGGAATGATGAGCCCCTGAATCCTGATGCCTACACCAAATCATTCTTTTGCACCAGTCCTGGCAAGGTTTCGATTACCAACAATGGTGTAGTTAATGCCAATCCTGGCATTTTCGGATCGGTTTCAGTAACGGCACTGGTTAACGAGATCATCTCTGACAATGAGACAACCATCCGAATTGGTAAGGCCTTTCTCACACCACCAGTATTACATCTTGATATGGTGAATCATACCACAGACACTGTATCGGTTTATCTTGAGGACTGTCTGGGGAATCAACTTCTTCCCAGTGAGCACACTATATCATACTCGAGTAGCAATCCCAACATTGCCACAGTAGATGACAGTGGAAAGGTGACTGCCCTGTCTCCCTATGATGCGACTTATATTATGTGTACGCTCGATGGTGTTTCACTTCCAACGGCCACGGTAGTGAGAGTTCTGGATGGAGATTATGGTGTCCCTCCTATTAATGAGTTTTGCGGCTCAAAGGTTTCCTTCTGGTTTCCACCAGATTATTCCGCAGTGCCCTCTGGAATGACCTTAGAAGAGATGGTTAACATCTTCGATTTGGTTCAAACAAGCGATCTTGCCTATCAATTGGAGCAAGAACTGACCGGGTGCGTATCCTTTTTGGGAGAGATGCAATTCTATATTTTTGAAGGTGGGGAAAATGAAGGGACCAGGGTCTGTGGCATCAGTGGTAACCCTGTCCGGCTGGGAATGAATCTCACTGATCCTGAAATTCACAACTGCATCCAGCTATACCCTGACGGTGACCCTCACTGGGGGGTAATGTATCATGAGATGGGCCATAACTTTACCGGGCCCCTTTTTCGCTTCTTTGAAGCCTTCCAGAAATATGGGGGACCAAGTTCAGGGACTTATATGGAGGGGCTTGCCACTCTTTGTGGCATGTTCGCTATGGAGAGGCTTACGGCCCACCCTCAATTCTATGGATTAGATGAAGATGCGCTCAGGAGCCTGAGTGACCCAGGGGTTTACGGAAGCATTGCTTTTCTTCGAGTGGTGTTTGGCAATGCATTGGAAGATTATGTTGCTGGTGGATCGAATTACAATACCATTACCGCTGACATTCTTGATGGAATGCTTATTCAGTTAGGCGATACCTATGGGTGGGAATATTTTCCTCGATTTTTTAATGTATTTTTGCCCCAAAATCGATCATTTGGTTTAGAGATTGATTCAGAAATCAAACGGGATACCCTATTTGTGGCAGCGTTAAGTGCTGCTTTCAAAAGAGACCTCAGGTCGAAATTCCGTGATGATTGGGGATTTCCAATTGATGAAACTTTCTATGCTGGGATATGGGATAAGGTGAATAAGTGGGCCAATCTGCGAGGAAAAAATATTAAAGAATGGTGTAAAGGAGATTTTGATGGAGATGGGGATGTAGATAAAAATGACCTTGCTATTTTTGCTGCGGATTTTGGCCGGACGAATTGTAGTAGCGGATTTCCATGCAAAGGAGACTTTGATGGCGATGGAGATGTGGATGGATCAGATTTAGCAATATTCGCTTCAGAATTTGGGAGAACAGATTGCCCACGTTAGAGTTGCTTGAGTTACTTGAGTTTATTGGGTTTGTTGAGTTTGTTGGGTTTATTTAGGAAAAGGAGAAATAAACTTACTTTCATCTCAATTATTCTTCCCTTTTTAAGGGGAGGACTTTCAATTCTTCCCCCCCTTTTTAAGGGGAAAACTTCCAATTCTCTCCCTTTTCTAAAGGGAGGTGAGGAGGGATTATAAATTATTAAATTCTTCTATTGTAAGACCTGCTTGGCTTATCAGTTTACGGAGCAAGCCAGGACCAAGTTCTTTATGCTGAGGTATAGACAATGTCCATTGATATCCTGGTTTTACCATCATTACATGAGAACCTTTTTGGCGGACAGCAATCCAGCCTGCTTTCTCAAACTTGCGCACTGCCTCGGCACCTGAACAGATTTTTAATATCTTGCTCATTAGACAGTAACTTCTATCAATCTGGATGGATCGTAGGACTTTTTGGATTCCATTACTTCGAACCAACCTTCAATAGCTTCTTTTATATTGTTGATAGCTTCTTCATATGTCTTTCCTTGAGAGAGACACCCCGGAAGCGCAGGGACTTCGGCTACAAAATAGCCTGCTTCATCTTTCTCGATGATTATATGCAATTTCATATGGTCTCCTTTTCAAAGGTAATGTATTGCCAAGTTTTCTCTCATAAATTGAGAGAGGGGAATATGAGCATAACTTCTTTCCCGATAATTTCAATTTTTTGGAAAATTTCAGTTATCCATTTTAGAGGTTTTCGGTTAGAATTCATTATTCAATCTTTAACTAAAATTTATCATATGCTTAAAAATCTGTCAAAAGAAAGTTTCTTAGTTAAATTGGTTTGAAAGTGACTTTGTAGAAGATGTTGATGGTTTTAATGAGAGAAATTTCAATTCCTTCCCTTTTCTAAGGGGAAAACTTCCAAATCACCTCCCTTTTCTAAAGGGAGGTGAGGAGGGATTAGAAATATAATCTCCCCTAACCCCTCCTTAGGAAGGAGGGGAAATAAGATAGGATCCTTACAAAGGAGGGGAAATAAGGGGGATCCTTAAAAAGTAGGAGAAAAAAATTAATCTCCTTTTCTAAAGGGAAGACTTCCAATTTACCTCCCTTTACTAAAGGGAGATAAGGAGGGATTATAAATAGAAATAATCTCCCATCGCCCCTCCTTAAAAAAAGGGGGAATGATGAGGGATTCTTAAAAAAAGAAATCGAGAGTTCTTTAAAAATTAAACGAAAGTAAAGATATGGTTTACGAATGGATTTTTTTACAGAAGTTCTTTGAATTGGTCATCAGTGAGCCCTGCATCCTTAATGATGGCCTTAAGAGTATAGGGATTAAGTCTTTTATGGTCAGGGATGGTTATGCGATGAATGCCATCAGACATACCTATGTGCTTGCCACGGGTTATGACTTTGAATCCAACTTTGCTAAATGCCCGGACTGCACGTTCTGCGGAAACATCGGTAAAAAGCACTTTAGAAGGAAACCTCTACTTGATATACAGGGGAGCCTTTTGTTTCTTCGGCTATCATCTGGAGATAGGTTTGGATAGCATCTTTAATATTCTCAATTGCTTCTTCAAATGTATCACCCTGGCTATGGCATCCTGGGAAAACAGGGCAATGGACATCGTATCCGTATTCGGTTTTGTTTATAACTACAGGATATTTCATAATTTAAATTTATCATATAAATATTCTTATGTCAAATTTAGGAGTGATGCGGTTTGTTGGTTTGGAGAAATATAATCTCTCCTCAACTCTCCTCTTAATTTTCCTCCCTTTTCTAAAGGGAGGTGAGGAGGGATTAGAAATATAATCTCCCCTAACCCCTTCTTAGGAAGGAGGGGAAATAAGATAGGATCCTTACAAATGAGGGGAAATAAGGGGGATCCTTAAAAAGTAGGAGAACTAAAAGATTTTTAGAAAAGAAAGTGAGAAAAATTATATAAGGAGGTCAAAGAGATGAAAACAAAGGCTAAAGAAAAATTCATTCTAATTGGTTCATTCGGGCTCCTTTTTTTCTTAACATTCTTTCATGGCCTTTGTTTTTCACAGATCCCTCAAAAGATTAATTATCAGGGGTATCTCACAGATTCAGGGGGCAATCCCATAAATGGAACAGTTTCAATGGAATTTAGAATATACGATGCTCCAACAGGGGGAACTGCACTCTGGAGTGAAACACAGAATGTATCAGTAAGTCAAGGGGTCTATAGTGTGAATCTGGGGGAATCTATTCCATTAAACCTATCTTTTGACAAACCTTATTATCTTGGGGTGAAGGTTGGAAGTGATCCTGAGATGAGTCCAAGGAGGGAGCTAACAAGTGTAGGCTATTCATTTACAGCAAATAATGCCTTAAATCTTACATGCACAGGCTGTGTCTTGCCAAGTCACTTAAGTTTCATACCAGGAGATATAACTGCAATTTATGCAGGCACTGGACTAACTGGTGGTGGGACATCAGGGGATGTGACATTATCAGTTAATAACTCAATTATACAGAGCAGGGTTATTGGAAGCTGTTCATCAGGTTCATCAATCAGGGTAATTAATGAAGATGGAAGTGTTACCTGTGAAACTGATGATAATTCGGGTGGGACAGTAATTCAGGTCAATACAGGCACAGGGCTTACAGGAGGACCAATTACTACATCTGGGACGATATCCCTTTCTTCAACTTATTCAGATGGAAGTGCCTATGATAGTAGATTTGTGAATGTGACAGGGGATACTATGATAGGTCCTCTTAGTCTTCCTGAAAATGGTTTAACAGTGGGTTCAAATCAATTTGTTATTAACAGTGGAAAAGTAGGCATTGGAACAGCAACTCCTAATACAATGCTTGATGTTAATGGAAGAATCAGAGCAAAAACTGATTATGGAGACTATATTGCGATCGGAGGAGATAGTATTGGTAATGATGTTGAGATTATAATTTATTCACCTTCTGAGCGAAATAAAATCTCTTTCTGGAATGCTCAATTGGGGATTCCTACTAATATAGAGGCAGGAACTGCGACTTTTTCAGTCCTTTCCATTACCAGTGATTTAAGATTTAAAAAGAACATAACACCTATAGATAATGCTCTTTATAAAATTTCTTCTTTAAGGGGGGTAAATTTTGAATGGAAATCGGAAGAATTTCCTGAGAAAGGATTTGATCGTGGAAGAAAGTTAGGTTTAATAGCTCAAGAGGTTGAAAGGATTCTTCCGGAGGTAGTCTCTACAAATCAAAAGGGAGAAAAATCAATCGAGTATGCAAATATAGTAGCCTTATTAATCGAAGCAGTAAAGGAGTTAAAGAATGAGAATGTAGATTTAAAGAAACGAATTGAGTTATTAGAAAAAGTTTTAAGAGAGAGTAAAAATTAGAGTGGGTATTAATATGAGAGAAAATAAAATTTTTACAATCTTTATAGTTCTAATCTCTCTGTTCTTAATTTCATTTTATATTCAAGAAGGATTTTGCCTAAAAATTGAGAGAGAAGAAGCCATTGCCATTGCCGATTTATGGTATGCCATGGAGGTTAATTCACCTCATGTAAAAATCCACAAATCTGATAAGAAAGAAAGACTTAAGCGAATCCAGAATCGTAAAGTCCTTTACCTAATCTCAAAAGATGATTTGAGAGAGACTATTTCACCTCGGGAAGATATCCTTGCATATGTTGTTAAGTATGACCCATCGGGGTTTGTTGTTGTTTCGGCCGACGATAGAATAGAGCCTGTGATTGTCTTTGATGCATTATCTGAATTTCGCTGGGATGAACCCGAACATAACTTTTTAAGGTATTTTCTTGGAAAAGAGATACCTAAAAGAATGGAATGTATAAATGAGAAAGAAGTTAAGGGAGAAAAAGTAGAAGTCCATCCAAAATGGAAAAAGCTTCGTTTAAAGCTAAAGAAAGTTAAGACATTGGAAGAAGCTTCTTATCAAAATGCCGATGGAGAACCCAGTTTGGATGGAGGAGGAACTTATGTTTTTTGGGAGACACCCTTGTGGGGCCAAAAGTCATATTATAACGACACAGTTCAAAAATATAATGGTGGTTATGATTGTCCTACAGGTTGTGTAGCTACATCCATGGCAATAAAGATGAGATTTCATGAGTGGCCTCCAAGCGGTTCGGGTTCTCATGAATATGATGACACAAGTGGAAGTATTCAATATCATCATTACGTTAATTATGCGAGTTCAACTTATAACTGGACAAATATGCCGATTTCTGACCTTAAAGCTCCTAATAATGACGTAGCAGATTTGATGTATCATTGTGGTGTTTCTGTTGATATGGATTATGAATTGGATGGATCCGGGGCATATCTATCAGATGTTGCCTCGGTTCTAAATGATTATTTTCGATATCGAAGAAGTACTGTTAAGTTTTCTTCTCATGAAAATCCAGCCAAAGAGAGTATTCTTGGTGGTCTTCCTGTAAATATGGGGGGTCATGGCCACGCAGTTGTTGCCACGGGCTATCGGGATGAAGTTTCTCCTTACTTTTATATCAATACAGGATGGAGCGGTTACTGTAATGGTTGGTATAATCTTTCAGATTTTCCAAATAATCCAAACAATTGCTCGACTGATGCAATTGAGCTCTCAATTCCTTATAGCACCCCAGGTAATTATTTTTATGTAGATGGACACGAGCGCCGATTTCCAGATGGTTCTATATTAGAGCCATATGAATATATCTCACAAGGAGTATCAGCAGTTCCTTCCGGCGGGACCTTATGGATTAAAGGAGGAAATTATACGAAAAGAGCAAGTACTTATGGCAATTATGATGTTCCCATTACCATTAATAAAATTATGATAATCAGAAGCTACGAAGGAGTTGCAACCATTGGCCCCTGATTTTGAAAAAATATATTATAGTCAATTTTAACTTTGAGAGGGTGGGTTGAGATAGCTTATCATACAAATTTAATAAAATGATTGATAGAAAATTAAAATTATAGATGCCCTCATCTTACACTCCAATATAAAAAGGCCTTATTCAGCTCTCTAAAGAACTACTTGACTTTAAAGAGAAAATCAATTAGGCTAATTATGGAAGTGGACAGGTCCTGGTGGGCCTCCTGGACTTCAAATCCAGTGGCGGACCTAAGAAGTCCGCGGTGGGTTCGATTCCCATGCACTTCCGCCAGTAATATGGTTTTTATGCATAAAGCCATTGGCTTTAAGCATTGATTAAATTAAATTAAAAGGAGAAAAAAATGTTTGGGATTGGGATGCCAGAGTTATTGATCATCTTGGTTATCATCCTGATCATCTTTGGTGCAGGAAAACTCCCTCAGATTGGTGAAGGATTAGGAAAAGGAATTAGAAATTTTAAGAAAGCGACCAAAGAACGGGATGAGATTGATGTAACTCCCAAAAAGACCGAAGAGATCTCAGAAAAGAAAGAATGAAAAGCAGATTTTCTTTCTACTCAATCAAGAATGAGACATATTGCATATATTGGAATTGGTTCAAATCTTGGAGATAAACTTGAGAACTGTGAAAAGGCAGTTTGTGAAATTTTAAAAGAAGATCATCATAAACTCTTAGCAAAATCTTCTTTTTTCAAAACAAAGCCTATTGGTTATACCAATCAAGATTGGTTTATTAATGCAGTCATAAAAATAGAAACCGATTTAAATCCCCATGAACTCTTTTTGACTTTAAAATCAATTGAATCAAAAATTGGAAGAAAGGAAACTTTTAGGTGGGGACCTCGAATCATTGATTTAGACATCCTATTATTTGATGAATTAGAGATTCAAACAAAAAAGCTTCAGATACCTCATCCCCGAATGCACCAAAGACAATTTGTTCTAATTCCCCTTTTGGAGATTGATAAAGATATTATCCATCCTTCTCTTAAAAAATCCATAAAAACCCTCCTTGAAGAAATAAAAGAGGATCAAGGGGTGGAAAAAATTTAACGATGTATCGTCTCTTATTACTCATTCTCCTGTTTTTTATTGTATATTATATCGTGAGATTGCTTATTAAGGATATCAGCACTGGCAAAAAGAAAGAAAACCCAGTGCAAGATTCAGAAGAACTCGTCCAAGATCCATATTGTGAAACCTATATTCCCAAAAGAACCGCTTTAAAGAAAAAAATTGCTGGTAATACATATTTTTTCTGCAGCGAATCTTGTTTAGAAAAATATTTAAAAAGAATGAACAATCATTAAATGTAGAGATGCTAAATCCCATATAAAATCTTTGGACCATAACCCTTGAACCCTTTGACCCTTGAACCCTTGAACCCTCGAACCCTCTTTACAACTAAATGATATAAAAACCAAGTTTTTTACCCAATATTATTTCCCTTTGAGTTGAACATACTGGGCAATCCCGTTTCTTGTAATGAGTCCAACAATTTGATCTTTATCTGCCACAATAATGCGACCTTTATCTTCTTTAATCATAATTTCAAGTGCTTTCATTACATCGGCCTCAGGAGAAACCTCCCAGCGTTTGTTATGAGGAACAAAAACCTCTGATACTTTTACTCTTCCCCAATCATCTCTTGGAACATTTTTTATTTCCTTAAGCGTTAAAATTCCAAGAAATTTTCCTCGATCCATAACTGGAAAGCCCCCATATCCAAATCTGAGAAAATATTGATCGACTGCCTCATTCAGAAAAATCGAAGGATCGAGGGTTTGCATCTCTTTAACCATTATATCTTTAACCTTGATCCCTGAAAGAATTTCCTGAAGGGCTGCCTGCTGATAACTGGCTTGCGCAGCACTATAGATGAACCATCCGATGAACATTAACCATATTCCTTCTGATCTACCTGTAAAGATTGAAAAGAGACCTAAAAATATAAGAAACAAGGCTATTCTTCGTCCTATAGAAGAAGCCTTCTGAGTAGCATAAAAATAATCCTTCTTCTTTCCCCAGATGATTGAGCGAAGTATTCTTCCTCCATCCATTGGAAATCCAGGAATTAGATTAAAGATTCCAAGGACTAAATTAAGCCTTGCCACATATGAAAATAGTGCCCTAATTCCTCCAGCCGTATCCATCATGAGCAAATAGAATACTGCTGAAAGTAAAAAACTTGAGATAGGTCCAGCAATGGCAATCCAAAACTCTGCTCGTGGATGGGGTGGCTCACCTTTAAGTTGAGCAACCCCTCCAAAGATGAACAGAGTAATGCTTTCTATTTTGAGCTTATATTTTTGAGCAACCCAAGAATGGGCAATCTCGTGGAAGGCAACAGAAACAAATAGAAGCAATGCAGCCATAACCCCACTAATCCAATAAGAAACGAAAGGTAGATCTGGAGTAACTTGTGGAAAATAATGGGAAGATAAAAGCCACGTGAGTAATCCAAAAACGATTAACCAAGAAAAATGAATTCTTATAGGAATTCCTATAATGGTTCCAATTCTCCAAGCCCCTTTTAATGATGAACCATTCATTCCTTTTTCTCCTTTACATACAGTTTTGAATTGAGTTCATGAAAAATATTTAATAAAACCTTTTGGGTTTTTATATCGATAACAATACCTTTTTATTCTCCAATTATTTTTATGAGGACTCTTTTCCGACGACGGCCATCAAACTCGCCATAAAAAATCTGCTCCCAAGGACCAAAATCGAGTTTTCCATTGGTCACAGCAACAACTACCTCGCGGCCCATGATAGTTCGTTTGAGGTGCGCATCTGCATTGTCTTCTCCTGTGCGATTGTGCCGATATCGATTGATAGGCTCATGAGGTGCTAATCCCTCCAGCCATTTCTCGAAGTCTTCGTGAAGGCCTGATTCATCATCATTGATAAACACTGAGGCTGTAATATGCATGGCATTTACAAGTACCAAGCCTTCCTGAATTCCACTTTCTCTAACACATGCTTCTACCTGGGGCGTAATATTTATAAAGGCACGACGAGTAGGAACATTGAACCAAAGTTCCTTCCGATAACTTTTCATCAAATTATCCTCCAAAAATTTAATAACTTAAAATTTATTATATCATAGTAATTTTAAAAATAGATACACTAATATTTATTGAAGTCTACTTATTAGTTGGGATATGAATTGTTTTATCCTCTGAAAGAAAGGCCTTTTAATCCTAACTTTTAAATAGAGATCACCAGATTGCCCGCCATCTTTTCCTTCTTCACCCATTCCTTTCAATCTAATCTTTTGACCTTCTTTTATCCTTGGAGGTATTGATATGATAAGTTCTTTTGATCTTTTTCTATGAAAATACCTGCCCTTTCCTCCTTCAAATGCCTGCCTGGGAGTAAGATAAATGATATCCTCAAGATCTTTTCCCTTTAAGGGTTCTTTAATTCCAAAAGTCTTCTTTAAAAAATAATTAATAACTTTACCTGTAAATTTAGGTAAGATTTTCTTTGAAACAAAAATCTCTTCAGGCTTTTTCATCCTAAATGTCGGGCCAAAAAATATAAACCCTTTGCCCCAAAATCCTGGTCTCCGAAACTCAAATGTTCGATATCCATGACCATGGAACTCGCGAAAAATCTCATCAAATCCTCTTAACCCAAAGGCTCTTGCCATTTCTTCAAAAATTTGTTCGATATCTGAATCTCTAAAAATATCTTCTTCAGAATAAGTCTGTTTAAATCGCTCATATCCATATGAACCATATTGGTCCCAGAGTAGGTCATACTCTCTTCTTTTCCGAGCATCTGAAAGAACTGCATAGGCTTCGTTAATCTCTTTCATTTTTTCAACAGCCATAGGATTTTCTTTATTAAGATCAGGATGATATTTAAATGCAAGTTTCCGATAAGCTTCCTTGATCTCCTCCTGCGTAGCATTTTTATTAATACCCAAAATCTCATAATAGTCTTTATAATTCATAAAAATGTTAAGCCCCCTTCTAAATAATATAAGATCTCAATTTTTAAATTCTATCCTAAAAGGAATAAAATGTTGGAAAGATTTTGATCCAAAACGTAGTCTTTGTCAAAGGTTTTAAGGACTAAATAAAATCAGCATATTTTATTTAAGCACTCAATGGGATATGCTATTTAAAGTATAGAATTTTTATAAAAGCCACTCAATTAAGATCTTAATTATCTTCTATTTCTGGATTTTTTCTCCATAATTAGAGTCTCCTGACTTCTCGAGAGCAGATTTAAGATTCCCGACTTCTCTCTTTAATTGTCTCTTGTGAAAAGCAGATTTAATAGCTGTTGGAATCCAGAAAAAAAGTGTTATTAGCACACCTAATATTATTGAACCCAAAATAGTATAGATGAGTGAGGTCTCAAATTGCCAGAAAAGGAACTTAATTGTGATTGGAGAGGCAGAGGAATTCTGAATGGCAAAAATAGCAATCCCAATTATTATTAAAAATATTAACCAATAAAAGAATTGCATCTTACTTCCTCCTGTTTTATTGATTCCTATTCTTTATAACATTTAATACTGACCTGTTCCATGCCTCATATTCTAATTTAACTTCACCACCCAATAATCAATCTCTTTTAATTATCAAACACTTTTAAATAGAGAAAAAAACCATTTTTATTAATTTTCAATAAATTAGAATCTCAAAAGGAAAAGCATTCTAAGTTTGACCAGAAATGAGATGAAGTGGTATAATGAATTTTGTTTGGGAAATATTACAATGCCTACAATGAATATTTGGAAAGAAGAACTCCTCAAAAGTGAAAGAAAAATTTTAAATGACTTACAATTAATACTTGAGAGTTTAGGAATAGAAAGAGAAGATCGGGAAGCCTTACAAAAATCTATCCAGCAACTTGATGACCTATTTCTTATTGTGGTTGTGGGAGAGTTTAATTCTGGAAAGAGTGCAGTGATTAATGCACTTTTGGGACAAAGAATTTTAGAGGAAGGGGTTATCCCAACAACAACAAAAATCCACATCCTACGCTATGGTGAGACAGGTGAAAAAAGAGCCTTAAGTGAACGACAAATCTATTTTACGCTTCCTTTTGAATTCCTCTCCAATCTTAGTATAGTTGATACCCCAGGAACTAATGCCATTATCCGTGAACATGAAGTTATTACTTCTGGATTCATTCCTCTTTCGGATTTAGTATTATTTATCACGTCAGCCGATAGACCTCTAACAGAAAGTGAGCGTGAGTTTTTGGAACATATCAAGCAGTGGGGGAAAAAAATTGTCTTTGTAATCAATAAGATAGATATACTAAAAAATGACTACGATAGAATCCAAATTGAGAATTTCATAAAAGAAAATGCACGTTCCTTTTTGGGAGATGATCCTATTATTTTTTCTGTTAGCGCCCATGAAGCATTAGAAGCTAAACAGAGAGGGGAAGAAGAGATTTGGAAAAAGAGTGGATTTGAATCGCTTGAAAAATATATCCATCATACCCTTGATGAGATGGAAAGATTTCGTCTTAAATTACTAAATCCTCTGGGAGTTGGAATACGTTTAATACAAAAATATATGGAAACGATTTCCTCAAGGCTTGAGTTTCTTAAAATCGATTTTGATCTCATTGATGATATTGAAGGCCAACTAAATTTTTATCGCGAAGATATGAAACATAATTTCAACTCACGAATGGCAGAAGTTGAAAATCTTCTTTACGAAATGGAGAGGAGGGGACAAATCTTTTTCGAAGAGACCTTTCGATTAGGTCGTGTTTTTGATCTCATTTCTAAACACCGCATCCAGCAGGAATTTGAACGACAAGTCATAGCTGACACCCCAAACCTTATAGAAGCAAAAGTAGAAGAAATCATTCATTGGCTTGTAGATTCCGACTTAAGACAGTGGGAGGCCGTCTCAAAAAACTTGAGAGAAAGAACCCATCAACATCAAGGTATAATCCTCGGAGATATTGAAATGGACTGTTTTTATCGGGATCGTCAAGGTCTTCTCAATACAATCCTCCGAGAAACCAGACGAGTGGTAGAAACCTATGATAAAAACCGAGAAGCAAAGGCTATTGCAGAAAGTGCCCAAACAGCAGTAGCAACATCTGCTGCCCTGGAGGCAGGTGCCATTGGATTGGGAGCGCTCGTTACAACCATTGCAACAACAGCTGCTGCTGATGTTACAGGAGTAATTATGGCCAGCTTTATGGCAGTCCTTGGACTTTTCATTATTCCTGCTCGACGGAGAAAGGGAAAAACAAAACTACTGGAAAGAATTGCCTCTGTTAGAATCAAACTTTTTCAATCATTACAAAATCATTTTAACAAGGAGATTGATCGAAGTCTCCAGCGCCTTAATGAAACTATTGCTCCATACATCCGTTTTATTCGTTCGGAACGAGATAAAATAACAAAGACCCAATCAGAACTGCAAAACATTTCCCAAGAGATATATCAAATAAAAGGAGTTTTAGAAGGAAAATAAGGAAAAACCATGCTCGATTACATTGCATTTTTAGTAGGTGCTATTCTAATCTTATTAGGGATTGCCGGCAGTGTTCTTCCTATCCTTCCTGGACCACCTCTCAGTTTTATTGGGCTCTTTCTTTTTGCATTGGTCCGAAATTTTTCATATCCATTGACACCAAAGCTAATGATAATTTTACTTTTGATTACAATCATTGTGACAGTAATTGACTATCTGCTTCCCTTAATTGGGGCTAAAAAATATGGAACATCCAAATGGGGAATATATGGGTCGGTGGTGGGAATGATCTTAGGGGCTTTTTTCTCTCCTTTTGGGATAATTATTGGTGCTTTTATTGGTGCAGTATTGGTTGAATGGTTTGTATCGAAAAAAAAAGAGACATGCGTTGAAATCAGGTTGGGGAATTATCGTTGGTACATTTATTGGAATGGTCTTGAAATTAGCAACCTCAGTAGTAATGGCTTACTATTTGATTAGTGCAGTTATATAGATTAATAAAATAGGAAAAAAGATGATAAAAAGGCTCGAGATTCTTGATTCTGAAAGGTGTGTTGGATGTCAATCCTGTATGTTTGCCTGTACCAGAAGGGAAGGAAAGGCCTCTCTGGAAGGCTCAAGAATCAGAGTTAGATCAATTGGAGGAATGGAGAGAGGTTTTATCGTCATAGTTTGCAGAGCATGCAAAGACCCATCCTGTATGTATGTTTGTCCTGTTTCTGCATTAGAAAAAAGAGAAGTAGGAGGAATTAATCTTCATAAAGAAAAATGTATTGGATGTGGTAAATGTCTTGAAGCCTGTCCCATATCTGCTATTTCAATGGATGAAGAGGAGGGAAAACCCCTTATCTGTCTATACTGTGGATATTGTAAGAATTACTGTGCTTATGATGTCTTAGAGATTGAGAAGATTTAGTATGGATCCCTATCTCTATAGGGTGCTAATTATAGACCTTTCAAAGCTCTCTTATCGCATTGAGGAAAGGAAAGAATACTTTCAAAAATACCTTGGAGGAGTGGGGACTGGAATTCACCTACTTAAAGAATTCCTTAATCCAAAGGTCGATCCTAATCACCCCGATAACCCTATTATCTTCTCTATTGGTGCATTAACTGGAAAATTTCCCATGGTTTCCAAAATGGTCTCCCTTTTTAAATCCCCTCATAATGGCCTATTGGGTGAAAGCCACGCTGGGGGAAGATCGGCGATTGCCTTATGGCAAGCAGGATACGGGGCGATTGTAATTAAAGGAGCAAGTTTAATTCCTCTATATATAACAATTGATGGAAGCAAGGTCAATTTCAGGGATGCAAGAGCACTCTGGGGAATTGCTGATACAGCGACAGTGGGAAGGCTCATCAGAGAAAGAGAGGGACAAAGTGGATTTAGAACAATCCTAAGGATTGGAAAAGCAGGAGAGAAAGGAATATCTTATGCCAATGTAACTACAGAGACTTATCGTCACTTTGGTCGTTTGGGTTTGGGAGCAGTCTTTGGAAACAAGAAGCTCAAGGGATTGGTCATTTCAGGGAAAAGAACCGTTCTCCCAAAAGATAAAAAAGAGTACTTAAAATTATACGACGAAATCTATGAACAATGTACCTCCTTCCCAACAAAAAAATATCATGAATTGGGAACTTCTGAAAACATTCTACCCCTTAATGCCCTTAGGGCCCTTCCGACAAAAAATCTTAAAGCCACAACTTTTGAGAAAGCTGAAATCCTGTCAGGAGAAAATTTAGCCATCAACTTTCTTGGTAGAAGGATTGCTTGTAGCCACTGTCCTGTGGGTTGTATACATTTAGCTATCTTAAGGGAAAGATATCCGGATGATCCTTATTTATTTAAAACGAATTTCGTCTCTTACGATTATGAACCTATTTATAGCTTAGGAACTCTTCTTGGAATAGAAAAAGTAGAAGACTTCTTAAAATTAATGATTACGGTAGAAAAGTATGGAATTGATGCGATTACTACAGGAGTGGTTTTGGCTTGGATAACAGAGGCATTTTTAAAAGGATTGATAAGCAAAAATGAGATTGATGGGCTCTCTCCTTCCTTCGGGGATGCTCAAACCTATCTAAAAATGATTGAAAGGATGATTGAATCTTCTTCGGAATTCTATTTGAGAATGGGCCATGGTGTAGAGGCCTTAGTTGAAAAGTATGGAGGCAAAGAATTTGCCCTTTCTTATTTTGGAAATGAAATATCTGGTTATCATACAGGTCCTGGAGCTCATCTTACCCACATTACAGGAGCAAGACACAGTCATCTCGATAGTGCAGGTTATAGTATCGATCAGAAATTTCTTAAAGAAGGAAAACTTCCTACTCCAAAAGAAATGGCTCAAAAACTTTTCGAGGAAGAAGCCCTAAGACAGGTATTAACAAGTTTAGTTATTTGTCTTTTTGCAAGAAATGTTTATACCCTTGAAAGGATCGAAAGGTGTCTTCATGCCTTTGGATGGAATTACTCTGAAAAAGAACTTCTTGAATTAGGAAAAAATATATTGATTGAAAAGAACAATCTAAAAAGAGAAATGGGATTTGAAATCGAGAAAGTCAGTATTCCAAAAAGGGTCCTTGAAACACCATCACCTTTTGGTCCTTTAGATGAATCTTATTTAAAAGAAACCATTCAGTTCTATAGGAAATTATTAACTCCAATTTAATTATAAAAAAAGCTAAGCCCTTAATTAATATCAGCTCAGATGGCTATTGTTCATGCCACGAAGGCAAGGGAAGAGGCAAAAAAAGGGCGAGATTTATGGCTTGGTCTAAAGCTATTTTCTACTGATAATTTTCTTAATCTATCTTTAAATTCACTCAATTTAAAATGTGAAATAAGGCTTCCCCTTTTGAAAAAGATGATCCGATCTTTCTTTTCATAAATCCAAACTGTATACTTATCTTCGGGATTTATTTCATTATTAATTGAAACTTGCTTAGGGGCATATGAACCCTGCAGTCGATCAAGACTTATTTTAATCTCGGGTTCTCCCCATTGGTTAAGAAAAAGCTTTTGGTTTAGACCTGCTAATATTAAATGGGTATTCTGTCTTTGAGGTGTGTAATGAGACCTCCAAAAGTTAGATAAAGCATTGGTTATAGACATAATTTTATGCTTAAAGAAAGATAAAATTTATTAGAAATTTTTTATCATAAATTTCAATAAATTGCAAGAAGTATTTTTGAAATATAAGTATCACTTTTTAATCATAATCTCCCTAATTACAGGTTTTAATATTTAATCAATACCAATACCTTTATGAAAAATTACTTTAAAATCATTTATTGACTTTTTAAAAAAATATGTTATTTTTGAAAAAAAGGTGGAAATTTTATGATGAAAAAATTCTTTTTTAATTTCTTTTTCTTTTTTGGCAGGGCTCATCCTTGCCCCTGAGTAATCTTTTATAGTGTGAAAGGGGCCATGGATGAGTCATTTTAGTCCATGGCCTTTTTCATTATTATAGAAAGGCCATGGAAAAGGATTTTCCCATGGCCTTTTTTATTTCCTTTTCAAAATAAAAATTTAGAGTCAAAAGGAGGTAGAAATTTTATGACTACAAAAATTCTCAAACCAGTTGAACTAACTCCCAATTTCTTCCAACTTGGTACTCATGCCTTTCCAACCTATCTATCCATTGGAGAAGAAGGGATGATCATTGAGGGAGGGACAGGCCCTACATTTCAAATCATGATTGATCAGATTAAATACCTCGGAATTAATATTAAAAGAATAAGATATATCATTCTTACACACACTCATCCTGACCATATAGGAGCCATACCTCATTTCCAATATCATTATCCTCATATAAAACTTTTAACTCATCCAATAGGGGCAAAAAACCTGGGGAAAAAAGAATTATTTAAGCAATTTCTTCTTGTTGATCTTGGGATTGCCCAATTGATGAAAGCAAAAGGAGAGATAGAATCATTGCCAGAGTCAACTAAAGAATATTATTTTAATGTTGATTCGGTAGTCCAAGAAGGAGATCAGATTGATTTAGGGTCTGGTATCATATGGAAAATCTATGAAACGCCCGGGCATTCTCCTTGTCATATCTCTCTTTTTGAAGAAAAAGAAAAGACTCTAATCATTGGTGATGCAACAGGTTTTTATGTCCCTGAAAGGGATATTTTTTGGCCAAATTATTTTGAATCGCTTTATAAGTATTGCGAAAGCATTAGAAAGTTAAATACGCTAACTGCAAAACGCGCTGCTTTAAGTCATAATGGAGTGATTGAAGGGAATATTAAAATCCACCTGGAAAAGGCCTTGAAAGCTACAGAGAAATACCACTATGAGTTAATGGAGAGATTAAATCGAGGTGAAATCCCTGAAAAGATCGCCCTTGAAAAGGCACGATTTGTAGAAAGCCTGACGGATATTCAACCTTTTAAAGTAATGTATGATCTCTGTGAATTGATGATTAAAAATTCTTTAGCCCATCGGGATAATAGTATTTTTAATGTTTAGAAGGTCGGAAGAAAATCTATTGATTTTTATTCAAATATAAGGGATAAATATATTTAAATTTAAATAGAGGGCAAATAAGAATGAAGCGAAAAATAATTTTCATCGCAGTTCCAATCTTATTAATATTGGGGTTTTTAGCCTTTTATTTCTTTTTTCTTGAAAACCCAAAAAACCAGATTCTTGCTCAGGTTAATGAAGAGAAAATAACTGTTGAACAATTTAATAAAGAATTGGAGAAAGTGGGCTCTCCTGTTCGAGAAATGATAAAGGAAGACCCACAACCCTTTCTTGAAAATCTCATTCTCCAGAGGATTCTTCTCCAAGAGGCGAAAAAACAAGGGATAACTCCTCCAGTAAGGACATATAAGGATACTTCTAAAGAGTCCAAATCTCCTGAGGATACTATAATTGAGGAACTTATTAAAAAGAAGTTTTCTACACCACCTACAGTGACAAAAGAAGAAATCAAGATCGTTTACTCCCAATTAAAAGACCAATTAGGTGGGAAAACACTTGAAGAAGTAAGTCCTGAAATAGAAAATCTAATTCGGGAAAATAAGAAACAACAAGAGATAAGACAATATCTCACCGAGCTTCGACAAAATGCAAGTGTGGAAATTGATCAGATTAGACTAAAAAAGATTACTTTAAAGCCTCCAGAATCAAATACAGAAGAGGATTTTAAGAAAGCCATTGCTGGAGGAAAACCACTATTGGTTGATTTTGGGGCCAATTCATGCCTTCCCTGCCGTCAGATGAGACCCCTTCTTGCAGAGCTAAAAAAAGAATACGCAGGTAAGGTAGAGGTATTAGTGATTGATGTTTATAAATACCAGAACCTTGCTCGAGAATATAAAATTCAACTTATCCCAACACTAATCTTTTTTGATTCCAAAGGCAAAGAAGCCTTTCGTCACGTGGGCTTGATGGAAAAAGAAAAAATAGTTGCAAAGCTAAAAGAGATAGAAACTAATCCTGCAAAATAGGATTAGGCTGCTCGTTCAAAGGGTTTTGTTGGCCTTGCCCCCTCTTGCTGATTATTTAATAATCCCAGCCTATATCCAATCCATTCAATAGCAAATCTTGCAGCCTCATTAATACCATATAAATCTCTTCCATAGAGAGGATTAATCAGGCTTATCCTCTTTGCATAATAAGAATTAATTGGTATTTCTAACCCCATCTGGATCTTTTTCATAATTCTCTCAATATTATCTGGATTTTGCTTTTTAATAACCGAACATAAGATGGGAATAGACTGATCGAATTTATCCTTCATCCCAGAAAATCCAAACAATCGACAGATCAAAGGCCTTAATGGATAAATATAACAACACCCTTTTTCATAGAGATTCTTACTGTAAAAAACACAAAAAGAGTCTTTATCAATTCTAAGAATCTTTTCTAAAAATATTTCCGCTTCTTTAGTCTCCCATAAATGAATAGCTGGTAACATTAATTCTAAGATAGAGGTTTCAATCTTCCACGAAGGAATCTCACAGCATTTACCACAACCTTTAACACAATCTATACCTGTTTCCCTTTTGAAAGTTTCAATATGGGAATCGAGATCTTCATAGATTTCAATCAATTCATTTAGGCCTGAAAAGATTAACAATGAGTTTGTTTTAATTTCAAGCATATTATCACCCAATTATATTATACCATAAAATTTAGATATTCCTTGATTTGGTTAGGATTTTCGTTTAATATTATATTCAAATGAAGGGTTTTTTTAATAAACTGCTAAGAGTCAACTTAACTAAAAAAAGCATTGAGATTGAACCTATACCTGATGAAATATTAAAATCCTACCTTGGAGGTAAAGGATTAGGTTCATATCTACTTTTTAAGGAAAATCCAGCCAGGGTTGATTCTTTCTCACCTAAAAATTGTCTAATCTTTACTTCAGGCCCACTGGCGGACACACCTTTTTATGGCTCAAGTAGATATGCTGTTTTCACAAAATCTCCACAGACAGGAATTTATTCTGAATCTTATTCAGGTGGGAAAACTACGCTTGCTATAAGCCGAACTGGTTATGACGCCATTATTATTGAAGGAAAATCAAAAGTCCCTATATTCCTTGAAATAAGTGACACAGATGTAAAATTCCATGAGGCAGATAATCTTTGGGGAAAGGAAACTTACGAATCAGAGGAAACAATTCTTAAGAAGGTAGGTCAAAAAGACTCAGGGGTATTAGTGATTGGACCTGCTGGGGAGAATCTTGTAAAATTTGCTGTCATTGAAAGTGAGCGATGGCGTTCATTCGGAAGGGCTGGGATCGGTGCAGTTATGGGATCAAAGAAATTAAAGGGAATTGCCTTCCATGGGAAAAGAGAGAGGGAGGTAGAAAATTATTCATTACTCAAAAGATTAGCCTCAGAATTTAAAGAACGTGTAAAGGACCATCCAATTGTTGAAACTTATAAAAGATATGGAACCCCTATGCTTGTTTCTATTATGAATACTATTGGAGCTTTCCCGACCCAATATTGGTCCAAAGGAACACTTGAAGGCTGGGAAGAGATAAGTGCAGAAAGCCTTCTCGAACGTTGTGACGTTAAACCCTATGCATGCCCTCATTGTTTCATGGCTTGTGGTAAACTTTCGAGGGTCAAAGAGGGAAGACATCAAGGTTTGTGCATTAGGGGCCCAGAATATGAAACCATCTATGCCTTTGGTGGGCTTTGCATGGTCAAATCAATTGAGGAGGTTATCTACCTTAATGACCTATGCGATCGCTTAGGAATGGATACAATTACTGCGGGAAATCTTGTGGCCTTTGCCATTGAAGCTTCCAAGAAAGGAAAAATAAAAGAAAGAATCGATTATGGAGATGTAGATGGAATATCAACAATTTTAAAAAAGATTGCATATCGAAAAGGAGTGGGGAGAGTTTTATCTAAGGGTATTCGATATGCAGCCTCACTTTGGGGAATGGAAGAAAAGGCAATCCATGTGAAAGGTCTTGAACCCGCAGGATTTGATCCCAGGGTATTAAAGGGAATGGGTTTGGCCTATGCGACTTCAGACCGAGGGGCTTGTCACCTAAGAGCAACATTCTACAAATCAGAACTTTCGGGGCAGATCTCTCCTGACAAGATTAAAGGAAAGGCAAAATTATTTGTGGATTATGAGGACAAGATGACCATTTTTGATGCCCTTATCCTCTGCCGTTTTTATAGAGACCTCATCTCATGGAAAGATCTTCTGGAAATAATTCATTCAGCATGCGGCCTTTCATTTAGTAAAAAAGATCTAAAGAAGATAGCATCAGATATTATTAATATGGCGAGAAATTTTAATCAAAGGGAGGGGGTTACAAAGAAGGAAGATAAGCTACCTCGTCGTTTCTTTAGAGAAGTATTAAAAGATACAGGAAAGGTAATTCAACCCGAGGATATGGACTTTATGTTAAAAGAGTATTATAAGCTAAGGGGATGGGAATAAAATTATATGAGATTTTATAGTTTAAAGGCAAAAATACTCTTTATTGTAATTCTTGCAGTCTTTTGTATTGAAGGTATGTTTCTTTATTTAAATATACGTTCACTTACTCGACAAATCCTCCAAAAAACAGAGGAAGAAGCCTTAAATCTTAGTGAAACCATCCGATTAAGTATTCGTTATGCCATGATTAAGGATAGACGAGATGAGTATCAGCGGATCATTGACGATGTTGCTCAAAGAAAGGGTATTGTCGAGGTAAGAATCTTTAACAAGCAGGGTGAAATTACTGTATCTTCGGATAAATCTAAAGTTGGAACAATTGTCGATAAGAAAGCAGAGGCTTGCTTTGGCTGCCATGGAGAGGGGGAGGCAAAAGTTCTCCTTCCCTCTGATAGCAAAACCAGGATATACCAAACCGAAAAACAAAGTCTTTTAGGACTTATTAATCCCATCTATAATGAACCTTCTTGTTATCCTTGTCATCCTAAAAGCATGAATGTACTTGGGGTTCTTGACACTACCATCAGTCTTGAAGATTTCGAGAGAGAAAAGAGACAGATATACAACAGGATGATTCTATCTGGAGTTATAAGCGTGATTATCATGTCTTTCTTGTTGAGCTTATTATTAACACGATTTGTTAATCGTCCTATCGAAAAACTTCTCACAGCAACTAAGCGTGCAGCTCTTGGAGATTTAAATCAAAAAGTAGGTGTAGAATCAAATGATGAACTTGGAGAACTCGCTAATTCTTTCAATCATATGATTTCAGAGTTGAAACGCTCCAGAGACGCTATTGAGGAATGGACCCAAACCCTTGAACAAAAAGTTCAGGAGAGGACTAAGGAACTTCAACAAGTTCAAGATCAGCTCATCAGGGCAGGTAAGATGGCAGCCCTTGGAGAACTCGCAGCAGGGGTGGCACATGAGATTAATAATCCCCTAACAGGTGTCCTCACTTTCAGTTCATTAATGCTTAAGAAGGTGGATGAAAGTCATCCCTGGAAAAAGGATTTAGAAAATATTGTTCAGCAGACAACCCGGTGCCGAAATATCGTAAGAGGACTTCTCGATTTTGCACGTCAGAGAAAACCTGATAAAAAGCAGTGGGATATTAACTCGCTTATCGAAAGGACTCTTACCTTGGTTGAAAACCAAGCACCCTTCCAGAACATTAAAATAGTCAAGGAATTTAAGAAAGATATGCCAATGCTTATGGTAGATCCGGATCAGATCCAACAGGTTTTCATGAATATTATTATCAATGCAGCGGATGCAATGTCAAAATCTGGAGGAACGTTGACAATTAAAACAGATGTAAAGGATGAGGTGGCTGAAATCTCTTTTACGGATACTGGATGTGGAATGAGTAAAGAACAACTGTCAAAGCTCTTTACTCCTTTTTTTACAACAAAAGAGACTGGTAAAGGAACTGGTCTTGGATTGGCAATCAGTTACGGAATCATTCAAAGCCACAATGGTGATATAGAGGTTGAAAGTGAATTGGGAAAAGGATCTACCTTCCGAATAAAACTCCCTATAGGAAAATCTTAGCTGATAGGTTAAAGATCCTTTAACGTTGGGATCTTTGATTCACAGGGAACGCCCGTTTGACAAAAACCACATCCGTATCCTTCGAATCCATAATGAATTCTAACGAAATTTGCTGTTTCATCGACATAATGCTTACATTTCATCTTATCGTGTCCCTTAGGGCTTAAAGCTTTGGCTGGACAACGCTCAATACATTTTCCACAGAGACCCCTTGAAAAAAATAAACAGTATTCATGGTGATCTTGATAAGGCCGCTGAGAAGACGGAATCTTAATCCGTGCTATAATCGAACCACAACGCATTGCCTTTCCTTTCGGTGTTATTAAACCATCACATAGACCAAAGGTACCAAGCCCAGAAGCGTAAGCAGCGTGACGTTCTGACCAGTTAGAAGCTAATTGATATAAATCAGAGCTTACTGTCTTCCAAAAAGGAGAAAGGACAGGAGAAATAGCAGAAATTCCATGTTCTTTAAGCCGTTGTATAAGATATTTTCTAAGTTTATTATTTACCTCCTCCCCAAAGATACGAGCACGTGCCCAGCTCTCAGTAACAATATCTTTTTCTTTCCTTTGTTCTGACTTTGTTTTTTCTGTATGAGGTAAAATCCAGCTAATCACTGTGAGTTCACCACCTTTAATATCTAACCCTGGGAAGGCCTTATTAAAGATCTCTTCTGGTGTGAAGTGAAAACTACCAACATATCTTTTATAATTTTCATAAATAGGATCATCTCCTCTTGAAAAGCCTACTATAGGATCATCCCAGGCTTTATCATTACTTATATTTTTTAATGAATTCTCGTTAGTATTGTTAATAAAACCCTTTATCATAGACTCAATCCAATTTCCATCGTTTTCCATAAAAATAATTCCCTTCCTTTTTATTTTTAAAAATTCTTTATTTGCTCAAATGCCATCTTTAAAAAATCTAATATCAATTGAGCAAATAATCAACCAAATTTTAAATTAATTTTTATAAAGATATTAAATAAATCTCGAAAAAAATTTAATCTCCACAAAACTTCTCCTCGAATTATGACTTCGCAAAAAAAGATTTAGAAATTTCTTGAAAATAGTGGCAATCTCGTAAGTAGCTTATTGATAATTTTAAATTTTTAAATTATTATGTTTTTTAAAGGAGCAAAAATGAAAGAATATACCAATGAGCATGCATTATCTGGGATTGATACTCCCTTACCGAAAATTGAATGTTTCAAAAATCAATTCAAAAATTATGAAATTACAATCTCCATCCCTGAATTTACCTCAATATGTCCGCGTACAGGACTACCTGATTTTGGAACTATTACAATACGTTATGTTCCTGACAAATGGTGTGTTGAACTTAAATCATTAAAAATGTATATTCTTGGCTATAGAAATTTAGGAATATTTTATGAAAATGCGGTAAATCGAATCCTCAGAGATTTTGTTAAGGCATCCAAACCTGTTCGTGCTATAGTCACTGGAGAGTTCAATGTTCGAGGAGGAATGAAAAGTATTGTAGAAGCATCATATCCTCCTCTATCTTTTAAACGGAGAAAATAATTGTGAGTGACCCCAAAAAAGTACTTTTTTTATGTACTGGAAATTCTGTTCGAAGCCAGATGGCAGAGGCCTTATTAAATCATTTAGGTTCTCCTAAATGGCAGGCTCAAAGTGCAGGCCTTTTCCCTTCGTATGTTCATCCCCTGGCCATCAGGGCTATGGAGGAAATTGGAATAGACATCTCTCAACAATCATCGAAATCTATGGATCAATTCTTAACAGATGAATTTGATTATGTCATAACACTTTGTGATTATATTGCTACTTCCTGTCCTGTTTTTCCTGGCCAAGCCCGAAGGATACATTGGTCTTTTGAAGACCCTGCTGGTGCGATTGGAACTATTGAAGAAAGAATGGTTGTATTTAGAAAGGTAAGGGATCAAATAAAAAAGAGAATAGAAGATTTCTTAAATTCAGAGGCTTCCGAATAAAACCCTTAAAAATACTTCATGTCCTACCAATAAATTCTAAATTAAAAATCTATTTTTACCATCTCGTCCTTTAGGTCCTTTAGATGGCAGGTATCGTTCATTAAGGAAAGAACATATCTACTATTTCTATATTGGATAATATTTATGGCTGTAGCATCTTGTGCAATCTGCCAGAAATGAGAATTATCAATTCCGAGTATCCCGCAAATTAGGACTTTATTAACCACACGATGTGAAACAAGAACAATATTCTTTCCCTGATGATTTTTTATAACATCTTCAAGAGAGGCCATCGCTCTTTTTCTAACTTCATCCAAAGTTTCTCCTCCAGGGATCCTAACTCTGTGTGGAGTTTCTATCCATTGCCTGTAGGTATCACCATCCACCTCTTTTATATCTTTATGGTGATGGCCTTCCCAGTCTCCAAAACTCATATCAATGATTCCTTCAAGTGATTGAACCTTTAGGTTTTGAAATTGAGCAATTTTTTCAGCTGTCTGCCATGCTCTTGAAAGAGGACTTGAATAGATTTCATCTAACTTAACATTCTTAAGAAATCTTCCAACCAATTCAGCCTGCTTTAGACCGGTTTCATCAAGACCAATATCGGTTCTCCCACGAAATATCTCCTCCTTATTCCACGCAGTCTGCCCATGACGGATAAGATAAATAGTTGTTAACATTTTATTCTCCTACCAAACAAGAGTATTTAAAAAATAACACTTTTTCTTAGGTAAAGCGAGTTTTATTAATTCATAAATTCAATTCTTCATTTTGTATTTTAAAATAGGTTTTTCCCAAGCCCTCTCAAAGAAATAAGACAAAACTCTATTTGAACTTATCTCTTTCTTAAGAAACAGTCTTCCTTCGTAATCTCCTATTAGACTGAAAAAAGACTTCTCTTTAAAAAGAGTCAAAAGCATATTGACCCATGAAATTTTCCCGCTACTTCCTTGAGTCTTTGATTTTAAGAAATGGAAAAGCCCTTTTAATGTTATTCCCTCTTCTATCTCTCCCTCTTCAATTTTACCCTTTATAAAATTGATCATTCTTGTTAAACGAAGAAGGGTAATAAGGTCAAGACGACTAAAATCCCTTGTTTCTATAGGAAATGCTGTGGAGCGGTATTGTAAAAGAGAATTGGGAAGAAGAGCTTCTTTTTTACATCTTTCAAAGAGAATTGTTCCTGGTATGGGATAATATATACTTGGTCCTATAAGGAGGTTTCTTCCCATCATATAAATTAGAGTATCAATCATTTCTTCAATACATTGACCTGGAATTCCAAAAATCGCATAGGCAATTATATTTAATCCAACTTTGATAGCTGCCTTTATAATCTGATCAAAATCTAATAAAGAAGAGGGGCGTTTCAAATGTTTTTGAATTAAATCCGAGCTACTGACAAGGGAAAGATTGAGATTTTTAAATCCTGCCCTTGCCATTAACTCTATCAACTCCTCATCCATTGAAGCAAAGCTTATCCCATTCATTGCTAAAAGTTCAATCTTTTTTTCTCCAAATGTCTTAATAATGATTTTCATCAAATTCTTGGCTCGTCCCGGATCATAGGTGAGATTATCATCTTCTATATCAAATATTTCGATTCGATACTTTTCATAACATTCTTTCATTTCCTCAATTATATTCTCTATACTTCTTGATCTAAATCTATTTCCCATAACAAGGTGAGCTGAACAATAGGCGCATCCATGTGGACAACCGCGGCTTGTGATAATCATTGTATATAATTTTTTGTTTATCCTATAGCGATTAAGATCGAGTAATTCCCTTGATGGATAGGGAATGAGGTCTAAATCTTCTATAAATTCTTTTATTGGATTTATTTTTATTTCTCCAGAATCTTTATAGCCGATTCCATCAATCTCGAATAATTTATCCTTTCTTTCCTTTTCAATAATTTCTATAAGTATAGGCAGCCGATATTCTCCTTCGCCCATGATGATATAATTTATATAGGGATTTTTTAAAACTTCTAAAGGACTACAACTAACATGGGCTCCTCCTATAACTACCACCTTGTTAGGAAAACGGTCCTTTATCATCTTTGCTATTCTTAACGCCTCGCCATGATAGGGAGTAAAAGAAGAAGAAATTCCAAAGATATCTGCTTTTGCCTCTGCAATCTTCTTTTCAATCTCATCCCAACTCATTCCAAAATGGTAATATCCTGTATAGAGCTTAAATGGACTTTTATCATTAAATGGATAAAAGTCTTTTAGGTAGGATAATTCCTTTGGAATTGGAATAGATTTTTTCTTCTTTGTCTGACAATCAAGAATCGCTACTTCATGACCAAATTTTTTCAAAGAGGAAGCAAGATAAGCAAGACCAATTGGTTTTGTTCGAATGGAAGTTTGATAAAAATCTTCGACCGGTGGTTGAATTAAAAAAATTTTCATAAAAATTATAAAAATTATATAGTAGGAAAATAAGATTTGTCCATTTTGAGAAAGAATAAAAAAACCCATCCTCTTATGTCCAAATGATATTTTGAGTCAGGAGGATGGGATAAATTTTATCTATTAGAATTTTAAACCAAAAAATCTATTTAATAGAAAAACTCCAAAGAAAAATCCAAAGAAGATTAAATTTAGTACAAGGAGAATCTCTCTCCATAAGGCTGGGCGAAATTCTTTTGGAAGAAACTTTCTATTAAGATAGATTGTAAGAATTGCTGAAAGTGCCATAGTAAAATTGGCAATATTTGCACTTATAGCAAAAATGATAAGAGGAAGGGTTATATTTACAAAAGATAAACCCCATATAATAAAAACAATCAGCAATAGATAATAGATTCTTCGAATATCATCTTTTGCAAATCTTCTTGTTCTTTCGGAAGCAAACCAAAGCATATCTGTAGCCTGACGAATAACTAAATCAACATTACTAATGGCTGTTGAATATAGGATCCAGAACCCGAAGAATAATGCAAGAAACCAACCAAAACTTCCAAGTTTAATAATCAAACCACTTGCTGTTGAAGCGGCAATCCCCCAGCTCGGGAGATCTTGGCCCCTTGGAAGAACACCACAATAAAGAATCCCTGGTAGAAACATCCCTAACATTGCTCCAAAATAGAAGATAGCCCATTGATCAATACTAAGAAGTTTCCACCAACCTTTCCAACTTAAAATGTTCTTTTCAGTAGGCATAGCAAACTTCCCAACTGGAGAAACATGAACCACCTTTCCTCCTATAGCAGCAGGAATATACCCAACCTTTCCTCCCATACCATAACCTTTATCTCTGTACCAGTTTGTTATAGCATTATTCCCAAATCCTCCATATGCAGAATACCCAACAAGTGCACCTAAGAGTAACAGATCCACACCCCTTGGAATATATCCAAAACTAACAAAACCTTTAAGTCCTTCAAACCAAACTGATCCTGGAACGAGAAAAATATCAAGGATTAAAAGTCCTGCCAAAACAACAATCATCATAATCCAGTTTGCCACTTCAAGTGTACGCTCAATTCTTCGTCCAATAGATACGAGAACGACACAAGAGGCAAATATAATATAACCCCAAACTATAACTGTTCCCTTATCGGGAGCCCCTGGAATCTTACCCAATTGAAACGCAGCCAGGGCTGTAGCTGCCCCAAGTGCCCAGCCTGGAAGCCCTCTTTCGAAGAATCCAATAACTGTAAAAAGCCATCCCCAAAATGCCTTCCCAGGAGCAAGCCTCATAAATCCAACTGTAATCGGCTCTCCAGTAAATAGTGTATATCTTGCCATTTCGAGATTTAAAAAGGTTTGGAGCAGAGATGAAACAGTAGTAATCCATAAAAGCACTAATCCCCATTTCACAAATAGAGAGGGACCAACAAGCCATTCCCCTCCCCCAATCGTTCCACCCAATGCAATAACCGCAGGACCAAGAATTGCAAAGAGTTTTCTTGGAGTAAGATCCCTTGGGGGTTCTGGTAAATCATCAAGTTGGAAATTAGGGCCATAACCTCCATCAATAACTTTCTGTTCCATTTTCTTCCCTCCTTTCAAAAAAAATATTCAAATCTTTTCAATTAATTAAAGAATTTTTTGTTTTTTAAAAATCACCTCCTTTTAACAACGATTTATTTTATCATGAATGAAAAAATACCAAAAATCTAATATAATGTCAATTAAATTTTAGATTTAGTGGTAAAAATTTTTGGGAAAATTCTCAATATTGAATCCGAGTAATTCGGCCAGAACGGAAATATTAGGAGGAAAAGGCTTTTTAACTCCTATGCCCCATAAACTCATCTCAAACCCATAAACATACTCATTTAATATTTCACCCATAATATCTTGAGGCTCTTCCATCTGAAGATTAAATCCCCACTTTCCTACCTGTTCTAAAAATCCTATAGCGTCATTTACCAAATTTTTCAGCTTCTCTTCATTCCCCTCGTACCTCACAAGTTCATTTTTGATAATCATTATCTTTTGTTTTAGCAAACTATTCAATATACTTTCGGACTCCTTTGTAATCAATTTCAGCCCATATCTTCTTGCTATATTCAAAATCTTATCAATCTCTCCAATTTCGGTTATCTTTTTAAAATCATCCTTAAGTTTTTGAATTTCATTAAATAGCTGATTACTCAGTACAATTTCTGATACTTTTTGAATTTCATATGGAATCCTTATGCCTTCTTTAGTTAGAACTTCTATGATTTCAGTCATTTTTAAAAAGATTTCTTCAAAAACTCGATGATATTGCTCTAAATTCGTTTCAATCAACTTTTTAAATATAAGCTCTTTATATTCTGTAATGATATCATTTAAATAGTAAGTTTTATCTCCTATAAGCCTATCAAGGGTTTTTGCAATTTCTGATTCATCTTTTATAAATAGGTTAAATATTTCTTTCTTCAAATCATCAAAATTCACTCCTTTTTTAACGTCTGAAACCCAGGTTCTAAAAAGATCCTTCTTAGAATAAATTACTCCGAAAATGAATTCTTTTGTATCGGGTATAATTTCAGGTATAACGTTCACCCTTCCCAAGGCTAATAATGAATGCTCCTTTTTTAACTTTTCATAATCGAGTCTTTCAATGATAAAAGAAAATATCTTCTTCTCTTTTTCCTCTTCAAAAAATGATTCAATGGCATATTGGTTTACTAATTTCTGTACAGAAATTGATTTTGATTTGATAAATCGTCGATAAATTTGTTCTCCATCTCCCATCTCATTTATATTGCTCTTAGCTTGAGAAAGAATATAAAGAAATTTTTTTTCAATCTCCTGACCTGTCAACTCCTCTGCTAATTCTATAGCCCTTGCTGCAAATCGCAGAATAATCTGAGTTTCAAGGCCTGAAATATCTGCAAAGAACCATCCGCAGCTTGTAAACATACCAAGAGCATGCCTCTGCATTTCAAGTAACTTTATGCCTTTTATTCTCTTCTCCTTATCGAGGCCAGGATAGCCTTGTTCATCAAAAAACTTTTCAATCCTTTCTTTTGATCGATCCAGTATAATATCGATATAGGCATTCCTCGCCTCTAAAGGATTTTTAAATATCTCTTCCCCTTGTTTAATATAGATCGAATAAAGTTCATCCCTCAAAAAATTAAGTGCCTCTCTTAAAGGTCTTCTCCACTTTTGGTTCCATCCAGGCTCTCCACCTGTAGTACATCCACAATCATCCTTCCATCGACAAACTCCATGGCTACAGCTCCAAGAACTGCCTTCCCCATTTATACCCTCATCAATCTCTACCTCATAAACTGGGGGAAACCTTTTCAAAAAGGCTCCATAATTTATTGTTTTAAATCCCCTTATAGAAAACCCCTTTCTTATAGCATAGGATAGCGCGAGATCGCCGAATTTTTTATGATGGCCATAGGTTTCCCCATCTGTAGCTACATGAATCAATTGTACTCTTTTTTTTATTTCTTGTGAAAAATCTTTAAACCTGTCACAAAAGGTCTCACCATTGCTCAAAAGTTCTCCAAATGCGATCTCTTTTGATATAACTCCATTGTAAAAAAATATATCAATATGTTGGTTTAAAATTTTCTTTCCTAACTGATCCCTTATAAAACATCTATAGGGCTGGGTTGTATCAATTCTTCCATTGGACACATCTATCCACTTTTTAGACCCAAGGGGTCTTATTCTCAGGGCTTGAAACGGACTTAGGATAATATATCGAATTCCGTATTGGATTAGTTTTTCAAGGGTTGTGTAATTAATCGCTGTTTCAGGTAGCCATATGGATTCTGGTTTTCGATTAAAACGTTTCTCAAAGTCCGAAATCCCCCATATTATCTCAGTTTCCTGGTCAATAACATTAGCCAACGGCATAATGATATGGTGATAAGTTTGAGCAATAGCGTTTCCGCTTCCAAATTGCCTAACACTCTCTCTGTCAGCCTCTATAATTCTCTGATAGATGAAAGGGGCTTTTTTCTCTAACCAAGAAAGAAGGGTTGGACCAAAATTGAAATTTATATATGAATAGTTGTTAATGATTTCAAGTATCTTCCCTTTCCCATCTAAGATTCTTCCATAGGCATTTGGTCGATAACACTCAAATGTTACTCTCTCATTCCAGTTATGGAATGGATAGGCAGTGTCTTCTTTTTCAATAGTCTCAATCCAAGGATTTTCTCTCGGAGGTTGATAAAAATGACAATGGATAACAATAAAAATATTTTCCATATGAACTCTATTAATCTTGAATATTAATAGCTATCTAAATCCATTTCCAATAAAGAAAAAAAAGATTTACAAAAATAATCTTTTAAACTATCTGCAATAATCAGAATCTGTTCCTAATATAATTTAATAAACCACCTGAAAGGATGATCTCAATCTCTCTTGAATTAAGATCATGTGAAACCTCTATGATTTTATTCTTTGTCATATTCTCTATTAGAAGAGAGCTTCCCTTTTTAAGAGTTTCAAGTATATTTTTAATTATTAACTTATCTCCCTGTTCTATTATTGTAAAATCACTAATTTCCTTAAAAATGAGGGGAAGTATTCCAAAATTAATTAGATTTGCTCGATGAATGCGGGCGTATGATTTTGCAACTATGGCCTTTATACCAAGAAACATCGGAGCCAATGCAGCATGTTCACGACTTGATCCTTGACCATAGTTTTCTCCTCCCACTACAATCCCACCTCCAAGCTGTTTAGTTCTTTTTACAAAATCAGGATCAATACTTTCAAAAACATGTTCAGCAATAGCAGGGATGTTAGATCTTAAAGGAAGGATTTTTGCACCTGCAGGAAGGATATGATCGGTTGTTATATTATCTCCAACCTTTAAAACTACAACCCCTTCAATAATATTTTCAAGGGGGCCTTTAGTGGGCAAAGGTTTAATATTAGGGCCTCTTTCAATTACAACATCATCTGGATTCTGTGAAGGTTTAAGTATCATACTATCATCGATTAAAAATCTTTTTGGCATGAAGATCCTCTTAGGTCTTGGACCAAGTGTTCGTGGATCAGTAATAACACCAGTTATTGCACAAGCTGCTGCTACATATGGACTTGCAAGGTAAACCTGATCGCCAGGTGTCCCACTTCGACCAGGAAAATTTCTGTTCATGGTTCGGATAGAAATAACATTAGATGGTGGAGCCTGTCCCATTCCAATACATGGACCGCATGAGGATTCGAGAATCCTGGCACCTGCGCTTATAAGTTCTGCCAGCGCTCCATTTCGAGCAATCATCTCTAAAACCTGTTTTGATCCTGGTGAAATACTAAGACTTACTCTTGGATGCACTTTTTTCCCTTTTAGTATTTTTGCTACACTCATCAAATCTATATAGGAGGAATTATTACAGCTCCCGATACAAACCTGTCTAACCTCTTTCCCTACAATATCCTTCACCGGAACAACCTTATCCGGGCTCGAAGGTTTGGCAATGAGGGGCTCTAATTGAGAAAGGTCTATCTCAATAATCTCACTATATTCTGCATCAGGATCTGCCTCCAATAAAATCCAATCCCCTTCCCTATTTTGAGCCCTTAGGAATTCCCGAGTCTTTTCATCACTTGGGAAAATTATTGTAGTTGCTCCTGATTCAACCCCAAGATTCGCAATAGTTGCTCTTTCAGGGATCGAAAGACTTTTAATACCAGGACCACCAAATTCCAATATCTTTCCAACACCTCCCTTAACAGTCAATCGACCAAGAAGATGTAACATAATATCTTTAGAAGAAACCCATGGTTTAAGTTTACCTTCTAATCTTATTAAGACAACATCTGGCATCTTGAGGTGGTAGGGTGCTCCTCCCATTGAGACAGCTACATCAAGTCCTCCAGCACCAATTGCAATCATTCCCATTGCGCCTGCATTAGGAGTATGGCTATCAGAGCCAAGCAGAGTCTCTCCTGGTTTTGCAAATCGCTCAAGATGAACTTGATGACAGATCCCATTGCCAGGTCTCGAAAAGAGAAGTCCATATTTAGCACAAAATGATTGTAAAAATTGATGATCATCCCCATTCTCAAATCCAGTCTGTAGCATATTATGATCAATGTAGCTAACAGAAAGTTTTGTTTTAACTCTTGGAATATTTAGAGCTTCAAACTGTAGTGCTGCCATCGTTCCCGTAGCATCTTGCATAAGGGTTTGATCAATTTTAATGGCAATATCCTTTTTGGGTTTTAATTCTCCACTGACAAGATGTGATTCGAAAATCTTCTCTACAAGATTTTTTCCCATATCTCTCCTCTCTTTTTAAATCGAGATAATAAACGATCATTCTTCCAGTTGTCAATGAAGACCTCTTAGAAAATCATGATTCCCTTTTGTTCAAATAAATATAAAGGACAATTCCCCCAATAATCATAAAGCTTGTTAAAATCTGACCCATAGTAAAAGGGCCTAAAACAAAACCAATATGGGCATCGGGTTCCCTAAAAAATTCTACAAAAAATCTAAAAATACCATAAAAAAAGATAAAAACGGCAAGAAGTCCACCTGAAGGAATTTTTCTATCCTTTAAAAACCAAAGAATTAAAAACAGAACACCACCTTCTAACGAAGCCTCATAGAGTTGTGAGGGATGACGCGCAAGCTCGCCTCCCCTTGGAAAAACCATTCCCCAAGGAACCGTAGTCACTCTGCCATAAAGCTCTCCATTAATAAAATTCCCTATCCTTCCAAGCCCTAATCCAATTGGAACCGTTACAATAATGAGATCTGATATTCTCCAAAATGATTTTCTATTTTTCCATGAGAAAAGAATTCCAACCATTAGAACACCGATTAATCCTCCATGAAAAGACATTCCTCCATGCCAAATAGCAAATATCTCAAGAGGATTAGAAATATACATCTTCAAATCATAAAAAATAACATATCCTAATCTTGCCCCTATTACTAAACCAATAATGAGGTAAAAATAAAGATTCTCAATTTCCATTCTCGAAATTCCAAAATCTTTTTTCTTCATCTGATACCGCACAAGAATATAGGAAATGAGAAACCCCAATATATACATTAATCCATACCAACTTACCCTGATCGGGCCTAAATCAATTAAAATAGGATTTATATCTACCTTCATCTCTATGTCTCCATTATTATCTTTTATAATGGATAAAACTTTTTTAAAATTAGATTATTTTTATCACAAATTTTCAATATTATGATAATATTATTTCAGAACTATTAAGAATTCAAGACATTTGACGATTAATCTCCTTTTTAGTATAATTTTTTTAATGGAAGAGATACCAAAGAAGCAGAGAATTTTACAAGATCTTAAAAAACTTGTTCTCGCTAAGGCATCCATTATCTATGTCATATCAGATGAGGAAGATCGTTTTGAAACTCTCCTAAAAGAACTATCGCAAAGCTTCCAACCTAAGCCCAAATTATTTATTTGGTCTCCTTTCCAAGGTCTGACAGGAGAAGAAGAGATTTTTGAAGATTCGAAAAACCCCATTGTTGCCCTGGATAAGGTAATTCAAAAAACAGAACAGGCCTTTTATCTATTTGAAGGGATTCACCCTTTTATTCCTAAAGATCATCTTGTAGTAAGAAAGATGAAAGATGTTCATAGGTCACTTCGAAATCGATATTCAACACTTTTTATTATTGCCCCAAATGCAGTCATTCCTGAAGAACTTCGACGAGACATAATTATCTATGAACTTCCTATGCCCGATGCTTCTGAAATTGAAAGAATTCTTACATCGATCTTAACTCCGTGGACTCAGACAACAAAATTTAGCGAAATGATTACCCCTGAGTTGAAAGAAAGGATGATTAAGGCTGCCTTAGGCCTCTCTCTTGACCAAGCAGCTCGTGCCTTCCGAAGTGCACTCATTGGAAAGACAACAATTGATAACTCTGTCATTGACGATATCATCGAAGAGAAAGGACAGCTTATTAAGAAATCAGGTATTTTAAACCTAATAACGGATCGACCCACCATCCATGAAATTGGGGGACTTGAAAATCTTAAAGATTGGTTAAGGAAAAGGGCTGGTATTTTAAGTAAAGAAGGAAGGGCCTTCGGGCTAAAACTTCCAAAGGGAGTATTAATAACAGGTGTCTCAGGTTGTGGTAAAAGTCTATGTGCTAAGATGTTTGCTTCTTTTTGGGAAATACCGCTTCTTCATCTGGATATGGCAAGACTCTATGATGGAACAGTTGGAGAACCCGAAAAGGCCTTGCAAATCGCCCTTCAAACAGCAGAAACAGTAGCGCCATCCGTGCTTTGGATTGACGAAATTGAGGCAGGTATAAGCATACAAAGTCAGAAGGCTGGAGGGGGAACCCAATCTCGTGTCTTCGCCTCTTTTCTTACTTGGATGCAAGAGAAAAAGTCTTTTGTCTTTATTGCAGCTACAGCCAATGTGATAGAACTCCTACCTCCCGAGGTTTTGAGAAAAGGTCGTTTTGATCAAATCTTCTTTGTAACTCTTCCAAATCCACAAGAAAGAAAGGCAATTCTATCTATACATTTAAAAAAGAATGGGGTGGATCTCTCTCGTATCAATTTAGATATGTTGGTGAAAGTTACAGAGGGTTTTAATGGTGCCGAAATTGAGCAGGCAGTCAATGGCGCTGTGATAGAAGCCTTTAATGAAGGAAGAGCTGTTAGTGAACATGATATTGTCATATCTGCTGGAAATATTGTTCCTCTCTCCATCACTATGAAAGAAGAGATTGGAAGAATGGAACGCTGGGCTTATAATAGAGCCATTCCTGCATCTAAATAATAAGTTTTTCAAAACCAATTTCATGATTAAACCTAAATCCTAAAATTTAATAATCGTCCCTGTCATCGTCATCATAGTCTTCTTCATACTCTTCTTCGTATTCTTCTTCATACTCATCTTCTTCATCAAACTCTTCAATTTCCTCCTTTCTTTTCCTTTTCACTTTCAGATCTATCTTTTCAAGACTTTCATCTCCAAGATCATCAATTACTTCATTAAAGAACAATGCAAGTGATATTAAATACTCTTCGGGTAATTCTCTGAACCAATCGAGAATCCTTTCTGCCATATCTATTTTCTCACTTGCAGATGCGTTTTCCAAAATATCTATTGCCTTTTTATAATGTTTATTAAACGCTCTGATCATAAAAACTATACCTCCTGAAAGGATGATTATATCCAATAAGCTTAATTTTCATTATAATACCCTTTCAACTCTTAAACAATAATAAGCAGAAGACTAAAAGATTTGAAAGAAGATGACCTTATGATATTAAATATTTTAGGAATAAATAGATATAAATATTTTCTATTATTGATATATGCCATAGGTTTTTGTAAACTCCGCCCAAATTTTTACCCGCTCTGGATCACACTCATCCATCGCACTTCTTGGGCCCATAATGAAGCCTCCATCTTTACCAACAATATCAATTAGCTTTTTAGCATAGTCTTTGATCTCCTCTGGAGTACCAACCTGTAATAAGGAGAGCGGCATCATCCCAGAAATACACATTGTATTTTTTAAAATCTCTTTTGCTTTGAAAATATCCGTTGCATCGAAAAGTCCGAGGATCTTTCCTTTAGGTAATTCGGCAAGATATTCGAGCCGAGATGTATAATCTCCTTCAAAAAAAGGACAAGGGGTTATTCCTTCCTCAATTAAAGCCAATATCATTCTTTTCAAACCCGGCCAATAGAAAGTCTCGAATTGCTTCAATGATAAAAATCCATGGGCTCCCCGATGAAGAGGAATGAATACTCTCATCACTCCACTCATCTTTGCACCTGCTTTTCCTAATCCAATCAACATTGGTAACAATTTTTCAATAGCAGATAGCACTTTATCAGGTTGCCTATATATATCAAGCATTAATCCCCGCATTCCCCTCAATGTATCCGAAAGGACATCAAAAGGGGTAAGGGTTATTCCCCCACACGCTAATGGAAATCCAGCTTCTTTTAATTCCTTATGGAGACGAGCGACTGCAGAATTATGCCTTGCGATGGCCTTTCCAGCTTTATAAAAAGATTCAATGGCAGAGGTAATATCTGGTGTAGTAAAAGCTGAAATTAGTGGGAGTCCAAAATATCCAAGTAGCAGTCCTGTAATTGGTGGAATTCTTGAAAAAGGTCCCATCTTGCCCAATACACGGGGAAGGTATACGCAGATTGTATAACCTGTTGGATCACTCAGAAAATCATCATACTCCTCAGGCTTCATGTATTCATCTTCGATAAACTGAAAGGTATGGTAGGGAGAAATCTCACGGCCTGGAATTTTAACCTGTTTTGAATCAATAATTTCAAGGGCATCTCCTGGTGTATGAATAGCATGACCTGGATTAAAATACATATCAGGTTCAAAATCCATAATAGTCTTTTTATATGCAGACACAAATACCTCATCATCACACATTAAGGCTTGAGGTGTTGTGCCAACATATTTTGCAGGAAAGAAGCTTATATCCTGAAACCAAAATGGAACTCTATCGGGAATCTTTAATTGGATAGCATCATTGACCCTTTTTTCTCTCTCCCTATAGAGTTGTTCAGGATTTTTATCCATTTCTACATACCTCCAACCCACCTCTTTGCAAGGGTCACTGCAGCCATCGCATCTTTCCCATATGCATCAGCCCCTGTATACTCTCTAATTTTCTCATCAATCTGCCCTCCACCAATCATGATCTTTACCTTGTTCCTAAGGCCTGCCTTTTTTATAGCCTCTACAGTCTCCTTCATTGAATCAAATGCTAAAGTTAAAAAACCACTTAATCCAACAATACCAGAATCAGTTTCTTTTATCTTATCCACAAATCTCTGCGGTGCAACATCCACGCCAAGATTAAAAACTTCAAATCCATTTACATCGAGCATAAAATCAACAATATTTAAACCAATATCATGGATGTCGCCAGCTACAGTTCCAAGGACAACTTTTCCAATCTTTTTATTCTTTTCGCTCTTAGATATTCGGGGTTTTACCATATCTGTGATTTGTTTTAATATTTCTCCAGAAAAGATCAGATCGGGAATAAAATACTCTCCACGAGCAAATCGCTCCCCTACTATCTCCATGCCTCTTCTTGCATCTTCAAGAATATTTAGTGGATCTTCACCCTGATCAAGCCTATTTTTTACAATTTCAAGTGCCTCTTTCTCTTTTAAATCAGCCAACATTGTCTTTAAATCATCTCCCATAGTGTTTAACCTCCATTTATTTTTAGGTATTTTTATTAACCTACCTATGTTCGAAAATCAATGACCTGCCACTTCTTTTAAAACTTATTGATAAGGAATTGGAAATATAGGTTTTGCTGTTGCCTTGATGAAACTATGCTTCGAAAATACTACTGGACATTCCCATACCCATGGCTTATTTGTCTTATGCCATTGACCAAAAACAAGGGGCATGCGAGCACTATGATTTTCATCAAACATCACTCTTGGTGAAGCAATTGTTTTTATATCGGTTTCCTTTAATGCCTTATTTACCTTATCTGCATTAAGTGAACCTGCCCTCTCTATAGCATTAGCCAATATTTGAATTCCATTATAACCCCATCCTATCCCTGGATTTAAAGGTCTCTTTGTATCTTTTACCCATCTTTCAAATAGAGATTGTGGAGTAGTCTTGCCGATTCCAGGACATTCCTTTGGATCAAATGATGGGCTCCACCAAATTTCTGTTCCAAGGCCCCAAGGAAGATCTCCTCCCCATGAAGATACATCTTCATAATAGAGGGCTGCTCTTCCAACATAGACAATCTTTGGTTTAAATCCCATAGCACGAGCCTGCTTCCACATAACTCCAAAAAGTGGTCCTGGACAATTTCCCCAAAGTATTTCGACTTTATTGTTCTTCCAATCATTTATAATAGAGCTAAAGTCTGTTGTCTCAACAGGAAATAGTCCGAGATTCTTTTCTATGCCTATAACGGTATAACCCCATTCTTGCAACATCTTAGGAAACAATGAATACCAACCTCTCCCATCAGGTTCATCTGAAGCAAATACACCTACTCTTTTATTTGTTTTATCAACAAATTGGTCAATCATACTTTTCCATGTATCTCTTATTGTATATCCAGGCTTATCCCAATAAGACCCTCGAGGAGCTGGTGTAGCAATTGCAAACGTATAGGTCCAACTATGCTCCCATGGAGGAGAGGCTCCACTCCGCACAGCCAACCAAGGTTCCATAGGAGTTCCACCACTTACTCTTGGTATTTTATATCGTTCAGCTATTGTAGCTGATGGAATCTGAAGCGGAATAGGTTGATTAGGAGGTGAAAGAAAATGGACTTTATCCCGAGTAACAAGATTCTCCTCAAGACTCATGGCTTTGGCTGGATCACTCTCATTATTGGCTATTATAAGTCTGACCGGTAATTTCTTTCCATATTCCTTTATATATATACCACCTTGTTTATTGATATCTTCCGCAGCCGCCTTCTCTCCATATACATTCCCTTCTCCAAATCCTGCGTGCATGCCTGTCAATGGAGCACAAACTCCTATTCGGATCTCTTTTGGAATCTCCTTTTCCTGGGCATAAGCACATAAACTAAATAAGAATATTAAAAAAATTATGCTTATCATTGATTTTTTCATAAATCTATTCCCCCTTTCCATTCGACCTCATGAGTGAATAAATATAAATATTTTTAAAACTTGTCAAGTAAAATTTAATTAAAAAAAAGCATCTTCAATTCCGTGATGGAAAATTAAAATGCTCACCTTAAATTGTGTTGGTAGAAGCAAATACGACAAAAGAGGGAAGCCATAAAGGAGATAATATCATCCTTCAATTTAAGGATATCAATAAAGCAGACCGATTTCCACTGAGTGGGAGGAGGAATTATTGAAATTATAAATTCTTATTATAAAATAATTCAACTATTTCATGAAAAATAATCCACCCTGGGATTATATTATTTCCCATTAATCAAATTAGATATGAAAGGTAAAATAAAGATGATAGGGAAAGAAGATTGAGTAATGATAAGGGATATAAAAAGAATAATCCTGATTTAGGAATAAGGTTTCATTATGGAAATCTGATTTTTCATAAGGCAATAGAGAGAATAAAAAGTAGGGATTCTAAGATTATCCTCTCTTCTTTCAAAGAACCAAAACATAAAGAAATTATCCATAAAGAAGATAATTTTAAAAAATTTTAATCCCAGCTTTTACTTTATTAAAAACTTATTTAAAAATTAATCCATGCAAATAATTCAAAATTTCTTGTGAATAAAAGTCAATTTCTATGAAAATTTTTATTAGTTTCTCAAAAACTAATAATTGGTAAAATTATATCCAGTTCATTTAAAAGCTCTAACTTTTTAATTTTACTTATTTTTTTACAATTTCCCATTTTTTTAAAAAACCTTCTCACAAAAGATTATTGGTATAACTTTTGCTAAAAAATTATAAGAAATTATAAGTAGAGGGATTAAGTGATGAAATATATTAAAATTTTCTTAATATTATCTTTAGTTATATTTTTCCTCCCAATATATTCTATTTCTAAAGATACAGATCTTTATATGGCAAGTGGTGAGGGGGTTGAACCTAATATTTTGATTATTTTTGATAACTCAGGGAGTATGAATGATAATGTTCCTGCCCCTCCTTATGATCCCAACACATTATATGACCCATTGATTGTTCCTCAAACAGATGCAGGTAAGGTATATTACCGGCAGACTTGGGGAGGATGGTCACTCTTTACAAATACAATTTCAGAAGTCCAATGTTTCCACGGAAGAACAGCTCTTGCCACATATGGCCATTATGAGGGTTATACAAATTCAACTTGTCGTAAGGATTATAGGACTTTAAGGACAGGTAATTATAGAAATTATTTAGCATGGGTGGATAATAATCCTCTTTATAATACACCTAAAATTCAAGTTGCTAAAAATGTAATCACGGAGTTTTTAAATACTATAAATGGGGTAAGAATTGGAGTAATGATTTTTAATTATTCTGAAGGAGGAAGGCTCCATAGCAGCATTAGAAGTCTTGATGAACAAACCCGCGTCCAATTGATTAACGAAATTAACGCAATTAATGCCAATACATGGACCCCATTAGCAGAAACACTTTATGAAGCAGGTCTTTATTTTAAAGGAGGCCAAAGTTACTTCAATTCAGGAGTTTATTATACAAGTCCTATCCAATATTATTGTCAAAGGAATTATATTGTTTTGATAACAGACGGATTATCCACTCAGGATAGAAATAGTATCCTTGCCTCTGTTATTGGTGACAGGGATGGAGATAGAAGAGAACCTATTGGGGCACCTAATGATCCAAATTATCCTGATAATGGTTCAGACTATTTAGACGATGTGGCAAAATATCTTTATGATTCTGATCTTAGGACAGATTTAACAGGAAAACAAAATATCATAACATATACAATTGGATTTACTGAGGATAATGATCTTCTCGAGAGAACTGCTACACATGGTCATGGAAGATATTATTATGCTACTAATGCTCAAGAATTAGCAGATGCTTTTCAAAATATTATTGGAGAGATTTTAGAAAAAACATCATCCTTTGTAGCTCCCATTGTCCCAGTCAGTAGGATGGAGAGAACTTCAGCAGGAGATAAGATTTATTTGGCTCTATTTCAACCCAATAAGGATAAGATATGGAGTGGTAACATTAAAAAATATCGGATTGCCCAATCGGGTGCCAATATCGGTCAACTACTCGATGTAAATGGATTAGCTGTTTTAGATGATAGAGGTCAGATACTTGAAACAGCCCGTTCCTACTGGACAAGCATAAGTATGGATGGCTCTGATGTTGAAAAAGGAGGGGTTGGAGAAGTACTTATGAATCGTAATTTTTCCTCAAACCCGCGAAAAATTTACACCTATCTTGGAAATTCAGCAGACTTAACACATTCTTCCAATGCTTTTAATACTACTAACATTACCCCAGCTATGTTAGGTCTTGGAAATGATATAACGGCAAGAGATAAATTAGTTCAATTTATATATGGTTATGATGCCTACGATGAAGAACCTCCATTTGGAAGCACAAATGAAAAACGAAGTTGGATTTTGGGTGCTTTTTTGCATTCCCGGCCTCTTGTAATTCATTATGATTCGAGGTCTGTGATTTATGCAGGGGCAAATGATGGAATGCTTCATGCCTTCGATGACGAAACAGGAGAAGAATTATGGGCATTCATACCTCCAAACCTTTTAAATAAACTCCAAGCTCTTCAAGCCGATGTTTTGGAGTTTTTTGTTGATGGCTCACCAAAAGCCCATATAATATACAATCCAGATGGTTCGATTAATAGAGTAATTATGATCTTTGGACAAAGAAGAGGTGGAAATCGTTATTATGCACTTGATGTTACTAATCCTTTACGTCCACAATATCTTTGGGAGATAAATCCTGATGCTTCTAATTCGCCCTATTCGGAGATGGGTCAAACCTGGTCAACCCCAAATATCGGTAAAATTAAATATGGATCAGGAGAGAAATGGGTCTTATTTATTGGAGGGGGATATGATGAAAATCAAGACAACGAAATTCCTGGGGCTGATACTAAAGGGAGGGCTCTCTATGTAATAGATGTTCTTGATGGTTCTTTGATAAAGAGATTCTCAAATGCAGAGTATCCTGAAATGGCATATTCCATACCCAGCGATGTTGCAAGAGTGGATACCAATGGAGATGGAAGAGTGGATAGACTTTATGTAGGAGACATGGGAGGTCAGTTATGGAGATTTGATATTAGTGATCCAAATCCTAATAACTGGTTGGCGAGAATCATCTTCAAGTCAAATCCAAGCGCTGATGGAAGTAGCGGAAGAAAAATATTTTACCCACCAGATGTTACCCTCGAAAAAGACATATATGGAGATTTTGAGGTTCTATTTTTTGGAACAGGAGATCGAGAGCATCCTAAAGAGGCAACCACAATAAATAGAATTTATGCAATAAAAGATAGGGGAACTTCTCAAATATTAACCGAAAATAATCTTTATGATGTAACAAGTGATGAATTACAAGATTTTCAAACCACTCAAGAAAGAAAAAATGAAATAATGAATCAATTAAAATCTTCGGGAGGATGGTTTATTAAGTTGAATTTAAATGTGGGAGAAAAGATACTTGCTCCAGCTGTAATATTTGGAAAGGCGGTTTATTATACGAGCTTCAGTCCTACCAATGAGGCTGCCCAAGGAGATCCATGCTATGTTGGAGAAGGAACAGCCCGATTATATATTTTGGAATATCAAACAGGAAATGCAATTTTTAATTTAGACCTATTAAACGATATTGGAAGGACGATTATTAAAAGAGAAGATCGCTCTAAAATCATTGGAACAGCAATTCCATCTGGGATAATTATTAGTTTTATAAAGGGTGAAGCAATAGCATATATTGGTGTTGGAGGGGGTGTTGTTCAGCCACAGCTTAAAAACCCAAAAAGTCTCATCCCAAGGAATTGGAGAATTGTTTTTTAAAGGAGAAAAAGATGAAAAAAATCTTTATAAAAAGTTTATATTTTTTTATGGTTTTTATCTTTACTCCTTACTCTTCGTGTTTTAGCTCTGATGGAGATATATCTAAACTACAAGGTGTTGTAATGGAAATAGATTTTAAAAATAATTTATTCTTTGTAAATGAAAAGCCCTTCATTTTCGATAAAAATACTATAATTAGTGATGAAAAAGGAAACACGATTCCTCTTGATAGAATAAAAAAGAATGTTTGGGTTTATATTGAGTGGTCAGGTAGTATAGAGAAGAAAAATGCGGTTGCAAAAAAGATTTACCTTTTACCAAGATACATTGATAAAAAAGACAAAAATCTCTATCAATTCATTAAATAATTAGTATTTACAATATTATTTCTTTTCTGTCATAAAATAAACTGGTTGCATATTCCTATGTTTTCTAAATTTTTTCCCTACAAAAACCTATTTCTAAAGAACCTCCCTTACCTTTCTCGAAGGACTTTCAAGAGGAAAAGGCTTCTGAATAAACTCCATGAAGAACGATTGCATTATCCGTATATCCTGACATATAAAGAAACTTAAATTCTCGAGATATCTCTTTAATCTTCTCGATCATCTTAGGTCAACTTTGGCCGCACATGATAACATCTAACAGAATAAGATTAATTGGTCCCTTATGGTTTTTAAAAAACTCCAGGGACTCCTCCTGTTTAGCTTAAAGTACAATTTTTGTATGTGCGATCCTCAAGGGTCTCATTATATGTTTACATTCCTCAGGAGGGAAGGAGCGATAATTCACACACCCTCTCAAACTTAAAATTGATTATTATATACCTTTTCAGGGGTCTCACCTTTTTCATTTGACACAATAATTATTTTTATTTATATAATAAATTGTGCCGGAGTGGTGAAACTGGTAGACGCACGGGACTCAAAATCCCGCGGGGCTCACACCCCATGTCGGTTCGAGTCCGACCTCCGGCACCAAAAATTTTGACAAAAAAGTAAATTTAATGTTAAATTTTATATTTGTGGGGCTGTAGCTCAGCTGGGAGAGCGCATGAATGGCATTCATGAGGTCGTGGGTTCGATCCCCATCAGCTCCACCAAATCATTTCAAGCACTTACATAATATCCAATAACATTACCCACCCCTAAATTGTGCACTTTTTGTGCACTTGATTTTGCTCCAAGCACATTATCGAGTATGTCTACTGCTTTGACCTTATGGCTTGGGGCAAGGTGAGCGTATCTCAGGGTCATTGTAAGGGTCTTATGTCCCAATAATTCTTTTACTGTGGTCAGGTCTACACCAGCCATTACCAGGTGAGAAGCAAAGGTATGGCGTAGGTCGTGAAAGTGAAAATCCCTTATTCCTGCCTTTCTTAGTGCTGTGTGAAATGACCTTTTGATATCCTGATAGGGTTTACCAGTAGATGGATCATAAAATACATAGGGAGTATCAAGACGCCTTATAAGACTATCCAAATTCATTCTGAGGGTATCGTTTATCGGTATTTCTCTCCGTTCTCCATTCTTGGTTCTATCGAGTAAAATAAAACCGTGTTTTAGATCGACATTATCCCATTTGAGATTTAATATCTCAGACTTTCTCATCCCCGTATTTAAGGCACAAATTACAATAGGTTTAAGATGCTTGTCACAGCAATTGATAAGGGTCTGACATTCCTCTTTGGAAAGATACCTTAAACGTTTGTTATTCTCCTCAAGGAATCTTACTCTTCTGATCCGTTTTAAGGTTTCCTCTTCTACCATGTCCCATTCAACTGCTTTGGTGAACATGTGTTTTAAGGTAGCAAGCAGGCGGTTGACCGTAGCGGGCTTATTGCCTTTTTGTAATCTCTCGGTTTGGTATTGTTCTAAAAGCATTGTGTTAAATCTTCTCAGCGGTAAATGGCCAAAAGCTTCGGACAATTGTTTAATAAAGTAAATTTTGCTTTTAAAACACCTTTGCCGTTCAGCCCATTTCGAGTATTGCTCCACCAATTCATGAAAGGTATGATTAGCGATACGCTTTACCTCAGGTTGTTTGCCCTCCTTGATGTCATTTCGTCTCTGAATCAATAAGAACTCTGCGTCTCTAAACTTCGTAGAGCCTGAAGATTCCCTTATGATCCTTCCATCAAGTCCAGCGTATCTTATCCAGTAAATATTCCCACGCCTATAAATTCCTTTTGCCATGTTTTTTCCCCTCCCCTCTCTTCGCTTTTTCTTTGAGATTAAAGACTTCATCAGTAATAAACTCCATGAGCACAACAGGCTTTCCGTTCTTTGTGATCACCACCTCCTCTTTGGTTGATTCGATTTCAGACACTACCTGAGTCGCCCTCTGCTTCAACTCCGTCACTGTAATAAACTTCATAATT
>Ga0315298_1001045_pt1 | contig 52560 bp, 59 predicted proteins | sample WHS_1_MG_FD_203077 | JGI IMG/M metagenome (GOLD analysis project Ga0315298, IMG submission 203077) | Extremophilic microbial mat communities from Washburn Hot Springs, YNP, Wyoming, USA - WHS_1_MG | ecosystem: Environmental > Aquatic > Thermal springs > Hot (42-90C) | place: USA: Wyoming... | reverse complement strand
TCTTTCAAATATATCGCTAAATGAGGCCACAACCCCGAGCCAAAACCGGCTCCACGCACCAATGAGCCACACCCACCTTATTCAATCGCGGAATTTGGGGGCACGAACGACCTGGATTTATCCGGCCATTTGCGGCAGACTTCGACAGATATACCTAGTGTCGCGCGGAATCTATGGCTGCATCTTCTCCCCATATCCTTGTACTGCATGGCCCGAATCTGAATCTGCTGGGTAGCCGCGAGCCCGGTCATTACGGGCAGACCACCCTCGCTGAAATCGATGCCGGGATGCAAACGCACGCGCAGGGATGGGGCTGGCGGCTACACAGTCTGCAGAGTAACGCCGAACACATACTGATCGACGCGGTTCAGGATGCGGCCCGGCAGGGTGTCACATACATCATCATCAACCCCGCGGCCTTCACCCATACCAGTGTCGCCCTGCGTGATGCGCTGGCCGCCGTCCAGATCCCCTTTATTGAAGTGCATTTGTCCAACATCCATGCCCGGGAACCGTTCCGCCGTCACTCCTATTTCTCCGATCTCGCCCAGGGTGTCATCGCGGGACTGGGTGCAGACGGATATTTTCTGGCGCTGGATGCCATTCATCGGCGTCTGAAGCGCCATAATCCATAACTGATACCAAGGAAAGAGCATGGATATTCAATTCATCCGCCGCCTGGCTGAACTGCTTGAAAAGAGTGCCATTGATGAAATAGAAGTGGTGGAGGGTGATAGCAAAGTCCGCATCACCCGGCACATCGCACCAACCCACACCGCACCCAGCGTCACCTACACCCAACCCGTACCGATGGCCGCTGCAGTTCCGACCCCGGCCATCGCACCAGCCGCAGCACCTTCTGCAGCCGCCGTTGAGCAGCCACCCCAAGGCTACATGATCAAATCCCCGATGGTCGGCACCTTTTACCGCGCCGCCTCCCCCGAAGCCGCGCCCTTTGTGGAAGAAGGCAGCATCATTAAGGCGGGCCAAACCCTCTGCATCATCGAAGCCATGAAGTTGCTCAACGAAATTGAGGCCGACATCTCCGGAAAAGTGATCAAGGTTCTCGCCGGCAATGGCCAGCCCGTCGAATATGGTGAACCCTTGTTCATCATTGCTCCCGAGAATTGAGATGTTCGAAAAAATCCTCATTGCCAACCGCGGCGAGATCGCCCTGCGCATTCAGCGCGCCTGCCGCGAACTAGGCATCCGCACCGTCGCCGTCCACTCCGAGCCGGATCGCGATCTTCTGCATGTCAAACTCGCCGACGAGTCGGTGTGCATCGGCCCGGCGCCCAGCGACAAAAGTTATCTGAATATTCCCGCCGTGATTGCCGCCGCCGAAGTGACCGATGCCGAAGCGATTCATCCTGGCTACGGCTTCCTTTCGGAAAATGCCGACTTCGCCGAACGGGTTGAAAAAAGTGGATTTGCCTTCATTGGGCCACGTGCCGAAACCATCCGCCTGATGGGCGACAAAATTGCCGCCAAGACGGCGATGAAGAAGGCTGGCGTACCCTGTGTGCCGGGCTCCGATGGACCGCTACCCGACGATAACGAGGCCCTCAAAGCCCTCGCCCGCGAGATCGGTTATCCGGTCATTCTCAAGGCCGCCGGTGGTGGTGGTGGTCGCGGTATGCGGGTCGTGCATACGGAAGCGCACCTCATCAACGCCGCCAATCTGACCCGCGCCGAGGCGGGCAAGGCCTTCGGCAACCCCACCCTGTACATGGAAAAGTTCCTGGAGACGCCGCGCCATATCGAGTTTCAGATACTCTGCGATGCCCATGGCCATTGCGTCCATCTGGGTGAACGGGACTGCTCGGTGCAGCGCCGCCACCAGAAAGTCATCGAAGAAGCGCCAGCCCCCGGTATCAGTGCCGCCCAGCGGGCTGAAATCGGCGCATCGGTAGTCCTCGCCTGCGAGGATATGGGCTATCGGGGCGCCGGCACGATCGAGTTTCTCTACGATCCGGGCAGCCAGACCTTCTATTTCATTGAAATGAATACACGCCTGCAGGTCGAGCACCCGGTCACGGAGCTGATTACCGGCATCGACATCGTCAAGGCGCAAATCCGTATCGCAGCAGGTCTGCCTCTCGGGATTCGGCAGGAAGACGTTGTACTCAGCGGTCACGCCATCGAGTGCCGCATCAATGCCGAAGACCCGGAGCGTTTCGTACCCTCTCCGGGACAAATCACCGCCTGGCATCCACCCGGCGGGCCGGGAATACGGGTCGACAGTCACATTTATGCGGGTTATCGAGTGCCGCCCTTCTACGACTCCATGATCGGCAAAATTATCGCTTTCGGAGGCGACCGAGAGGAAGCCAACATGCGTATGCGCAGTGCCCTGCGCGAGACCACCATTGAGGGTATTCAGACCAACATTCCCTTGCACCGGCGAGTCCTGGAAGAGGCCCAGTACGCCGCAGGCGGGGTGCATATCCACTATCTGGAGGCCTTGCTCGCCCTATGAAAATCGCCTGGTGGCAGCTCGACATGCGCGTCCCCGCGACAGCCGCGACAGCCATCGAGGCGCTATTGCTGGATGCTGGGGCAGAAGCCGTCACCTTTCTTGAAGGCGATGACGGTGAAGCCGTGTTCGATGAAGGCCTGATCTGGCAGAACAGCCAGTGCCAGGCCTTATTTGCTGCCGACGACCATAGTGAAGCGGCCCTGCAAAGGCTGGTCAGCGACAATGACTGGCAGCGATTCGCAGCACAGTTCACCCCGCTGGAGGAACAAGACTGGGTAGCGGCAACGCAGGCCGCCTTCCCGGCACGCTGCTTCGGTCGCCTCTGGGTAGCCCCCAGTTGGGATGCGGCGCCCGCCGACGCCACTCGCGTGCTGCATCTCGACCCCGGCCAGGCCTTTGGCACCGGCGCCCACGCCACCACGGCTCTCTGCCTGCGTTTCCTGGACGCGCAGATCTGCGGGGGCGAAAGCCTTATCGATTACGGTTGCGGCTCCGGCATCCTGGCTATCGCCGGGCTGCTGCTGGGTGTCGACCAGGCGTTCGGCGTCGATACGGACCCCGTTGCGCTGCAGGTAGCCGCCGCCAATGCTGAAAGCAACGGCGTCAGTACCGGCCTGCAGCTCGCACTACCGGAAAACGCCAGTTTGCCCATGGCCGACATCCTGGTCGCCAACATTCTGGCGACCCCCTTGTTGGCCCTCGCGCCCACCTTGGCTCACTCTGTCCGTCCAGGAGGCTGGATCGCGCTATCCGGCATCCTGCACCATCAGGAAGCGGAGATTAACGCCGCCTATAAACCCTATTTCGATCTCGCCGCCCCGCAACACGAAGAAGACTGGTCGCTCCTCTATGGCCAGCGCAAAATCGGAGTATGACCATGGAAATCACCTGCCCCCGCTGTGAATCGACCTTCGCCACGGATGGTAACGCCCTGCGTGAGCATCACTATCAAGCGAAATGCAGCGTCTGCCAACAACTCTTCCATATAGATGTCGCCGCAGAGCATACGCGTGCCGGTAGCAGCCTGGGGCGCCGTCTGGGTAGACTTCTGCTCATCCTGGCCATTATCCTGCTGATTATCACCCTGATTGGACAGGCACTTTGGTGGACACGCAGCTACAGTTACGCCGCCACCAGCGCGCCGGTACGCCGCGTCCTGCTGAATGGCGCAGAACAACTGGATATCACTATTCCATGGCCAGGCCCTAACAAAGACATCCGTATTTTAAACAGTCAGGTTACCCCGGTTGGGGATCGCCTGGCGCGCATCACCGGCAGCATCGAAAATGTGGCCAACAAAGTCCAGGCCTACCCAGTGATCGAAGTCACCCTCAGCAATGTCTATGGCGCACCCATTGCCCACCTGCATTTTACTGCAACGCAATACCTGAGCGGAGAATTCCATGCCAGCGCCGGATTTGTTCCCGGCACTGCGGTACCATTTACACTCAGCAGCCCCGCATTGACGGCCGCTGCCGGTTACCAAGTCACCCTCCTCAGCCGCTCCTGAGGAGGTTTGACCATGGAATCTACCGACATGTCTCTGAGCGATTGTGTGACGTTCGTTATGGACCGCTATTTGGCGGATTTACAGGGCGAAGTACCCAGCAACTTGCACGCACTGATAATAGACGAAGTGGAACGTGCCCTGCTCGCCAACACACTGCAGCATTGTAGTGGACAACGCGGCATGGCCGCCCAGTGGCTAGGCATCAATCGCAACACCCTGCGTAAGAAGCTACAAGCCTACGGATTAGATACCTGAATCCACTGCGGAGCGGCGTTCGCCACCGATTGCGGGTTCGCACCGGCCACATTGCCGCTGCCATTCAGGTACTGCTGATAATACGCGAGTACCCGCGGCACGTAAGCCTGGGTCTCTGTAAAGGGCGGAATATGATAACCCGCCCGGATCACGGCCTTCGATCCCGCGTTGTAGGCGGCTACGGCCAGTTTCAGGTCCCCACTAAATACACGCAGCAAATGGGCCAGATACGCCGTGCCACCGTTGATGTTATCAGCCGGACTGAACGAATTCGCCACCCCGAAACGATCAGCCGTCGCCGGGATGAGTTGCATCAACCCGATCGCACCCTTGGGTGAAACCGCCCCCGCATTATAACCGGACTCGGCGCTAATCACGGCGTTAATCAGCGCCGGACTGACCCCGTAACGGCTAGCCGCCGCCTGAATCAGCGCCTGATAATGCGCCCTGGCCAACCTATTAAAATCCGCGCGCGCCACGGCTACCGCCATTTTCGGCGTCCGCATCACCATCCGGTACTTGTCATTCCCGGCAGGCACGTTGGTCAGATGCACCACCCCGCTGCTATCGGTATAGGCGTAAATATTGGCTTCCGCCGTGCTTCCGCAAAGGAATAGCATCGCACCGAGCATCAGGCCAACCCTCACTTCACTACCCGCAGTGACGGGCGCTCGGGCTTACCTGAGGAGGTATCCGCGTTCTCAACAGCGCCCCTTTCCCGGGACGGCGGCGGTGTGGTTGGGATTTCGGGATCGGCAAAACCGATCCCCTCCTGCGTCTCCGCAGCGTAAATCGCCGCCACAGCCGCCATCGGTACATCCACCGTGCGGGCGACCCCACCAAAGCGGGCGTTAAAAGAAATCCAGTCGTCCGCCATGCTGAGACTGTGGCAAGCGCGCGGCGAGACATCAAGAATCATCCGTCCATCCTTTTCGTAGCCGCTCGGGACAGAAACTCCCGGATAAGCCACGACCACCAGAATATACGGCGTATGTCCCTGGTCCACGCACCACTGATAGACGGCATTGAGCAGATAGGGCTTAGCACTTTCAGGTAACAATTTTTGTTCTCCATCATCATCAGCGTTCAGCAACTGAAACTCGTTCGGGAGAGAATATCTCAGCTACCTGGGCGGTACAGACCTAAAGACATGAAGTCTGATCCTATCAGTGCTATATCTACACTCGTCCGTATAGTGTTTATAGACGATTTTTCGGAATTCTCAAGATAGCTCAGATGCAGACGGTAGGATCAGGCAACTGCACTACCCCCCCAGCACCAGGATCACTATAACATATCTACATGTTTTAACACGATTTTCGTAAAAATCTCGCAGAGCAGACCATTTGGGTACATTCAAAAAAATATCACACCTCGGTTACAGCAATCTCTAAAATATGAGGCATAACGCGTGCGCTTTGGTGATCGGCCCCGCTGGTGCGGGAGCCATCCGGCTGCACGGCCATCCTGCAAGATGCAGAGGCGCGGGTAGAGAACTCTTGGGCAGCAGGCTATAGAGCGGACGAGGTCTCGGCGGCGCGGCGGTTGGGCAGGCTTGGCGAGGGCCGGCCGTTAGCGCGCTCGTTGGGGCCGTCATTGGCTCGGTGAGTGACTCTTTGCTGAAAGAGAGATAACCTATGTTGCCACAATAGCTCACAGAGTCTGCAAAGAGAATATATCAACTCATGCTAGAAACGATCATACTATGTATGTCGGCGAGTATAATATTCAGCCAGGTCGTGCTTGCCATGCTAGTCCTTTGCCCCCGTTGCAAATTGATCAGCCCAAATTTGGTCAGCTTACCTCAAACCGCTATTGCACGCCGCGAAATTGCTCTCACCTTCGACGACGGACCACATGAAGAGATAACCCCTCAAATACTAGATCACCTAGACCTACATAACGCCAAAGCCACTTTTTTTTGCATTGGTGAGAAAGTTGCTGTGTACCCGGACTTAGTCGCCGAAATAATTCGTAGAGGCCACAGCGTAGAGAATCACAGTTATCGCCACCATACGTTCTTCGCGTTCGGCAGCCCAAATTTATTGGAGAATGAAATTTCTAAAACACAAAAAATGATCGAAGCCGCGACACATGGAATCGCACCACGTTTCTTTCGCGCTCCTTTTGGCTTCCGCAGTCCATTCTTGGGAGGGGTATTGCGGAGGATGTCCCTGCGACACGTCGCCTGGACTCGACGTGGATACGACACAACATGTCGAAATCCTGACACGGTATTCCGTCGGCTCAGCCGCAATCTGGCCGCCGGTGATATATTGTTACTGCATGACGGCAACTCGAGGCGCGCAACAACTGGCCACGCAGTAGTGCTAGACGTGTTACCCAGACTGCTGGAACTCTGTAAGCATAAGAAACTACATAGCGTGTCTTTATCGACGATATTTACGGATATCCAAACGCTCCCCACAGATAGGCAGCCAAACCAGTACAAGTGATTGCGGTGATCACAGATCATCGATGAATACTCTGAGTTAACCGGTCAGTGTAGTTTTTATAGACAGCGCAACTGAGGGAACGGTAGATGGCCAAAGAACAACAGGTATCAGGCGAACGTCTTGCGACACACGAATGTGACGTTCTGGTTATTGGTGGCGGACCGGCAGGTTCGACAATCGGCGCACTGCTCGCAGAGCGTGGCTACCAAATAACCATACTAGAAAAAGCACACCATCCACGATTCCATATAGGCGAGTCACTGCTCCCGGCCAATTTACCCCTGTTGCACCAATTGGGTGTTGCCGATGAGGTAGATCGTATCGGGATGAAAAAATGGGGTGCGGAATTCAACTCGCCCTATCATGCGGGGAAAAGGCAAAGCTTCATATTTGCCGATGCATGGGACAAGTCCATGCCCATGGCTTATCAGGTAAGACGCGCGGACTTTGATGATATTCTTTTTCGTAACGCGCAGAAAAAGGGCGCGGAAACGATTGAGGGGTGCCGTGCCCAGTCAGTCGAATTTTTACCACACGGAAAAGGTGTCGTAGTTCACGCCCTCCGCGAGGACGGCTCGAAAGAAACATGGCAGACACGTTTCCTGGTTGATGCGTCCGGTAGAGATACCTTTCTCGGAACACTTTTCCAGACCAAACGTAATAATCCAAAACATAATAGTTCCGCCCTTTATGCGCACTTCCGCGGCGCACATCGCCTCATCGGCCGCGAGGAGGGCGATATTTCGATATTCTGGTTTGCACACGGATGGTTTTGGTTCATCCCGTTAGCCGACGGAACGACCAGTGTAGGCGCGGTCGTGTGGCCCTATTATCTCAAGACACGAAAAAAGTCCATAGAAGATTTCTTCGCTGAGACTATCGCCATGTCTCCCGAGCTGGCGGAGCGCTTAGCGGACGCACAACGCGTGACCGATGTCGATGCTACTGGCAACTACTCCTATATCTGCAATCAGACCCATGGGGCTAATTATCTCATGCTGGGTGATGCGTTCGCATTTTACGATCCCGTCTTTTCATCGGGCGTCATGCTCGCCATGCAAAGCGCATTTGTCGGTACGGATACTATTGATACTTGCCTTCGGCAGCCGAAACGCGCCGCCGCCGCACTGCGTCGCTTTGACCGGAAAGTTCGGCACGGAGGCAGGGTATTCTCCTGGTTTATTTACCGTATTACACAGCCCACCATGCGCGATATGTTTATGCAGCCCCGTAACCTAGTACGAACCAAAGAAGCCGTACTATCCGTTCTCGCGGGGGATATATTTAATAAAACACCGATTTGGACCTCTTTAATAATCTTTAAGATGATCTATCATATAACGTCGATACGGTACTTCAGCCGTTCTTGGGCGGCACACAAAAAGCGAAAGGAGGATATCAAGATTTAACCATGAGCTTAGATAACGTCATGACAAGAACCACTGGCACGCAGCTTACGCTTACTTATGCGCCCGCAGCAGAGGCATTAAACAATGACGCGCTGCGAACAAAAAATATTCTCGGTATCGTTCTGTTCAACAGCCAGCTCACGTCAGGGATCGGCACCAACCATAATAGTGGATTTCTAAAAACACCCCTGACCATTTGCGGATCTGATGTCTGTGAAATCTGGAGTACGACACAGACTGTGGTTCCCGGACACTATTTGGATATATGCTATCGGCGTAGCGCAACCCTTACTTTGGGCAGCATTACCCTGGCTATAACAACATTTACAGGAGATGGCGACGACGTCAGCCCCCCTCCCATTCAGTCGTGTGCTCAAGAAGCCTACCAACAAATATTCAACCTCCTTCAACACATCGGGCATCCTCACCTGCTACGCGTCTGGAATTTTCTACCCGATATCAATGGCACCACGCACGGCTTGGAACACTATCGCCAGTTCAATGTTGGACGCCAAAGTGCGTTTATTGCCCACAACCGACTTGCCGAAGAAAGCAGCATCCCCGCCGCGAGTGCCGTAGGAACATCCACCGAAAACTTAGTCGTACACTTTCTCGCCGGGCAGCACAAATCTGTAGCTCTGGAAAATCCCCGACAGATTAGCGCCTATTGCTACCCCAAAAAATATGGGCCATGCAGCCCCACCTTCTCGCGCGGCGGCTGGCTTAATCTCGATCGGCAACATGTCTTATTTATTTCTGGAACCGCAAGCATTGTTGGACATAACACCTTGCACATCGACGATGTCGCCGCACAAACTAAGGAAAGCATACGGAACATTTCCGCGGTTATCGATGAAGCGAATCGCGTCGCTGGGAATCATTTACATAAATTAAACACACTGAACTATCGTGTCTATTTCCGCAATACCGCAGACTTAACCATTATCCAGACAGAGCTGAATCGGCTTATCGCGCCGCCTGTGGAAACGCTATATATCCAGGCTGACATCTGCAGAGCTGAGCTCCTCGTTGAGATCGAGGCCACCGGCGGTGTCGTGCATCTATAAAATTCAAAAAGTACGTCATCTATTTAGATAACACCACAATAACGGCATTAGAATCCTGTCACGATATGACTATTTACAAAGCACATCTTTAGATTTTGGTAATTTACCTTTTTGTATCTTACTGGTAGACTGATCCTTCACGACCTTCTCGTGGAAAAATGATTGGCTGAACATACCGACTGATTAAGCCCTAATTGACAGCTTTAGATTGAGCACCATTTAACATCCCACATCGGAGAAATAATAATAAAACCAATCATGAATGCCCTCAAACTATTATCTGTCACTTGCCTGGCCTCGGGACTGATTGGCTGCGCAAACCAGGAGCATCGGCCTGCATCGATTACTCCAGCACCCCAGGCCGGCGCAGTAGCGCTAGCCCCTACGGCCAACACAGCCTCGGTACCGGTCACCACTACCACAAAAATCAGGGTCCTCCCCGCTCCCGGTTCGCCATTCTCCATTCTCCATTCTCCATTCTCCAAATTGGAGGTAGGCATGTCCCGACGCCAGGTCGAGCAACTGATCGGTTTTCCAGACCACATATTGAGCCACATTGCTGGCAAGCAATTTATTCCATTCTACTTTGGCGGAGATACTCGCCGTACAGAAGCGTCTTATAAGGGCCAGGGTGTCGTTACTTATGACAACAACTCTCGATTTGGATCAACGGATACTTTGCTTATAATAACGGTGGACACGAACACCCCGTAAAAAAGACAAGGTCTCGTTGTAAATCATACCGACCGGAAATCAACGGCTTCAGCACAAATCGCGAAGCTGTTGACACAAATTGTTACTCGTGATAGAAGATAAGAAAATCTGGTAATTTATTTAAGATAATTACCTTTGCCCAGGGCAGCGTCAATGTTGGACTGCATACAGACTAAGGGGCAGACATCCATGCAGATACATGCTAACCGGGTACTGTTGCAGGCCAGACCCTCGCGATCAATATCTCTATCCCATGAGCGTTTTTGATAAAATACGCTCTGCCCGGGAATACGTAGTATTCTACGTTGGTCTCGCGCTCTTGGCAGGCATTAGTCTTTTTTGGTCTATTTTTGCGCTACCCATGAACACTATACTTCCAACAAAGTGGCGGAAGTTAACGGGGCGATGGGTTATTTCCATGGGGTTTAGGCGTTATTTGCGGGCCTTGTCCGTTATGGGTGCTTGCCATTTTGATATTAGTGCACTCGACGCACTCAATGATGAATCACCGATGGTCATCGCACCAAATCATCCCTCACTACTTGACGCGGTTATGATCCTTTCGCGCATGCCGCGCCTGGCATGCATTATGAAAGCGGAATTGGTAGATAATCCATTCTTTGGCGCCGGTGCGCGCTTGGCCTGTTACATTCGTAATGACGCCTTACGCCACATGCTTCACCTTGCCGTCGAGGAACTACGTGGTGGCAGTCATTTACTCCTTTTCCCAGAAGGCACACGAAGTCATCCTCTGCCAATTGGCGCCATACGGGGCAGCATTGCGCTGATTGCCAAGCAGGCCCATGTCCCCATTCAAACCATATTAATCACCGCGGATTCTCCCTTTCTCGGTAAGGGATGGCCCTTCTTTCGCAAGCCGGCCATGCCTATTCATTACCGTATAGAGATAGGCCGCCGCTTCGACCCACCAACGGACGTACGCCGTACTATGGCGGAACTGGAGACCTATTTCCAGGCAGCTCTGGCAAGCAACCCCTTACCACCAACAGCGGCTGCAGATGAATCGTAATGGAACAATCCTCCAGCACCCACTTATTGATTATTCCGAGCTACAACCCCGGGCCTAAGGTGTATGAAACCGTGACTGCGGCGCGTCAGCATTGGAACCCTGTCTGGATCGTCGTGGACGGCAGCACAGACGGCACTACCATGGGCCTCCAGGAATTAGCGCGCCTAGATAGTGGATTGCGTATTCTCCTCCTCTCCCGCAACCGCGGCAAAGGAGAAGCCATACTATTTGGCTTGGAGCAAGCCCAGTTACAGGGTTATACCCACGTGTTGACGATGGACTCTGACGGTCAGCACCCTGCCGGGGCGGTTCCCGCATTTATGCAGGCATCGGTCCACAACCCTGACGCTATGATCCTCGGCGTACCGATTTTTGATGCCAGCGCCCCCCCGCTTCGGGTAAAAGGTCGCAAGATATCTAACTGGTGGGCCAATCTAGAAACGTTAGGCGAGGGTATTGGCGACTCCCTGTTTGGCTTTCGCGTTTATCCCATAGCCCCCCTGCAGCGCCTCATGCACAAACAGCGCTGGATGCGGCGTTTCGACTTCGATCCCGAAGCCGCTGTACGAATGTCCTGGATGGGAATCCGTATTATCAATTTACCGGCACCCGTTCGTTATTTTGAGACCAGCGATGGCGGGGTTTCTCATTTTCATTATCTGCGTGATAACGTTCTGTTAACTTGGATGCACACCCGCTTATTTTTCGGCTTCATAATACGCCTGCCTAGGTTATTAGCGCGCCGAATACGGCACCAACATTAGCTGTCTATGCCCCACTATTCAACATTTTTAAGTAGACACGACCTCCCCATTTTGCCCATGCGCATGGGGTAACCAGCGCCGCAACAGCGGCGTTGTGACAACGGTGCTCACAATCGCCATAATGACCAGCATGGTAAAAACCTTCTCCGAAATAGCCCCCATATCATAACCCACGTTAATGACAATAAGCTCCATGAGTGCCCTGGTATTCATCATGACCCCAATTATTTTCCCCTGATGATGATTTAATCCTGAAATCCGCGCGGCAGCATACACGCCAGCAAACTTAGAGATCGTCGCCAATATCAATATTAAACCACACCAAATCCACAGGCCCACGCCATCGAGCGCAGCAATATTAGTTCGCAAGCCGGTATAGGTAAAAAATATTGGCAGAAAAAAAACCAAAACGAAGGGGGCAATACGTTCTTGCCATAATTTGGCAAAAGTGGCTTCGTCATACAATATGACGCCCATGACAAACGCCCCAAAAATCGTAAATATTCCTAACGCTGAAGTAATCATACCCGAGATGAATATGCTTACTAAAACAATCCCCAGAAAAGTCGCAGATATCTCATGCTCGGCGTCAAAGTAGCGGACAGCCCATTTCATGAGTGGGCGAACAAAAACAAACCATGCAAAAACGAACAAAAGAACAAAAAATACCTTGGCCAAAAACAGGGAAAATTGAAATTGCGCAAGTGCCAAGGCCGTAACCAGCGCGAGCAGCAACCAGCCCACCACGTCATTTATCGCCGCAGCGCTGATGGCGATCACACCAAGTCGAGATTTCGTTATGCCCAGTTCCATCATTATTCGACCGAGAACAGGAACAGCCGTAATGGAAAAAGCGGTAGCCACAAATAGCGCCGAGACCCAGCGATTCGCCTCCGGAGAAAGCAGAGGAGCGCTCATGAAGCCCACGCCAAAACCCGTAGCGAATGGTAACAACAGGCTAGCCATCGCTATCCATAACACTACACGACGATTGGTTTTTTCCTTAAGATGCGAAAAATCAAATTCCAGACCGACCTGAAACATCAGTAAGATGAGGCCCAACTGTGAAAGGATATCTAACGGCCCTGACGGAGTAGAATGGAAGACCCAATGAAAAGGAACTGGCATTATCCAGCCAAATAATGAAGGACCCAACAGAATGCCCGCAATAATTTCCCCAACAACAGCGGCCTGCGCTATTCTGACAGCAAAGTTTCCCGCGAGGCGCGCGGCCAAAATAATAATGCAGAGTTGTGCCAGGGTAAAAAATATGAGACGTTCAGATTGTTGGGTTGCCAAATCTGAAATAGGGTTGCCAATAGTCATAAGATTGTTTCTATGTTCATACCATGGCACCATTGACCGATATAATCTGCCCGCTGATGTAAGCCGCTTTTTCTGAGGCCAGGAAACCCACAAGATCGGCAACTTCGGCCGGTTGCCCCGCCCGCCCCATGGGCACCACCTGGGTGATACGCGCAGCATCAAAAGCCTGCGCACTCATTTCCGTGGCGATAATACCGGGCGCAACGGCATTGACGGTAATACCCCGATTGGCCACTTCCAACGCGAGCGATTTGGTAGCGGCGTGTAAGGCACCTTTCGCTGCTGCGTAATTTACTTGTCCGCGATTCCCCATAAGCGCTGCCACGGAGGTGATATTAATGATCCGTCCCCAGCGGGTGCGGATCATGGGCATCAACACGGCCTGCGTAACATGGAAAAAGCCGTTCAACGAAACATCTATGACCTCCTGCCACTGCTGCGGACTGAGCCCTGGAAAAGCCGCATCATCGTGGATTCCGGCGTTATTGACCAAAACCTGTATCGGCCCCGATACAATCAACTCCTGCACGGCCTGCGTCGTCGTCTCGCGGTCAGTGATATCGAAGGCAGACACCACTGCGCGACCTCCTGCGTCTCTGATGGACACCGCCAAAGCGGTGGCTTTTGTCAGGTTACGATGGGTGTGAATAATGACGTCAAAGCCATCTGCGGCCAGCCTTTGGCAGATAGCGGCACCAATGCTACCGCTCCCGCCCGTCACCAAGGCACGTTTACACATCTGGGGCTTCCTGTTTGGCCGCCACAGATTCTGGCGATTGGCTGTTTTCCAGCGCGTCCGGCTCCACAAAAATAATGATCCGACCTTTAACGAGCATACGTCGGTCAGTGGAAATAACGAAGTTGTAAAGCAAACTGCTGTGGGCCGCAAGTCTTGTTGCACTGACCGCCAAATCGCCATCGATATCGTCGAGGCGCGTTATTTCCATACATAATTCTCGGACACTCGCGATGTAACCAGCACCGGCCACTTGGGGACCATCTCCCCTTTTCTTCCACACTAATGCATCATGTACAGCCATGGCCTGTGCCGCATATTCGACACTGCAAACCGCCCCCAGCCGCCCACCTACACGCAATGGGTTGCTTGCGCTCCGATGGCTGCTCGCGATACAGAGAATCTGTTCGTCATCCCAGCGCTCTACGCAATCCAATAAGAGCATATTGCCTTTATGCGGAATGTGATCGGAGATCCACTGACGACCTATCAACACGGTGCCACTTCAAGCACCAGATATTGAGAAGGCAAATACTCCAATACGATATTTCCGGTATCGCGCCTTGCGATGGATTGCAGCAGCGGCAGACAACGCGCCGCGGGGATAGCTCTAGCGAGATCGTCAAGCAGCACGTCGGACATCGCTTGCCCAGGCCGCTCGGCAAAGGGCATATCGCCAGCAATCCGGATCTGCGCCAGCGATTTACCGGGCAGCGGCGTTACCGTCAATAACAGCGCAACCGCAAAAATATCGGGTACCGGGCGAGCGGCGTATAGCGGGAAGGGATAATCCTGATCACTGGCCACCAGCAACACGGGGGTACGGAGCGTCAGCAGCAGCGACACGGCTTCTAACAGGCCAGCCGCAAAACTCCCATCATAGGCGCTCACCACAGACGATGGCGCCATCGCGCCCGTCGCAATACCCCAGTAACCAGAAATCGCGTTATGCACGGAATTGTGAAACTGGGTGGGCGATATCAGGTGGTCGCCTGCGGCCATCGCGGAACAAATGGCGTTGCAGATATCCCCATCGCCACCCGAAGACGCAAACACCGATGCGGACTCTGCAGGTAAGACACCCGCCATGGCGCAGGCCTCATATCCCACCTGCAGTGCGGCCATGACCCCTCTGCTGGCGCGGCGTCGTTCTGCCGGGGGTAAGGATTCCGGCGGCGATAATATCGTTTTTCTGGGTAGATAAGTATGTTCACCCTTCAGCAAATATACGGCCTCTTGCCAGCTTTGGATGCCCGGCCCCAACACACCAATGCCCTCCACATACACAGGATGCATAGCAAAACTCCGGTTCGTTAAATGGGACGGCCAAAAATCAGGCTGCAGTTACTGCCACCAAAACCGAATGAATTACTTAACACTGTGGAGATCGGACCTCTTTGATTTTGGGAGATATAGTTAATTTCCATCGTATGATCCTGTTGTCCGATATGCGGACTCGACGGCATAAAGCCATTTTGAATGGCCAATACGCATATGGCGGCTTCCAGGGCACCGGCGGCACCCAACGTATGGCCCGTAGCCCCCTTCGTAGAGCTACATGGTGTTGCCGTACCGAAGACATTCGCTATAGCGATTGCCTCTGCCGCATCATTCGCCACGGTGCCAGTACCGTGCAGATTAATATAATCAATATGCTCAGGACCCAATCCTGCAGAGGCCAGTGCGCGCTCCATAGCCAGGCGCGCACCCAGGCCCTGTGGATGTGGCGAGGACATATGATAGGCATCACTCGATTCGCCGACACCGAGCAACCAGACCGCCTCGCGGTCCTGAGGACCGGACGCCCTCTCCACGAGTATATACGCGGCCGCCTCCCCGATAGAAATGCCCGCACGCTCGTTGCTGAATGGTCGACAAGGTTCTTTAGCCAAGAGACCCAGAGACTCGAAACCATAGAGTGTCGTCGCGCACAAAGAATCCACACCACCCACCACCGCCGCATCAATCAGACCGCAATCCACCATGCGCTGGGCAGAGGCGAAGACCTTCGCACTGGAAGAACATGCCGACGAAACGGCCACCGCGGGTCCCTCAAGGCCAAGCTTACGCCGGACAAACTCCGTAAGGGAATAAGGGCTATGCGTACCGGCATATACGAATTCTGCCGGTAGCTGGCCATTCACTGCGTCACGATGGCGAAACGCCCATTCGGTGTGTAACATACCAGCAGTGCTCGTTCCCAAGAAAACACCCACGCGCCGCCGCCCCCAGCGACCGATGGCCGCCTCAACAGCATCTACAAACCCATCTTGAGAAAGTGCGAGTTGGGCAAGGCGGTTATTACGACAATTGAAGTCTCGCATATCTGCGTGAATTTTTTCATCATCAACGGCATCCACTTCTCCAACCCAGGTATCGAGAACCATGTCGCGGAATGCACAAGGCGCGAGCCCACTCTGCCGCCCATGCAACGCGGACAAGGTTTGTTCCAAACCTCGGCCAATGCAACTCGTAGACGTCACGCCAGAAATCTTCAAAATGGACATATATATTATAAATCAATGTGATATAGTGACGCCATTGTGATGGCGAAGTGACCAAAAGTCAACCCGTACCCGCTGAGCGCATAGCCCCCTGATGCTACCTTCGCGGGCAAAACCCTTCACAGAGGATGGTGGACGGCATCTTATTCTGGGTTACAATCCCAAGCTTGAGTTTGACGAGGGGCGCAGTCAGAAGTGAGCAAAACGGTGTTCCTGACCACTCGTGCAGAGATCATCAAACTACGCGCACTCTTGGCACGCCAGCGGAATCTGGCGTACAACAACAGTCAAAACGGAGATGTAAAGAATGGGCCTTACCCCAAAAGAAGTAGCCTTAAGCCATTTAATTGTAAAATCTTTGAATCTGCCAGTGGACCCTTTGCAGGTAGATCCTGACGCTCCACTCTATGGCGGCCCATTAGGTTTGGACTCTATCGATCTTCTGGAGCTTTCCATGGTAATCACCAAGGAATACGGCGTCATGCTATCCAGCGAAGGAGCCAATAAAACAGAAATATTCAGTTGCCTAAGAAACCTCTGTAATTACGTACAAAACCATCGCGCCGACTAGTAACACTCCTCGTTCTACACTAAACCACTGCGATCACAACGTCTGTTGTACTATCACTTTTCTTCGCTCAACCAAGCTGGCAGAAAATAATAGGGCCAATATTACGCCGGGCGCAACAGTGGCGCCGATCGCCTGGAGGACTGGAACTCCGGAGAATGCCAGAGGCGCAAAACCGCTAACCGTAGCCAGATTAGCAATGACCAAAGATACTAAAGTACGCGATGAACTTTCCTCATTCATCTGTCCGCTACGATCAAAAAATAGTGCATAGTTAGACCCCACGGCAACTATCAACATCAGCCCAATGAGATTCATAATATTCAACTCGACACCCATCACCACAAATCCGGCCGCCACCGAAAGTACCGCAGCGATTAATGGTAACATGATTCGAATGACGCGAGTCACCGATCGAAAGACTACTAACAATAAAACGATAATACCCAAAACACCGGCCAGGGAAAGCTTGAGGCCATTCCTGATATACCCATAATAAAGAGTATTTGTGGCGCCCGAAACGTCAACAAACATAACATCATCGACATGATGTTGCGCCATTATGGCTTGCACTGCCTTAGGGTCAACCCTACCGGATGGTGGCGCGATAACAGGTAACAAAACGCTCCACTCCTGGCCATGATGCACCAGCATGCTGTCTACAATCTGCCGAATGCTTGCTGGCAGATCAGCATAAGTCAGGGGCGTCAGCCTCCGCTCCCGCTCTAGCTCACGGACAAACGGTGAGAACAGTGATGCTGACACCGGTAATCCGCGCACAGCTTCTCCCAAACGCGCGTTCAGAATATTTTCCGGAGGCAACGCCGATCTACGCTCCACTTGAGATCCTACACTGGGCAAAAAACGAGTGGGTGTCTGAAAGCCGCCGATAATACCAGAGGCTTGCAGCTGTTCTAACAGCGGGTCAATTTTACTGGCTTTTTCCAGAGCCCGGTTAAGGGTTGCTCCGGAAACAACTAGCAGGTGTCCGGCATCGGGTATTCCCATATCTTTACGCAACTTCGCATAGAGTAACTGATCTGCTTTAGGAACCGGGCTGAGTGCCGATAGCTCGTGATTCCAGATGTGATCACGATGGACGACCAAAATGCCACTCGCAATGACTGCCAGCGAAATAACGACCCATCGTGCGGACGACAGCATAGGCATAACGTCGAGACGAATATCACCCAGTCGGACGAGATCGTACTCTTTAAAATGACGCAAAGGCAGCCTCGGTAACACAAAACGCGTAACCCCGGCGGCAGTGAGTAGACCGGTAATAGCATAGAGGCCAAGCTGTGAGAGTCCTGGCAAATTAGAAAACAACAGACTGGCAAATCCGATCACTGAAGTGAAGACACCCAACCTGATGATGGGCCAATACGTTTTTACCCATAATTCTGCGCCAGTAGCCACTCGCCCGGCCTGAACGAAGAAATAGATTGAATAGTCCACCGCCTCCCCGATCAACGCAGTGCCAAATCCCAAAGTGATATCGTAAACCCTACCAAAACCTAAAGAAACCGCAGCGATACCAACGATAACACCAGATATCACGGGTATAAGACCGAATGCGAGCACCGCCACCGACCGATATACAAACAAAAGCAGCATGACAATTAATGTGCCACTGATGAGCGACATCCACTCCGCCGCATGGACAATCGTATTGCGCGCTGCAACCGCAATGACACCCACCCCAGTCAACTGTAGACTCGTGTTTTTGCCAGATTTTCCCATTTTCGTTTGCGCCAGACTGAATATTTTTTTTATAGTGACTATGGCCTGCTGTTGTGCGTCACTATCCGATCCCGAAAATCGCGTCTGCAGCAAAAGCAATGCCGTATTTCCTGTCGGCGATACCCACACGCCATCCCGGACTCGTGGCTTCGGCATTCCACTCATCCCCTTGACCATGCCGATCATGGCCCCAGTAGGGTCGCTCGGGAAAAGCGCTTCCACGGACTCACCGCCTGGTGTGGCCAGGACATTGAGCGTCCTTTCAATCGCATCATGCAGACCTTTAACCGAAAATAGCTGCGGTCTGGTAGCCGCACTCAACAAATAGCGATGCGTATACAGATAACTATATATTTTGGAACTCACACCTGCGTTCCCATTGCTCACAAACTCGAACTGCTTCGTCTTGCCAAGATCGAGAACCATTTGCGCTGAAATACGCGCCCGTGCGACTGCATCGCCGCCCTCGATCCCCACTAAAATCTTTCGTGAAAGCACACCATTGCGCAACTGCTCGTTCAAAATCTCTTGCTGCACGCCAGGAGATTTTGGCAGAAATTCGGATAGCGTAGACTCAAATTTGGTACTGATTATTATGCCAATAGCGCCGAGCAGGATCGCCAGCCACATCCCCAGAATAAACCATCGGAATTTTCTCATGGTGAGGACGAATTACTTATACTAATAAGCGACCAATCGTGATTTACTTTTACAATTTCAATACTGCGTACCATTTGCCCGATACCACCAACGGAGATATGTTTAATTAATTTTGCAAAATCATTTTGCTTGGGAACCAGCGTCAATGACCAGCTATTTTCTTCGCCTTTGAGGGAAAGCGTAAAATACCTCTCTAGCAGCTCAGTATTTCCCGCCAGTACCCCGCGAATACTATCGACAAAAGCGAGCAGTTCCGGATGGTCTTCTAATTGAATGGCATGTTTATCTATAGTAAGAACATCGCCTTGCACCAGCATCACCTGATCGCTGGGTTTGATGGTGTGCATTTCCAGCATATCGGGCGACACAAAGCGCATATTGCCAGATGATTGTATCGGCTTATCTAAAAAGCCAATATATTTTGTCTCCACAAAAGAGGCATGTCCAGATTTCACTTGCGCCAAGGCGTGCATTAATTGTGTTATGTTCCAGTCTGCTGCGTAGACAGCTTGTGTCATCAAGGAGGCCGCGAGGAAAAAAGCGAGCACGGCGCCTATGGCATATCGTCTGGGCAGATAAAGTCTTCGCCGAAACAGTAGCGAGCCGGGATATAAAATGGAAATACCGGGCGCAGTGATCGCGGCGTGCAACTCCAGTTGACGGCACTCATCACTCATTTTATAAATGATCCTCCCGCACTTCAATATTAGAAAGTTTTTCCCAAAAATCATAAAAATTAAACCAATTATAGGGAGCCATATGACAGTATTTCTCAACTTCTTCAACATATTTTAACATTGCGTCCTGAATAGCCTTGTCCCGAGCCGATTTCTCTACCAAAGAAAAATCAGCAATCTGCTTTATAAATATTTCATATTGCCCGGGACCCGTATACAGACCGGCCATAAAATACAAGGGCCGCTTGAGAAGCGCCGCGATACGAAAAGTGCCACTCGGCCATGCGGCGGACTCTCCGAGGAAAGGAATAATCCGCTTTTTCTCTGACCCGACGGACCGGTCACCGAGGAAACCTACCAATGCACCCAGTTCCAACTGCTCCTGAACACGTAGCATCGTGTCCCAGCGGCCTAACGGTATAACATTAGGCTGCTCTCCGATTTTCATACCCGCCAGCGTCGTATTTAGCTTCTTCGCATTTTCCTCGTACATAACCATCACCACGGACATTCCGGGATACTGCTGGCCGACCGACCGCAACACCTCAAAGCTACCCAGGTGCGCACCCACCAACAAGACCCCACGCATGTCGGTAATCGCCTGTTCCACGTCTTTGGACAAATGCGACTGGATAGTAAAAAGTGAGTCATCGTTACTGAGCAGATAAACTCTATCGTGAATCGTGGTCGCAAACGTCAGGAAATGACGATAGACATCTCTGCCACCGACGCGGCGACCCAGAACGCGGGTAAGGTAGACTCGAGAGGCAACCCGCGCCGATGGCGCAAAAAGCAGGAAATAGCACGCAATAAAGTGCAGCACCACACGACCGACGGGCCTTCCCATCTTTTTTGAAATCCAGATCATCAGACGCAGCAGAAATCGGCTCCCACGCTCTGGACGACTTAACCACCCGCTATCAGGCGATTGTTGAACCGTCCTTAACAGGCGCGCCATTATTAGAGTCGCTCCACAGCCTGGACAGAGAGGTAGCCGGACGCTACCAGACGGGTGCCCGCACACACCTCAAAGCGCACGGTCGTATTGTCCAATACGGCCACGCGAAGATTCAGAGATTCCCCAGGTGCCACTGGGCTGTAGAATTTCGCCGAGCTAATGCTGCAATCGTTCATCGGCAAGCTGTTTGCTGAGGCTATAGCGCAAACCATCTCATCAAGAAGCAAGGCGGCCGGCACAATCGGATTTCCCGGAAAATGGCCGGCGAAGACCGGATGCTCAACAGGGATCGTAAATTTGTGGTCATAATATTTCAGATGAGCGCTCCTCTTTGCCGATCAGAGCCACGGCCATTGCTTTCAAGGCTTCTCGTGAGATCTTTCCAGTAGCGTTTCTAGGTAGGCCGTCCACAATCTTCAGCGGGCGGGGAATAAACGCGGGGTCCACACACTGTTTAAGACGCTCAATTATTATTTCTGTATCCAAGTCCGGGGCCACGGCAAATGCGACTAAACGTGTCACTCGCCCATTATCAGTTTCATCGGGCATAAAAAACACCCCGTCCAGAACTCCGGAAATAGATATTAACTGATGATTTAAATATGAAATAGAACTACGTTTACCTGCTATATTTACGAGATCTTCCATACGACCATACAAAAGAAAATGTTTTTCATCCACTATTTCTATAGAGTCGCCAACCTCCACTGCCTGTTTCAAATGCCCTCCGTTTATCTCAATCCGGGCGCCCTTCCTAATCCACGACAACTCCGGGAGTAAATGCCATTCCTCCGTTTGGCTGGTGCGCCGCGTTGCCACAACGCCAGTTTCGGTAGAGCCGTAAATTTCGAGCAGCTCACTGCTAAAGCGGGCTTCTGCGTCTGCGGCAAGATCCCGAGTTAGTGGTGCCGTAGCAGAAAGCAATAAATCAACACTTGGTAATGGTGTATCCGCAGCGAGCATGGAACGAAGGTGAACGGGGGTACTGATCAAAACGCGCGGTCGCGATACTGAAGAAATCCCTGTACAAATATCCGCCGGGTAGAAATGGCGCTCCGCAGCAATGACAGCAGCACACTGCCACGCCATAAGAATGGTAGATTCAAAACCATACATATGCTGGGGTGGAACAGTACCCACCACCGTGTAGGTGCGGCCATCTAATAAGCCCAAGCGCTGCGCCTCTGCGCGCACCGAATGCACGAGATTTCCCCATGTTTTAAGGTGAGGGACGGGTGTTCCGGTCGAACCAGATGTAAACACGTAAGCCACCGGGAGCGATGCATCCAGGCGCGGGATAGCGGGCGAGCTGTCGACGGGCGCGTCTGGCAGAGAAGTCGGGAACGCCAGGTAGGGTAAGCCCATATCATTCCCATCATCGCCAAGGCAAAACAGGTCTGGCGCGAAATCGATTATTTTTTTGACACTTCCGGTGGTGTACGTGGAAGGCAGCAGGCTGGTTTTCCCAGCAGCCATTGCCGCCGCGAGGGTTACCATGAAATGGTAACTATCCTGACAGGTATTCAGCAAATGTCGTCCGGGCCGGAGCAGCAGCCGGGTATAGTTCACGTCGGCCAAGAACTGCCGTAGCGTGACACCATGACCTTGTCGAATGGCCACGACATCATCCGGAGATCGATGTGTCATCATCGGGAGATAATTCATATCCGGAAAAACTCCCTGTTTAAAAAATAAATATCATGAATTCCCAACTATGAATCAGATTTTCTATTAGAAACAGATTGCCCGCTGCCAAAATAAGTCCGGATGCCCTCCACCATACTGCCCCGCTCACTGATGGGGATTTGGCGGCAACGAACAGCGTATTCAATGATGAACATGGATGCAATCAATACCGTGCTAGCCGTACCGGAAAACAACACCCATACGTGCTCACCAAGAATAAAAAATATCAAGAACAACACCATCGTCAGCGCTGAAAAAAATAGTGTCCATGCCACAGTCACTTTGCGCGTATATCGTGCCAGTCGCATACTCAGTGGACCATGTACCATCTCAGCAATCCGCGAGATCAGCGGCATGTGGCCGGAGCGCAAAGTGAGACCGAAGGTGAACGCTAACAGAATAAATATCGCACTCCGCTGCACCATACATATCCAGCCTATATAGTACGCGATGGTCGTACTATTGCGCACTATTATCATGCCAGAAATGGCGACAGACAAAATCCAAAACGCCTTATAGCGCGTACGCCAGGAGATAAGTAACAGGCCAGCCATAATTGGTATAAATGCCGATATAACGACAAATACCCCCGGATTTTTTGTAGAAACATCCACATAGGTGAGCACTTGATAGCCGATAAAAATAAACAGAAAAAGTGCGACTTTCCAGAAACCATGCAAGGTGATCGCTTTATACTTCGTCGCGATCAGCGCCGCATCCTTATTAAGAAGCCCTCCCACACCCTTTCTCCTTAAAAAGTCGGTCATAAAATGGGAAAGATATATTATATCGGCGCTCCCCAACTCCGATATTTCATAAAGCGATGACGATTCAGCCTGGTTCCTTATCACTTGGAGGGGGGCACTGAACGACTCATAGCCGTATCGCGTCCCCGCAGGGCGCTCCAAAACTCGATCGCGCCAGCCTTTGCCGCATGCCCAACGTCGACTGCACTCTTCGCAATCCCGACACCGACATCTTTTCCGACCTGACCGATTTTATGCGCGGTGGAACCAACTGCGCGCCCGACATTCTGGGCGTCACGCTTCAAAGGCGCGCCATCGGCGTACACCGCTACCGGGAACGCTAGGCTGATCACCAACGTCAATAACGCTATAAGCGTCCTATTCATTCCACTGATGTTTTTGAACTCATGACATTTTTGCATAGCACGCCCCACGCATTCTCTCAAGGTCGCAATTCGTGAACCTATGGACAACCGGAGTTGCCATAATCAAATTGCGACGGCCTCATGGTCTTCAAAACTGGTCACTGTGGTAAGCCACCACCCGCTCCACCTCATTTTTGGCACCCAGGATAACGGGGACGCGCTCGTGCAAGCCCTGGGGATCGATGTCCAGGATGCGCGTCGTGCCCGTGCTGGCCGCGCCACCCGCCTGCTCTACGAGGTAGGACATGGGATTGGCCTCGTACAGCAGACGCAGCTTGCCCGGTTTCTTCGGATCACGCTGATCAAAGGGATACAGGAAAATACCACCCCGACAAAGGATGCGATGCACATCCGCCACCATGGATCCGATCCAGCGCATGTTGAAGTCGCGCTGCCGGGGTCCATCCGTGCCTTGACCGAGCTCATCAATATAACGTTGCACCGGTTTCTGCCAGTGGCGATGGTTGCTCATGTTGATGGCATATTCACTGGTGTCCTCGGGAATGCGCATCTGGCTGTGCGTCAGAATATACTCGCCGATGGAAGGATCGAGGGTGAAGCCATTGACTCCATAGCCAGTGCTATAGACCAGCATATTACTGGAGCCGTACAACGCGTAGCCGGCGCAGACCTGCTCCACGCCAGGCTGGAGAAAATCGGCGAGCTCCGCATCACGCCCGGCCACGGGTGCCTTGAGGATGCTAAAAATGGTCCCGACAGTGATGCCGACATCAATATTGCTGGAACCATCCAATGGATCAAAAAGCAGCAGATACTTGCCGCGCGGAATATTGTTGGGGATGGCGTAGGGGTCATCCATCTCCTCGGAGGCCATGCCGGCAAGATGACCCGTCCAGTCCATGGACTTGAGGATGGCTTCGTTGGAGATGATATCCAGCTTTTTTTGCACCTCGCCCTGCACGTTATCTGTCCCCGCACTACCCAATGCCCCCACCAGCGCACCGCGATACACCTGCGCGCCAATGAATTTGCAGGAAATGGTGAGATCGTTGAGCAAGCCGGCGAAATCGCCAGAGGCACCGGGATAGAGGCGCGTTTCTTCAATAATAAATTGGCTGAGGGTGGTGCCGATATGCATGGTACGGTCCTTTACTGAAAGATGAGTGATCGTCTAGAGAGCGCTGAGGCCCAATTTAAATTCTACCGTGGATTCTATCGCGCGCGCCATTCCCTGGTCCAACCATTGCAGTAACTGAATATGAAAGCGATGGATACCTCCACTAATTTTCGGATAGTAATCGGCGCGATCTGCCAATTCCAGGCGGATCATGGAGGGTGGACGGCGGGCATCCAAAGGCGCTCCATAACGCCCCTCTCGGGCTTCCACGGTCGACCACGCACAGGAATCGCGCAACAACACAAGAATCAGCTCAGTACTACTCTGCAGAATTTCCAGACTTTTTTTCCACCCATCCAGAAGTCTATGAATGCGCTCGGGGGCTTGCTGGTTCCAGAACGCCAGTATGGGCAGATCACAGTCCGCGAGGCCTCCGGCTACCCCCATCCTGCCGCGCGCGAGCTGGATGATTTCCTGATGGCGCAATAATTGCCCGAAAGGCTCACGGTGCGCGCGCAGCGCTTTGACTTGTTGGTCTATGCGAAATTGCCAAGCGCGCAAAGGGTCTTCATTCGCCTCGGGGCTTCGCGCCCATATGGCAAGGCTCTGAGCAAGACGTTCCAGCTCCAGAATGAGATCAAGGCGCAACTCCGGGCGGCTGCAAAAATCGAGCAGCTCATTGTAAGGGCGCAGGGCATCGCGCAGACTGGTGGTGCCCACTACCTCTCGCTGTAACTGTGTGAAGACGCTTTCCAGGCGCAGCAAAAGGCGCGTGCGCTCATGGAGCGGGTGTTCATAAACGGCCATGCCGTAACCTCATTCAAGAGTCACTGCCACTGCACGGAGCCACAGCACCTCAAAACAGGGAATGGCAGCGTACACCATTTCATTACTGGGCGGCGCCCCACAGGTTGCCACAGGCGCTTTCCCTAAGCAAATCGTTAAGTTCCCCGCAAATGACGAAGATAGAGGGCAACCTGAGTTTGCAACTCAGCCAGCGACCCTTCATTGGAAATAATCCAGTCGGCGGCGGCATTACGCGCGACACGATCACATTGCGCCGCGAGCACCGCAGAGATTTGCTCCTCTGTCCAGCCAGGGCGAGCACGCAAGCGCTCTATTTGCACGGAGCGGGGACAATCGACGACCAGGACCTGATCCAGCAATGGGCGATAGCCATTTTCGACCAGCAACGGCACCACCCAGACCATCAGCGCTTGCGGATGCCGTCTGGTCAATGCATCGCTGGCAGTTATAAAGGATGCACGAATAAGCGGATGGAGAAGGGCTTCCAGCCAGATTTTCGCCGCTGGATCAGCAAAAATCCGGGCACGCAATGCGGCGCGATCGAGGCAGCCATCTTCGCCTAAAAAAGCCGGACCAAAATGGGTGATAATGGCTTGCAGAGCCGGACTGCCCGGCACCACCAGTTCGCGGGCGATGACATCGGCATCCAGCACATGGGCGCCCGCCGCCTTGAGCATCCCGGCGACCGTGCTTTTGCCGCAGGCCACCCCCCCCGTCAGACCAATCCGCAGCGCCATTCAGGAACCCAGCAGATGCAGGTAACCGGAAAGGATGGCTTGTGGCCACAGCAGCATGAGCCAGCCCCCCAGCGCCAGGTAAGGACCGAAAGGCATGGCATAGTCCCGGCCCTTACCACGCAGCAGGAAGCTCAGGGCGACCAGACCACCGCTCAGAGCCGCGATGAACAGGGTCAAAAAAACGGCCTGCCAGCCCAGCCAGGCACCAATCATGCCGAGCAATTTGAGATCACCGCCGCCCATTCCGTGCTGCCCGGTCGCCCGATAATACACCGTGGCCAGCAACCACAGACTGCCGTAGCCGATGAGTACACCGAGCAAGGCGTCCTGGGGCGTCACCAGCGCTATCCCCGGCCAGAAAAGTGCCGACCCATTGAGCAGCAGCCCAATCAGCAGTCCCGGCTTGGTAATGCGGTCAGGCAACAGTTGCGTCTCCAGATCAATCATGGTCAGCGCCAGCAGCGCCCAGGTGAATATCAAGGCAGGGACCAGTTGCCAGGTGAGGCCCAGTTGCCAGATAACCACCAGGCTGAGCAAACTGGTCAGCAGTTCCAACGCCGGATAACGCCAGGCAATGGGGTTGCTGCAACCGTGGCAGCGGCCGCGCAATAAGATCCAGCTCAGGACCGGGATATTTTCCCAGGAATGCAGCACATAGCCGCAGTGCGGGCAGTGGGACGCGGGATGGATGATGGATTCGTGGCGAGGCACCCGATGTACCACCACATTCAGGAAGCTGCCGATGAGCAGGCCGAGCAGGGCGACTAAGATATAGACCACGCTCATTGCACCCTGTGTCATGCAATTTCTCCCGGAGACAATCTGCTGAGTCGCAGCTCCAGCGACTGCAAACTGACACCTAGCAGATCTGCGGCATGATGCCGGTCGCCTCCAGACTGCTCCAGCATCTGGCGCAGTAATGCGGCCTCTGCCGTGTCTAAACCGGTCGGCGCAGCACTTACCGTTACAGAGGCAAGCAGGCCGCTTTCTGGCGCCACACCGCCAGAGGCGTTGAATGCTTCTTCAGGTAGAATATCGTCCCGCTGTAACGCGAGACGGCGCTCCAGCAAATTTTCCAACTCGCGGACATTGCCAGGGAAAGCGTAACTACCCAGCCGCTCCAGAGTCCCCGCGGGCAGCCGCGCCGGCGCACCATCCTGCCCCCCCCCGATACGTTGCAGGATCACCTCCGCCAACTGGGGAATATCCTCCGGATGCTCGCGCAAGGGCGGCATATGGAGCCGCACGACATCCAGACGATACAGGAGATCCTGACGAAAGTTACCGGCAACGACCATCTCTTGCAGATCGCGGTGGGTAGCGGAGATGAAACGCAGATCCAGAGGAATTTCCCGCGACGCACCCAGCGGACGAATGGTCCGCTCCTGAATGGCCCGCAGGAGCTTGACCTGCACCATCATCGGTAGTTCACCGATCTCATCCAGAAAAATCGTGCCGCCATTGGCCGCCACAAAGAGCCCTTCGCGACGCTGTATGGCACCAGAATAAGCACCCTTCTCGGCACCGAAGAGCTCACTCTCCACCAGTCCATCGGGAATAGCGCCGCAGTTAACGGCCACGAAAGGCTTGTCGTGACGGGATCCCGAGGCGTGAATGGCACGCGCGGCCAACTCCTTACCGGTACCAGACTCACCGGTGATGTGTACTGGCGCATTACTTCGCGCAACGCGGCGGATATCGTCGCGTAAGCGTCGCATGACCGGAGAATCGCCCACCAGCCGTTGCGTGCCGTCCGAACCCGCCGGTGACAGACGACTGAGATCAACGGCTTGCGATATCAGTCGCCGCAGACGCGTAAGTTCGATGGGCTTGGCCATGTAATCAAAGGCCCCCGCCTGCATCGCCGCGACGGCGCCATCGGCGGATGAGTAGGCCGTAATCACGGCCACTGGCACTTGCGGGTGCAACACGTGCAGACGGCGTACCAGATCAATACCTGAACCATCCGGTAAACGCAGATCGCTCAGACATAAAGACGGAGCACCTTCGGCAAGGCGGGCGTAGGCTTCTGCGAGGGAACGGGCACCAGTGACAGCAATTCCCATACCCTGCAACGTAATACCCAGTAATTCAACGATATTCGGCTCGTCATCCACGATCAGGGCAGGTGGCAATACGGAAGAATCAGCCATCACTCCTCCGTCTCCAGACACCAGCAGGGGAGAAAGATCCGGAACAGTACACCGCCCTGTGGATGGTTTTCACAATCAATGCGACCACCGTTAATGCGCAACAACTCGCGCACCATAGACAAGCCCAGTCCGGTACCCCGTGAATTGGTCGTAAAAAATGGCTCAAAAATGCGCTCCATCACCTCCAGCTTTACGCCCGGTCCAAAATCCCGCAGCGTCACCATGATGATCTCCTTGTCCGCACGTACTGTCTCGATTTCGACGCGCATCGTAGCATCTTCTGCCACACCATACTGTGCGCTGTTATGCAGCAGATTCCAGAACACCTGCCGCAACTGCGCAGGATCGGCATAGACCCGAAGCTGCGGGGAAATTTCACGGACAACGATCGTCATGGGTGCGAGCAGCGGGTCGGCCTGCAACTCGGCGATGAGCGCTGGCAACCAGCTCAACAACGCGATGGCCTCGGAATGCGCAGGGCTTGGGCGGGCCATCTCCAGTACCGATTCGACGATGGTGTTGATGCGCACCGTCTCCCGTTCCAGGATCTCAAAAAGATGCCGCGAACCGGGGGTTTCCACGCTCTCGCCGAGCAGGTTACCCGCGTGGCGAATCACGCTGAGCGGGTTACGAATTTCGTGGGCAATATTAGCCGCCAGACGACCCAGCGCCGCCAGGCGGGCCTCGCGTTCGCGGGCGCGCAACGCTGATGCGTCGCGGAGAAGCAGCAGGCGATAGGGGCTGTGGGGCAGGGCGATTTTACGTACCAGCAGGGTCTGGGCACTGTCCTGCAGGGTCGAATCACGCCCACTCAGCGTGACCACCATCTCGCTGTCATTGTGCGCCGCCTGTTGCAGCATGGTGGCCAGACTCGGCTGCACCATGTCGAGGGCGACAGGCACGGAAGTCCATAGCCGATACCCCGAAAGCGTCCGGGCAACTGGGTTGCTCAGAACAATGCGATTTTGCCGATCCAGCACAAAAACGCCCACATCCATATGCTGCACAATTTCCTGGTTCAGGGCATTGAGATTGACGACCTCTGCATCCCTTTGCAGCGCCAGACGGTTGCCGCGTTCCAGGCTGATAACCAGACTGTCGGCCAGCACCGCCACCGCCACCAGTGCGGGGACATAGATGAAAAGCTGGCCAAGGGGCGGGTGCACGGAGGTCATCCCACCGAGTAGTGACTCACTCACCAGCAGCGCCAGCAATATCCACACAAAAACAAAAGCACTTTTGCCGCGCAAGAGGCTCGCCGTGGACACCAGCAACAGGAAGGGCAAGATACTGAAAGGGCCGCTGACCCCTCCCCCGAAATGCAATAACAGCAGCACCAGCAGGGTGTCAGTCGACACCTGGATCCAGGCATGGTGGCGCGGCTGCGTCGGCCACCGCAACAAAAGTGCCAACAGATAACCAAGACTGACCGTGGCGGCCAGCAGGGTCAGGACGCGCAGCAGTTCCGCATGCCCCCCCAGGTCAATAATGGTCTCACTGGCCGGTAGCCGCACCAGGATGGCGATAACGGCCGCGATCAGGAGCCGGTAGGCGGAAATCCCCCAAAGGCGCCGCCAGTCACCCACCATCTCCGGCATATTATACGCCCCGCCACAAAGTTCTGCCGGGACTTACAATGCCATAATTCATCGCGCGCCTACTACCCATCGCCATATTGGTGACGCTCAGCACAAAACATCTGCGTATACGGGGAGGCAAAATCAAAGATTGGTCACCCGCAGCACCTCCTCAAGGCTAGTGACGCCCTCCCTGATCCGCCCCAACCCGTTTTGCCGCATGGTCAGCACCCCCTCTTGTGCCGCCTGCCGCGCCAGATCGATGGAAGTGCCACCTCGCATAATGATCTCGCGCATGGCGTCGCTCACCGGCATCACCTGATAAAGTCCCATCCTACCTTTATATCCCGTTTTATTGCACTGATCACAACCGGTCGCGCCCAGAGGGCGCCAGCCCTGAAGATCCTCGGGCGCGAATCCCGCCTCGATCAGGGCCTGTTCGGGAATACGCAGGGGCTTTTTACAGTGCGGACAAAGTTTGCGGACGAGTCGCTGTGCCATCACCAGGTGCACACCGCCAGCGATGTTGTAAGTGGGAATACCCATATTTTCCAAGCGGGTGAGGCTTTGTGGCGCATCATTGGTGTGCAGGGTGGCCAACACCAGATGGCCCGTCTGGGCGGCCTTGATGGCGGTCTCCGCGGTTTCCAGATCACGCACCTCACCGACCATGATAATGTCGGGGTCCTGGCGCAGGAAGGAACGCAAGGCAGCGGCAAAGTTGAGACCAATGCGCTCATTGATATTCACCTGATTGATCCCATACACCGGGATTTCGACGGGGTCCTCCGCGGTACTGATGTTGCAGTCGCCGGTGTTGAGGATATTCAGCGCGGTGTAGAGGGTCGTCGTTTTACCGGAACCCGTGGGGCCGGTGACCAGGATCATACCGTAAGGGCGGTGAATGGCCTCTTCAAATGCCTTACGCTGCTCGGGTAAAAAGCCCAACTGCTCAATGGGCACCTTGGAGCTGGCCGGGTCCAGCAAGCGCAGCACAATCGTTTCGCCAAAATTGGTAGGCAGAAAAGAGACACGGAAGTCAATGACCCGGGCCGGGGGCACCCTGACGCGCAGACGGCCATCCTGAGGTAATCGTCGCTCAGAAATATCCAGACGACAGAGAATCTTCAGGCGCGAGGTGACCCCATCGCGCAACGCCACCGGCGGATGCAGTGCGTCCTGCAACACGCCATCGAGGCGGTAACGCACCCGAAAATCCTTTTCATAGGGTTCCAGATGAATGTCAGAGACCCCGCGCTGAATGGCATCCAGCAGCAATTGCTGGACAAAACGCACCACCGGCGCATCCTCGACAGTACTGTCATTCTTCTGCGCAAGATCGAATTCTTCCTGCTCTTCTTCGTCGCGCGGCTTGTCCATGAAAACATCATCGATCCCGCCTTGCATACTGTTGGCCGCGGCATTCACCGCTTTCACCAGTTTATTGGCCTCGACCAGTATCGGCATCACCTGCAGACCGGTGTTGAACTTCACATCTTCCACCGCCTTGAAATCCGTAGGATCAGCCATGGCGAGGTAGAGGGTGTCCCCATGCTTTGACAAGGGTAGCACCAGATAGCGGATCATCAGTCCTTTGTCGAGCTTCCGAATGAGTAACTCATCCATCGCGACCGCATCCAGATCGAGCATGGGCATGTTATAGCGAGCGGAAAGATGCGCCATAAGCGCCGCAGCAGCAACGGCGCCCTTCTCGACCACGTAAAACAGAAGTGGCGTCTTACCGCGCGCCGGATCGGCGGCCAGACTTTGCAACTGCGCCTCGTCGCTTAAACCATTGCTGACTAATGCCCGCAATACGGGGGTCAGCGAGACGGGTTCTGGATTTGTAGCCATCGGCGTAAGATCTCCTCCACGGCGGCGGTCCGCGGTAAAGTTCCCGTCCATATTCGAAAACTCTCCGCGCCTTGCTCTACCAACATGCCCAGCCCATCAATCGCGCTCAGTCCGGCTTGCCGGGCGGCGCGTAGTAAGGGCGTTTCCAATGGGTTATAGACGATATCGTATACACTGCCATTTCTTGGCATGTGGGCCAGATCCAACTCCGGGTGGCCCTCCCCGTGCAGCCCGCGCGCGCTGGTATTGACCAGTAACGCACTGTGGGGCAACACCGCAGACAATGCTGCCGAGTCCAAGGGGAGGGGGTGCACCGGAAGATCGGGGAATTGTGCAGCCAGGGCTTCGGCACGCGGCAGGTGGCGATTCGCCAAATAAATAGCCGGACATCCGGCATGACCGAGGGCGTAGACGATGGCCCGGGCCGCCCCCCCAGCGCCAATCACTGTCGCCGGACATTGCCGCCAGCCAATCCCCGCGGCACGCTCCAGCGCCCGCTGAAAACCGAGTGCATCCGTATTGTGTCCCTCCATGCCCGAGGGCGTGAAACACACGGTGTTCACCGCGCCGATGGCACGCGCCGCCGCGCTGAGCTGCTGCATCAGCGGCAACACGGCCTCTTTATGGGGGACCGTAACATTCACGCCGCGCACACCAAGCGCTGGCAGTCCGGCCAGCGCCGTGGCAATCGCCTCTTCATGCACCGGAAAAGGCACATAAACCAGGTCCCGATCCTGTTGCACTGCAAAGAGGCGATGCATCCATGGCGAGAGACTGTGGGTGACCGGATGACCGAGAATGCCATAAACGGCCGTTCCGCCGCCGGGATGCCAACAATTGCTGATGTCAGGCTGTGGGGAGAACACCATGCGATCTTTCCTTTGCGGTGATTTCCATCCTTTTCGAGAGATGGACAAGCAGATCTGGCCAGTTATCTCCGGGCAGAATATTACCCAGGGTCATGGGGCGCTGCGCCCCGGTAACGTGCGCCAGGGGCAGGCGCTGCCCCAGCAGGCACTTTCCACCCAGCCAGGCGAAGGCCAATGCCTCCAAAGCCTGACTGGGAATGCCGCTGTACTGCCCACCGTGTAAGATTCGGGTTTCTGCCAGGACCTCCTGCAGGACGCGCATCAGGGTCGGGTTTTCGGCACCGCCGCCGAACACCAGCATTTCTGTGGCGCCCGGTGTCCAGGTCCTTATCGCCTGGGCCACAGAAACCGCGGTCAATGCCGTCAGTGTCGCCAGAAAATCCGCCGCGGAGCCCTGCCAGGATGACCACCATTGCGTCACCAGGGGCAACCCGAAAACTTCCCGCCCAGTGCTTTTGGGGGGTGGCTGCCGGAAAAACGAGTGCGCCAGCCATGCCTCTAACTGTACAGCATCGCAAAGTCCGTCAGCCGCCATTTGGCCATCCACATCACAGGTCAATTGCCCATCACCGCACAAATGTATGGCCGCATCCATAAGCACATTGCCCGGCCCGCAGTCGAAGGCCAGGAGTGGACGGGGGTCATCCATGCCCGGTAACCAGGTCACGTTGGCCATACCACCGAGATTAAGTACCAGACGGGGTTGTTTACCCTGAAAGCAGTGTTGATGGAAGGGCGGGACCAGCGGCGCACCCTCCCCCCCGGCCGCCACATCGGCACGCCGGAAATCGTGGATCACGGTCAGACCGGTGGCCACCGCAATATCTGCCGCGGCACCAATTTGCAGCGTAAAGCCGGGCGCCCCCCGCGGTTGATGACGAATGGTCTGCCCGTGCAAGGCGATAAAGTCTACCGGACCGAGATGGGCGATGGCAGCACTCGCCAATTGGGCATAACAGGCGCCCAGACGCCGGTCGAGTTGCGCCACAGCCTCAACACTCAATGGCCCGTTGGCAGCCAGCACCTCTGCGCGCAACGACGGATCAAAAGAGCACCTGAAGACACCTCGGTAACCCGCACAACCCGCGACATCAAAATCCAGCACCGCGGCATCCACACCGTCGGCGCTGGTTCCAGACATTAAACCCAGACCACGCAAGGCGACTTACTTGGTCAGAAAACGCGTCAACTGGTGCAGCACCGACGCATCAATGGTCCTCGTCATGCGCTCCATGTCCATGGACATGACCATGGGCCAACTCCTCGGCAGTGGCATCCCGGACTTCCAGCACCGTCACATCGAAGTTCAGGGTCATCCCGGCCAGCGGGTGATTGAGGTCGACGGTAATTTCATCGCCTTCGATATCGATTACGGTAGCAAGACGCGTGCCTTCTTCGGTCATAGTCTCAAACTGGGTGCCGATCTCCAGTTCTTCCGGATCGTCAAAATCCTCAACACCCACCACCTCCACCAGATCTTCGTCCCAATCGCCATAGCCTTCCTCGGGAGGGATGGAGACCTCTAGTTTATCGCCAACACGACGCCCTGCCAGAGCCTGCTCCAGGCCGGGGATGATGCCATGGTGCCCATGGAGATAGACGAGGGGCTCTTCACCCACGGAGCTGTCAATCAGCTCCCCCTCTTCATCTGTGAGGGAATAGTCGATAGTGACGACTTTGTCTTTGCTGATCATCATGGTGCGAGTCCTGTAGGTAAAGGGCCAGGGGAAGAGGCTGCCATAGCAGTATCGAGCCGATTTTAGCCTGACTGTGCAGAAACGGCAAAATTTTCCGAATTCTCCCAAAAACGCCAATGGGGCTCAAGAATCTGGCTGAACGCTGCTATCCAGCGGGAGTTGTCATTAAGCGCAGGGATATAACGCAGTTCCTGGCCACCCGCATGGAGGAAAGTTTCTTTACCTTCCATGGCGATTTCCTGTAGTGTTTCCACGCAATCCGCAGTGAACCCAGGGCAGACGGTATCTATGCGGGACACTCCGGAACGCGCCAACTCGACGAGCGTCTCGTCGGTATGGGGCTTCAGCCATTGGGCGGCGCCGAAGCGGCTTTGAAAAGTTTGCACCCACTGATCATCAGGCAAACCGAGCTCCTTTACCAGCAATGCGGTGGTCTTTTCGCACTGAGCACGATAGGGGTCGCCCTTCTCAATGCAAATCTCCGGCAAGCCGTGAAAAGAAATCAGCAATCGCTCTGCCTGCCCGTGCTCCTGCCACCAGGCGCGGATACTATCCGCCAGGGCACGAATATAGGCGGGGTGCTGGTACCAGTCCCGAATCATGCGAATTTCCGGAACTTCGCGCCATTTCCGCAATTCTTTGGCCACCGCATCAAAAATGGAGGCGGTGGTGGCTGCCGCATATTGCGGATAAAGTGGCACCACCAGTATTTTGCTGCAGCCGGCGGCGCGCAAAGCGGTCATGCCTTTCGCAACTGACGGGTTGCCGTAGCGCATAGCCAGTTCCACCCGGACCTGACCGGGAAACTGCTGATCCCACCGGGCCTGTAGTGCGTCGCATTGACGCTGGCTATAGACCATTAGGGGTGATCCATCGGGAAGCCAGATGCTCGCATAATTGCGCGCCGAGCGGGCGGGGCGAAACAGCAGAATAGGCCCATTCAGGATGGGCCACCAGAGGATCCGCGGAAGTTCTACTACCCGGGTATCACTGAGAAACTCGCGCAGGTAGCGGCGCACTGCCGGGGCGGTGGGCGCATCGGGGGTGCCGAGATTGACGACCAGAATACCAATCATGCCTCGTTCTCCAGCGTGATGCAGACAGGCGCGTGATCTGACGGACGCTCTGCCGCCCGCGCGGCGCGGTCGATGACGACATCCTGAGTGCGCGCAAGCAGTGGACTCGAGGCCAGGATCAGGTCGATGCGCAGCCCCTGATTGCGCCGGAATGCTGCCGCGCGGTAATCCCACCAGCTCCACGCCTGCGCGTCCGGGTGCAGGCTACGGTAACTGTCATGCAGTCCGAGGCTCAACAGAGCACCCAGCGCCGCCCGTTCTGGAACTGAGCAGAGTATGCCATCCCCCCAAACCGTAGCGTCGTAAACATCACGGGCGTCAGGGGCAACATTGAAATCCCCTACCAGCAGCAGTTGCGGCCAGCGCTGCAACTCCTCGGCAATCAGCGCACGCAGACGCCCCAGCCATTGTAATTTGTAGGGATACTTGTCACTGTCCAAGGCCTGACCGTTGGGCACATAAACATTGATGACGCGTAAGTCACCGAAGCTGGCGGCGCACAGTCGTGCCTGTCCGTCACCACCGTCTGGCCAGTCGCAGCGGGCGTCGTCGGGCGCTGTCCGGCTCAATATGGCAACACCGTTATAAGTCGGCTGACCGTGATAGAGCGCCTGATAGCCTGCGTCCGCCAGTTCGGCCACCGGGAAACGCGCGTCGACCAGTTTGGTCTCCTGCAGACAAAGGACATCGGGCTGCTCGCTACCCAGCCATTCCAGCACTTGCGGGAGGCGCACCTTCAGGGAGTTGACGTTCCAGGTCGCAATTTTCACGAAAATTACTGGGGCGCAGTGGCACTGATGCCGGGACGTTGGCGCAAGGCGTGCATCCAGGTCGTCAAATCCGGGAATTGCAGCAAGAAATCCGGTGCGCGCAGATCGACATAACCGACCGCGGCGATGGTCGCAATCTGCGCCAGATTCAACACCGGCGCTGCGGCCACATCTTTCCACACGCACGTCTCCTCCTGCAGCACCGCCAATGCGGCAAGCACCTTGCCGCGGGCACGCTGCAACATACCGGCATCCTGGCAATCTTTACTGTGGCGTTGCTCCAACACCCAGGCAACCGTGGTATCCATAATACCGCTGGCCAGCGCCTCAATCCGCAATGTCTCAATGCGGGCCTCCGGATCATGGGGGATGATGGCTGGTTCGGGGTGCAGAATTTCCAGATATTGGATGATCACTGCTGAGTCATATACGGCCGAGCCGTCATTACGCACCAGCACGGGGATCTTGCCCAGGGGATTGTGCTCCAGTGCGCCATGGTCAGCGACGCGGAGATCCACCCACTCCAAAGCACAGGGGATGTTTTTTTCCAGCAGTGCGATACGCACCTTCCGGGCATAGGGGCTGGTCTGCGTAGCATAAAGTCGCATCTTCATCTCTCCTTTTCCGCTGAGTCTGGGCCACTATCTGCTATCATGACGAAAGCATCGCCCCAAGCCAACCCCAGAAAGATAAGCAGACCATGAATTACGACCATCATTATCACGCCGGCAATGCTGCCGACTGCATCAAGCATCTGGCCCTGAGTCTCACTTTGCAAGCCCTGATCCGTAAGGACACGCCGCTCGCTTACATCGACACCCACGCGGGCGCGGGACGATATACACTGAGCGCGCAAGGGGAACACTTGCAAGGCGTTGCGCGCCTCTGGGCGGACCGGCGCAGCCTGCCGCATGCGGGCGCCTGGCTGAAAATCATCAGCAATGAGAACAGCGACGGCGTATTACGCCACTATCCCGGCTCACCCGTCCTCGCCGCCGCCCTGCTCCGGCCTGCTGACCGGATGGTGCTCTGCGAACAACAGCCCGAAGTAGCGACGCGTCTGCGCAAGGCGATGGGCAAGCGGGCGCACACCAGCATCATCGGCGAAGACGGTTATCGCGCCCTCTTCGGGCTGATTCCCCCGCCTGAAAAACGTGGCCTGATCCTGATCGATCCGCCCTTTGAACGCAGAGATGAATGGGAGCGCCTTGCGGACACCCTGATCCGCGCCTATCAGCGCTGGCCGCAAGGGGTGTATCTCGTCTGGTACCCGGTAAAAATCCGCGGTACGATCACCAGGCTGCGGCAGGCTTTGCGCGAGCGCCTACCCGCTTTTGCCTGCGAACTGTTGCAGATGCCGGAAGAAGGCCGGGAACAGCTCTTCGGCAGCGGACTGATCATGGTGAATCCACCCTGGGGTCTGCGCGAGGCACTGACCGCCGCCCTGACGGAACTGGGTCCGCTGCTCTGCGCGCCACAAAGTGGTGGGCTGTGGTCCCTGCATTGCCAGGGCTGGCCGGGTCCGGAAAAGAGTTAGCCGGTGTATGCCAGACGCCGCCACCCGGACCCGTCGGCGCGCGCTTTAACGGATGATTTATCAACAAGGAACCACCATGAGCACCCCGACACTGCCCAATATCGACCATGTGCGCAAACTGCTCCTCTACGGCGGTCCCCTGGCGCAGCTTCAGGGGGAACTGGTCAAGCAACCCGGCCAGGAAATCAGTGTTGCCGTACTTTATCAACTGGCCCTGCGCCATGGCGTCATCAGCCCGACGGCGGCGCGGGAGGGACTCGCCCTGCTCGCTGCAGCAGGTACCGCCGGTGATACCGGGCGTATCATCCTGGAACAGGTGCTGGCCGAAGGGGATTTTCTGGCCGTGCGGGTGATGCGTTGAGCGATCGTGACCATGCGCCTGTATAGCTGGAACGTGAATGGCTGGCGCGCCGCCTGCCGCAAGGGTTTGCGCGAATGGGTCGCGGCGGCGCAGGCGGATGTGCTCTGCTTCCAGGAAATCAAGGCCGATCCGGACCGCCTGCCTGCGGCGGAAACCGCACTGGAGGGTTACGATGACCGCTGGGCGGTCGCCGAACGCCCGGGTTACAGCGGCGTCGCCACCTTCAGCAGAGCGCCCTGCCAGCCACTGGCAACGGGCCTGGGCATCCCACGCTTCGACCGGGAAGGCCGCGTGGTCATCACCGACTGCGGTGATTTCGACCTGTATAACGTCTACTTCCCCAACGGCAAGAAGGATACCGAACGCCTTGCCTTCAAACTGGATTTCTATGCCGTCTTCCTGGAGCTGATTAACGCCCGGGTCGCCGCCGGCCGGGCGGTGGTATTCTGTGGCGACGTCAACACCGCCCATCAGGCCATCGACCTCGCCCGCCCCAAAGAGAACGCGAAAATATCCGGCTTTCTCCCCGAAGAACGGGCCTGCCTGGACCAGTGGGTAGCGGCGGGCTGGGTGGATAGCTTCCGTCACCTGCACCCGGACGCGGCGGACTATTCCTGGTGGAGCCAGCGCACCGACGCCCGCGCCCGCAATATCGGCTGGCGCCTCGATTATTTCTGGATACATGAAAGCCTGTTGCCGCGCCTGCGCGGGGCCGGGATTGCCACCGATGTGACCGGCTCCGATCATTGCCCGGTCTGGCTGGAGTTGGACTGAATGAACCTTGAACAATATGCCGCCTTCGCTATCACCACACTGCATACGGTAACCGATTTCCGGCGTTGGGGGGCCAGCCGTTTTGCCGCTGCCGGGCTCGACTTCAGCCAGGGCCAACAGCAACCCCGCGCCGAAGCCGACACCCTCATCGCGCGGGCGCTGCACCTGGAGCCGGAAGACCTTGCAGATCTGGGCGCAGCCCGTCTGCTGGACAACGAAAAGACCACGATTCTCAACCACTTTTATCAGCGGGAAATGCTCCGCCGTCCTGCTGCCTACATCACCGGCGAAGCCTGGTTTGCCGGACTACGTTTTAGCGTCGATGAACGCGTCCTCATTCCCCGCAGCCTGCTTGAACCGTTCATTGAAGAGGGCTTCGCACCCTGGGTAGAGGAGCCGCAGGTGCAGCGCATTTTGGAGATCGGCACGGGCTCCGGCTGTATGGCCATCGCCCTGGCCCTGCGCTTTCCGGATGCCGAAGTGGATGCAGTAGATATTTCCGCCGAGGCCCTCGCCGTAGCCCGCACGAATGTGCAACGCTATGGCCTGGAGGAGCGCGTGCACCTGCATCAGTCCGACCTCTTCGCCGCATTGGATGGACAGCGCTACGACCTGATCCTCAGCAACCCGCCCTATGTGGACGCGGCGGCCATGGCAGAGCTGCCCCCAGAATACCGGCACGAGCCCCGTCTCGCCTTGGCCGCCGGCGATGATGGCCTGGATTGCCTGCTCCCCCTGTTGGAGCAGGCGCCGCATCACCTGCAGGCGGGCGGCGTCCTGGTGGTGGAAACCGGTGATGCCGAAGAGGCCCTCATCCGTCGCCGTCCCGACCTGCCCCTGATCTGGCTGGAGCATCCGGCGGGCGGCTCCGGCGCCTTTCTGGTCGTAGCCGCGGCCGACGGCGGATTTTAGGGACCCATGCAGGCTCAGTCCGGCGTCGCCGGTCGATCCAGGAAGGCGCGCACCGCCCGCGAGTGAAATTAGCGTTAGCGTTAAATTAGGACAACTTCCAAGGATCCAACTTCGTGGAAACATCGCCGTCCCTTTCTAAAACCTGGCCCCTCTTTGCGGGGGTAGGCCTCGCCCTCGGTATGGGCTCCTTCGACGGTGCCTCGGTGCAGGGTATTTTTCCCTACGTCGCGGGCGGCCTTTCCACCAGCAGCGATCATGCCCTCTGGACCCTGACCTACTTCATTGTCCACTGGTCACTGGGGATTACCCTGATGCCCTGGACGACAGCCCGCTTCGGGATGCGCCGCGTCTTTCAGATGGCGGTTACCGTGGCTATGGTGGGCACCGTCATCAGTGCGGTGACTGACAATCTCTGGATTATGCTGCTGTCCCGTGCTCTGGAAGGCGTCGCCGCGGGGCTTCTCGTCCCCCTGAGTCAGAGTCTTTTTCTGCGCCACAGCCCCAGCCAGCACCATGGTCTGGTGACCATATTCTGGAGTAATGCCATGCTGGTGCCTTTCTTCTTCGGGCCGACCATCGGCGGCCTGCTGGCGACGGAACTGGGCTATCGCAGCATTTTCCTGCTTTCCCTACCGATCTGGGGCGTCGCCCTGTTTCTGGGCAGCATGGGCATCCCCAAAGAGCAGGGCAATCCCCAAACCCCGCCCTTCGATAGCTGGGGCTTCGGCCTGCTCTATGGCGGGCTGATGAGCATGCAAATTATGCTGGATCAGGGCGAGCAGTACGGCTGGTGGCATTCCACTTTCATTATCAAAATGACCTTATTTGCCTTTACCTTTCTGCTGCTCTTTGCCTGGCGGGAAAGCGAAACCCGGCATCCCCTGCTCCAGTTACACTTTCTGCACCGACGCAATTACTGGCTGGGTCTGCTGCTACTCTGCCTGGGCTGGGCCATGTTCATGGGCTGGGCCTCCATACTGCCCCTCTGGGCAGAGGAAACCCTCGGTTTCAATGGGTTCTGGGGGAGCTCCGTACTTATTCCCATCGGCATCGGCGCCATCCCTTTGTCGACGCTGATGGACCGTCTGCGCGGATTACTCGGGCTGCGACGGCTGGCGACCCTCTGCTTTGCCATTTTTGCCTTCGCCTATGGCAGCGCTTATCTCAGCCCCATCAGCAGTCTGAACGACCTGTTCTGGCCGGTGCTGTTCATCGGCATGGGGGTGGGTATGCTCTTCGTGCCGCTGACCATGGTGATTCTCTCCGGCCTCAGCGCTGCGGAAATTCCGTCAGCCGCCACCACCAGCAATTTCATTCGCGTCTTCAGCGCCAACATCGGGGTGAGCCTGCTGAGCGTCTACTGGACCCGCTACAGCGCCCTTGCCAGCGACCATCTGCGCGGCCACATCAGCCGTTTCGATCCGGAAACGGCGCTCTCAGCCCAACACCTGCACACCCTGATCAGTGTGCAGGCGGGCACCATGAGCATCGACAATCTGCTGCGCCTGTCCATGTGGATCTGCCTGATAGCGGCCATGGCCGCCTACGTCTTTATCATCCCGCCCAGCGCCCTGCGCAGCGCCGATGGTCCGCGCAATTACGTGGAGGAGGAAGAGGACGAGTTTTCCGCAGCAGCCAGCGCCGCCGCCAGGGAAGGGGCCACCACCACCTCCTGACGCGGCCGCGGTATTTCGATGCCCGCCTGCTCCAGGGCATCCGCCAGTGCCCAGTTATATTTGGCGCGGGTTCCGCCGGGACGCATCAGTCCCGCACGTTCCACCCAGACGATCATCTCGCAATCGTAGCCTGCATCTCCAAACGCGTTCAACCACAAGGTCGGCGGATAACGTTCGTCCCTTGCCGTCAGAGGCAAGGAGAGCGCGGTTTCTATGACCAGACTCCGCAATCGTTCCCGGTCGGTACCGTAGGGCACGCGAAACGGGATATGAATCCGCATAATCGGATCATCCAGACTCCAGTTGATCACTTCACCATTCACAAACTGGGAGTTGGGTACCAGGATATCCACATGGTCGTTGGTCACGATCTGGGTATAGCGCACGCCCAGCTTTTTGACCTCGCCATGCAGGCCGTTCTCTTTGATCTGGATGTAGTCGCCTACCTTAATACTGCGTTCAAAGAGCAGAATGAGTCCGGACGCAAAATTGCTGAAAATATTCTGCAACCCAAAACCCAGACCGACACCCACCACACCGCCCAAGATAGCCAGACTGCTGAGATTGATGCCGACTGTCTGCAGGGCAATGAAAATGCCCAGAGCAATAACGATGTAGTAGGTAAGCCGCGAGATGGCGTAAGCCGTGGCATGATCCAGTTGCCGGCTCAGTACCCGGCGCGTGAGCCGCCGCACCCAGGCCGCCCCCCACCATAAAAAAACCAGGATAATTAGAAACTCAACCATACCGATGGGCTCGACAACCATCCCACCGGGCAGCGTCCACGGGGTGGTAAACCAGTGCCAGAAACCTCCCAGATAATCATGCATTATGCGCATCCCCATTGATCTTCGGCTCCAGTACAGTATCCAAGATACAACAACCCCTGCCGTAAAGCGCTGGCTTGCGTTACACTAAAGCAAAAATTTCGTGCATAAGGTAGCCCTGTGAAAGCATTTGTCAGCCAGGCCCTGCAAGGGGCGCTTCAACAACTCCACGCCCAGGGCAGCATTCCAGGGATTCCCGCCACCCTAGAGCTGGATCGCCCCAAGCAGGTGGAACACGGCCATCTCGCCAGCAACGTCGCCCTGCTCCTCGCCAAAGCGGTCGGGCGCAAACCCCGCGACATCGCCAAGGATATCGTTGCGGCCCTGCCAGCCTCGGAATGGATTGCCCGCACCGAAATTGCCGGCCCCGGCTTCATCAATTTCTTTTTGCAGCCTGCCGCCTTTCACGCCGTCATCCACCGGGTGCGTACCGAAAAAGAGCGCTTCGGCGCCAACCGGAACGGCGCCGGTCAACGCCTGCAACTGGAATTCGTCTCGGCCAACCCCACCGGCCCCCTGCACGTCGGGCACGGGCGCGGTGCCGCCTATGGCGCCAGCCTCGCCAACATCCTCCGCTTTAACGGCTTCGACATCTTTTGCGAATACTATGTCAACGACGCCGGGCGGCAAATGGATATTCTCGCCGCCAGCGTCTACCTGCGCTATCTCGAAGCCGCCGGGGCGCTGCCCTGGCCCTTCCCTGAGAACAGTTATCGGGGCGACTATGTGCGCGAAATAGCGGCCCATCTCCGGGAGCAGGTCGGCGACCGCTTACAGCACGCGGCGGCCGGATTGCCGAACCTGCCCGAGATGAGCGACGGTGATATCGCCATCGACACCCTCATCGCCCATCTGAAGCAGTCCCTCGGTGCCGACTATCGCACCCTGCACAGCGCCGGACTGGACGAGATTCTCACCGACATCCGCGACGATCTGGAGGGCTTCGGTGTGCATTACGAGCGCTGGTATTCCGAGCGCAGCCTGATGGATACGGGTGCGGTCGATGCCGCCGTCGCCGCCCTCGAAAAAGCCGGATATTGTTACACCCAGGAGGGCGCCCTCTGGTTCCGCGCCACTGCCTTTGATGACGACAAGGACCGGGTTTTGCGTCGCGACAATGGCGCCTATACCTACTTTGCCTCCGATGTGGCCTACCATGCTGAAAAATTTGCCCGCGGCTTCACCCACGTCATCGATATGTGGGGTGCGGACCATCACGGCTATGTGCCCAGAGTCAAGGCCGCCCTGCGCGCCCTCGGCCTCGATGACCAGCAACTGGAAGTCGTCCTCGTCCAGTTCGCCATCCTCTATCGCGGTACGGAAAAGGTCTCGATGTCTACCCGCGCTGGCGAGTTTGTCACCCTCCGTGAACTGCGCGAGGAAGTGGGCAATGATGCCGCGCGTTTCTTTTATGTGCTGCGCCGTGCCGACCAGCATCTGGACTTTGATCTGGAACTGGCCAAAAAGCACTCCGAAGAAAACCCGGTATTTTATATCCAGTATGCCCACGCCCGGGTCTATTCCCTGCTGCGTCAGGCGGCAGAAAAGGGGCTCAGCCTGCCGTCAGCAGACGGCTTCGACCTGGAAATTCTGCAGGAGTCCCGCGAGATCGCACTTGCCGACGCCCTCTGGCGCTTCCCGGAAGTAGTGGCCACGGCGGCCCGTGATCGCGAACCACATCAGATTGCTTTCTATCTCAGGGAGTTGGCTGCAGCCTTCCACACCTACTACAATTCGACCAGAATTCTGGTGGAGGAGACGCCGCTGCGCCACGCCCGCCTGACGCTCTGTCTGACCGTCGCACAGAGTATTGCCAATGGGTTACGGCTGCTTGGCGTCAGCGCGCCGGAACAGATGTAAGGGATCATGCGCGATTACAAAAATCAAACCAGCCGCCCGCGAGTGCAGGAGCCGCGCCCGCCCGTCACGCCACGACAGCCGGTAACACCGGAAGATGACACCGACGAAACGCCCCCCCCGCCGGCACGGCGCTGGCCTTGGGTATTGCTGCTTCTGGTGATCGCGCTGAGTGCGGGGGTCTGGTGGTGGATCGCGCAGATCCCCATCACCACAGGAAAGCTCGGTCTAATCAGTGCCGGAACGGGACTATCGGCAGCGACGGCCTCCAGCAATAGCGCACCTGCAACCGCGCAGAAACAGCCTCTTAGCCCGGCAGCCACCCACCCTTCAGCATCACCACCGGCTACCCTGGCTACTACACAAACTCCGGTGCGCAGCCCGCTCGCCGTCGCCACCTCCAGCAGCGCCGCTGCGGCCTCCACAGCCGCCACCCGCAGCGGCGTCGATTTCAATTTTTATCAGATATTGCCCGCCATGCATGTGGATATTCCTGCCGACATCCTCGGTAGCGGCCCCGGTATTCCCAGTGCAGCGACCGCCAGCAGTATCAGTGTCGTTCACCAGCCGGTGACCATTCAGGTGGGCGCCTTCACCAACCGCGCCGCCGCCGTCGTCCTGCGCGATCGCCTCGCCCTGCTGGGGGTCAGCACCCAGATGGAAAAGGCGGAAGCGGGCGACAACAACACCCTCTATCGGCTCCGCACCAACACCTTCGATTCTCTGGCAGCGGCCCAGCCCACCCTTGCCAAAATCCGCGGCATGGGCATCACCCCGCTGCTGCTGGGCAGCGGAATCATCGGCTCCGGGGTCAATGCACCGCTGTCGCAATCTCCAACGCCTTAATCGCGGCAGCCGGGGTTTCCTGGCCACTCAGCACCCGGTCCAGCCCTGGCAGGTAGTGGTTGATGGTCTCCACGCCAACCAGCAGATAAGGACGCAGCAGGGCAGTGCTCAACACCGTGGCAGGCGCCTGGAGAATCGTCTTGAAGTTGATTTCTCCATCCCCCATATCGAGCTCAAAGTTACCCAGAGCCAGTCCATAGTTGGCACGGGTCAGAAACTCCGCCACCGCCAGGCGTTTTTCCATCGTTATCTCCAGATTCTGGGGACGCAGGTAAAACAGGATACGCTCCCGTTCGCCATGCACATGGCAAAAAATGTCCAGAACGCCATTAGGTACCTGCAACGCGCAAGTGAGGACCGGATAATCGGGCAGTGTTTTCGCTTCCCATTCCAGTTCGGCAAACAGTTTCTCGGCAACTTCCAAATGATTCATGATCGGTTTCCCTGTTCAACTGTGGCCTCGGCGAGGCGAAAAAAGGCGGCCTGATCCAGCGTCTCGGCGCGGCAGCCGGGATCGATCTGCAAACCCCGCAAGTCGTCCGCACTCAAAATGCCGCGCAGATTATTGGCGAGCGTCTTGCGGCGCTGGGCAAAGCTGGTGGCCACAATCCGCGCAAAAGGCGCCTGCAAATGGAGTGGTAGCAACCCTGGACGATGCGGTACCAGGCGCATGAAGGCCGAATCCACCTTGGGCACCGGAAAGAAATTGCCCGGAGCCACCGTGAACAGGGATTCCACCGCGCAGTGCGCCTGTATCATCACCGATAGCCGACCGTAGGCTTTGGTTCCCGGCACCGCCACCATGCGGTCCACCACCTCTTTTTGCAGCATGAAGTGCATATCCCGCACCTGTTCCGCGTGTTCCAGTATATGAAAAATCAGCGGCGTCGCCACGTTGTAGGGCAGGTTACCGACTACCCGCAGGATATTCCCGGCGCCAGCCAGTGCCGCGAAGTCGACCTCCAGCGCATCGGCCTGCATGACCTGTAGCTGCTCCGGCGGCGCGAGCGCGCGTAAACCGGCAATCATATCCCGATCCAGCTCTACCACCGTCAACTGCGGCAAGAGGCGCAGCAGAGCCCTGGTCAGCGCCCCCGGCCCCGGCCCGATTTCCACCAGTTGATCGCCCGGCACGGGGCGAATAGCTGCCACAATACGCTCAACGATCTGCGGCTGAACCAGAAAATTCTGTCCGAAACGCTTTTTTGCACGCGGCAGGCGCCCCTCTTGCAACATTAGCGCACCTTCATGCTATATTCGGTCGACGCCTCCAGCAGGCGATGCGAAACGGAAAGTCTATGCACCTCGTGCTGCGCCTTGACGTCGGTGGTCGTCCCATGGCCTGGGAAACCTGGGAAGAAGCCGCGGCCCATTATGTCCGGGGCAATGTTGCCTGGACACTGGGGAATCCTTTCTTTACCGCCCACGGCGGCATCTGCCGCCGCAGTGGTGTCCTCTCGCAACTCGACATTCATCCGGTCATCGCCGTCCGCGGTCGCCATCAGGGCAAAATTCGACCCCCGGCCCTGTCCAATCAGACCTTGTTCCATCGCGATCATCACCTCTGCATGTACTGTGGCAAACATTTCCCTCTCCGCGAACTCACCCGTGACCATATCATTCCCATCTCGCGCAGGGGCAGGGATATCTGGACCAACGTGGTGACTGCCTGCCGCAGTTGCAACAGCCGCAAGGACAACCGCACCCCCGACGAGGCGCGCATGCCGCTGCTCGCGGTGCCCTTCACCCCGACCTGGGCCGAGTATCTGCTGCTCAGTAATCGGCGCATTCTCGCCGATCAGATGGAGTTCCTGGTCGCCCAGGTGCCGGAAGGACGCAACCGCATTTTTTGAGTATGCAGACCGACCTGCGGCAGGCATCAGCAGCCTGCGAGGCGCCGGTTACGGACGATTTCCGCAGCAGTATCCAATGCCCGAAGCAGGCTGCCTCCTTCTGCCCGGCCGGTGCCCGCCACGTCCAGCGCCGTGCCATGGTCCACACTGGTGCGCACGATGGGCAAACCCAAAGTAATATTTACCGCCTCACCAAAGGCATGGTACTTCAGCACCGGCAGCCCCTGGTCGTGATACATCGCCAGCACCGCATCGGCATCTTCCAGCAGGCGAGGGGTAAACAGGGTGTCGGCCGGCCACGGACCGCTGACCCGCAGCCCCTCTCCCTGCAAGGCTGCTATCACTGGCGCGATGATATCCTGTTCCTCATGCCCCAGGTGCCCGCCCTCCCCGGCATGGGGATTCAGACCAGCGACCAGAATACGGGGTGCCGAAAGGGCGAAGTCTTCGCGCATGGCCCGGTGCAGGATGCGCAGCGTACCCTCCAACCCTTCCGGGGTAATGGCTGCCGCCACTTGGGCTAAAGGCAGATGAGTCGTCGCCAGCGCTACCCGCAGGCCGCGACCAGCCAGCAGCATGACCACCTCCGGACTGCCACAGGCTTCCGCGAGATATTCTGTATGCCCAGTAAAGGGAATCCCCGCGTCGTTGATGATGCCCTTGTGCACCGGAGCCGTTACCAGCGCATCCGCAGCGCCTGCCCGTAACAGGTGCATCGCTTTATCCAGGGTAGCCAGTACCGCCGGTGCATTAGCCACATCCAGACGGCCGGGGCGACAAGGCTGAGCCAGGGGCACGTCCAGCACGTGCAACACACCGTTTCCCGGCGCTGGCCAGGGATTGCCCTCCTGCCAGGGCTCCAGTCGCAGCGATAAACCCAGAGTCAGGGCGCGGCTGCGCAGACAGTGCAGGTCGCCAATGAGCAGGACCCCGGAGGGCAAGGCGTGGCTGGCCAATTGCAGGCAAATATCCGGGCCGATGCCTGCGGGTTCTCCCACCGTCAGCAACAAACGTGGCTCTGTGATCATTCCCCAGCCTCCTCGGGCAGCACTTCCACTACCCCTTCCGGTCCTTCAATCCGCTGCGGAATACGCAAGACCCGCACCCGCATCAGTCGATCGCGAATATCGATGGTCAGCGCGTCACCCACCTGCACCAGCGCCCCCGCCTTAGCCATCCGACCATTGATCTGCACACACCCGGCATCACAGATTTCTTTGGCCAGGCTGCGGCGCTTGATCAGGCGTGACGTCTTGAGAAAAAGATCAAGACGCAAGTGGTCCGCCAAGCTTAACGCCCTTGTCCGAGGATGTCCGTAAAGGCATCTTCCAGGCGCGGCTCCTGCAGGTGCAAATCGAGGATCTGGGCGGGCAGTGCTTGCAACTGTGCCAGGATGTTCCCCAACGGGTTTCTCTGCGCATCGATCCTGAGTACCCGGGTATTTTCTGCGGCACCCGTCACCAGTTCCGCCAATTCAGGAGGAAGCGTCCCTGGATCGCCATCGAAGGTCACCGTCAGCACCCGCCAACTGGAAGCACGCAGCAATTCATCCTTGCTGTCCAAAGCAACGATTCGCCCCTGCTGGAGAATGGCGATCCGCTGACAGAGTTCCTCGGCCTCTTCCAGATAATGGGTGGTGAGAATGACCGTATGGCCCTCTTCATTGTAGCGCCGCATAAAACGCCAGAGGCCCTGACGTAGTTCCACATCCACTCCAGCGGTCGGCTCATCCAGCACCACCACCGGGGGCCTGTGCACCAAAGCCTGGGCGATAAGCACCCGCCGCTTCATGCCGCCGGATAAAGCGCGCAAATTGGCATTGGCCTTGTCCGTCAGATCCAGCTCCACCATCAGCTCATCAAGCCAGTCATCATTATGACGCAGGCCAAAATAGCCGGATTGCATGCGCAGAAACTCCCGCACGGTAAAAAAGGGGTCATAAGCCAACTCCTGGGGCACGACCCCCAGCAACTGACGACTCCGGCGAAAATCCCGCTCCACATCAAAGCCGAAGATTTCTGCCACCCCGCTCGAACGGCGCACAGTCCCGGCCAGGATATTGATCAGCGAAGATTTCCCCGCTCCATTGGGACCCAGCAGACCAAAAAACTCTCCGGCATGCACATCCAGATCTACGCCAGCCAAGGCCAGATGGCCGCTGCCATAGGCTTTGCGCAACCCGGCGATGTGAATGGCCAAGGAATCAGTCATGGCACAGCGGCAAAATATCCTGCAGACGATACAAACTCGCCAATTCTTGCAGCTTGGAAGACGCCCCATGAATACGTAGCGCAGTTCCACGCTGCCTGGCCTGCTGTACCCACTCCATCAACACGGCAAGCGTCGCGCTATCCGCAGCTTCTAGCTCCACGACGGAAATTTCTGCGCAATCCTGTCCGTCTTTCGCCCATGCAAAGGACCGCAGCACCTTATCCAGTGGTGCCACCCGCCAGTCCCCTTGCAGAAACAGCCAAGGAGCACCGTCAATCATCCGTCGCTCCCAGGAGGTCGCTGCGCTCAAGCGGCCGCCGCCGTTTTGCCTGGCGCGCTGCCCATGCCATCCTTGGCCTTCATATCCTGGAGCAGAGCGGGAATTCCGCGGCTCGCGACGATCTGGCCAAAGCTCTGTCGGTAATTCAGCACCATGCTGACCCCGTCAATATAGGTGTTGTAAATCCGCCAGGAGTTGTTGGTGTAGAGCAGGGCATAAATCACCGGAACATCTGGACCACCACCGTTCTGACGAATAACCATGTTCACTTGTGCCACTGGCGGATTCTGGGAGATCTGCTGGCTGCCCGTGATTTTCACCGTCTGTCCGTGATAATGATTGAGTGAATTACTGTAGGTACGCACTAGCAAATCTTTGAACAGCACCACAAACTCCTGCTGCTGGGCCGCGTCCATCTGCCGCCAGTACCGTGCCATCACGTATTGCGACATGGTGGTGAAATCCATGTGCGGCAAGACAATATCCGCTACCTCTTTCTTCACGGCTGGCGTGATCGGCTTGCCGTCATTGGAGCGCAGCACCTTGAGTACACTATTGGTAAGCTGCTGAACCACCGCTACCGCCCCCTGGGTGTCTTCTGCCGCGGCAGGTAACGTCCAGGCCAGCATAAAAAACGCCACCGAAATCAAAGAAATTTGACGCATACCGAATCCTCCCTATTTGCTACCCGAGGCCTTATCGAAGACCATCTGGCCGATTAGCTGATCAATATTGACCGCGCTTTGCGTCATGGTAATGGTACCGCCCGGCTTCAGATCCTGCGGCATTCCACCCGGCTGAACGGCCACATATTGCTCGCCCAGCAACCCCTCGGTGTAAATGGACGCACCCGTATCCGTCGGCAATTTCACCTTCGGTTCGATACGCATGGTCACATTCGCCATGAAGGTCTTGGGGTCCATGCCAATGTGGGTCACCTCACCGATCGTGACTCCACCCAGTCTGACCGGGCTGCGCACCTTGAGACTGCCCACATTGGTAAAATCCGCATGCAGTACGTAACCGTCGTTGTAGGCAAAGCCGGAGAGGTTCCCTACGCGCAGTGCCAGCACCACCAAAGCAGCGATGCCGAGGAGCACAAAGATGCCCACCCACCAGTCTATCGCCCGTTTTTCCATGCGCCGTCTACCCCTTAGGTGAACAAGAAAGCCGTGAGAATGAAATCGAGACCCAGCACCGCCAGCGATGCCGTCACCACGCTGCGCGTCGTGGCGTTACCCACGCCTTCCGCAGTCGGCTGTGCCGCGTAACCCTGCCAGGCGGCGATCCAGGTCACCACCAGCCCAAAGCAAAGGGCTTTGAACAGACCAGTCAGGATATCACCGGAAAACGTCACATTGGACTGCATCTGCGCCCAAAAAGTGCCGCCATCCACGCCCAGAACCGGCACCGAGATGAGGTATCCGCCAAAGATGCCGACCAGATCAAAAATAGCGCAGAGTATAGGCACGACGATGATCCCCGCCCAGAGGCGGGGCGCCACGACCCAGGCAAATGGGTTGACCGCCATCATTTCCATGGCGTTTAACTGCTCCGTCGCCTTCATGGAACTGATTTCGGCGGTCAGCGCCGATCCAGCCCGCCCGGCGAAAAGCAGCGCCGTCAGCACCGGCCCCAGCTCGCGCAGGAGCGACAGGGCGACCAGGGTGCCCAGTGCCGAAGTGGCGCCAAAGCGCACCAGCGCGTAATACCCCTGAAAACCCAGCACCATACCCGTGAAGAAAGCGGCGACTATCATCAGAAGCAGCGACCGCACCCCAAAGCCATACACCTGCTTGAGCAGTTGTTGAATGCTGAAATGGCGGTTGATCACCGCCACCAAACTCCGCAGCAGAAAACGGGCCGCGGCCCCCAGGTTGGGGATCGTCAGCAATACCTGCCGCCCCAGGTTCGGCACAAAGTCCAGAAAGGCCATGGCCTAAATCACCTCACCCGCAGCCGCCGAACCCGTCAAAGCCGTGACGTAATTATCTCTCGCTGGGTAATGAAAGGGCACCGGCCCATCCGGCTGCCCACTGAGAAACTGCCTGGCCAGTTCTGAATCACTGGCCCGCAAGGCTTCTGGCGAACCTTCCGCAATGATTTTGCCGCCCGCGAGGATATAACCATAATCCGCGATAGAAAAAGTCTCCTGCACATCGTGACTGACGAGAATACTGGTCGCGCCCAAGGCATCATTGAGGCGGCGGATCAGAGTCGCGATAATTCCCACACTGATGGGGTCCAAGCCGGTGAAAGGCTCATCGTAAAAAATCAGCATCGGATCCATCACCACCGCACGGGCCAGCGCCACCCGCCGAGCCATGCCGCCGGAGAGCTCGGCGGGCATCAATCCAGCCGCACCCCGCAATCCCACCGCCTCCAGCTTCATCAATACCAGCTTACGCAAGATACTCTCGTTCAGCCGGAAATGGCGGCGCAGAGGAAAAGCAACATTCTCAAAGGCGCTAAAATCGGTAAACAGGGCGCTGTGCTGAAAAAGCATGCCCATGCGGCGGCGCAAACGATACAGGTCCTCAAAATCCAGCGCGTGCAGATCCTGCCCTGCCACCCGTATGCGGCCGGACTGTGGTGCTAGTGTGCCGGCCATCAGATTCAGCATGGTCGTCTTGCCGCCACCGCTCGCACCCATGAGGGAGACGATAGCCCCATGGGGAATACGCATATCCACCCCCGCCAAGACCGGGTGCGGTCCCCGGGAAAAGTGCACGTTTTCCAGTTCGACAAGGGCCTCAGCGGCCATGGGCACTCTCTGCTTTTGCAATCATGGCGCACAGTATAAACCGAACGGTCAGCATGGGGCCAGAACGCCGCGCATAAACGATGAAAATCATACCTCGTTACCTGCTAAAAACCCTTGCATCCTCAGCGCATAAGTGTATAGTTCGTCGTCTGTTTCCACGGCACCGAAAGCAGTTACTAAGGGGGTCAGTCCTTAAGAGACTTGGAGCAAGGCATCGTTCCAGCAAGGTAGGGCATAAAACCAAGTACTGTCTGGGGGTGCACGGGAGCTACTTCTTAACCGTTTATTAACTTTGGTAAGGGGGGCACCTATGCGCTCATTGGGACATCAA
>Ga0315298_1001044_pt1 | contig 52569 bp, 48 predicted proteins | sample WHS_1_MG_FD_203077 | JGI IMG/M metagenome (GOLD analysis project Ga0315298, IMG submission 203077) | Extremophilic microbial mat communities from Washburn Hot Springs, YNP, Wyoming, USA - WHS_1_MG | ecosystem: Environmental > Aquatic > Thermal springs > Hot (42-90C) | place: USA: Wyoming... | reverse complement strand
TATTTGGCCTATTACGCAGATCTCTCAAAAGATTCTTACGACGCGGCTCGAGCCTGGTTCGGCAAGGTGCCGGGTGGCCTCGCCGTGGCCACGGTTTATGCCTGTGCCCTCTTCGGAGCGTGCTCCGGATCAAGCTTGGCAGAATGTGCTGTCTTTTCGAAAATGGCTGTTCCCGAGATGATTCGAAGCGGCTACAACAAGCGTCTCGCCCTCGGGGTGGTGGCATCCGCTGGAGGGCTCGACGTCCTCATCCCGCCGAGTATCATCATGGTTGTCTTTGGCGTCATGACCGAGACCTCCATCGGCCAGCTTCTGATCGCTGGCATTGTCCCAGGGATTCTTTACGCTGGAATTTTCGCCCTCGGTATCATCCTCTTCTGCTACTTCAAACCCTCTTATGCTCCCAAGACGGCGGATGTGGATACGTCTTGGAAGGCCCGGATGGTCGCGGTGAAAAAGGTCTGGGCCGTCGTCCTCCTCTTCGGCCTCGTCCTCGGAGCCATCTACGCCGGATGGGCGACACCCGATGAGGCTGCAGCCGTGGGGGTGGTCGGTTCCTTTCTCCTGGTCTTGGGAAGAAGAAAGTTCACGTGGGGCAAACTGAAGGAGGCGGCTGTCGATAGCGCAAAGGCAAGCGCCATGATCTTCCTCCTTTTCGGAACAGCCTCCATCTTCTCGGCCTTCTTATCGGTCACCGGAGTGATCTCCTCCGTCACCGAATGGGTCTTGAAAATGAACTTTCCCTTCTGGCTTATCATGGTGGCCCTCACGATCCTCTATCTTATCATGGGGTGCTTTCTCGACGCCATCTCCATGATGGTGCTCACCCTACCGGTGGTGGCTCCCTTGATCAAGGCCCACGGAGCCAGTTTGATCTGGTTCGGGGTCTTCATCAGCATGGTTGCTGTCATCGGTGCGATTACGCCGCCTCTGGGTCTGAACTGCTACGTGATGAAGGCGGCTATGGGCGATCAGGTGGAGCTTAACGATATCTTTGCCGGCGCCATGCCTTTTCTGGTCCTGATGATTCTGATCACAGCGATCATCTGCATCTTTCCCGGCCTTTCTTTATGGCTTCCCAATCTGATGACGCCAGCGAAATGAAGCAAAGGGAGCGAGGAGGCTTATGGAAAAGTTCATTCTGGCTTACGAATCGAAGTTCTCAAAATATGGTGTCTTTGCGATCAGCGCACCCCTGATCCTCATGACCCTCATCGACACCCTCAACGCCCTGGGACGAAAGCTTTACATGCCCTTTCCTTGCTGCCTGGAAGCGGTCGAAAGCCTCCTGGTCATTTCCGTTTACCTGGGCGTCTCGATCGTCGCCTCCGAGGGCGGGCACGTGAGCGTCACCATTACGACCCGAAAGCTTCCGCTCTCGGTTCAGTACGGTCTCGATGCCTTTGCAAACTTTCTCGCCGCCCTGACGTTCTCCTTTTGGGCTGTGGGGGCCTGGAAGGAGGCCTTCAAAGCTCTTCGCATCATGGAGATGCGAATCGGCGTCTATCGGTTTCCCCTTTGGCCTTTTCGGATCATCTTTGCCCTGGGGATCACCATGTTGATCTTTCAGCTTGTGTTCAACACCGTAAGGTTCGTTCACAAAGCCCTGGGGCGCCACGATTACGCAACCCCTAAGACCCAAGAGCCTGAGGCGATCTTGCAGCAGATTTAGCAACGTCCAAACGTGCTTGAAGAATTCCCTGTCAAGGAGAAGACCATGAAGGTGAAGGTGGCCGCGGTTCAAACCCAGACTTTTTTCGAAGACGACGAGCAGAGGCAAAACATCGAGAGGGCGCGTCACTATGTGGCCGAAGCCTCGGCGATGGGAGCCCAGTTCATCTGTTTCCCGGAAACTTATCCTGGTCCCTGGAAGGCTCCTTTGAGCTATTCCCCCGTGGAGGCCCTTGAGGCCATGGCCCGAAAGCATGGGGTCTATATCGTGGCGGGGGCAAACTGCCCTGTTCCAGGAAATCCCACCCGGGGATACTGTTCGCAGATTCTGGTGGGACCTCAGGGATTGATCGGTCGGTACAATCGGACAACCCCGCGTGGACCCTGGATCTACAAAGGGGGCCGTTTTTGGGATTTCGACTATCAGGAGGCGGACGAACTGCCGGTCTTCGAGACTCCTTTGGGGAAGGTCGGCATCCTCATCTGCAGTGAGGTCTACTCGCCGGAGCTCAGCCGTGTGCTCGCCCTGAAAGGAGCGGAGATCCTCTTTCTTCCGGCCGGCATCTCGAAGTATGAGCTTCACGAGACCTGGCGTAACCTCATTTGGTCAAGGGCGATCGAAAACCTGGCCTATACGGTAACCTGCCAGAATATCTTTGGGGCAGAGCAGGGCCTGGCTATGATCTGCAGCCCGGAGGAGATTCTTGCAGAATCGCTCAAGCCAGGGATCCTCGTGGCAGAGTGCGATCTGGAACGGAGCCGTTGGCTGAGGGAACAAAAGGATCTCTACGGCCCTCCGATGCCCTGGAGGGCTAAACCCGGAGCGCTTCGGGATTGGCGGATCCCGGGCCTCTACCGGAAGAACTATCCCGACTGGTAGAAGGGGGCTCCCACCATCCGGAGGGTTCTATAGATAAAAAGTCCCGCGCTAAGGTTTAGGGAGCGTTGGCAGAGGCCAGTACTATTCTTTGGGGCGAAGGAGATAGACTCCGGATGTTAAAGGTTAGAGGTTGAAGGCTCGGGGCTAAAAGATAAGAGATGAACGCGTTGCCGCGAGCTTCCTACGGCAAGCCGCAAGGGCTTTCTCCACGAAAGGCGAAAAAGAATTCATCGCTGGACCAGGCCAGCTTCGGGCAACCGCATAGGGTTGCCCCTACAAACAACCAGCCCCGCAGGAGTGCTCCGGGATGCCTGGAGAGGATTGCCAGGGATTTTCAGAGTTCGTGGGTACTCCCTTGGGCACGGGGGATTAGAAAAAAAGGAGGTGATTAGCAGATCGAATACCATGGATGAAAGGTCGCCAGCGCGGCATGGGTTTCGAAGAAAACTTCAAGAGGAGGAGAGACAATGAAAAAGAGGTTCTTTCTTGTTGCGGGAATGGTCGCTTTTCTATTCTGCCTTAGCGGCTTTGGGACAGGCGCTCGGGCTATCGAATTGAAATACAGCACCTATGTGGCCCCTACGTCATGGCACGGGGAGATGCATCAGTGGTGGGCCAACGAGGTCGACAAGCGAACCGGCGGGAAAGTCAAGGTCAAGATCTTCTGGATGGAGTCTTTGACGAAACATAAGGACGGCCTTCCCTCCGTTCAATCGGGGATGTGCGATCTCACCTGGCTCAGCAGCACCTATCATCCCAGCCAGTTGCCCCTTTTCTTGATCCTCGATAACCCGGGCAATTTCGGAAACGACTACGTGGCTTCCACCCTCGCCATCATGGAAACCCTCGAAAAGGAGCCGAATATCCGGGCCGAACTCGAGCGAGAGAACATCATCCAGATGATGCCCCACATCAGCGGCCACACCCAGCTCGCGATGAAAAAATGTTTGGATAAATTTACGGACATCAAGGGCAAAACGCTTCGGACCTACGGTGGGGCCAGGGCGAAGTACTACGAAGGCCTGGGAGCCAATCCCATCTTCATGCCCTATCCTGAGATCTACGAGGCCATCGATCGAGGAACGATCTCCGCCTACGACTGTGCGGTGGTGCTGAGCCACGGCTTCAAACACTATGAGGTGACGAAGTGCATCTACATGATCAACTCCGGAGGCTCTCTGGCCTCGGGGGTGTTCATGAACCTCAAGACGTTCAAAGGCCTACCTGCGGATATCCAAAAAATCCTCTTGGATCTTCGACGCGAATATGGCGTAAAAATGGCTCAGAAGCAGATGGACGACGAGGCCAAATATTTCAACGAATGGAAAACGAAATACGGCGTCGCGTTGAAGGAGCTGACCCCTGAAGACCAGAAGATCAATGCGGAAGCCGTCAAGAAGGCTCAGGAATACATGTTGAAAAAACAGGAATCCGAAGGACACGGAGCCGTTCGGAAGGTATGGGATTTCTTCATGGCAGCCCGAACGAAGTATGAGGCCGAGCGGGCAAGAAAGAAGTAGGTTCGCGGAAGGGTCGGGTCAACCCCCGACCCATCCATCTTCCCCTCTTCTCCTGCCTGCAACATGCATCGACCCAGCAGCCCTTTATGCAGGCGTAGAATGATGAAGAAACGAAGAACGAACGCATACGGCTGAAAAGGAGGTTCCCGATGAGAAAGCCTCGGATGAAGGGTATGGTGATTGGTTTGTTTCTGGCCCTGCCATTTTTTGGGGTCGGACAGCCTCTTCACGGTCAAGAGTTTCCTACCAAGCCCGTGACCCTCATTAACCCGATGGGTGCGGGAGGGTCCCACGACCTTACCATGCGGGCCGTGACGAGCGTGGCCGCAGACTATTTGGGCCAGCCCATTGTGGTTCAGATCCGGCCGGGAGGAGGGGGCGCGATCGGTTCCGAACTGGTTGCAAAGGCTCCGCCAGACGGCTACACCCTTCTTGCCGGAGGCCCGGGTTGGAACAGCACCCTTCCTGCGGTAGAGGGCCGTTCCAAAGGGCCTGATGACCTGGTGGCCGTGTGCCGAATCAACTACAGCCCGACGATTCTTACCGCCCGGCCCGATGCCCCCTTTAAGACCTTCAAAGAGATGATCGAGTGGGCTAAGGCCAATCCGGGCAAGCTCATCTATGGCCACACAGGGCCGTGGGGCGCTGCGGACACGCCGTGGAAGCAGATCATGGCCAAGACAGGGATCACCTCGAAGGTCGTTCCCCATGACGGAGGAGGGCCGGCTCTGATCGCGATTTTGGGGGGTCATATCGACGTCACAGGAGGCTTTTCAGCCCAAAGCATGGCCCATATCAAGACAGGAAAGCTTCGGGTCCTGGCGGTGCTCGACTATAAGCGAGAGCCCGACTTGCCCGACGTGCCCACGGCCATCGAAGAAGGCGTCGATGTCGTCTACCTCATGTGGCGCGGAATTCTCGCACCCAAGGGAACCCCCCGGCCGATCATCGAGAAGCTTGCCACGGCCTTCAAGAAGATGACCGAAGACAAGTCGGTCATTGGAATGCTCAAGCGTTTCGGAGATGAAGTTCAATACCTTGGCCCCGATGAGTTTGGCAAGCTCTGGCGTCAAGAGTATGAAGCCCATAAAGAGCTCGCAAGGCTCTACAAGAAACCATAGGAGGATTGACGACCATGGCCAGAAAAATCGGTTTTATCGGACTCGGCATGATGGGAGCCCCGATGAGCAAGAACCTTCTCAAGGCAGGCTTTGCACTCACGGTCTGGAATCGCACCGCGTCAAAGATGGAAGAGCTTGTGGCTCTTGGAGCCAAGGCTGGGAAGAATCCTGCGGAGGTGGCCTCTGAAAGCGAGGTGGTCATCACGATGCTTGCAGGTCCATCCGACGTGGAACAGGTGGTCCTCGGAGAAGGAGGCGTTTACAAGGGTCTCAAACCCGGCTCCACGCTCATCGACATGAGCACTATCTCTCCCGAGGTGAGCCGAAGGATTGCAAGCCATCTCGAGAAGCTCGGGTCGAACATGTTGGATGCACCCGTGAGTGGTTCCGTGGGAGCAGCAGCCTCCGCCGCGCTGACGATCCAGGTGGGCGGGAAAAGGGAAGTTTTTGAGGCCCACCGAGAAATCCTCTCAGCCATGGGGAAGAATATCTTCTACATAGGACCGAACGGTATGGGCTGCTACATGAAGCTCCTCGGAAACGCTATCATGGGGGTCAACATGGCGGTCCTTGGCGAAGGGCTCTGCCTTGGGGCCAAGGCGGGCATTCCGGTTCAAACCATGGTCGAAGTCCTTCGAAACACCGGAGCGGGCTCAAGGGTTCTCGAAACCCGTGGCCCAAACATCCTTCAAGGAGCGTATCAGGCCCAGTTCATGATGAAACACATTTTCAAAGATATGGGATTGGCCCTTGACGCGGCAGCTCAGGACGGAGTGCCGATGCTGATCTCGGGTTTGGTTCGTCAGATCTATTGTCAAGCGCTCCTTGATGGCCGAGCCGAGGAGGATTACTCCGCCGTCGTCGCTCACCTGGAAAAGCTTGCAAAGGTTCATCCGAAGCGGTAGGCCCTTTTTTGAAAATCGAAGGCTCAGGGGTTATCATAAAACGGTACAGGAAGACGGGGTTCGGGTTTCGAGGTTTCATCACCTCTAAACCCCACGGCCCCTTTCCGTTTCGAACCGAAGGAGGGGAAGATGGGTTACTATTACCAGTGGGAGGATTTCCCACTTCGAGAGATCAGCTATCTGAAAGGAAGACCCGAGGCGTCCAAACTCCTGGTCCGGATCATGGCGAGCGCCCGCATGATGGTCACTCAGATCAACGCCAAGAAGGGGGCCCTTGTCCCCCTCCACCATCACGAGGCGGAACAGATCATCCTCGTCCTCAAGGGACAAATCCGGGGAACCACAGGAAAAGAGGCGCCCCAAATGATTGGGCCCGGCGGCATCTGGGTCGTTCCCTCCAACATGCCCCATCGGGTCGAATATGTGGAGGATACGGAGGCCATCGAGGTGGTGAGTCCCCCTCGAATGGACAATTTTGTGGGTTACACGCTTTCCCACACGTTCTTCGACGAATAGACGCGACTATCGTTTAGCAGAACCCTGGAGAGGATGAGGCCCTCACCCGCGTCCTTTGTTCGGGGTTTTTTGCAACATCAGGGTAAACAAATGTTTTCAAAGGAGGCTTCATGAAACACATTGCAATCGACATTCACACCCATGTTGAGTTTGCCGCAACCTTGCCGATCTTAAAGAAACGATACACCGAAGAGGAGATCTTTAAACGCTTTGTCGTGCCTGCCACAGGGGCCCGCTCTGCAGAATTGAACAAGGGCATTGTGGCTGCCCTCCGGGAACCTTTGAGGGATCCCCTTCGAAAGATCAAAGATATGGAGGAGAGAAAGCTCGCCTTCTCCGTTCTTTCCTCGACCCCTTTCTCCTTTTTCTATGAGATCGATGATGATCTCGCCATCGAGCTATCCCGCTTTCACAACGATGAGCTCGCCCGGATGGTGAAGGCTTATCCTCAGTCCTTTTCGGCCATGGCCACCCTTCCCCTTCAAGTTCCCGAGGCCGCGGCAAAGGAGCTCGAGAGGGCGACAAACGAACTGGGGCTTCGGGGAATCGAGATCGGTTCCCACGTCGGCAAAAGGGAATTGGGGGATCCGGCCTTCTGGCCTGTTTATGAAATCCTCGAGCGAAAGAACCTTCCCATGTTCATCCATCCCCATCACGTCGCCGGAATGGATCGCCTTCAGGAATTCTATCTCAGCAACCTCATTGGAAACCCTCTCGATACGACCATCGCTGCGGCAAACCTCATCTTCAGTGGGACTCTGGAACGTTTCCCCAATCTCAAGGTCGTCTTGGCTCATGGAGGAGGCCAATTCCCCTACATCTTTGGAAGGCTCGAACACGGCTACCACGTCCGCCCCGAGTGTAAAGAAAAGGTCCACCATTCTCCCCGTCACTTCATGAAGAATTTCTACTTCGACATCATCACCCACAGCCAGGAAGCGCTTCAGTATCTGGTCTCGTTGGTCGGAACCGATCACGTTCTGCTGGGAACGGATTACCCCTACGACATGGGAAATCACCAGCCTGTCGAAACGATTTCGGCCTTGACGGGTCTTTCACAAGCGGAGAAGAAGAAGTTGATGCGAGATAACGCCATTGCCCTGTTTCACTTGGACCTCGACTGAGTGGGGCGCCAGCCCCAAGGGGTAAAGCTGAGAGGCCCTTCACGGTCCCCGACCTCTGTAGAAAAGGTGAGAGAATGACCCGGGAACTTCTTGTCTATCTGAACGGAAAGGTCGTGGAGGAGAGTCAAGCTCTTATCTCTCCTTTCGATCGGGGATTTCTTTGGGGGGACGGAGTCTACGAGATCACACCTTGCTTCAGCGGTCGTCTCTACCGCTTGTCGGACCATCTCGATAGGCTTTTTCGATCCCTCCGGTATGTACGGATCCATCCTGGAATCAGCAAGAACGAATTGGAGGAGATCACCCTTCGACTTCTCGAAGCCAACCTTCCCCGTTTGGAGCCCCAGGGGGTCTACAGGGTGGGCCACTGGATCACCCGGGGCATGGATCAGCCCTCCATGGCCGCCCGGGATGCGGGGCCCCCAACCCTTTTTATCTTCTGGCGGCCTGTCAAGAAAGAGACGCTGGCAAGACTCTACGTCGAAGGGGTCCCTTTGAGCATCGTTCCGACGCGGAGGGTTCCTCCCCAGTGCGTCGAAACCCGCGCCAAAGTGACCAGTAAGATGAACCAGATTCTCGCTGAACTCGATGCCGATGTGCGCGGTGCACAGTCCCTTATGCTCGATATCCACGGCAACGTGGCTGAAAATTCCGTGGCAAACTTCTTCATCGTTCGCGACGGGGTCCTCTGGACCCCGCCCGAACGAAACATTCTGGAGGGAATTACCCGAAAGGTCGTCTTCGAATTGGCTCAAAAAATGAGCCTTCCAATCCTCGAACGCGACTTCACCCTCTACGATATCGCTCAGGCAGAGGAGTTCTTCATCACCTCGAGCGCCATCTGTGCCATGCCCGTGCGGCAGATCGACGGCTTCAAGCCCCGCGCTCCGGTCCCTGGACCGATTACCCAGCGTCTCATCCATGCTTTTGCCGAAGAAACGGGTTTTGATTTCTCGATGGCCAAATGATCAGGCCTTCCGATCGGCGGCTTCGGGCTAAGAGGCTTTTTGTGGAGACGAAGCGAAGGGCACAGGCCTTTCCGATGCCGGCTCCCCCTCCGGTCACAATGACCACAGGCTGCTTCTCTGCCATAGAGCGACCTACTTGCAAACAAGGGAACGAAGCTCTTCCAGAACCGATCCCGGAGGAATGGCGACCCAGTGGGTGTTTTCATAGTACGTATCCCGTGTCTTCACCTGCTCCCCTTCACCATACTCAACGCGGTCCAAGACACGGTAGCTTCCTTCTTGACAGTTCAATTCGGCGAGGTAGGTCAGATGTTGCGTCGAATTGTGAATCCAAACCCTCACAGCCCCTTTTGAGGGCGATTGGAGACTTGCCACATCATAATGAAAAACTCCTGTCGTGCCTCGGGCAAAGACCTTCCAGTCGGCTGCCCAGGTGTCTGAAAGGGCGACCGCCATACCGAGAGCCAGCCACAGCGCCATGGCTTTAAGGGACAAAGGTTTCATGGGAGCACCTCCTGTTCGATGTTTTTCGTTCGAGATGAGATCTGTTCGATTTCCTCTTTCCGCAACATAGCCGGTTTCGACAAAATCGTCAAGGCTACCTTTTCTTCTCCCCGGCTTAAGCCTTCTCGATTAGGATCCGGGCGCCGTCTTTGGCCTTGAGAAACGCTTTCGGATCGGATAAGACCTTTCCGATGATGTTCACAGGGCTTGCGGCACGGATCTCGTTGCCCCGGCTTGCCGGCGTCGGTCCAAAGAAGATACAGAAGGCATGGCCTGGAGGCCAATATCCCAATTCTCCGGCGTTCACAACCTCTCTTGCTCCCTCTTCCGAGGTTGCCTTAACTGGAATGGCGAAGTAGATCTCCTCCCCCCACAGATTATTCTTTCCCTCGATCGGTAACGCGTCCCAGACCAACTGGGCTGTCTTCGACTCGTTCAGTTCTGCCTCGACCTCTATCGCTCCAGTCCGGATTTTGATTCGCTTGCTCATCTTCCTCCTCTCTTTCTTCTTTCGGCCAGAGGGGATCGAACTCATTGAAAAGACCCTCCTTCTCTCCCCCGACAGAAAGATCGTTGGAGAAAAAGAGGGTTTCCCGATCCACCTTCACGGCCTCCCCTTTAACGGGAAGAAATTTTTTTGTCTGCATCCCAAGGAGGACAAAACTAAAAACAACCCAAACGTAATGAAGAACCTCCTTGGCGGCCAGGAACAAAAATCGCTCTCCCAAATCGTAAAAATAGTACTCTTCGATCAAAAGCCTTGCGCTATTGACGAAAAGCCCCAGTGTGATCAGCCACAAAAAGAGCTTTGTTTTTGAGGCATTGCGGCCCAAGGCGCTGAGATATTCGTCGTAACGTTTCTTAAAGAGTTTCCAGCTCGTTGAAAGGGTCCTAAGAAGCTCCCCGCGGATCTTTTCATCCCCGCCATAAACCTTCAGGCGGGCTTGTTTGTCACCCCGAAAGAGGAGGTAGCGCCGCAACAAATCTTCTCGTTCCAGCAGGAGCCTCTGATTCTCCCGCATTCCCCGGTAGAGCACGATCCCGAGGCCGATAAGAAGGGCAAGAGGAATTCCTTCGTTCACCAACTTGATGAGCATCCTTTCGTCGATGGAGATCATCCCGAACCTACTCCGCAAACTTTTTCGTTCGCCCTCCGATCACTTTCGATTGATGAGGCTGGCGAAATAGCCTGCTCCAAACCCGTTGTCAATGTTGACCACAGCCACCCCCGAGGCGCACGAGTTGAGCATGGCCAAAAGGGCGGCAACCCCGCCAAAGCTCGTTCCGTATCCAATGCTTGTCGGTACGGCGATCACAGGTCGATCGACCAATCCCCCGACCACGCTTGGAAGGGCACCCTCCATTCCCGCCACAACGATGAGCACCTGGGCCTCTTCCAGACTCTTTTTCTCGGAGAGGAGACGGTGAATCCCGGCAACGCCAACATCGTAAAGGGTTTCAACCTCGTTGCCCATCAGGCGTGCTGTGACGGCAGCTTCTTCCGCAACAGGAATGTCCGTCGTCCCGGCCGTGATCACCAAGATCTTGCCTCTACCGCTCGGGCTCACCGAATGGGTGAGGTAGGTGAGAACCCTTGCCTGGCGATGGTACGTGCTTTTGGGAAAGGCTTTCTGAATAGGCTTCGCCTTTGCTTCGTCGAGGCGGGTGATCAGGATGTTATGGCCCTTTGCTTTGAGTTGTCTCATGATGAGAAGAATCTGGTCCGGGCTCTTCCCCTCGGCCCAAATGACCTCTGGAAAGCCTTTTCGCAGGGATCGATGGTGATCGACGCGGGCAAAGCCCAAATCCTCGAAGGGCAGGGACTTCAGTTGACCCAAGGCCTTCTCCACGGAAATCCTTCCCAAGCGAACCCCGTGGAGAAGTTTTTCAAGTTTTCCGATATCCATCCCGTCTCCTCTTATGGAGTTAATTCTATTCAGTCGTTTCCCTAAAAGTCAAGACCGAGACGCTTTTAAACCGTTCTGTTCACCCTTCCGTTCCAAAACGGCGCTCCGGAGAGGACGCCCTGGAGGCCTTGTCAAGCGGCTTTTCTTGATATCTCTACGCTTATTCCAGGCTTCACCAAGAGGGGGGTTCCGGAGAGTTAGCCGAGGTGGGTATGTCGCTTCCATAAGGTGCCTCTACAAGGCCTCTTGGGCGCCCTTATGCAGGATTTATTGCAACCTTAGGGATAAGCTACGGGACCATGTCCGCCCACGATGATGACGAGCCACCCGGTGACAGGACAACAGGAATATGTCATAATAGGGGTGGCTTCACTTTCCTGATGCCTTTCGAGGACCTCCTGAGACGCTGTTTTTTTCCGAAAGGTAGAACGTGTTATAAAATTGGAGTTTCGTTCCTGAGGCGTTATTCCCCGTGGTTGCTTCGGGCATCGGAGCGGCCGGGGTGTTAAGTTTTGAGAAACATTTAGGTGAGCTGTTATGGACATCGCTCGGGAGAATATCCCTGTCAACATCGAAGACGAGATGAAGAAGTCCTACATGGACTATGCGATGAGCGTCATCATCGGCCGGGCCCTTCCAGATGTAAGAGATGGCCTGAAACCCGTTCATCGCCGTATTCTTTACGCCATGCAGGAACTCGGAAACGACTGGAACAAGCCCTATAAGAAGTCGGCCCGTGTGGTCGGGGATGTCATTGGTAAGTATCATCCCCACGGGGATATGGCGGTCTATGATGCCATTGTTCGGATGGCCCAAGATTTCTCCCTCCGCTATCCCCTCATCGATGGCCAGGGAAACTTCGGCTCCGTCGATGGCGATTCCCCCGCCGCCATGCGCTATACCGAAATCCGCATGGCAAAGCTCGCAAGCGAGCTTCTCGCTGACATCGACAAGGAGACCGTGGACTTCGTCCCGAACTATGACGAATCCTTGTTGGAACCCTCGGTCTTGCCGGCGAAGTTCCCGAACCTTTTTGTCAACGGTTCTTCCGGAATCGCCGTAGGAATGGCCACCAACATCCCCCCTCACAATCTCGTGGAGACCGTGAACGCCCTGATCGCCCTGATCGACAATCCTGACATCTCCATCGAGGAGTTGATGACCCACGTACCCGGACCTGATTTTCCCACGGGAGGGTTCATCTACGGCCGGGAGGGAATCCGCTCGGCCTACGAAACCGGTAAGGGCGTCATCCAGGTTCGAGCCCGCGCCCTGATCGAGCGCGACCGAAAGGGGGAACGGGAGAACATTATCATCACAGAACTTCCCTATCAAACCAACAAGGCGAAGCTGATCGAAAGGGTTGCGGAGCTGATTCAAGAGAAGGCCATCGAAGGGATTTCCGATATCCGCGATGAGTCGGATCGGGAAGGGATGCGGGTGGTCATCGAGCTCAAACGCAACGAGGTCGCCGAGGTGGTCCTAAATCAGCTCTTCAAACATACCCAGATGCAGACCTCCTTCGGGATCATCCTGCTCGCCATTCATCAAAACCAACCCAAACTTCTCTCTCTGAAGGAACTGCTCCGCCTCTTCGTGGAACACCGAAAAGAGGTCGTCACCCGGAGAACCCTCTTTGATCTCCGTAAAGCAGAGGCTCGCGCCCATATCCTTGAAGGGTTGAAAAAGGCCCTCGATGAGATCGATGCCGTCATCGCCACGATCCGAGCCTCGAAAACACCCAAGGAAGCGAAAGAGCAGTTGATGAGCCGCTTCGCCCTCTCCGACGAGCAGGCCCAGGCGATCCTCGATATGAGACTCCAGCGCCTGACCAATCTGGAGCAGCAAAAGATCCTCGAGGAATACCAGGAAACGATCAAGCTCATTGATCGCCTCAAGACGCTTCTTTCGAGCGAGCGTCTCATCCTCAACGTGATCAAAGAGGAGCTCACCGAGATTCGCGACACGTATGGAGACGAGAGACGAACCGAGATCGTGGATGTGGCGCCTGAAATCCGAATCGAGGATCTCATCGCCGAGGAGGATATGGTGGTTACCATCACCCACTCGGGCTACATCAAACGAAACCCCATCAGCCTCTACCGAAGTCAGCACCGCGGTGGAAAAGGGAAGGTGGGCATCCATGTCAAGGAGGAGGATTTCGTTGAAGACCTCTTCATCGCCTCCACGCACGACTACATGCTCTTCTTTACCGATGCCGGGAAGATTCATTGGAGAAAGGTTCACGAAATTCCCGAGGGAGGCCGTCTCGCGCGGGGCAAGGCCATCGTCAACCTCCTCGAACTCGGCCCGGGCGAGAAGGTGACGACCATCCTCGCGTTGAAAGAGTTCTCAAAAGGCAAGTTCATCACTTTCGTCACGAAGAATGGGGTCATCAAGAAGACCCCCCTTGAAGCCTACAGCAATCCTCGAAGCGGAGGAATCATCGCTATCGCCCTCGATGAGGGAGACGAGCTTATCGCCACGAAGCTCACGGATGGCAAACAGCACCTTTTTATCGGTACCAGGTTCGGCAAAGCCATTCACTTCCCAGAAACCCAGGTGAGGGTTTCCGGAAGGGTCGCTCGAGGAATTCGAGCCATCCGTCTCTCAAAAGGGGACGACGTGGTCGGTATGGAGGTGGTCGGACCTCATACTCAGATTTTGACCGTGACCGAACACGGCTTTGGCAAGAGAACAGAGGCTTCGGAGTACCGGGTTCAAAACCGCGGCGGAAGCGGCATCTTTACGGTTAAACGGACCGCCAGAACAGGTGATGTCATCGGCATCATGACGGTTCAGGATGAAGACGAGATCATGCTGATCGCTAATAAAGGCCGAATCATTCGGCTGCGGGCAGGCGATGTGCGATTGCAAGGCCGTAATACCCAAGGCGTGCGGCTCATCGATCTTGAGGAAGGCGAAAGGGTCGTTGGCGTGGCAAGGCTTGCCGAGAAGGAGTAGTCTCTGAGGAGTGGGGTTGATTTTTTCAAAAAAAGAGGTTAAAAAAGAATTAGGAACGCCTTCAAGGTCCTTCCGAAAATCGAGCTTCCGGTTGGACTGATCCAATTCAGGGGAACACTCAGAGCGAATTCGTCAGGTAGGCCTCAGAGCGGAGTGCAGAGCTCCCTCTGAAATCCTTAAAAAGGTGATGCAGCTTTTTCCCCAAAATCCATCCTCCAACGCTTTTCAAATATCCACAATTGTGGAAAAGCTGTTAAGAGAATTCTGTAACCTGTTGAAATGAAAAAAGTTTTAGGCTTAGGCTTTTCTTGTCTAATCTGTGGCTTCCTCGGAACCACCTTCTTTCCCCGCCGGGACGGTGTCCATGGAAAATCTCTGGTCTAAGGTGGTCGATTCTTTGAAAGAAAGAATCGCTCCACAAAATTTTGATATCTGGATCAAGCCGCTCCAACTCGTCTCCATCGGTGAAGAGGATGTGGAGCTTCAGGTCCCTAATCGATTCTTTAAAGACTGGATTCTTGAACATTACGCTTCCTACATCGAAGAGGCCTTTGCCTCGATCGGTCATCGACCTTACCGCATCCACTTTCGCACCGGGAATGCGAAGACCACGGCCCGCTCATCCTCTCATCTTTCCCAAGGGAAGAAGGATGAACGTCCCGTCTTCGAGGTCCCGCTGCTGTTCAACCCCAAATACACTTTTGAGAATTTTGTGGTCGGTTCGAGCAATCAATTCGCTCATGCGGCTTGCATGGCTGTGGCGGATCAACCTGCCAAGAACTACAACCCGTTCTTCATTTACGGTGGCGTGGGATTAGGAAAGACCCATCTTCTTCACGCCATCGGAAACCATATCATTCAGCACCGTATTCTTCCTGACGTGAAAAGGATTTGCTACGTGTCGTCCGAAGAATTCACGAACGAGCTCATCAATGCCCTCCGATACGAAAAGATGGACGATTTTCGAGGCAAGTACCGGAAGATGGATATTTTGCTGATCGACGACATTCAGTTCATCGCAGGAAAGGAGAGAACCCAAGCCGAATTCTTTCACACCTTCAACTCCCTCTATGAAGCCCGAAAGCAGATCGTCGTAACGAGCGATAAGTTTCCAAAGGACATTCCGGATTTCGAGGAACGACTTCGGTCCCGATTCGAATGGGGTCTCATTGCCGATATCCAACCGCCGGACATCGAAACCAAAGTGGCTATCCTGAGGAAGAAGGCTGAACAGGAACAGATTCCCCTTCCCAATGATGTGGCCTTTTATCTCGCCTCCCAGATTGATTCAAACATCCGCATTCTTGAAGGGTCTCTCATTCGGATCGGGGCCTATGCTTCCTTCACCCAGACCCCGATTACAATCGATCTCGCAAAGGAGGTACTCAAGAAGATCATTAAGCCAAAAGACGACGTGATCTCCATTGATTCCATTCAAAAGGTCGTTTCGCAACACTTTAACATCAAAGTGACGGATCTGCGGGTGAAGAAGAAGTATAAGGGATTTGTTCTTCCCCGACAGGTCGCCATGTATCTTTCCCGAAAGTTGACCCATGCCTCCCTTCTTGAAATCGGCGATAGGTTCGGAGGAAAAGATCACTCCACGGTCCTTCACTCAATTCGAAAAGTGGAGGAAAAGATGGAAAAGGAACCCTCTTTTCGAGAAATGATGGAAAACCTCCAAAATAGAATAAAGTCCTGAAAGAATATCGGAATTCTTCTTGATGTGTCACGGTTGAAACGTCTGAACCTTGGAAAACGGCTCTTGATTGAGCTTTTCGTTCTGTTCATCCTTTGTTCAAATCTTGTGGAGTCAGGAGGAAAAAAAGGAAAAACTTTCAAAGACTGATCTATCCGTTGCTTTTTGAACAAGATTTCCAAACTTCTTCAACAAGAGAATTTTCATTCAGTTCAAGGACTCATACCGCTTTTGCGCATTTCCACTTTTCCTATGATGAAGGCGGATTAGAGATATAAATTTAAAGAAGTCTATCTTAGGAGGGTTTAATGATGCATTTCGAGATCGAAAAGAAGGAATTTCTAAGAGGACTCAACCTGATCCAAAGCGTATCGGGTCGGAAAACGACCCTTCCTATTCTTTCTCATGTCTTGATGGAGTGGGAGAACAACCGACTCTGTCTGACGGGAACCGATCTTGAAACAGCGATTCGCGAAGAACTCGAAATCAGGACCTCTGAAAGCGGAAAGGCCTCGATTTCCGCAAAAAAGCTCTACGAGGTTGTGAGGGAACTTCCGGAAAGGACGATCCAGATCGAAAAGAAGGAAAATCACTGGATCAAATTGCAGTGCGGAAAATCGATCTTTAATATTGCGGGGTTAGATCCTGAGGAGTTTCCGGCTCTTCCCTCCTATACAAGCGATCAGTTTAACCCGATTCCGACGCGGATGCTTCTGGATATGATCGAAAAAACGATCTACGCTGCGGCAAGCGATGAAACGAGACGATACCTCAATGGAATTTTTTGGATTCAAAAAGAGGTCGGTGATCAAAAAAGGATTCAAATGGTGGCAAGCGATGGGCATCGCCTGTCCCTGGTCGAGAAAGAAGGGCCGACCGTTACCGGAATGGAAAAGGGAGTGATTCTACCGAGAAAGGGCGTGTTGGAGCTAAGAAGGATGATGGCCGAAAAAGGTGGGGAGGAAAAAGTGGGAGTTTTTGTCGATCCCTTATACGTCTTTTTCGAAGTGGGAAAATCTCTTATCGTCATTAGACGGGTAGATGGGGAGTTTCCCGAGTACGAGCAGGTGATTCCATCCGATAACGATAAGAAGGTGGTGGTCGGAAGGGAGAGTTTTTACGGAAGCTTAAGACGCGTTTCCACGATGGCGAGCGAACGGGTGGAAGGTGTGAAGCTTTTCGTAGAGAAGGATCGTATGGAGGTATTTTCCTACAACCAGGATTTTGGTGACGCCAAGGAGGATTTAGAAGTGACCTACGGTGGAAACCCTTTTGAGATTGGTTTTAACGCCCGTTATCTCATGGATGCCCTGACGGTGATCGATCAGGATGAGGTCGTAATGGAAATTAAGGATGACGGAAGTCCGGGTCTTCTCAGGCCGGTCCTCCCCGATGAAAAGTCGACCCATATTTCAATCATCATGCCCATGAAGATATGACGGCTCAAAATAAGGATGAAACTTCGCCTAACATCGGAGAAATATAAAGTAGGGTCTTTCGCAAGATTCGAATCGAGAAAGGGGTTTTAGACTACCTATGGAAGAACAGTATACGGCGGAACAGATCAAGATTCTGGACGGATTGGCCGGTGTCCGAAAGAGACCGGCTATGTACATCGGCAATACGGGTTCCGAAGGCCTCCATCACCTCGTTCACGAGTTGGTGAATAACAGTATTGATGAGGCTCTGGCTGGGTACTGCCACCGCATCGAGGTGATCATCCATATCGATAATAGCGTCACGGTGAGAGATGATGGTCGGGGGATTCCGGTCGATATTCACGAGAAGGAAGGTCGTCCCGCGGTAGAAGTGGTGATGACCAAGCTTCACTCGGGTGGAAAATTTGATAACCGCTCCTACAAGATATCCGGAGGTCTCCATGGAGTTGGCCTTTCGGTGGTGAATGCCCTTTCGGAATACGTTGAGCTGGAAATCCGTCGTGATGGTTATGTATACCAGCAGCTTTACGAAAGAGGGGAGGCCAAGACGGAGCTCAAGGTGGTGGGAAAGACGAAACATACGGGCACCCAGATCCGATTCAAGCCCGATAGCGAAATTTTTGAAACCCTCCACTTCAGCTTCGATCTCCTTTCTCAGCGCCTGCGGGAACTCGCTTTTCTCAACAAGGGGGTTTCCATCAGCATTGAGGACGAACGATCCGGCAAACGTCACGATTTCCTTTACAAGGGAGGCATCAACTCCTTTGTTGAATTTCTAAACAAGAACAAGAACTGTCTTCATCCGAAGCCGATCTACATCGAAGGAAGCAAGAACGGTGTGGAGGTGGAAATCGCCTTCCAGTATAACGACGGGTATACCGAAAACCTCTTCTCCTTTGCCAACAACATCAATACCCACGAGGGAGGAACCCATTTAGTCGGTTTTAAGAGCGCTCTCACCCGAACGATCAATCAGTATGCCTCGAGCGAGAACCTTCTCAAAGGGGTAAAGGAGAACCTTACGGGTGAGGATATCCGGGAGGGCTTGGCAGGGGTGATCAGCGTCAAGATTCCGGAGCCTCAGTTTGAAGGGCAGACCAAGACCAAATTGGGTAACAGCGAGGTCAAAGGCATTGTGGAGGCCCTTGTCAACGAGAAGCTCGCGACGTACTTTGAAGAGAACCCCTCGGTAGCGAGGAAGATCATTACAAAGGTGACAGAGGCCGCGCGGGCACGGGAGGCGGCTCGAAAGGCTCGGGAACTGAGCCGAAGAAAAGGGGCCTTGGAGAACGATTCCCTGCCGGGCAAACTTGCCGATTGTCAGGAGCGAGATCCGAGCCTCAGTGAGATCTTCATTGTCGAAGGGGATTCCGCGGGGGGCTCCGCGAAGCAGGGTCGAGATCGCGCCTTTCAGGCCATTCTTCCAATTAAAGGGAAAATCCTTAACGTGGAGAAGGCGCGGTTCGACAAGATGCTGAGTAACGAGGAGATCCGCATCCTCATCTCCGCTCTCGGAGCCGGGATTGGCGGTGAGGATTTCAACATTCAGAAACTCCGTTACCATCGCATTATCATTATGACCGATGCCGATGTCGATGGGTCCCACATCCGAACCTTGCTCCTTACCTTCTTTTACCGCCAGATGCCCGAGATCATCGAAAGGGGCCATCTCTATATTGCGCAACCCCCGCTTTTTCGGGTGACGGAGGGAAAGCAAGGCACCTATATCCCGGACGAGAAAGCCCTTTCTCAGTTCCTCCTCAACCGGGCGATGACTAAGGCGGAGGTGATCGTCGAGCAAACGGGCAAGAAGATCGTGGACCGAAGACTGATGGCCCTCCTCGAAAAAATCTCCCTCTACCATGATGTGGGCCAGCGGCTCGAGAGCAAGGGCTTTTCGCGGTCGGTTCTGAACCTCCTTCTGGAGGAAGGGATACGATCTCGCTCGTTCTTTGAGGAAAAAGGAAGGGTATCGGATCTTCAAAGGAAGTTTCGGATCCGTGGTTTTGAGGTCTCGGATCTTTACGAAGACGAAGAGCATAACCTTTATGGCTTCGATGTCCACGAATCGAACGGCCGGAGGGAGGAACGCTGCAGAGTGGGTTGGGAGCTGGTCGGTTCGGTCGAGTACCGTCATCTTATCCAGGCCTTTCAGGAGATTCGTGAGACGGCCCCGCCCCCTTATCGTCTCATCGAGAAGGGGAATGCTACGCTTCTCAGCCACGAGGAGGAGCTTCTTCAGGCCCTCAACCGTATCGGCAAGGAGGGGTTGTCGATCCAACGCTATAAGGGTCTTGGGGAGATGAACCCGGAGCAACTTTGGGAGACAACGATGAATCCCGAAACGAGGACGCTCCTGAAGGTGAAGATCGAGGATGCCATCGAGGCCGACGAGATTTTCAGTGTCCTCATGGGCGACGAGGTGGAGGAACGGAGACGTTTCATCGAAGACAACGCCCTCTTCGTTCAGCGGCTCGATATTTAGTGAGGGGAAGACGGGTCTGTGCTGGTAGTGGGACTCACAGGAGGAGCAGGGAGCGGGAAGACCACGGTGGGTCGCATGCTTCGGGAAGAGGGCGCTTACGTGATCGATGCCGATGAGATTGCTCGGGAAATCGTGAAGCCCCACAAACCGGCATGGGAAGCTCTTCGAAAAGCCTTTGGAGACCAAATTCTTGACCGCGAAGGAGCGATCGATCGAAAGCGCCTTTCAGAGCGGATCTTCTCCGATCCCCGCGAGAGGGAGCAGCTCAACAGGATTCTTCACCCGCCCATTCGTCAGGAGATCCTGCGTCGTCTGAGGGAAGTGGAACATCGTGACCCGGAAGCCATCGTCGTCATTGACGCGCCCCTCCTACTGGAGGTGGGACTCCACCACGAGGTGGAGAAGGTCCTTGTCGTTCGAGCCAAGGAATCCCAACAGATCGAAAGACTGAGGCGGCGAAGCGGGCTTTCCGAGGAGCTTTCTCGAAAGATCATCGGTGCCCAGATGCCCCTCGAGGAGAAACTCAAGGTGGCCGATTTTGTGATTCCAAACGAAGGCTCTCTGGAGGAGACTCGAAGAAAGGCAAAGGAGGTTTTTCGAATCCTAAAGCGGTTGGCGAAGCAAAGGGAGAAAAAGAAAGGAGGAACATAGGGGGAGACTTATGAACATCAAGGATCTGAAAAAGAAGCGAATCAACGAATTGACAAAGATCGCCAAAGAACTGAACGTCGAGGGCGCGAGCGGGATGCGCAAGCAGGATTTGATCTTTGCCATCCTTCAGGCCCAGACCGAGAAGAACGGGCTGATCTTCGGCGAAGGGGTTTTAGAGATCCTGCCGGATGGTTTTGGCTTTCTGCGGGCCCCTGACTACAATTATCTGCCAGGCCCCGACGACATCTATGTGTCACCGTCTCAGATCCGTCGGTTCAACCTGCGGACCGGAGACACGGTCTCCGGTCAGATCCGGCCTCCCAAGGACACGGAGCGTTACTTTGCCATGCTGAAGGTTGAGCTGGTGAACTACGAAGATCCGGAAGTCGCCCGGGACAAGATTCTCTTTGACAACCTCACGCCTCTTTATCCTCAGGAAAGGATCCGACTCGAAGTGGAGAAGGATTCGGAGAACTATTCGGCCCGGGTCATGGATCTTCTGACCCCCATTGGCAAGGGACAGAGAGGTTTGATTGTGGCTCCTCCTCGGACGGGAAAGACCATGCTCCTTCAGAACATCGCTCACAGCATCACGACGAATCATAAGGAGATCACCCTGATCGTCTTGCTGATCGACGAAAGGCCCGAAGAGGTCACCGACATGGAGCGCTCGGTGGACGCCGAGGTGATCAGTTCGACCTTTGACGAGCCGGCTTCCCGCCACGTGCAGGTAGCGGAAATGGTGATCGAGAAGGCGAAACGTCTGGTCGAGCATCAGAGGGATGTCGTCATTCTCCTTGACAGCATTACCCGCCTTGCGCGAGCCTACAATACGGTTGTCCCTCCGAGCGGCAAAGTCCTCTCGGGCGGCATCGATGCGAACGCCCTCCAGAGGCCCAAGCGTTTCTTTGGAGCAGCACGTAACATCGAAGAGGGAGGAAGCCTCACCATTATCGCCACGGCCTTGGTCGATACGGGAAGCCGAATGGACGAAGTCATCTTCGAAGAGTTCAAAGGGACGGGCAATATGGAGATCCACCTCGACCGACGTCTGGTCGACAGGAGGGTATTTCCGTCCATCGACATTCAGCGCTCTGGCACACGGAAAGAGGAGCTTCTTCTGGATCCGGACGATCTCAATCGTATTTGGCTTCTCAGAAAGGTCCTCCAGCCGATGAATACCGTCGAGAGCATGGAGTTTCTTCTCGAGAAGATGCAGATGACCAAGAACAACCGCGAGTTCCTCGATTCCATGAATCAATAAGAGACAAGCCTTCAAGACCCGTGCCGGGTGGAGGGGGTCCCGTGGCATCGGGTATTGAATTTTGGCGAGAAGAGGTTAAAATTGAAGCGTGGAGGCGAACTGAGATGAAAAAGGGGATTCATCCCACGATCTACGATACGGTCATCAAATGCGCCTGTGGGGCGACTTACGAGACGAAGAGCACGGAGAAAGAGATTCACGTCGAGATCTGCTCCAACTGCCACCCTTTCTTCACGGGAAAGCAGAAGTTCGTCGATTCGGCTGGAAGGATCGAACGGTTCAAGAAAAAATATGGCCAGACGACCGAAGCAAAGGAATGACCTTGAACGGTTGATAACCCCCTTCCCTTTTCTGCAGGCCCCTCAACGGAATACGCGGTCGAACAGACGAAGGGGTTTTTGCCCCCTTCCCGCCCCAACGTTTCCTTCCCTTTTGGAAGGGGATATCCACCATTAGTGTTTCCAGAGGAGGAAGATGTTTCGAGTAGAAAAAGGTCCCGTCGCGGGACCGTCCTGCTCTCGTTCTGCTCTGTCCCAGGGGACCAAAGAACCCATTCGGGTAGGAGGTCAGGCTGTCATCGAGGGGGTGATGATGCGTTCCTCCAGGTCGATGGCCGTGGCTGTTCGTAAGCCTAACGGCGAGATCGTGGTCAAGGGGGAAGGGCTTCGGTTTTTTTCGGAGACGACGCCCATCGCAAAACTTCCCCTTGTGAGGGGAGTCCTGGCCCTCCTTTCCGCCCTCGTCCTGGGAATGCGGGCCCTCAACTTCTCGGCCAATCTGGCCCTCGACGAAGGGGAGAAAGAGATGAGCTCATGGGCCATGGCCGTGACGTTCAGCGTGGCCCTTGGTTTGGGAATCTTCCTTTTCTTCCTGGTGCCCCTTTTTCTCACGCGAGGCTTGCGGTTCGTTTTGCCCGCCCTGGAGGAAAGCGGTCTCCTTTTTAATCTCGTCGACGGTCTGTTCCGCCTGGCGATCTTTTTGACCTACCTCCGGGCGATCTCCCTTTGGAAAGAGATCCGGCGTATTTTCGAGTACCACGGAGCGGAGCACAAATCGATCTTCGCCTTTGAAGCGGGTGCAGAACTGACGCCCGAACGGGTCCGAGAATTCAGCCACCTTCATCCTCGATGCGGAACCAGCTTTCTATTGGTCGTCATGGTGGTGAGCCTTTTGATCTTCGCCCTCCTTCCTCACCAGATGGCCTTTGGATACAAGGTGGCGTCGCGAGTGGTTCTCATCCCGTTTATCGCCGGCCTTTCCTACGAGATCATCCGTTTTGCGGACAAAAGGCGTGGGGAGAAGAAGGTGTGGTATCTCCTTCGGCCGGGTCTTTGGCTTCAACAGATGACAGCGCGCGAGCCCTCTCTCGCTCAGATTGAGGTAGCCATTCGGGCTCTTCAAGAGGTGCTGTCCTTGGAGGGCCGAAACCGGGATGGGGTTCATGTCGCCGGGGCAGGCGGAGGGTGATATCTGTATGGAGGGTCCATCCCATGTTTGAGAAATTGGAAGAGGTGGAGCGCCGTTACGAAGCCCTTGGCCAGGAGCTCGGTCGGCCTGAGCTCATGGCCAACCCGACGGAGTTTCAGAAGGTCGCAAAGGAGTACGCGGAGCTTGGGAAAGTGGTTGACCTTTATCGGAGATTGAAGAAGGTCGACGAAGAGATCCGAGAGAATCGCGAGCTCCTCTCCTCAGGCGAAGACGAAGAGCTCAAAGCGTTGGCCCGAGAGGAGCTGGACCGCCTTGTAGGGGAAAGGGAGGAGACGGAGCGAAACCTGAAAATGGCCATGCTTCCGAAGGATCCGAATGACGAGAAAAACATCCTTCTCGAGATCCGGGCTGGGACGGGAGGAGATGAAGCCGCTCTCTTTGCCTCCGATCTCTTCCGCATGTATGCGAAGTTCGCCGAAAAAAACCATTGGCGCTTGGAGGTGCTGAGCCGGCACTTCACCGGAGTGGGAGGGTTCAAAGAGATCATCTCTTTGATCGAGGGCAAAGGTGTTTACAGCCGTTTGAAGTACGAGAGCGGCGTTCATCGAGTTCAGCGGGTCCCCGTTACGGAATCTCAGGGACGCATCCATACCTCCACGGTGACCGTGGCGGTTTTGCCAGAAGCCGAAGAGGTGGATGTGGCCATCGATCCAAACGATCTTCGGGTCGATATCTTTCGTTCTTCCGGACCGGGCGGCCAGAGCGTCAACACGACGGACTCGGCCGTGCGGATTACCCACCTTCCGACGGGCATCGTTGTTTCGTGCCAGGACGAAAAATCCCAATACAAGAACAAGGCGAAGGCCATGAAGATCCTTCGGGCCCGATTGATGGACAAGGCACGACAAGAGCAACAGAACGAGATCTCTGAGAGGAGAAGACTGCAGGTCGGAACCGGGGATCGAAGCGAACGAATCCGAACCTATAATTTTCCTCAGGGACGAGTGACCGACCATCGGATCGGTTTGACCCTCTATCGACTGGAGGCTGTTCTCGAAGGAGATCTCGACGAGATCATCGACGCCCTTGTGACCTACTATCAGGCAGAGGCCTTGAAGGGAACGAGGGGGGAGGCGGGGTTACAGAGCGTCGCACTGAGAGGATGAAGCTGATCGAACTGCTCAACAGGGCAACAGAGTCCCTGAAACGGGGAGGGGTGGAGAGACCTCGCCTGAACGCGGAACTCCTTTTGGCCCATGCCCTGAAGCTGAGCCGAGAAGGGCTCTATATGCGTCTGAACGAGGAAGCTGGGGATGAAGGGGCCGCGACGTTTCAGGCATTGCTTCAAAGGAGGCTCTTGCGGGAGCCCCTCCAGTACATTTTAGGGAGACAGGAATTTCGGTCCCTCGACCTCCATGTCGATCATCGTGTCCTGATACCGAGACCGGAGACAGAGCTTCTCGTTGAGGAATCGATCCTCGTTCTTTCAAGCCTCCCTGAGGAAAGATCGCCATACGTTCTCGATTTGGGAACGGGAAGCGGCGCCTTAGCCCTTTCGCTCCTTAAAGAAAGAAAAGGCATCCTTCTTGTCGCCACGGATATCTCGGGAGAGGCCCTTGCTGTGGCGAAGCACAATGCCCGCAGGATGGGGGTTCTGGATGCCCTCATGCTGGTGAGAGGGGATCTCTTCGGCCCTTTTCGCCTCCGTCAAGAGGGTATTTTCGATCTCATCGTCTCCAATCCGCCTTACGTCCCACGAGCCGAAGTGGAGCGGCTCCCAAGAGAGATCCGTCAATATGAACCCCGTATGGCCCTCGATGGGGGTGAGGACGGCATGGACTTTCATCGCGCCTTGATCAGACAGGCCTCGGAATACTTGAGGCGTGGGGGCTGGATGCTTGTAGAGGTGGGAGCGGGTCAACGGAAGGAGGTCGAATCGCTTTTTTCTGAACAGGGTCTATTTTCGAAAGTGGAGGTTCGAAAGGACTTCTCTGGTATCGACCGCGTGATCAGGGCCCAAAAAATGGAATGAAGGTGTTTTATGGATAAGATCGTCATCCGAGGTGGGGAGAGGTTGGTAGGAGAGGTAGAGATTGGAGGGGCCAAAAACGCCGCCCTCCCTATTTTTGCAGCCTGTCTGCTTACAGGTGGTGTGAACACTTTACGGAATATCCCGAAACTGAAGGATGTCGAGACGATCGGAAAAGTCCTCGGAAATCTGGGGGTGAAGATCCGAAAAGAGGAGGGGAAGGCCTACAAGATCGACGCCTCGGAGATCACGGGCCATGAGGCGCCCTACGAACTGGTCAAGACGATGCGAGCCTCCATTCTCGTTTTAGGCCCCCTCATCGCTCGAGTGGGCAAAGCGGTTGTCTCGCTGCCTGGAGGTTGTGCCATTGGCGCCCGGCCGGTCAATCTCCACTTGATGGGCCTCGAGGCCTTGGGCGCAAAGATCGAGATTCGCCATGGGTACATCTATGCCGAAGCCGATGGTTTGAAGGGGACCACCATCGCCTTCGATACTCCAACGGTCACGGGAACCGAAAATTTGATGATGGCCGCAACCCTGGCTCAAGGCAGGACGGTTCTCCAGAATGCTGCGATGGAACCCGAAGTGGTCGATCTTGCCCATGCTCTCATGAAAATGGGAGCCAAGATCAAGGGCGCCGGAACGAGCACGATCGAGATCGAGGGCGTGAAGGAACTTCAACCCTTCGATCACACGATCATACCCGATCGGATTGAAGCGGGGACGTTCATGGTGGCGGCTGGACTCACGAGGGGGAATATTCGTCTTGTCAACTGTTCCCTTGAACACTTGGAAAACGTGGTCAGGAAGCTTCGGGAATGCGGCATGGAGATCGAACCGGACACCCATGGGATTCGTGTCGTAGGGCCACGGAGGATCCGCAGCGTGGATGTGAAGACCGCTCCCTATCCGGGATTTCCCACCGATATGCAGGCCCAGTTCATGGTCCTTATGTCGGTGGCCAAGGGGCTTAGCGTCATCTCGGAGACGATCTTCGAGAACCGTTTCATTCATGTGAGCGAACTGAGAAGGATGGGCGCGGACATCCGGGTCCATGGTCACTCGGCGATCATTCAGGGTGTGGAGAGCCTCAGTGGTGCTCCGGTTATGGCCACGGACCTGAGGGCAAGCGCTTCCCTGGTGTTGGCTGGTTTAGCGGCCGAAGGGCTGACCGAGGTCTCGCGAGTCTATCATCTGGATCGGGGCTATGAAAGGCTTGACGAGAAACTCACGAGGCTTGGGGCGAACATCCGAAGGGTCAAGGAGGGCGATTCGTGAGGCTCCTGCGGGCAGGGGAGATGGGGTTTGAGCGATATCTCGATCGCGTGGATCGAAGAGGCCTTGGCGAGAACCTTGGCGTCGAAAGAGAAGTAAGAACCATCCTCAGGGATGTGAGAAAGCGGGGCGATCGGGCCCTGGTCGACTACACGAAACGTTTCGATGGCGTGAGGATCGAGCCTCGCGATTTTGAGGTCGGACGAGAAGAGGTTGAAGAGGCCTATTCGAAGGTTCCCGAAGGGCTCTTGGAGACCCTGAAAAAGGCTTCGCAGCGCATCGAGCGCTTTCATCGCCTTTCGTTGAGGAAGGCGCTCATCTCTCGAGTGGAAAGAGGGATCCGCCTTGAGCAGTCGACAAGGCCCCTCGAAAGAGTGGGCATCTACGTTCCCGGAGGGAAAGCCTCCTATCCCTCGACGGTCTTGATGGCGGCGATTCCGGCAAAGATCGCCGGGGTTCGAGAGATCGTGATGGCAACCCCGCCTCATGCCGAGGGCTTGAGCCCGGCCGTCCTCGTTGCGGCGGATCTCGCGGGGGTCGATCGGATTTATCGGATCGGTGGGGTTCAGGCGATCGGTGCCCTGGCTTATGGAACGTCCTCCATTCCCAAAGTCGATAAGATTGTGGGCCCCGGGAACCGGTACGTGGCCGTGGCCAAAAAGCTTGTCTACGGGACCGTCGATATCGACATGGTGGCGGGACCAAGCGAGATTGTCGTGATCGCGGATGACAAGGCCCCGGTAGCCTGCATGGCGGCAGATCTCATCTCTCAGGCCGAACATGATGAATCGGCCTGGGCCATTCTGATCACCCCTTCAGAAGCCCTTGGCAAGGCGGTTCAACAGGAGGTTGCGGCTCGCCTTCGGTTTCTCAAGAGGAAAGGGATCGCTCGGCGAAGCCTCGAGCGAAACGGTGCAATCCTCCTGGTTGAAGACCTGGATCGTGCCGTCGAGGTGGCTAACCGCATTGCACCGGAACATCTTGAACTGGCCGTTTCGAACCACCGATCCCTCCTGAGGAAGGTGAGGCATGCGGGCTCGGTCTTCTTGGGTTACCATACGCCGGAAGCGATCGGAGACTATCTGGCCGGACCGAATCACATTCTGCCCACAGGAGGCACGGCGAGGTTTTCGTCGCCCCTGGGCGTGGAGGATTTTCTGAAGCGGATGAACCGGGTGACCTTTGAAGCGGGTGCCTTGGCTCGGTTCGAAAAAGACATCGAGCGTTTCACGCAATGGGAGGGACTCGAGGGCCACTACGAGGCCGTCCGGGTCCGCTTGGGAAGCAAGAAGAGGGGTTCGTGATCCCTGCTGGGGTCCTCTCAGGGCAAACCCGCCCGTTACACAATAAAGCCCCGGAGAGGACGCCCCAGGTGCCACGAAAGGCCTTTTTGGGCGGCCTCAGCAGTCCCCTTTTTCCGGGGTTTTTTTCAACATCAGGGTAAGGGGAAGGTCAACATGGCTCCGAGAACGGAACGAACAGCAGAGGTGAGGCGAAAGACGAAGGAGACAGAGATTTTTCTGAAGGTCGATCTCGATGGTTCCGGAAGGTCGTCCATCGAAACGCCCATTCCCTTCTTCGATCATATGCTCACCCTCTTTGCCCACCACGGTCGGCTGGATCTCCGGCTTCGGGCCAAGGGAGACATCGGCGTGGATGCCCACCATACGGTTGAGGACGTAGGGATCTGTTTGGGCGAAGCAATTCGTGAGGCCCTTAAAGATGGCCGAGGGATCGAGCGCTATGGCATGGCCCTCTTGCCCATGGACGAAAGCCTCGTCACCGTGGCCCTCGACCTCTCCATGCGACCCTACCTCGTGTTTGAGGTGAAGCTGGGAAGGCGAAAGATCGGCAACTTCGATCTCGAGCTGGTGGAGGAGTTCTTCAAGGCCCTCTCCACCCACGCCAGGATGACCCTTCATATCGGACTTCTCCATGGACGAAACAGCCATCATATCGTGGAGGCCGTTTTTAAAGGGGTGGGAAGGGCCCTTCGACAGGCCGTCTCTGTCGACGAGCGTTTGAAAGGGATCCCCTCGACCAAAGGGATCCTGTGAGAAGATAAGGCACTGGGGAGAAGCCGGTGGAGTCAAGGATCGCTATCCTCGATTATGGGATGGGAAACCTTCGAAACGTCGAGAAGGCCTTTCATGCTGTAGGGGCCTCAGCTCGGGTGACGCGGAGCCGTAAGGCGATCGATGGGGCTTCGGCGATCGTTCTTCCAGGCGTCGGAGCGTTTCGGGACTGCATGGAGAATCTCGATCGCTTCGGGTTGATTGAGCCTCTCCTTCGGTCGATCGAGGCAGGGAAACCTTATCTTGGCATCTGCTTGGGCCTTCAGATCCTCTTTTCGGAGAGCGAAGAGTTCGGTTCTCACAGAGGATTGGGCCTGATCCCGGGAAAGGTGGTGCGATTCAACCTGGACCAGCGCTATAAGGTTCCCCATATGGGCTGGAACACCGTCGAGATCGTGAAAGAAGTTCCTCTCCTTGAGGGCATTCGAACGGGAGATTTCTTCTACTTTGTCCATTCCTATTATGTGGTTCCGGAAGAGGAAGGGGCGATTGCCACGGTAACCGATTATGGGAAGCCCTTTGTTTCGAGCATTTCGAAGGAGAATATCTTTGCGACCCAGTTTCACCCCGAAAAGAGCCAAAAAAAAGGGTTGCAAATCCTTCGAAACTTTGTAAAATCGATCTGAGCATCCCTGGTTGTGGAGGCCTATAAGGAGAAGTTTTGGCAATGACCGAGACCGGGATGAAAAGGGAGAGACCCATGGATGAAGTGAGGTTGGGTGATATTCGAATCGGCAAGGGGCAACCCCTTGTTTTGATTGCCGGGCCTTGCGTCCTGGAGGATGAGGGCATAGCCCTGGAAGTGGCCAAGGAGATGAAACGAATATGCACGACCCTGGGGATTCCTTTCATCTTCAAGGCTTCTTATGAGAAGGACAACCGCGGCTCGGAGCGTTCCTACAAAGGCCCTGGTCTTGAGGGAGGCCTTCAAACGTTGCTCAAGGTGAAGGAAACGGTGGGGGTTCCTGTTCTTTCAGACGTCCACCGCATGGAGGATGTGGACCGGGCCAAGGAGGTCTTGGATGTGATCCAGGTTCCGGCCTTCCTTTGCCAGCAGACAAGCCTGCTTTTGAAGGTGGGCCAGGCAGGCAAGGTGGTGAACATCAAGAAAGGCCAGTTCATGGCTCCTGAGGCCATGGCCGGAGCGGTTCAGAAGGTTCGAAGCACGGGCAATCGGCAAGTCCTTTTGACGGAACGAGGAACCTGTTTTGGTTACAATAAGCTCATCTCGGACTTCTGTTCGATCCCCATCATGCAGAGGATAGGTTGTCCTGTGATCTTCGATGCGACCCATGTAGTCCGAAATTATGGCATCCCGAGCGAGGACCCAAGGGGTGGAAGCCCGGAGTACGTTCCCTATCTCAGCCGGGCCGCTGTGGCGACGGGTTGTAACGGCCTTTTTCTCGAGACCCATCCCGAACCCGCCCGAGCGCTCTGCGATGCCTCGAGCATGATCCCGCTGCACAAGATGGAGGAACTTCTCTCGCAGGCCAAGGTCCTTCATGACTTGATCAGACGGTGGGGGTTGGCTTGAGAAGAAGTGGGACGGAAGCATGAGGGTGTGGAGGGTTTGGTAGCCCGGAGCTCGCGATGTTTGAAACATGGCAGCAAGGAAGGTTTCTCAGAGGTTTGGGAAGAATCCAAAGGAGGGGAAACGGTGAAAATCTTTATTGACACGGCAAATCTCGGCGAAATCCGGAAGGCGAAGGCTCTTGGCCTCGTCGATGGCGTAACGACGAACCCAACCCTTCTCGCGAAGGAGGGAGAGGCAGTGGAGTCTTTGATTCGAAAGATCTCCGAGGAGGTGCAGGGACCGGTCAACGTGGAGGTGATCGGAACGACGTGTGAGGAGATGATTGACGAGGCGCGAACGATGGCCGAATGGGGCGACCAGATCGTGATCAAGATTCCCATTACGCACGAGGGCCTCAAGGCCGTTAAGATCCTCTCCTCGGAGGGGATTATGACCAACGTCACGTTGATCTTCTCCGCAAGCCAGGCGATTCTTGCAGCCAAAGCCGGGGCCACCTACGTTTGCCCTTTTGTAGGAAGACTGGACGATATCAGCTCGAACGGCCTCGAATTGATCCGGCAGATCCGGGGCATCTACGACCGCTATGAAGAGATCGAAACGGAGATCGTGGTGGCGAGCGTTAGAAACCCCATTCATGTGGTTGAATCCGCGTTGCTCGGGGCAGACATCGTCACGATCCCGCCCTCGGTTCTCGATTCGATGATCAAGCACCCTTTGACCGACAAGGGCATTTCCCAATTCCTGGAGGACGCGAAGAAGCTGGGCGCGAGAAAGTGAGGAGGCAATGAAGAGGGTTCCCAACAGGAGGCGATGGGGGATTTTGCTGATAGGGGGTTTGCTCTTGGGGTTGGCGATGGGTGGGACGACCACCCTAAGGGCTCAGAGCAAGCCGACGATTGCAATCTTTCCCTTTTTGGTCGAACGGGGAGAGGATCCCGCGAGAGAAGCCGTCTGTCCTCTCTGCGGAGGAGCCTATCGGAGAGGCTCGATTCAGGCAGGTTCAGGAAATAAGCTGACAAGGCTTCTCTATGAAAAGATCGGGGTATTGGGAATATTCGAAGTGACACCTGCGAAGAAGGTGGAGGAGGGGCTTTCGTCCATTCCATGGAAGGAATGGGAAACAAGACCCCTCTCCATGGGCCTAAAGTTGGCAAAGGAATTGGAAGCGAATTTTCTGTTATTTGGCTATCTTTACCGGTTCGAGGAAAGGGTGGGGGCGTCGATCGGTGTTGAAAAGCCTGCTTCTGTAGGGTTTGATCTTCATCTGCAGCGCGTCCGAGATGGAAGAATCGTTTGGACCGCCAAATTCGACGAGACTCAGAGACCGCTGAGCGAAAACCTCCTTCGGTTGGGTGCTTTTCTTCGAAGGGGGGCCTCCTGGGCCAAAGCAGAGGAACTGGCCAGTGTGGGAATGGATGAGGCCTTGCGAACCCTCCCCTCTCTTGAGGAGCTTGAGGGAAGACGATGATCGTGATCCCTGCCATCGACTTGAAGGGAGGAAGGTGCGTCAGGCTTCTTCAGGGAAGAATGGATGAGGAGACGGTATACGGAGAGGATCCCATTGCAATAGCCAGGAAATGGGAGGCCGAGGGAGCTAAGAGGCTCCACGTGGTCGACCTCGACGGAGCAGCGCAAGGAAGACCTGTTCAGCGATCCCTCATCGAGGAGATGTGCCGGTCGGTTGAGATCCCGCTGGAGGTGGGAGGTGGCATTCGCGATCTCGAGACGATCGAGTCCTATCTGGCACGAGGAGTGAGGTGGGTGATTCTTGGGACGGTGGCGCTCGAAAACCCCTCGCTCATGGTGGAAGCCGCGCGGCAGTTTCCCGGAAGGATGATTCTCGCAGTGGATGCCAGGGGGGGCAAGGTGGCGGTTCAAGGTTGGCAGAGGATTGCCAAGCGAGAGGCGTTGGAGTTCGCGAAAGGGTTTGAGGGAACCCCTCTCTCAGCGATCATATTTACGGATATCGAACGGGATGGAATGGAGGAAGGGGTCAACTGGGAGATGACACGAGCTTTTGCCCGCTCGATCTCGATTCCGGTCATCGCATCAGGAGGGGTTTCGGGGATTTCCGATATCCGAAGGCTCCGGGAAATGGAACCGGACGGTTTAATCGGGGTGATCGTGGGGAAAGCCCTCTATACGGGCCGACTCGATCTGAAGGAAGCCATGGGTGTGGCCGCAGAGCGGTTGGGACGGGGAGATTGAGCCTTTGCGGAGGGCAGAAGGGGTGTCGCCCTGTGGTCGCTGAAACGGGGATGGCAGTTTTTTTAGTGGAGTTTGATCGTGCTCGCCAAACGGATCATACCGTGTCTTGATGTGAAGGATGGAAGGGTTGTGAAGGGGACGCAGTTTGTCGATTTGAAGGACGCCGGCGACCCCGTCGAGAACGCATTGGTCTATGACGAGCAAGGCGCTGATGAGATCGCCTTTCTCGACATCACGGCCTCTCATGAAGAGAGAGATATCCTTCTCGAGGTCGTGCGAAAAACCGCAGAAGCGGTATTTATCCCTCTGACCGTGGGCGGTGGGGTGAGGCGGCTCGAGGATATTAGAAAGCTGCTGAAGGCTGGTGCGGACAAGGTTTCTATCAATACGGCGGCCGTGAAGGATCCCTTCCTTGTCGAGAGGGCCTCGAAGCGTTTTGGAAGCCAGTGCATTGTGGTCGCCATTGACGCGAAGCGAAAGGGAGAGGGCTGGGAGGTTTACACCCACGGTGGACGGGTGCCCACGGGCATCGATGCCATCGCCTGGGCCAAGAGGATGGAAGAGCTCGGAGCGGGCGAGATCCTTCTCACGAGTATGGATCGCGACGGGACGAAGGATGGCTATGATGTCGAGCTCACGCGAACGGTTGCAGAAGGGGTCGGTATCCCGGTCATCGCTTCAGGAGGGGTCGGCAAGCTCGAGCACCTCTACGAGGGGCTTGTATTGGGAAAAGCCGATGCGGTTCTGGCGGCCTCGATCTTTCACTACAGGGAATATACGATCGGCCAGGTGAAATCCTTCTTGAGAGAGAGGGGAGTCGTTGTGAGGCTATGAAGGATAGAGAGAAAGATTTTGATCAGGCCTTTCTTAAGGAGGCCCGGAGGGACAGGGGGTTCATCCTTTCTCCTCCTCCTTCAATCTCCAACGTCCGTAGGCCAAAGCTTCAGCCTGCGAGAAGGCACGAACCTTTCCCAACACGTCCTAAACCCTTGTCGGGGGATTTCGCCGGGGGGCCAAAGTGGCCACCCAAGCGGGGTTTGTAATGTGAACTTTTTCTTCCTTCTTCTTGCCACAGGTTTTGGGTCGGGTTTCTGCCCGATCCTTCCTGGAACAGCCGGAACGATCGTTGCGATTCCGATCTGTTACGTCCTCTCTTCGCTCCCTTTGGTTCTTTATGCCCTGATCGTCGCGGTCTCTTTTTTTCTTTCGGTCTTCGTTTCCGAGAAGGCCCAGAAGCATTGGGGAAAGAAGGACGATCGAAGGATCGTGATCGACGAGATCATGGGTTTCTTGATCACGATGCTTGGTGTTCCCGCAACGCTTCGTGCAGTGGTTTCGGGTTTCATCCTTTTTCGCTTTTTCGATATTGTGAAACCGCCACCGATTCGTCGTTTGGAAAGGGTGGGCGGAGGATACGGGGTCGTCTTGGACGATGTGATGGCGGGGGTTTACGCGAATCTCTTTCTTCAGCTCGTTTTGTCTTTTCAACTTTTTTCCTGAGGAGGCAGCCGTGAAAGGGGACACACGATCGATCGTTTATTTCCATCAGGCGGGTGTGGAGAACACCGAAGCGGTTTTGGAGGTGGTCCTTCGGCGCTTGGAGGAAGGAGACATCCGAAGTGTGGTTGTAGCCAGTTCGAGCGGTCAAACGGGCCTGAAATTTGCTGAAAAGATGGCCCGGAAGACGAATCTCGTGGTGGTGAGCTCTCATCCAGGTTTTTCAGAGCCGGGGGTATGGGACTTTGATCTGGCAGCCCTCAAGGAACTGGAATCGATGGGCGTCAAGGTGGTCCGGCAGAGCCATATTTTGTCGGGCCTGGAGCGATCGTTCAGCAACAAGTTCTCAGGTGCCTCTCATACGGAGGTCCTCGCCGAGGCCCTTCGGTCCCTTTTTGGCGTGGGGATGAAGGTGGCGATCGAGTGCACGATCATGGCTGCCGATAGCGGCGCGATCCCCATCGCGAAGACGATCGCCGTCGGCGGAACCTGGAGTGAAAGGGGCGCGGGTTCGGATTGCGCCATCGTAGTCTGGCCTTCCCACTGCAACAACTTCTTCGACTTCCGTGTCCTCGAAATCCTCGCCAAACCCTACCGCCGCAACTGACACGGAGAAGCGGCAAGCCAGCAACCCTTGTGATCCAATTTCTTGACGGGGGGGCTTATATTGGTTATGCTTTTTTCGCCAACGTCAAAGCGCTGATGAAAAGGGGATTCTTATGGCAGATTTTTTACGAGAGCTCTGCGGCGTTGATAAGGTCATTATCGGCGGGGTTCATCTCCTTCCCCTTCCGGGAAGTCCAAAGTATGATGCCACAGGCGGCATGAAGCGTATTTGCGAGAGAGCTCGAGAGGACACCATGCGATTGGTGGAAGGAGGCGTGGATGCTATTCTCTTTGCAAACGAAGCAGATACTCCCTACCAAACAAGAGTTGGGCCTGAAACCGTAGCGGCGATGACGTCCTGCATAGCGAGAGTGATGGCGGAGATCGCTATACCGTTCGGAGTGAATTTACTTCTCGATCCCGTTGCGGGCATTGCCGTAGCCAAAGCGACGGGCGGAAAATTTGTTCGGGGTTACTTTTGCGGAGGTTACGTAGGGGATATGGGCATCATGGATACCCGCGGTGCCGAAGCCTTACGGTTTCGGCGCTTCCTGGGTGCTGAAGAAGTGAAACTCATTCATAATTTGACTTGCGCCTTCGGCGTTCCTCTCGCCTCTCGGGATCTTTTGGCTGCGGCCCACGGCGCAATCGTCCATGGCGGGGTTGATGGCCTAACGGTTTCGGGGCAGGCCGCTGGATTTGAAGCCGATCCCCACAGTATTGCATCCGTGAAGCAAGTTTCCGGCCCAGTACCCGTTTTGGCCGGAACAGGAGTTACCCCAGAGAATGTCCGGAAAATGCTTCAAGTTGCCGATGGCGCTATCGTCGCGAGCAGCTTGAAAGTCGGAGGAATCACTCTGAATCCAGTGGATGTGGACCGGGTCAAAAAGTTTATGGCCATGGTAAGAGATTTTCGCAGTGAAATCGAAAAGCGATAGACGACACAACCCGGGGTGCGAGAGAGAGATATGCCATCGAATCTAAGATGGGCAAGGTCGAAAGGAGGGCTTACAGATGGATCGAGGAAGAAGTTGGTCAGTGTTGTTGGGAACGGTTTTGGTCGCTTTTTTGCTCGCTACGATCGCTGCAGAGGCAAAGGTGTCCATTCGCTTTCAGGATTGGCGCTTGGCAGAGAAACCTGCTGGGCCAAGTCTCACCGAAATGGTTCAGGCCTTCATGAAGGAAAATACGGATATCGAAGTGGTCCTGGACCCTGTTTCCGTCAACGACAAGCTCAATAAATTTGTCACTCAGAGTCGAGGAGGAGATCCACCGGATGTTGTTCGGATTCTGACCACCGACGTGCCGGGGTTCGTTGAGATGGGATTTCTGCTTCCCCTGGATAAAATGGTGGCTAAGGCTGGCGGAAAAGCCTATATCGAAGATTTTAGTCCTTACTTAGTTAAAGCCATGACGATCAAGGGGGCACTCTATGGAATCCCACATGAAGGCGATGCTCTGGTGATTTATTACAACACCGACCTTTTTAAAAAGGCAGGACTCAATCCAGACGCACCGCCTAAAACCTTTGAGGAGTTTATTTCCGTGGCCAAGAAGCTTACCAATCCGGCAGAGGGACGCTGGGCTTTCGGGATGCTCGCCTCGCCTGCCATTGCGAGCATATGGATGCAGAGCTGGTTTCTGGCAAACGGAGCGGATTTTTTCAACTCCGATTACACGGATACCTTGGTCGATAGCCCAGCAGGGATCGAAGCCTTCAAATTCTATGTGGAACTCTACACCAAACATGGCGTTGTCCCTCCGGGACCGACGGATGTCGACTACGCGGCCCAGGTGAACCTTTTTGCCCAACAGAAGGTAGCCATGATCGTGGGGCCCTTCGCTACGTACGGTGGCATTTTTAGCGCCAACCCTCAGCTAAGGGGGAAAGTGAGGATGATGCGGTTTCCCGGAAAGGTCAAGACGAGTTCTGGCCGAGGGACTGTTTTCTCCATCGCAACGGGCTCGAAGCATCCAGAAGCGGCGTGGCGACTGATCGACTACCTGAACAAGCCGGAAAACCAATTGAAGTTTTTCCGTGAAGCGACCATGATGCCCACGCGGCAGTCCCTGTTCAAATCGAAAGAAATTAGTGAGAATCCAGAACTGACGGTGATGCTTGAGGCCATCCGGACAGCTGCAAGCTATCCTATTTACGTGAAGTGGAGCGAGGCGAACCGTCACTTGGTCGATGCCCTCCATGCTGCACTTCTGAAGACGAAAACACCTGAGCAAGCGGCCAGAGAGGCGGGTGCGGCAATTCGCAAACTCATGAGGTAATCTCCAACCTCCAAGGGCCGGGTTCGCCTGGCCCTTTTCATCTTTATAGAGTCGAATCGGAACAGAGCGGTGAACAAAATCCACTTCTTACGTTCTTTCACGCCAGCCAGGGAAGCCTACCGTTGTCGGTGGTTCGGCGGTGAGAGGGCGGGCTATCTTTTTGTTACTCCGGCGATCCTTTTCCTAACGGTAGTTCTCATTTTCCCACTTGCCTATGCTGCCTATCTGGCCTTCCACGAAGTCCTACCCCAGTTTGGGATCAAATTTGTAGGGTTGGATAACTTCAGGAGAGCACTCTCTGATACCCATTTCTGGGGGTCCCTACGAACGACCGTAATCTTCACGGTGGTGAGCGTCACGTTGCACATGGTGCTCGGTTTTTTGCTCGCTTTGATGCTCTCCCAGCGGTTGAAAGGAAGCGTTTTCTTTCGCCTCCTTCTCCTCTTGCCTTGGATGGTTTCTCAGGTGGTAGCAGGGGTCACGTGGCGGTGGATTCTCAACGCCCAGTACGGCGTGGCAAATGCCGTACTCACGAGAATAGGCATTCTCCACAAGGATATGCCTTGGTTGGCTGACGTGCACTTAGCTTTCCTCTCTATCGTCGTCGCGTACGCGTGGCAGTGCTTCCCTTTTGTCATGATCATGTTGTACGCTGGGCTCCAAACTATTCCTAAGGAGCAGTATGAGGCGGCACAAATTGATGGCGCCTCAGCGATTCAGGCTTTGCGATTCGTTACGATTCCTAACCTTCAGTATGTGATTCTAGTAACCTCCCTCATGGATTTTATTTGGGCCTTCCGAGCTTTTGATCTGATCAAGGTTTTAACAGATGGCGGTCCTCTCCGTTCGACGGAACTCCTTTCGATCCTTGTCTACCGGACTTCGTTCGAGTATTACCAGTTTGGATACGCGTCGGCCATCGCGATGGTCATGCTTTTGGTTGTCCTTGCCTTTAGCCTGGTCTACACGAAGCTAATGATCCCCCGGGAGGGATAACATGTCCAAAAGCGTCAGGGTTGCAAAGTCTTTCTTCCTTTATGCCATTTTAACCTGCATCACCATAGCGGTTCTGTTTCCTCTGGTTTGGATGCTTTCTACATCTCTTAAAACCGAACCGGAGGCTTTTCGCACACCCCCAACCTGGATTCCCCTTGAGCCGACTCTTCAGGCCTATCTTTCGATTTGGCAAATCAAGAATTTTGCCCGTTATTTTTTGAACACCGCGGTTGTTGCAATCTCATCCACATTGCTTTCTCTGCTTCTGGCCGTGCCAGCAAGTTACGGGTTCGCCCGATTCAAATTTCGTGGAGCCCGACTCATGATGTCTTTTATCCTTGTCACGCAGATGCTTCCCTCGGTTCTTCTCGTAATTCCATATTTCACACTGATGCGCGTCATGGGCCTTTTGAATACCCATCTTGCTCTCATCTTGGCCTATGCCTCCTTTTCTCTCCCTTTTAGTACTTGGATGCTTCAGGGTTTCTTTGCGACCATTCCGAAACAGTTGGATGAGTCAGCGATGGTCGATGGCTGTTCCAGAATCCAAGCCATCCTCCGCGTCGTTGTTCCTCTGGCCGTTCCGGGGCTTGGAGCAACCTCACTCTTCACCTTTCTTCTGGCCTGGAATCACTACCTCTTTGCCCTGACGCTTGCGACCAGGGAATCGATGTATACCATCTCTGTCGGCTTGGGTGCCATGATTGGCGAGTTTCGTATCGCATGGAATGAGTTAATGGCAGCCGCTCTGCTCGCCACCATTCCGACCCTTGTTGTATACGCCTTTTTGGAACGCTATTTTGTCCAGGGCCTCATGGGTGGCGCTGTCAAAGGATAAAGGGATGAGGCAACGCGTTGCTCTTCCAAGCCGTCGAAAAGATGGTTGGGTTGTCCTTTTTGTGTATTCAGGCAAACGCTCTCGGACTTGCGTTGCGTTTTGCCCAACAGAACGACCCGACCATGCCCGAGGAGGATGATCGGGGATGTCTTATCTGATGGGAATTGATGTCGGAACACAGAGCTTACGAACCTGCATTTTTGATCTTCAAGGGCGGATGATTGCAGAGGCCTCCCGAGATTACCCTACCCAAAGACCCCGGCCCAATTGGGTCGAACAGGATCCCCGTGATTGGCTCGCCGCGCTCTCTCATTCCGTTCGGGAAGCGCTCCGGAAAAGTTCGTTGAACCCTTCGAAAGTGGTTGCCATTTCCTATGGATGTACTTCCTGTACGGTGGTTGCCTTGAACGAAGAGGGAGAGCCCTTAAGGCCGGCCCTCCTGTGGATGGATGAACGAGCGAGACACGAGGCGGACCTTGTGACTGCGACGGGCGATCCTGTGCTCAAGTATGCGGGAGGGAGAGAGGGGAAAGAATCCCCTCAATGGATGATCCCGAAGGCGATGTGGATCCGAGACCACGAACCGGAGATTTTTGCCAAAGCACGCTGGATTGTCGAGCAGACCGATTTTTTCACTTTTCATCTGAGCGGTCGTTGGACGATCAGCCGAAGCAATGCCGCTGCGAAGTGGCACTATGTCCAAAGCTACGGAGGGTTACCTCATGCTTTGTTAGAGAGGATCGGTTTCAGCAGTCTCAAGGCAAAATGGCCCTCTGAAGTGGTTTCCGTGGGAACGAAGCTTGGCACGATTTCGAGGTCCTTTAGCCAAGCCACGGGCCTTTCTCCGGACACGGTTGTGGCACAGGGAGGTGTAGACGCGCATGCAGCACAAGTAGGAGTAGGTGCACTTAAACCAGGCGTTATGGCACTCGTCATAGGCACCTCCACATGCCACATGGCCCAGTCCGAAGTTCCTATTTTTGCCGATGTATGGGGACCGTATGATGGACCGCTCAAAGAGGACGTTTTTACCCTCGGAGGGGGCCAATCTACCACCGGAAGCATCATGCAATGGTTCCTTCAGAATATTTTGGGAGACCAGTTTTCCCACGAGCAGATGGATTTCTTGGCCTCGGAGATTCCTGCTGGGAGCGAAGGGTTGATCGCTCTCGATTTTTTTCAAGGGAATCGCACACCGTTCAAAGATCCCCAGGCTCGAGGAGCGCTTTGGGGTTTGACCTTACGCCACGGGCCAGCCCATATCTGGAAAGCCTTCTATGAGGCGGTGGCTTATGGGACTCGTTCCATCCTCGAAAATCTGGCCACCTATGGTTATCCAGTCGAAAAACTGGTTGCCGCAGGAGGAGGCTCTAAGAGCAGATTGTGGATGCAAATTCATGCCGATGTCTCAGGAAGACCTATCCAACTAGTGGGTAACGAAGAGCCTACAGCCTTAGGAGCTGCGATTTGGGCCGGAATCGGATCGGGCTTATTCAGGGATTACGAAGAAGCGGTAGCCAGGATGGTTCATCCGGGCGAAATCCTGTTCCCGGACCGAGCAAGGAAAGAGATTTACGATTTCTATTATCAGATCTATATCAAAACCTATCAACAGCTCCGGCCTCTTATGGCAGAGGTGTCGGATTTTGAGGAGAAAAGAGAGGAGATCCAAAATGGAAAGGGTGTCCGAAGAGACAAAGAAAAAAGTTGAAGCGGCAGAGGCTTTACATAGGAATTCGATTGTGATTGATGGACTTGCAGGTACGACGTTTGCGTTCGAAAAGCTCATGGCCGCGGGCATCACGGCCGCTCACATCACCGTCGCAGCTCATAACGAAGGGTTTCTCAAGACCCTCGAGTTCATCAAAGATTATTATGCTAGTCTCGATACCTATCCAGAGAAATTGTTACTCGTACGGACCGCTGATGATATCTTGAAGGCAAAAAGAGAGGAGAAACTTGGTTTGATTTTAGGATTTCAGACAGCCTCTCCGATCGAAGAAGATTTGACGAATCTCGGAATCTTCTACGTCCTTGGTGTTCGGATCGTCCAAATCACCTACATGGGGCGAAATCTCGCAGGAGACGGTTGTTATGAACCTCGCGACGAAGGATTGACCTACTTTGGGATTCAGATTGTGAGAGAGCTTAACCGGCTTGGAATGGTCGTGGACCTGTCCCATGTTGGTTGGAAAACCGCCGCCGATGCGATCGCAGTTTCAACGGCCCCCGTGATCCTATCGCATTCCAATCCTTACCGTCTATGCCCCAATAAACGAAACGTTCCCGACGAGCTGATTAAAGAAGTCGCAGCAAAAGGGGGATGTATTGGTGTCAATGGCCACCCGGCCTTCTGCGAGGTGAGGCCCGGCATGCGCCCTACCCTTCAAGACTATCTCGATATTGTGGATTATCTGGTCCATCTCGTGGGAACGGATCATGTGAGTTTGGGTCCTGATCTTTTCGAAGGGTTTACAGAGTGGCAGGCAAACCGTTGGAATAGACGTTATGATGAGCTTCGAAACCCCTGGGGGACCGTGGAGGGGCTTGGCCGTGCCGCTGACATCCCGTCAATTACCCATGGACTTTTAACGAGAGGCTACAGCGATGCAGATGTTCAAAAGATAATCGGCTTGAATCTCCTTCGCATTTTTCGAACTGTCTGGGGGTAGCTTCGCACACAGTGTAAACGAACGAGGGAGCCTTTTGGCTTCGAAAGACCGGGAGCGAACGCATCTGAGACATAGCAACGTCGCGCCTGTGGCCGGGATCGATCCCGTTTAGGAATGGGGGTGAGGAGTATGTCCAACATCTGGCTTTACCCAATTAACGAAGGTGCGGGGTACTATCTTTCGTTTAAGAAGAAGGAATGGCCCCCTAGCCCTTCTGGATTCGCTGAAATGGTTAGGTCCATGGTCGACTCTGGCGGCAAAAGCGATGACCGATGGACCATCCATTCAAACCGAAACCATGTTAAGGTTGGCGACAAGATCATCGTGTATGCTGCGAAGAAGGGAAGGCGTCCTCCGTTGATTGTCGGCTTCGGAAGTGTCTCAAAAGAACCGGAATGGTATGCCGACTGGAAGTGCTATACGATAAGCATCCAGTGGGATTTAGAGAAGTGTATGGACTTAGCTTCGTCTCCAATCGATGCTACCTATGTCATGGATCGCCTCCCCTCCCAGAAAGGAGCTGTGGTGCGTTTGCCCAGCCAGCTTCAGGATTGGATCTGCCGAAGGCTCAGTGTTAGGGAGAAGATAGCGGAACGAATAGCCAGTTATTTGGAGTCTGTCCAAACGGCCCGAGTCAGAAGAATCCCAATCGAGCCTCAAGCCTATCAGGCGTTGCTTAGACATGATGCTCGGTTGGTATCTCCGTTTCGTGCTCGCCTTGTGAGGGCCGGATGGGATGTCCTCCGAACGCGGAGGTCAGATTTGGAACTGGAAGCCGATATCGTCGCTTTACACAAGGGTCAAGTTCTCCTTGTGGAAGCGAAGACTAATTGGAAGGACGACGGGCGAAGGGAGATCAGATATGCTATCGGACAGTTACTCGAATATGAGCATTTTCTTGTTCCTCATATAGTGCCAAAGGCGACTAGAAAGACTTTTCGTTTGATCCTCCTCGAACAACGTCCTGACCCGAAGCTGCCACCTTTGCGGAGAAATACAAGTTTTTCGTTGCTTGGTTTGCTGACAAGACATTTCAAAAACTTGACGCTGGGCCTAAAACGGCGATATTGTTCCGGGAGCTGGGATTGTGTCCGGATCGCAACCAGGCCCCTGGGGCAAGTCGGCCTGGCCAAGCCCGGGAGAATGTGTTTGAGTGAATCGGATAGGCCTGTTGTAAAATGTTGCTGTGTTTGCGTCGGTTTTCGGAGTGGGGTTGAAGAAAAGGGGTTGCCTTTTTTGGGAAGGGCGGGTTACTTTTTAGTTGACAGGAGCGATTTGTTGAATGCAGATGTTTAGGACACCCGAGGACACTTACAGGGCCTATGAACGCTTCTTGAGGCGAAGAGAGTTCAAAAAGGCCTACAGGTGTCTGGAGAACCTCCTCCGCCAGTTTCCCCATGACGAAGCCCTCCTGGTGGACATGGTCAACCTGACTTACTCGAAATGGGAGAATTATGAGATCGCCAAGCCTTGGCTTCTCCGTCTGGCGAAAGTGCGGCCCTATTGGAAGGATTATGCCCTGCTCAGTCGAGGCGAGGCCCGAAAGGGAAATATTCTTCAAGCCAAGGCGTATTTGGAGAAGGCGAGGAGACTGGTTAAAACGTGGATCCCTCCTTTAGAGAAGGGGGAAGCCAAGGCCGCTTTTTCCGAGATTGAGGACCTCCTCCGGCTGGCGGAGTGGAAGGCCCTTTCGAAGAGGGAGATCAAGAAGGGACCTTCCGAAAAAAGAGCGGCTGTTGCGAAGGAAGGGGATCAAGAGGAGCCCTTGAAAAAGCCGGCTTTTGAGGAATCCACTTCGCTCGCAGCGAAGCCGGAGCCTCTTTCCGAACCCTCCGCCCCGAAGGCCCCTCCTCCTCCACGTTTATACCCCATACCTGTTTCCTTCTCCCCTCTTCAGGACGAACATCGACAGGCATTGAGGAATGCTTCTTTCTCGACTCTTCAGGAGATAAAACTCCTTATCGATTACACTCATCTCACCATCCAGAGCAGTTTCGACGAACTTCTCTGTCTCCATGCGAACAAGGGGGTAGAACGATACTGGTATCAGATCGAGACGGTCAAGAAGGTGCTCAAGTATTTCAGGGGAAGAGCCCTTCTTTGCGACGAGGTGGGGCTCGGGAAGACCATTGAGGCGGGGATGGTGATCAAAGAATACGTTCTTCGTAACATGGTGAGAAACGTCCTCATCCTCACACCCTCATCCCTTGTTTCGCAGTGGAAGGAGGAGATGGCATCGAAGTTCGGAATCGAGTTTGTCACCCCAGAAGAGATGGGCAACGGGGAGGATCTTGAGAAGATTTGGGATGAAAAATACGTCATCGCCTCCCTCAACCTCGCAAAAAGCAAGAAACACATGCCCCTGGTCACCCAACGCTTTTATGATCTGGTGGTCGTCGACGAAGCCCATCACCTGAGAAACAGACGAACCCTGGCGTGGCAACTGATCAATCAGATTCAGAAACGGTTTATCCTTCTTCTTTCCGCTACCCCTTTGCAGAACAATCTGATCGAGCTCTTCAACCTGATCACGCTGCTCAAGCCCGGCCAGTTCCGAACCGAAAAGCTTTTCCGGCAGGAGTACCTTCGGAAAGGAAGCCTACGGTCCCCGGCCAGTCGGGATAAGATGAGGGAGCTTTTGCGGGATGTGATGGTTCGAAACACGAGAAGCGCCATCGACCTGAAGCTTCCCAAACGATTTGCCGCCACCCTGCGTGTGGAACCCACGGAAACGGAGGCGAAGATTTACCAGGGACTCAACGATTACCTCCGCCGAAACGGGCTTAACCGGATGACCCTTCACCTCCTGCTTCGGGAGGCCGGGAGTAGTCCCTTCGCCCTACGGGAAAGCCTTCTTCAGCTTCCGGGAGAAGATCCAGGGAAAAAGCTTCTGATCGAGGCAGCAGATAGCCTTCGGGATGTCTCCAAGGGGGTGGCCCTCATAGAGCTTCTCCAAAAGAACCCTCAAGAAAAGAAGGTGATCTTCACCCAGTACCTCCGAACCCTGGAGTATGTCGCCGATCTTCTGAGAAGAAACGAGGTTCCTTTTGTGACCTTCAAAGGGACGCTTCCCAGCCGAGAAAAGGACCTGGCCATCGAACGTTTCAGGGAGGAGGTTCCTGTTCTCCTGTCGACCGAATCGGGCGGAGAGGGAAGAAACCTCCAGTTCTGTAATACTCTGATCAATTTCGATCTTCCGTGGAATCCCATGAGAATCGAGCAGCGCATCGGGAGGCTTCATCGGATCGGACAGACCCGAGATGTCTTTGTCTTCAACCTGGCCGTGAAAGGGACGCTGGAGGATTACATCATCGATGTTCTCGATAACAAGATCAATATGTTTGAAATGGTCATCGGAGAGATTGAACCCATCTTGGGTCACCTCGAACGTGAGGACGATTTCGAAGAGATCGTGATGGAGATTTGGCTCGCGAGCACCAACGAGAAGGAGCTCCAAGGGGGTTTTGAAAAGCTTGGCGAAGAGCTTCTTCAGGCCAAGAAGAGGTATCTCAAGACGAAGGCTTTCGACAACGAGCTCTTCGGCGAGGATTACGAGATTTAAGGCGGCCGCGCTGCATTGCGGCGTCCTCTTCGGGGCCCTTTGTGGAGGGATTTTGCAACATCGGGGATAAATCCCCCCAGGGTGAAGTCGAGGAAAGGAGGAGAGATTCCCTTGCCCAGGGAGTTGTCGGCGGTTGTGGAGGAGATCTTGTCCTACGAAGGCGCCGTCCTCGAAAAGAGGGAGGACGGATCTTTGGAATTTCTCCTTCCGCCGAGCCTTTGTGAGAGCTTGGGCTTACCCGAACAGGGCCTGCTCGGTTTTTCGATCGAACAGGCTCAGGAAGGCGTGATCCCACTCTCTTACGAGTCAGAGCTCTTCAGAGCCTTCGAGAAGATCGTTGCAGGCAAGGGGAGGCTTGCCCGGGCCTTTTACCCCTCGTCTTCTCCGAATATTGAAAAGATCTCGAAAGGAATCGCTGAAAAGGTGGTTTTTTCCAATGCCACGTTTCGACTCCAGAAGGTGACGGAGGAGACGAATGCTTATCTCTTGATTTTTTTCAAGTACGAGGCACTTTCCGACGAAAAACGAGAAGGGCTTTTCTCCCTTCTGGTCAGTCGAAAGAATTTTTCCGTTGTGGCGCTCAACGATCCACTCGGGGAGTTTGGTTCGGATCTGGTGGATCGGAAGGAGGAGGATGGTCCGGCGGCCTGGAACGAAGTCGAATGGCTTAAGGCCCTGGAAGCCGGCTACGGAGCAGCGTGCATCGTGGCCAAAGAGGAATTGAGCCCATTCATCCAGAGCCTTGAAAAAAGGCTTCATCGCGACATCCAAAGGGTTCACGACTATTATGAAGACTTGAAGCGCGAGACGAAGAAGGCGTTCGAAAGGAAAAGGACGGCTCGAGCGGAATCGCCTCGCGGGGCAAACGGTGAGGACCCCTCCCCAGAGGCGGCTCAAAGGCTGCTCTTGGAGAAGATGGAGGCAATCGAGGCGGAAAAGAATTGGAAGGTCCAGGATCTCGTCTCCAAGTACGCCTTAACCGTTCGCCTCGAGCCCCTCTGTGGCCTCATCCTCGAAACGCAAGCTCCCATCTTCTGGATCGAAATCAGGCGACGTCTTTCATCGAGGGCCTTTCCTCTGGGCTATAACCCCATTCTCAAGAGATTGGACCCCTTGCCCTGCGAAGCCTGTTTCAATCCGAGGGGAGGCACCTTCGTCTGCGACGATCAACTCCATCTTCTTTGCAGTCACTGCTTCAAGAAATGCCCGGAGTGTGGAAGGCCTTATTGTTGCGTCTGCTCGAAGGGAGGATGCCCCCGCTGTGGGAAAAAGGGGCCATAGGGTGGCAAGGGATCAGCGCTTTTTCAGAACGGGTTCGGCATAGTAAGCGGTGACCATCTCGTTGCTGTGGTCCGTATCCGTTTCAAGACCGAGGGCCACCACCTCAGGGGTGCCCGTTCCGAAGGCAGCCGTATAGTCCTTGTGAAGATCTCTTTGCTCCGCTACCCACTGGTTCGACTTCCCTTCGCCGGACTCGAGAACGAAGATCTTCGTAAATTTTTCTGACGGATGGTTGAAAACCTTTCCTACGGGAAGTCGGCTTGCCCAGATGTATTCAATCCTGAGCCCTCGTGGCGCCAGCCCCTCAAACATCCAGTAGCTCTTCTCCTTGCCGAAGACGACGATGACCCGGGCAGCGGCATCGTAGCGGTCCTTTCGGGTTTCGATCGCGGAGCGAACGACATTCGATATCTTCCACCTCCAGGAAAGAACGGGAAGGCCCTTCTCCTTGAGGCTCACTTCTCTGAAGAGGGTCGAACGGCTCCCGACGCTTTCCGCTTTGATGATCCGTTGGCCTACCCTTTCATAGCGTGTCGGTGGGACGCCGAAATAGGAGACCATCCACCAACCTTTCACAGGCGAAGGCTTCTCAATCTCCTCCGGTTTCTCCTGTTGGGAGGGCCCAAAAGGGAGGGGAAGTTGAGCCAGGGCAAAGGCAATCGAAAAGAGCAACCCGACCATCTTCATTTCGTCCCCCGCGAAAGGTGTTTCGTCACCCCTCATGTTCCAACAAATCCTGCTCTGGGGCCCCGGAGAGGGCGCCAGAGGGAACTTGTAGCGGCGCCTCAAGGAGGTTGAATATTACTAATACCCTCATATGAGTCCGGACAAACAAAAGGAGAATAAATCCTCCTCTCCCCCTTGGGGAGAGGATTGAGGTGAGGGGGCAATTCCAAGGAAACACCCCCACCCTCTCCCGCTAACGCGGGAGAGGGTGATCTCCGTCATTTCTATTTTGAGAAGATTAATAGGTTCCTCACCTCGCGCGCCGTTCCTATGCCGCTTCCTGAGTGCTCGATTTACGTATAGCACATTTTTCGCCTTTTTTCCCCGGGTGGTGCATCCCCTTTCCTGGTTGCCTAAGGGACGAAGAACAAGGGGTGGCCTTGACAAGGGATCGTACGTATATTACGTTTCGAACAAGCCACGAAGGCCCCTCCCTCCTTGAAACTGGAAACGGGAAAGGGCCTTTTTTTGTGGCAGGGTGGGCCTGCCCATGGAAAAGAGAAGAAAGACGATCGCGGTGATCGACGGACAGGGAGGAGGCATTGGAGCAGCCATCATCAAGCGCCTCCGCGAAGCCCTGGAAGAGGACGTGGAGATCCTGGGGCTCGGCACGAACGCCATGGCCACGGGCGCTCTCTTGAAGGCAGGAGCGAACAGAGGGGCCTCCGGTGAGAATGCGATCGTTCAAACGGTCAAAACGGTTGACATGGTGACGGGAACAGTGGCCATCGTCATCGCCCATTCGATGATGGGAGAGCTCACCCCGAAAATGGCGGAAGCCATCGCTTCGAGCCCGGGGATGAAGTGTCTTCTTCCTTTGAAGATACCCGAGGTGGAGATTGTCGGTGCGCCCAAAGAACCCCTTCCCCATCTCATCGAGCAGCTTGTGAAGCGGATTCAAGAGATCATCGGTTCCTGAAGGAGGTTACGATGTGCGAAGCCAACGCCTATCTGACCAAGCAAGGGAGCGAGGAGCTGATCCTCGAAAGCATCATGATCCTTCGGCCAGAAGGGGACCGGATCTACCTCCAGAACATCTTCGGAGAGCAGAAATGGATCAAAGGACGGATCAAGGAGATGAATTTGGTCGAGCACCGCATTGTCTTAGAGGAGGTCCAGAGCGCTTCCCTATGACGATCGACTCCCTTCGGTTATTTCTTCCAGGGGATCACCTTCCAAGCCTCCATGCCGAGGCTATTCCCTTCGATGACGTTCGAGTTTTGCTCCCTTAATGAACACCTCGCGGACAATCTTTTGGGTCTCTTCGTCGGCGATCTTTCGAACATGGATCTCGATCTGTTGTAGCGTCTTTTCGTCGAGAGGCTCCTTGATCCAGGAGGATTTCCCTTCGGGAGGCCTCTCGGTAGGGGGGATCTCTCCCAAGCGAAAACGGATCTCCGCGATGAGGGGTTCCTTGAGGAAGGCGTTTATCTTTTCGATCAACGAAGCCTTGAGGAACTGAAGCTGCTGCATCCAGGTCGGATGGGAGACGTCGAGAAAGAGGATTCGGTTCCGGACCTGGCGGGGGTGAGTCTGACTGGCCAAAGGCTCGCCCACGATCTCTCGCCAACGGTGGATCACAAGGTGGTTCCGGAGCGGGCCTTCGAGCTCAAGCCTCCTGAGGGTTTCCTCAAGGATTGAGCGTAAGGGCAGCGGTTTTGTCATGGCCAAGGACTCCGTTGGAATGGAGGCATTTCAGCTTACCCCGGCCTTCGAGACATCGATCCTCGGGAAGAGGGGCATTGGTTTGACGACCTTTCCGCCCGGTCTCAATCCTCCCCAGCGGCCATCTTTCTCGATCCTTTTCTCCCCAAGATCCGCGTCGAGACCGAGCTGCTTCATCATGCTTTCGGCCGTTACGGGCATAAAGGGCGCTATGAGCAAGGCGATGAGGCGAAGGGCCTCGAGGGTCTGATAGAGAACGGTTCCGAGCCTTGGCCGATTCGTGGGATTTTTCGCGAGGGACCAGGGAGCCATTTCGTCAATGTACTTGTTGGCTGCGGCGACGATCTCCCATATGGAAGCAAGGGCCTTGTTGAAGGCAAGCTCATCGATGAGCGTCGAGATCTGAGCCACCACCCGTTCGGAGACTTCCCGAAGCCTCTGATCCTCTTCCGCGAAGAGAACGGGCTCTGGAATCGTTCCATCAAAATACTTGATCACCATGGCGAGGCCCCGGCTGAAGAGATTTCCCAGATCGTTTGCGAGATCGCTGTTGATGCGGTGAACCATGGCCCCATGGGAGAAGTCTCCGTCAACGCCGAAAGGAACCTCCCTTAGGAGAAAATATCGAACGGCATCGACTCCATAGGTATCGATCAAGCGATTGGGCTCCACGACGTTTTGGAGGGACTTCGACATCTTCTTTCCTTCAATCGTCCACCATCCATGGGCAAAGACCATCTTCGGAGGCGTGAGGCCGGCTGCCCGAAGCATGGTGGGCCAATAGACCGTATGGGTGGTCAGGATGTCTTTACCGATGAGATGGGTCACTTCAGGCCAGAATTGCGAAAAGGAGTCATCGGCCGATCCGTAACCGATTCCGCTCACGTAGTTGATGAGGGCGTCGAACCAGACGTAGGTCACGTATTCGGGATCGAAGGGAAGCTCGATACCCCAGCTCAAGCGCTTCTTCGGTCTCGAGATACAAAGATCTTCAAGAGGCGATCGCAGGAAGCCCAAGATCTCGTTTCTTCGCGGCCAGGGCAAGATGAACCGGTCGTGGGTTTCGATGTGCTCGATCAGCCACGATTGGTAACGGCTCATTCGGAAGAAGTAATTGCGCTCGGCGATCTCTACGGCCTCTCGCAGACAGTCGGGACACTTTCCGTCCACGAGATCTTTCTCCGTCCAGAACCGCTCGCACGGGACGCAGTACCATCCCTGATAGCTGTCTTGATAAATCTCTCCGCGATCGTAAAGATCCTGAAGGATCTTCTGAACCACCTTCTTATGGCGCTCTTCGGTCGTTCGGATGAAGTCCGTGTTCGAGATATGGAGCCGCTTCCAGAGGGCTTGGAACCGTAACACCATCTCATCGCAATGGGCCTTGGGATGAACGCCCCTTTCCTGAGCGGCCCGCTCCACCTTCTGGCCATGCTCGTCGGTTCCCGTCAGGAAGAAGACCTCGTATCCTTCGAGACGCTTGTAGCGGGCGAGAACATCGGCAGCGACGGTGGTGTACGCATGACCGATATGGGGTACATCGTTCACGTAATAAATCGGGGTTGTCACATAGAAGGCCTTCTTAGATTTCGGATGCATGGACCGTTACCTCTCCTCCTCCCTCCAGTTCGACCGTCACCGTTTGGTTCAAGACGTTTTGTCGAATGATCTTCCCTCTGCCGGAGCGGGTGACGACGGTTTTCCCCACTTTGGGAAGGTTTTTCTTCAACTCGCAATAGGTCGAGAATTCATAGGCCAGACAGCACATGAGTCGACCGCAGACCCCGGAGATCTTAGCCGGGTTCAGGGTGAGGTTCTGTTCCTTGGCCATCTTGACCGAGACGAGATCGAAGCGGCTAAGAAAGGAAGAACAGCAGAGCTCCCTTCCGCAACCTCCCACGCCGCAAACCATCTTGGCCTCATCCCGGACGCCAATCTGGCGCATCTCGATGCGCATCCGAAACTCCGCAGCCAAGTCTCTCACCAGTTCCCGGAAGTCGACCCGTTTCTCGGCCGTAAAATAGAACAGGGTCTTCGAACGATCGAAGAGGACCTCGGTTCTGACCAACTTCATGTTCAGCCCTTTTTCGGCGATCTTCTTGAGGCAGAATTGGAAGGCCTCCTTCTCCAGAAGAAGATTTCGTTCGGCCTGCTCCAGATCCTCGGATGTGGCCTTCCGAAGAACCTTTCCAAGGGGTTTTTCCGTGGGGGGGGACTCCCTTTCCCAAGGTGGGTGAAGGACCTTACCGAGAAAAATCCCCTTCTCCGTTTCAACGACAACCCGATCTCCCGACTCAAGGGGAAAATCCCCTGCATCGGCTTCTTCTACCTTCCCACTTCCGAACTTAAGACGAACCAAACGAATCATGTTCGTTCCATCCCTTCCTAAATCTCATGCCCATGGCCGGAGGCCACGCTCCAACCTTGAAACCCGAAATCTTTGGGCTATAAACTTTCGCCACCAACCTCCAACGTCCGCAGGCCAAGCAGGGCCCCTTCGACTATTCGTTTCCTCTTGCCGAGGCCACCTGAACCTTCGCGGAGGATTTTCAGCCGGACGATTTCATATCCCACGAAAGCATCATGGCCTCCACGGCCAAGGCCGGGTTGGCGTTACCGCGGATGGGGCTGATCGCCACGATGGTCCGCTGAAGTGCATCCAGACGTTTCATCAGAGCCGAAAGGGTCCAAGAGGAGGCCAGGGCCTCCAACTTTTCGGCAAGATCCCTATGAAAGAGCTTCGAAGGATCTCGACAAAGCTTGCTCACAACCAAGTCCCGCAGCAGTGTCTTGGCCACTTCCAAAAGGAGGAGGACCTCTTCCCGCTGGGTCGGCAGCGATTCGACCCATCGTTCAATCGTTTCGAAGGAAAAGCCTTTTGCACCCACCCACTCGTTGAGGAACTCCTCCCGGGGAATACGGGCCACTTTATCCCGTAGCTCAAGAGCCCTCCCGGGGCTACCTTCGGAAAAAGAGGCCAGGAGACGGGCCTCTCCGGGTTCGAGACCCTCGTGATCGACAAGCCATTTGGAAACGACCTCGAGCGGCAGCGAGGCAAACCGTATCGGCTGACATCGGGAGCGGATCGTTGGAAGCAAGCGCCTCGGATGGGGTGCCAGGAGAATGATCACTGTGTGAAGGGGTGGCTCCTCCAACGTTTTTAGGAGGACGTTCGCCATGTGAGGCGCCATCCGATCGGCGGCCGAGACGATGCAGACCCGACGACGGCCTTCCGAAGGCCTATAGACAAGCTCCTGTTGCATCTGAAGGATTTGATCTTTACGAATCGTCTGATTGTCGGGCTCGATGAGTAAGACATCGGGATGAAGCTGGCGGTCGATCTTGCGGCACGAGACGCATTGATCGCAGGCCTCGATGGGCGTCGGTCCTCCGCCGAGGCAGTTTAAGGTTTTTGCAAACTCGAGGGCGACCTTTTTTCTCCCAACCCCTTCGTTTCCCCAAAACAGGTAGCTATGGACGACCCGGTTGAGGAGGATCGCTCGCTGAAGCTGCCCGATCTCTTTTTCATGTCCCAAGACGTCTCGAAAAGCCACAGTATCTCACCTATGCTCAGCCCTTTGCCCTCGCAAGAATCCCTTAGCGTTTTTTGGCCTTTCGATGGATCAGCTCGTCGACGATCTGACGGATCGTTTCGAAAACCTTTCCTTCTCCCTGCCCGGCATCGATCAACTTCACCCTTTTCGGATGGGGTTTGGCGAGGGCGAGATAACCCTTTCTCACCCGGCGGTGAAAGGAAAGGCTCTCCCTTTCGAAACGATCTTCCTTGGCCGTCTCACCCCTTTGGTTCCGATCGATGGCCCGTCTCAAGCCAACCCTTGGAGGACAATCGAGGAGAAAGGTCACATCCGGCTGGATCCGATCTGTGGCGAGGCGGTTGAGTTTTTTGATCAGCTCGAGTTCGATCCCCCGGCCGTAGCCCTGGTAAGCGAGGGAGGCGTCGCTGAATCGATCGCACAAAATCACCGTGCCCTTCTTCAGAAGGGGCTTGATCACCTCTTCTACGTGCTGGGAGCGGGCCGCTTCGTAAAGGAGAAGCTCGGTCAGGGGGGCAATTTGACCGTGATCTGGGTTTAACAGGATGTTTCGAATCTTTTCGCCAATGGGAGAACCTCCCGGCTCCCGTGTGACCACGCAGGGGATACCCCTCTCGGTCAAGTATCGCTTCAAGCGTCGAATCTGTGTCGTCTTACCGCTTCCCTCTATGCCTTCAAAGGTGATGAAAAGGCCCAACTCTCTCTCCTTGCCAAAATCGATTGAC
>Ga0315298_1001043_pt1 | contig 52573 bp, 44 predicted proteins | sample WHS_1_MG_FD_203077 | JGI IMG/M metagenome (GOLD analysis project Ga0315298, IMG submission 203077) | Extremophilic microbial mat communities from Washburn Hot Springs, YNP, Wyoming, USA - WHS_1_MG | ecosystem: Environmental > Aquatic > Thermal springs > Hot (42-90C) | place: USA: Wyoming... | reverse complement strand
ACTTCGCTTTCACCCGGCTGCTGGAAGCGCAAGGCCAGGGGCACGGGGAAAGGGCCGCTGACCACCACCGCCAACACCACGCGGTGGTAGTACTGCCAGCGCCATCGCCGCTTTCCGTCCCCGCTGATCTCCACGCGCCGCTTCAGGCAAGCCGGACAGCAGCGGACGTAGGATTGGAAGAGTTCCAGGCCGTCCACGGCCACCACCACATAGCCGCGCGACCAGCGCGAGCGCAGCAGGCCGTTGCGCTTGAGGCGCCGGGCCACGGCACAGCCCAGCACAAACAACTCCCCCGGATCCTGACGCTGCATGGCATAGACGAAGGTGTTATTGCTGATGGGTCCTACGCGCCGCTTCAGGCAGCCGCCGCGGCAGGCGATTTCGATCTCCCGCAGGGAGCGCATCTGGCAGGCAGCACCCAGAAACAGACCTTGAAAGACCTTGCTCCAGGGATGCCGGGCGTAGCGGCGGCCTTCGCTCATGAGGGCGGTCAGCTCCGCCCAACGGAAGACCTTGTCCAGATAGCGCTCAAAGCGCCCCATCCTGGTTGCGGAGGGCCTGCTTTTTGCGCAGCAGGCGGCGCAGGTTGATCTGGAGAATGCGCGCCTCCAGCTGCTGGAAGCGCCGGTGCAACTGGACGCCGCGCCGGGCTTCCTCGGCCAGGGCCGCAGGCAGGTGGATCAGGCGCGGCTTGCCCTCCCAGACCAGCGACAAGGCCCACTGCGGGTGCAAGTCTTCGGGGCGGCCCGAGGCGCAGCGGCAATTGGGCCGGCCACAGGCGCGGCGGCGCTCGATGAAGGCGCCGGGCAGCATGTCGCGCAGGGTGAGCAGGGCGCGCACCAGCCGACCGCGGAGTTGGAGTTCGGGGTCGTAGGCCATACTTTTATCTGATCACGAATCACGTGTCAGATCAAGCCCCTCGTTGCGCCTGGTTGAGATTTGCAAAAATGACCCCCCAACTCACCGCTTGACCAACCGGCTGGGCAGACTACGACTTACGCCCGCGACTCACAGGAGTTTGGGAAATTGCTGCGCACCGGGGCAGGCGCCGGCCGCGTTGCTCCCTTGCGGGTAGGGCATAATGGTTTCGTCATCCACAAGCTGGGCGATGCCGGTCACCGAGCGGGAAAAAGTGGCAATCAAGATCAACGCTAATCAAGACCGCGGCGAACCTTGGAAGCCCGGAGCAGGCATGCACAGTCCGCAGCTCGTCTGTGCCCTGATCGAGCAACTGGTGACTAACGCCGGCGGCCCTGCCGGCGACATTACAATTTACGATTGCCTCGCGCGGCATCGGGGATCCCACTTTCCAGAAAATAAGGGCGCGACCTGAGTTTCAGGATGTGCGCTTTCTTGTAAGTCCCAAAGCGGCAGGCAGCGTGTGCGCGCCGGCGGAGGCGGACACGGAGCATCCCGTACGCTTTTGCGAACCGGGCCTGCCTGCCGCCTACCTACCGCGAGCGGTTACCAATGCAAAGTATCTCATACACCTGGTACTGCTTCGTGCCCATACTTTGTTTGGTATGACCTTGACGGCTAAGAATTACTTCGGCAAGGAAATGCAGGATAAGAAGTTTGTGACATCGCCGACAGATTCTGGCGGTGAATTTGCGCGGCAATTATTTGATGGCTCAGGCCTGCGGGCGTGCGAGGATCGAGCGGCGCCGCGGCAAGATCATAAACGTGGCCAGCGTGCACACCCATTTCAGCCTGGCGGGCATGGCTCCCTATGGGGCCAGCAAAGCCGCCATCGGGGCCATGACGCGCGCCTTGGCCGTTGAATGGGTCCGCTATAACATCCAAGTCAACGCCATAGCCCCGGGTTTCATTCGCACCGACCTGAACAGGGCCTTATGGGAAGACGAGAAAATCCGCACCTGGGCTTTAGAGCGCGCGCCCGCCGGGCGCTGGGGTGAGCGTGCGGATCTGGTGGGTGCAGCGATCTTTTTAGCCTGCGCGGCCAGCGATCACGTCACCGGCCAGGTCATTTACGTGGCCGGCGGGCTGACGGCTGGTCAGAGCTGGCCGCTCGTGGCACCCAAATGAGCTTGCGCATTAGCCCGGGGCCGCTGGCGATACCCTGAAAAACGGCTGGCGCGTTCAAGTCCGCGCGGGGTCTGGGTTATAATGGCCTCGCTATGCACCCAAAGAAGGCTCTGGTCCTCCTCGCCCTTGCTGTGGCAGCGCTTGCGGTCTGGTGGCTGGCCGCGGATCGCACTGCTGCCGGCGCGTCCGTGCTGGCAGCTCCGGCGGAATCCTCCACTGCGTTTCTCATACGCTTCGGGGTGACCGATAGCGAACCTGCGCCCTGGGACGGCAGCCTGAACGTATCCGGCGGCGAAGTGCTCGCCTTGCGCAACTGGCATCCCCGCCCGGGTGATCGCATCCAGGGGACGGCTTCATGGTCGCTGGCAACGCGGCTCGGTCCGACTTTCGTGTTTCGCCCCTGGGAACCTGACGAAAGACTCAGCGACCCCCCGCGATACCTGCTCATCCCCGGGATCGTGGTGGACGTCAAGGGGACTCCCTCGACCCGCGTGAACGTTCAAACCAAGCAAGGTGCTTTCGGCTTCACGTTGCGCGAGCTGGAATCTGGCCAAGCTTTGCGACTATTGGGAGGGCGCGTCAGCGTCGAGCGGGTTCCGGCCGCCCAGCTCCTTTCCGGTCCGGATTTTCAGGACGATTTCGCAGCCATTGTGGCCGCCGGCCCCGAGTTGTGGGTAGCCTGGATCGCTTACCGTGATCAAGCCAGTGCAGTGCATGCGCGCCGCTTCGACGGCAAGGCTTGGGGTCCAGTCCAGACGGTGACTGAGAAGCCCGGGGACGTTTTCTTGGTCAAGTTAGCCAGGGACCGCACCGGCGGCATCTGGGCCGTCTGGTCTGAGCAAGTCAGCGGTAACTGGGATCTTTACGGGCGTCGCTACGATGGGAAGGCCTGGTCGCGGACCCAGCGCTTGAGCGACGACCCGCAGCCGGACATTTACCACGTGATGACCACCGACTCTAACGGCAACGTCTGGCTGGTCTGGCAAGGTTTCCGCAATGGGCGCTCCGACATTTTCGCGCGCCGCTACGACGGCTCCAACTGGTCGGTGCCGGAGCGAGTCTCGACTTCGCCAGCCAACGATTGGGCACCGGCCGTGGCAGCCGATTCAGCCGGCCGAGTGTGGGTGGGCTGGGATACCTACGACCAGGGCAACTATGACGTGCTGATGCGAGCCTGGAGCGGAGGCCGCTGGTCCGAGCCGATTGCGGTGGCGGCCACACCCAAGTTCGAGGCTCATGTCAGCCTCGCCTGCGATAAAGACAACCGCGTCTGGGCGGCTTGGAATGAAAGTGGCTTCAACTGGGGCAAGGATACCGGCTTTTTGGTAATCAAGCAAGGCACGCGCCTGTACCAGTTCCGCACGATCGCAGTGGCGATCTACGATGGCAAGAGCTGGCTGGAGCCCGCCGCCGAACTGGAAGCTTCCCTACCCAAGCAGTTACAGGGCTACAACGACCTGCCGGTGCTGCAAGCCGACGGCAGCGGACGCATGTGGCTCTTCTTCCGCCATCGCACCCTGCGCATTCGGGATGTTCCCAGCTATGCTCCTGCGCACCGCGCGGCTTGGGAAATCTTTGGCGTGGCTTACGAAGGCGACCGTTGGAGCGCGCCGTTGACGGTGCCCTTTACTCAGGGACGCACGGACATGCGCTGGGGCGTGGCGTTGGACTCGCAAGGTTCGCTGTGGGCAGCCTGGCCCACCGATAACCGTGATTTCGAGGAGTTCCTGTTCGAACACGCCGACGTCTATGCGGCTCGCCTGCCCGGCCTGCCCGGCGCCGCCCAGGCTCCGCGCTTGAAAGCGCGCGTGATCCCGCAGCTCAAGACGACGCCCATACATGCCAGCGAAGCCGAGGACCTGGCGCGCATCCGCGGCTATGTCATTCAAGTCGGCGGGCGCAGCTACCGGGTGCTGCGAGGCGACACCCACCGGCACACGGAAATCTCCATGGACGGCAACAACGATGGCTCTCTGCTCGATGCCTATCGCTACGCGCTGGACGCCGCCGGGCTGGACTTTATGGGGGTCAGCGATCACAACAACTTCGGTGGCCCTGACGTGGAGTACGTGAATTGGTTAAACCAGCAAATGGCGGATTTGTTCTTTTTGCCGGGCACTTTCGCGCCCCTGTACGGCTACGAGCGGAGCGTCAGCTATCCCAACGGCCACCGCAACGTCATGTTCGCCAAACGCGGCAACCCCACGCTGCCCATCCCGCCCGAGGAGCAGAAGGCGCAGCGGGGCGCAGCAGCTCTTTACGCTTACTTGAAGCGGCTGGGCGGCATCGCCATCTCGCACACCTCGGCTACTAACATGGGCACGGACTGGCGCGACAACGATCCTGAGGTGGAGCCGCTGGTGGAAATTTACCAGGGCGATCGGGTCTCGGCCGAATACGAAGGGGCGCCCAAGGCTGCCCACGCAGGCAGTCCTGCTTCCGCCCCGGGCGGCTTCCGGCCCGCCGGTTACGTGTGGAACGCCTGGGCCAAGGGCTACAAGCTTGGTGTGCAGGCCAGCTCCGACCACCTCTCCACCCACATTTCTTACGCCTGCACGCTAAGCGAGGCGTTTACGCGCGAGGCGCTGCTTGAGGCCATGCGTCGCCGGCATTCTTACGGCGCCACCGATAACATCATCCTTGACTACCGGCTGGAAGCCTCTGGGCGCCAGTACCTGCAAGGGGACATTGTGGAGGCCCCCGGTGATTTTCGCCTTGTGATCCGCGTGCTGGGCACAGCGCCCATCCGCCAGCTTGACATTATCAAGAACAACCGCTTCATACACACGCTGCAAAATCTTGGCCGTGAGATCAGCCTGACGTTTCAGGATACCGACCCGAGTCCCGGCGAAAGCTATTATTACGTGCGGGTTCAGCAGGTGGACGATCAAATGGCTTGGTCGTCGCCTATCTGGGTGAGGCGCTAGTTTCTCTTGCTGCGAACTAGCTTGCGTGCGGGCGGGGCCACCAGCGCCCCCGCGGGCAAGCGGCTCTCAAGAAGGCGGTTGACGTCGCGCTGAGCGGCGTGATAGTGTACCTTCCGGGAGGAGCGAAACGTGATCAGTTCAGCGGGTGTCAATCTGCCAGCGCGGAGGACTCAGACCGGCTCAGCAATCTCGCCCAGCCCAGCGGCGTATTGGCGCCTGGCGGCGGCTTTGTTGATGACCCTGAGCCTCAGCGCAAGCGCGCAGCAGGACATGGGAGTTATCACCGGGCTAGTCACCGATCCCTCCGGTGGGGCTATCGTCGGCGCCAGGATTACGGTCACCAACCTCGACACCAACGAGACTCGCACGGTAGTGACCTCAGAAGCGGGCGTTTACACTGTGGGTCCCTTGCGTGTCGGCCGATATTCGGTGACGGCTGAGATGCAAGGCTTCAAGAGAGCGGTTTATCCTGAGATCCGGCTTAGCGCCCAAGATCGCGCTCGCGCCGACATCCGAATGGAGGTTGGCGACGTGGTGGAAGCGGTTTCAGTGACCGCTGAGATCCCGGTGCTACAAGCGGAAAGCTCCACTCTGGCCCACGTGGTGACCGCCAGAGAGATGCGTGAGCTGCCTCTGAACGGGCGGAACTTCCAGCAACTGGCCTGGACCAGCGCCGGTGTGATCCCCGCCACCCGCAGCCGGGACCGGGAAAGCGGCTTTAACGCCAACGGCCAGCCCATGACTCAGAACACCTTCCTGATTGACGGCGTGGACAACAACAACAACGTCATGGGCATGCAGGACCGCAAGATGCAAGTGGTGGTCCCTTCCCTCGATGCGGTGGCTGAGTTCAAGGTGCAAACGGCCAACTACTCGGCCGAGTTCGGGCGGAATTCCGGGGCCGTCATGATCGTGAGCATCAAGAGCGGCACTAACCAGTTTCACGGTTCGGCCTTCGAGTACTTGCGCAACGACGTTTTTGACGCTCGCGACATGTTCAACTACCTGGACCGCACCGGCGATGGGAAAGCTGATCCTGAGGTCCTCCGCCAGAACCAGTTCGGGGCGACGCTGGGAGGTCCCATCCTGCGCAACCGAACCTTTTTCTTCGGGAGCTGGGAGGGGCGGCGCGAGCGCCGCGCGCAAACCGACATGGCCATCGTACCGACGCCGGATGAGCGCAATGGCATTTTTGAGCCGCGCCTGGCTGTGCTGCGCGATCCGCTGACCAATCAGCCGTTTCCCGGCAACCGCATCCCTGCCGAGCGCTTTGACCCTGTGGCCTCCAAGCTGCGCGAGCTCTGGCCGCAGCCCAACTTCGCCGGCTCGGGCACGCGCGCCAATTATATCCGCAACCCACCCTGGAGTACCACGCGGGATGCTGTTGATGCCCGGGTTGATCACAACCTCAGCGACAACGACAAGATGTTCGGCCGCTTCAGCCTGATGCGGTACGATAACCTGCGCGATTCCGTGCTCCCCCAGCCGGCTCGGGGCGATGAGGGCAACGACCGGGCTTTCGACGATAATGATGCGCGCAGCGTCGCATTCTCTTACACCCGCATCCTGCGCGCCAACCTGGTCAACGAATTCCGCTATGGGTTTAACCGGCAGAAAGTTGACAAGCGCGAACTTACGCATGAGCCCTTCGCACAACTGCTTGAGCGCTATGGAATTCGAGGTCTCCCGGTGAGCGGGAGGCTGTTCGGGCTGCCACGCTTTGCTTTGGGAGGACCCATAAGCTACGAAGGGTTGGGCGAACCCGGCTCGATGCCCAACTTCAAGATCAGTCAAGTGCACCAGTACTTGAACAACCTGTCTTGGAACCGCGGGCGGCACGATCTCAAGTTCGGCGTTGATCTGCGGTGGAACCGCTCGGACATCTTCGGGGGCAATACCTCGCACGGCAACTTCAGCTTCGACGGCAACTTCACACGCATCAGCCTGGGGGATTTCCTGCTGGGCTGGCCGGCCTCAGTCAGCTTGACGACCTTTCTGGTCGGCGCGATGAGATTCCAAAATTATATGTTTTACGCGCAGGATGACTGGAAGCTGACGCCCAAGCTCACCCTTAACGTCGGCTTGCGCTACGAACTGAGCACGCCGTGGTATGAAAAGCATAACAACATGAACAAACTGGAGTTGGGAAGCGGGCCCGGCTTCAACACTATCGTGGTCGCCGGATATTGCGGCTCGTCCTGGAGTTGCCGTGCGTTGGTCAACACTGACACCAACAACTGGGCCCCGCGGCTAGGCCTCGCCTATCAGCTCACGCCACGCACGGTAGTGCGAGCCGGCGCCGGCGTTTTTTATGGGGGGCAAGGCTCGCTGGGGGCCGACGGGCGCATGATCAACAACTGGCCTTACAACCGCAATGCTACGGCGCAGTCCACGCCCACCCGGCCCGCTATCCTGCTCAAGGACGGCCTCCCGCCCGATTTTCTGGGCGGCATGGACCGAGCGCCCGACAATGCCAATTGGGTAGTGTGGGAACAGAACTTTCCTTCGCCCACTGTTTATCAGTGGAACTTCACCGTGCAGCGCGAGATCTGCCCCAACGTTTCCTGGACTGTGGCTTATGTAGGCTCGTCCACCAACTACATCATGGCTGCCTATAACTGGAACGGCGCGCCTCCCGGACCCCCCGCCACGGAAAGGCAACGAAGGAAGATCCCGACTTGGAATAACGTCACGTTGCGCACACCGCTGGGGGCCGGTAATTATCACGGTTTGAATACGCAACTGGAGCGCCGGTACACTTCGGGCCTTTACCTCAGCGCCGCCTACACGTGGGGTCACGCTATTGACAACGTCCCGGAGCAGTTCGGAGGGGGTGGAGGGGGCCTGTCCGACTACCGCAACTTCCGGCTGAGCCGCGGCCACTCCAATTATGACATCCGGCACCGCTTCGTTCTCGGCACGGTCTACGAACTGCCGGTCGGCCGGGGACGCCGCTGGGTTAGCCGGCCGGGCCTGCTGGAGCTGGTTCTGGGCGGTTGGCAGTTGAGCGGGATCTGGTCGGCCCAGACCGGTGATTATTTCACCTTGACATTGGCCAACGCACGGCAGCGCCTGGGCGCGACTTTTATCGGCGACTGGTGGCCCGACCGGTTGCGCAGCGGGCGACTGGAAGTCCGGACCGCGGACCGCTGGTTTGATCCCACCGCCTTCGCGCTCCCTCGGGACGCTGCTGGCAACTGGTACATAGGCAATGCCGGCCGGGCCATCCTGAACTCCGACGGGGCGTTCAACATAGATCTGGGCCTGATGAAAAACTTTGCCATCAGCGAACGCGTAGGGCTGCAATTTCGCTGGGAGGCCTTCAATCTGAGCAACACCCCGACGCTTGATCGGCCCAACGCCAACATCGAGAGTCCGGATGTGGCCAAGATCCGCGGCACCTTCAGCACGCCGCGACAGATGCAGTTCGCTTTGCGCCTGGCGTTTTAGCAAGCGGTTGCCCCGCCTGCGCCTTAAGCCCCGAAATTGTGCAGCGCGTTCGCAGGCTCTTGACGCGCGCAGCGCCTTTTTGATAGTATTGGCGTCGCGGTATCTAACCGCAAGGGAAAGGGTTTAACCGATGGGGGTCAAAGACAAATTCTTGCTCGTCACAGTCATTTGCAGCGCTTTGGCTGCGCTGTGCCTTGGTCAGGAATTCCGCGCCACGCTGTCGGGCCACGTATTCGATTCGACCGGGGCTGCGGTTCCCAACGCCAAGGTGCAGGCGGTCAACGTAGCTACCAAGGAAACCACAACTGCCACCACGGACGTTTCGGGCGCCTACACCATTCCGTTCCTGCGGCCAGGCTCGTACACCTTAACCGTAACCGCGGCCGGCTTCAAGACCTTGACCCGCGAAAACATTGTGTTGCAGGTGGGTCAGATCGCCGGCATTGACGTGACGCTCGAAGTCGGTGAAGTGGCCGAGCGGATCGAAGTCACCGCGCAGGCGGCGCTACTGGAAACCCAGACCGCCAGCCGCAGCGGTATCGTCAACACCACGCAAGTCACCGAGCTTCCCCTTAACACCCGCAATCCGTTCATGCTGGGCGCCATGATGTCGGGTGTCATCTGGCGGGGTAGCGCCATCTGGATGCGGCCGTTCGACAACGGGGCCATCGCTGAGTGGGTGGTCAACGGCGGCAGCCAGCGGCGCAACGAATTCCTGCTCGATGGCGCGCCCAACAACGCCCAGATGGGCGGCAACAATATCGCCTACGTCCCCATTGTGGATGCAGTCCAGGAGTTCAACATTCAAACCAACACTTACGATGCACAGTACGGACATACGGGGGGCGGCATCTTCAACGTCGTGCTAAAAAGCGGCACCAGCGACTTCCATGTCACCGCCTGGGAGTTCATGCGCAGGCAAAGCTGGGACGCCAACACGTTCCAGAACAACGCCATCGGCGCCAAGCGACCGGACCACAAGCTGGACCAGTACGGTTTCCAGTTCGACGGGCCGGCCCACATACCCGGCCTGCTCAAGAAAGATGGGCGCGTGAAGCTGTTTTATCTGGGCAGCCTCGAGCTTTATCACGAGCTCTGGCCCCAGTTCCTGCGCAATTCCTACCCTGAGCCCGAAATGCGTAACGGCGACTTCAGCAAGCTGGTCAATGCCGACGGCTCGCCCATCATTATCTATAACCCGTTCACAACGCGCTTCGACGCCAATCAGAATCCCATCCGGGATCCCTTCCCCGGCAACATCATCCCGGCCAGCATGATCAATCCGATCGCCCGGAACGTTACCAAATACATGCCCCTGCCTAACGCCAAGACACCCAACGTGCGTTACTCCACCCAAAACCTGATTCACGAGAAGTACGCTGCCGAGGACAATTTCTATAACCTGATTTTGAAATTCGACTGGAACTTCGGCGACAAGCACCGTGCTTTTATCCGGCACGCTTCCAACGACCGGACTGAGGACCGCTGCATCAATGGGATCTGCGAAGGTCCGGGCATGAATGGGCAGCAGCCCTTCCAGCGCATCAACGACGCCTACGTACTTGACTGGGTGGGCACCATGACGCCCACTTTAGTCGTCAACGCTCGCCTTTCTTCCAACCGCTTCATCGAGAAAGGATTCGGGCGGGGCAACGTGGGCTTCGACCTGACCTCGCTGGGCCTTCCCCCATCGCTTGTCAACCAGCTTCCCACTCCGCGCTATTTCGGAGTGTGGAACTTCGACGGCTATACAACGCTGGGCCGCTATCAGAGCATCAACCTCACCAACACCTATAACTTGCAAGGCAACGCCACCAAGATCTGGCGCACGCACACCATCAAGGTGGGCGCCGATCTGCGCCGGATCCACTACATCCTTCAGAACACCGGTAATATCTTGCAATTCGACCACAGCGCGGCCTGGACCCGCCGGCTGTGGAATCAGGCCGAGGTCAACTCGGGCGACGGGTACGCGAGCTTCCTGCTCGGTGTTTCCGGCGGTTCATCGAACTATCCGCTGTTCCCCTTCTTCCGCCAGTGGTACTTTGCTCCGTATCTTCAGGACGACTGGAAGATCACCCGCCGGCTGACGCTGAATTTGGGCGTGCGCTGGGACTACAACGGCCCGCCGGATGAAAAGTACAACCGGCTGAACCGGGGCTTCGATCCCACCGTGCGCAACCCGGTGGTAGACCAAATTCCGGCCGCCATGCTGGCTCAGTATCCGCAGTTGCGCGACCTCAAGGGCGGCCTGCGCTTCGCAGGGGTCGGCGGCTTGCCGCGGGCGGCGGGCAATCGCGACCTGAACAACTGGCAGCCGCGCATCGGAGCTGCCTACCAGATCAGCTCCAAGCTGGTCATGCGCGGCGGCTTCGGCATTTACTACTCCAACCCCAGCAACGACTACTTGCAAACGGTGGGCTTTTCCACCAGCACTCCGATTGTCAACAGCCTGGACGGCGGACGCACCCCCATTCCCAACGTGCTGAGCAACCCATACCCGTCTGGCATTAGTGTGCCCACGGGCGCCTCTTTGGGCCCACTCACTTTCGTGGGACGTAACACGAACTGGTTCGACCCCAACTTCCGCATCCCTTACGTGCGTCAGTTCTCCTTCGGCTTCCAGTACCAGGTGACCCGCACCGCCACCGTGGATATCTCCTACATTGGCAGTCGGACCCTGGATGAAAACGATTCGAAGGCTTACAACATTCCGACCCTGGAGTTTCGCAAGCAGTGCAACCTTTTGGAGGGAGGCAATCCGACTTACTGTGACCAGGCGTTGCCTAATCCCTTCCGCAACGTGCCGGCCTTTGCGGGCACCGGGTTCTACACCTCGACTACGCTTTCACGCTATCAGCTCAACCGGCCCTTCCCGCAGTTCAGCGGCGATATGACCCAGCTTGGGCGCAACGACCGGCGCATTTGGCACAATGGCCTCCAGGTGAGCTACAACCAGCGAACCTCACGCGAAGTGACGCTCCTGCTAAACTACACGCTCTCGAAGACCATCGAGCAGCAGGGCTGGTTGGACGCCTTCGCCAACGTAATGCAGCGCAGTCCCATCACTTACGACCGGCTCCACATGTTCAAGGCCACCGCGGTCTATGAACTGCCTTTCGGCAAAGGCCGCAAGTGGGGATCGGGCGCCACCGGCGTGGTCGGCAAGCTGATCGGCGGCTGGGAGCTGACCACCTTTATCAACACCACTTCCGGCGAGCCCATGAACTTTCCGGGCAATGTGATCATTTTGAAGGACCCCAAAGTGACGCCGGATTGGAGTCAGGAAAAGGTGCGTTTCTGGAGCCCTTGCGTGCTGCGGCAATACAACGACGGCAGCATCCGCCCGCAGTCCTACAGCATCGCTGCGGGCTGCGGGACTGACTTCGCCAACTATCACTGGCTGATGACGGCCAGCTACGCGCCGCGCTACACGCCCTACCGCAGCTCGCAGATCCGCTCGCACCCCTGGTTCAGCATGGACGCCTCGCTGAACAAGACCACCACCATCGGCGAGCGCGCGCGCTTCCAGATCGGCATCGAAGCGTTCAATGCTCTGAACCACACCAACTTCACCTGGGAGCGCGGCACCACCGATCCCAACAGCCCGAACTTCGGCCTGATTTACCTGAGCCAGTCTTCGCTCACCAACAATGGTTATCCGCGCCAGGTGCAGGTGCGGCTGAAGTTCTACTGGTAATGCGGTAGGGGCCGTAGTCAGTCCGTGGCGGCTACGGCCCCACGCTAAAGAGATCGCTCACCGTCAGCAGCGCAAAGCCGCGCTGGCGCAGCATGGGCAGCAAGGCAGCCACGGCACACAAGGTGGCTGTGATGTCCGGCCGCGACTCCAGCTCGCGCCCGTCATGCAGGCAAAAGATGGCGCCGTTGGAAGCGCGCCGCACCAACCGGCGCACGACCTCATCGGCCGATAGCTTCCAATCGCGTGCCAGCGCAGTCCACATCAGCCCTGTCAGGCCGAGGCGACGCTGCGCCTCGCGCAGCCCGAACCAGCGCACTCCGTAAGGCGGCCGGAACCAGCGCGGCGCCTTTCCCGTGATCGCCGTGATGACATGCTGCGCCGCAGCCAGCTCCTGGTAGATGAACTGCGGGCTGCGCAACCACAAGCGTGCGTGCGAGTAGCCGTGATTGCCGATTTCGTGGCCTGCCTGTGCTGCCGCCTGGAGGATCCGCGGATAGCGCTCGGCGTTGATCCCGCACGGAAAGAAAGTGGCTTTGGCGCCGTACTTCTCTAGCAGCTCGAGCAAGGCCGTGGTGGCGGGACTGGGACCGTCGTCAAAGGTCAGAGCAAGCGCCGGCCGATCCTTAGGACCGCGGTAAAAACACGGCGCCAGCAAGCGCGCTGACCGCCCCCGGACGGCGTAGGCCATACCTGCCAGCCCGGCAGCGAGACCAGCTCCTATTTCTGCCCACATGTCAGACTCGACCTGCACTCAACCTTGGCTGACCCATTTCATGCTGTGGTCGGAGGTAACGTACAGCGTTTCGGGCGGCGAATCCAGGCGAAACCAAGTCCAGGGGCCAGGCGACCAGGGATAACGTTCAATCACGTCTTCGTTAACTTGCACGCCCAAGCCGGGCTCGGCGGGCACCAGTAGCTCACCTTTGTCAAGCTGCAACGGTTCACGCAGGATTTCCTCAGCCAGCGGGAAAGGGTACATGCCGGGCCGCCCGGCGTTGGAGTAGCACGGGTATTCCAGCCACTCCACCACCGTTTCCGGCCAGCAAACGCCCAGATGCGCCGCTGCGATCAGCTCTAAAGCAGTGCCCCAACTGTGAAAGGCGAATCGCAGGCTTTGACGCGCAATCTCAGCGAGCAGGAGGCGCCCGCCGGCGTAGCCTCCCTGGCAGCAAATGTCCATCTGCACATAATGCACGCAGTCGTTGTGAATGAGATCGAGGAAGCTTTCATAGCTTGGTTCGTGTTCGCCGGAAGCCAGCGGGACATAGCCTTTTTCTTTAAGCCGGTGATAGGCGGCGTGATCCTCCGGCGGCCAGGGCTCTTCCAGCCAGGCGATGCGGTAGGCGGCCATCTGCTGCGCCAGCCGCTCGACGGTGTCCCAATCGTAGCTGCGATCGCCCATGCGCCACCAAGCGTGGGCGTCCACCATTAACTCCCTGTCTGCTCCCACCGCTTCGCGCATCAGGCGCACTGCCTCCAAGTCACCCTCCGGCCCCAATGCAGGCCTCATCTTGTATGCCGGGAATCCCATGGCTGCCACCGCCGCCGCTTCTTCTGCGTAACCCCGCGCGGACTGATACATCCCGGCGCTGCCGTAAACCCGGATGCGGTCCCTGACCCGGCCTCCCAGCAGCTCCGACACCGGCACAGCAAGAGCTTTGCCCAGCAGGTCATAAAGCGCAATCTCGACCGCGCAGTAAGGCTTGATCGCTTCCGGGTGCTGGCGGCCCGGCCCCTGTGTAAAGAGCACGCGCAGAGCGTCGGGGTCGGCCAGCGTCTTGCCCTCCAGAAAAGGCGCGATTACCTCCTCTATCAAACGCTGAGCTTGCTCGCTGGCCGGACCCGGCCCGTAGCCGACCAGCCCGTTATCGGCCTGCACGCGGATCAGCATGGCGTCTCGCTTGGCTATGATCCTCTCACCGCCCCAAAAAGGCAGTCGCAGCGGCTGGCCAAATACGTAACTAAGCAAAAACGAGCGCAAGTTGACGATCTTCATTGCAGTTCTTAGCTTTCTATCCGTGCGCGCAATTTGTCAAATGGGCGTGTGGGGAAGACCGGGCGCCCCCGCGGGGGCGCCCGGTGGAGGAGCATCAGAAGGCCGCCTCGGGGCTGGCGGCCCCAGTTGCGGAGGAGGAAATTTCAGGCTAGCAGGCCTCCGTGACCCAGGCAGGCGACTTCCCACCCGGAGACGCGATAGCGCGCCAACAAGGGTGGCAGCAGCAAATCCACCACATTGGGCTTGGCCGAGCGGAAGCAGCCCGGCGCTGAGACTATGGGAATGTCATCCTTGTAAGCTAGCAAGAGCAAATTGCCTGGCTCAACGGGAGCCAGAAACTTCTCCAAGTGACAGCCCAGATGGGTCATGGCGCGGCCGACGGTGTCATAAGGTCCCGCCGGGGCCGTGGTCGAAGCCACCAGCACGGCCGCCGGACGTGCACGTAGCAGGTACTGGACCGAGCGTATCAGGGCCGCATCCTCTTCTACGCAGGCCAAGCTCAAAGGTTGAGCTATGGAAAATCGCTCCAGCTTCTGACGCACAATGCTCTCGAAGAGCTGGCGCGCGCGTTCGCCCTGGATGGGATCGCTGTAGAGCACGGCCAGCGTGGGGTTGCGAATCGGCCTGGCCTGCAATAGCGGCCCGCGCTCCTCCAGGATCGAGCGCACGGCATCCAGCTCCTGCTGGGCCACCGCAAAGGGGGCGCTCTTGACCGTGGCAATGCGCTGACCGGCCTTGGCGTAACTGAAGTTGGCGAGGGTGGCGATTACGATCGAGAAAGTGCAATTGATCTGGCGCAGCAAGTCATCGTCCAGCAGTACGCAGCAGTCTTCGGTAGCCAGCAAATTGGCCCGGCCGCCCGGCGCCAGGCGGATTTCCACCGCACCGCAGGCCATTTGCGTGGCCACCGTCATCACCGCTTCGTCTTCGGCCACTTCGCCCTCTTCCAACTCTGCTACCCAGACTTTTTCCATTCCCTCGGTAGTTAGCAGTTGAACGTCCTCTTCGCTGATGACGTGACCTTTGGCCAGCAGCTTCTTGCCGCCCGCGCGAAAGATCGTGCAGCTTAGAATTCGCCCGGTTGATTCGCGGACATCCACCGTGCGCGCTCTCATTCCAGTGACCTCTTGTCAAATTGATGCACACTGCTGCCGTCAATTATACACATAATTTGTCGAAAACAGGAATAATTCCTCTCTGTTTCCCAGCGATATTTTTTGCGGGTGAGAGGCCTGCTCTTTTGCGGGTGAAACAAGCAAACGCGGCGCTAAAGGCCCCGCTAAAGCTCAGTGCCTCGGCCCGTGCGGGGCGAGCCAGTCGGTCCCAGGCGTTTCAGCAGGGCGACTTCATCGCAGCGCTGAAACTTCGGGCAGCGCAGGCAATCTTTCCACGCCTTCAGCGGCAATTCGCCGCGATCTACCTCCAAATAACCCAGCTTGCGGAAAAACACGGGGATGTAAGTAAAGGCAAAAACTGCGGTCAGCCCCAGGCTGCGCGCTTCCTCCTCCAAGCTTTCGACCAGGGCACGCCCCAAGCCGCGCCCCTGCGCCCCCGGCGCCACCGCTAGGGAGCGGATTTCCGCGCTCTCCGGGGTATAAAGGTGGAGCGCGCCGCAGGCCAGCAGGCGGTCGTCCTCCACAGCCACCGTAAAATCCCGCAGATTTTCAGCCAGCTCAAACTCGTTTCGGGGCAGCATGATACCTTGGGCCGCATAAAAATTGATAAGCTCGAGCAGGGCCTTGATTTCACGGACGGTAGCCTTGCGCACCTGCGGCTGCCCGCACACCGCCGCCAAATCCTCTCGAAGCGGGTAAGTTCGGCTGCTACCCATGCCCTCACCCCGCCACCAATCGGGTCCCCAAGCGTTCGCCCGCAAGGAGGCGATCAACCACCCCCGGTTCGGCTCCCGGCGCGATCAAAACTGCCCCCACTCCCTCGCGCAAAGCCTGGCTGGCCGCCGCCAGTTTGGCTTGCATACCTCCGGTGGCGATGCCGCGCGCCGCCAGTTGCTCGGCCTCGCTCGTCGTCAGCCCTGACAGAATCACTCCGTCGGCTCCCAACACACCCGGCACGTCGGTGAGCATGATCAGGCGGTCTGCCCGGAAACCTCCAGCCAGCGCAGCCGCCATCTGATCTGCGTTGACGTTGTAAATGGCGCCTTGCCCGTCAGCTCCCACACAGGCCACCACCGGGACATAACCCGAACCGGACAGCACTTCCAGCAAGCGGGAGTTGACGCGCACGGGGCGGCCCACCGCTCCTAGTTCCTCGTCCAGGCGGTCGCACTCGAGCAAGCACGCGTCCACCCCGCTCAGGCCCACGGCCGGCACGCCTGCGCGCAAGAAAGCGGCGACCAGCTCTTTGTTAACGGTGCCCGCTACCACCTTGAGCACGGCGTCCAGCACCTCTGGCGTGGTCACGCGCAAGCCCCGGACAAAGTGGCTGGACAGGTTGCGTTCGGACAAAAAGCGCGTCATTTGTTTGCCTCCGCCGTGCACCACCACCAGCCCATTCTGGCGTGCCACCGCCGCCAGTTCCTCCGCCAGCCGCAGCCGCGACTCCAGCGTCTCGAGCAGCGTCCCGCCGATCTTGACCACCAACCTCACAGCAAGCCCTCGGTCTCTTGGTAACCCAGCATCAGATTCATGTTTTGTATGGCCTGGCCCGCTGCGCCCTTCACCAAGTTGTCAATGGCCGCCACCACCACCCCGCGGCCGGTGCCGGGGTCAAAGACCACACCCAAATCGCAGTAGTTGGTGTGCTGAACTGCGTGCATGTCCGGCAAGTAGCCGGGCTCGTACAGGCGGATGAACGGTTCTTGCGCATAACGCCTCTGGTAGATGCCCAGCAGCGCCTCGGGGCCGCCCAGCTCCAAGCCGCGAAAATAAATGGTTTCCAGGATGCCCCGGTCCAGGGGGACCAACTGGGCCGTAAAACTCAGCTCCCCTTCCTCCAGGTCGCAGTTGAGCAGAATCTCTGGAACGTGGCGGTGCTCAAGAACCGCGTATGCCGAAAGGTTTTCGCTTACTTCGCAAAAACTGGTCCGAAGGCTCGGCTTGCGCCCGGCGCCGCTAACTCCGGATTTGGCGTCGCAAACCAAACCTGCGTAGCGGTCCACCACGCCCGCCTCCAGTAAAGGCCGTATGGCAAGGCTGGCCGCCGTGGGATAGCAACCGGGGTTAGCCACCAGGCGGGCGCTGCGAATGTGCTCCCGGTAGAACTCGGGCAGCCCGTATGTCGCTTCAGCCAGCAGCGCCGGCTGGTTGTGCTCAGCCTTGTACCAGCGCCGGTAAGTCTCGGGCAACCGCAACCGGAAGGCGCCGCTCAGGTCTATCACCTTGGCCCCTGCCTCCAGCAACCCGGGCGCCAGTTCCAGCGATACCTCAGGTGGGGTGGCCAGAAACACCAGCGCGAGTTTCTGCTCGCGCACGGCCTCGGCAGTGAGGGGCACACGGGGTAAGGCCTTCTGCGAACGGATGCGCGGCGGGTCCTCACTCTCGCCGCGGTGTTCGAGCAGCCACGGCTCCACGTAACGGTGCCGCTTGAGCCAGCGCAGCAACTCCTGTCCGCTGTAACCTCGAAAACCGGCGATGCCAACTCTGCGTCTCATGCCCGCCCTGTCCTGGAGTGGGGACGATTAAATATTCACCCGCTTGAATAAAATATAACACACGGCGGCGGCGCCGGCATCAAGATTCGGCTACCGATCTCTCCGCCAGTTCGCCCAGAACCGGCAGCGAGTAGGTCTGCTCCTGGCTGGTCTTGATGAGCATGAAAATCCACACCCCCACCAACCCCAGGCTAAGCAGCTTCCCCAAAGGCCAAGGCGAGCCTGGAATCAGGCGCAAAGCAGGGTTTATCACCCAGTCCACGATCAGCCAGGTCACGAATAGGTAGAGGCCCTGGAAGGCGTGGAAGCGCACCGTGCGATTCTGACGGAATCTATCGGAGGCCAGCACGGCTATGGCCGCCATCCAGCCCATCAGCGGTATGTAGCAAAGCATGGAAGCAGTGCGCGGGCTCAGGCCGGCGGCTTGTGCCGGCGGCTGGCGCGCTCCGCAATGCCGGCAATAAAGATCGCTCTCGCTGACCTGTGCGCCGCACTGGCTGCAATAAGGCATGAGCCCTCTAACTTGTTATAACGCTCTGCCAGCCGCAAAGTTCCCCGCTGGGCCCCGCAGCCGACTATGTTACGATCGGGAGCATGCGAGTCCTGGCCTGTTGGGCAGCGCTGGCCCTGGCTGTCTTGGCCGCCGGCGCCCAACTCGAAATCTATTTCGTGGATGTGGAAGGCGGGCAGGCCACCCTGATCGTCACTCCCGCCCGGCAGTCTTTGTTGGTTGATGCCGGCTGGCCCGGCTTTCAAGGGCGCGATGCAACCCGCATACAGCAAGCGGCCAGGCTGGCGGGCATCGAAAAGATTGATTACCTGCTCATGACCCATTACCACTTGGATCACGTCGGCGGCATTGAACCGCTGCTTGAACGTATCCCCGTCGCCTGCCTGGTGGATCACGGCGACAACACGGAAACCGGCAAGAGCGCCCAGGCGCTTTCCGAGTCCTACCGCCGGGCGCTGGCCAAAGCCAGGCGGCTGACGGTAAAGCCGGGCGACAGGATTCCCTTGCGCGGGGTGGAGGTGCTTGTGGTGGCCGCCCGCGGCCAGCTCATCGGCAAGCCGTTACCGGGCGCCGGGCGAGCCAACCCCTATTGCAGCCAAACGAACCGCAAAGAGGACGACCCCACCGAGAATGCGCGCTCCGTGGGTTTTCTTCTGCGCTACGGCCGGTTTCGCTTTCTGGACTTAGCCGACCTTACCTGGAACAAAGAGCTGGAGCTGGTGTGCCCCGTCAACCGCGTAGGAGTCGTGGATGTTTACCTCGTCAATCATCACGGGGCCAACCTTTCCAACGCTCCGCCGCTGGTGCGCGCTATTGAGCCGCGCGTCGCTATCCTCAACAACGGGGCCAAGAAAGGAGGCTCGCCCGAGGTCCTGCGCTTGCTCCGTGGCTTGCCCGGCTTGCAAGACCTTTGGCAACTACATTACTCGCTGGCTGCCTCGCAGGAAGAAAACGCGCCCGCCGATTACATCGCCAATCTCGAAGCCCAATGCCAGGGACACTGGCTGAAGCTTACGGCTGATTCCACTGGCGCCTTTGTCGTTCTCAACAGCCGCACGGGGCAGAGTAAGAGCTACCCGGCGCGGCAGCCGGAGCGGCCCTCAACGCGCCGTAGCTAGATACTCCCCGGTCGAGGCGTCCACAAAAATTGAGTAGCCGCTGGTAGACACCGAGCGTCCCCAAATGACTCGCCAAGCCGGGTTCGGGAAGCGGGGGGTCTTTTCCAGCAGGAAAGTAACGGGCAGGTCGGGATGTTTTTTGGCGTAGTCGGCGCCTTTTTTCATGGCGGTTTCGTAGGCGGCGGTGGCATCCACCTTGAAAGCGGCTACTGGAAAGGGGCTGGCTTGGCCGCGCGGGCCCACCCAGGTTTCCTCCAAGCCGGCGAACACGCCCTTGTGCAGGCTGCCCTGCGCTTCAACGACTGAATAGGTGATGCGGCGCGCGCGGCCTAACTTAGGCGAGACAAAAACCGCTTCCCAGGCTCCGCACTTGCCTGCTTTGCAGGGTACTTCCTCGAGTTCAATACTGGCTAAGCGCAGCGGGACTGCGTCCGCAGCCCAGCTTCGGGCGTAAACGTACATTTGGTGGAAAGCCGATTGGGCGGAGATGGGTTCCGGGGGCTTGGGCGGCTCCTTGGTTTTCTCGGGCGTGCGCGGCGTCTCACCGCAGCCGGCCAGCCACAAGAGCACGGACAGGGAAATCAGGCTAGGGTACCTTGCTGACATGCTCGCGACCTTTCACTCCGCCCCATTTTAGCCGAAGCCAAGCTGGCAACCGCAGGGTCTGCATTCAGGCGCCGACCCTGAAGCGCTCCCCGGCAGCTACGGGGCCGGGCTCAGCTTGCCGCGGCCGGCGCGCCCTCAGGCGCTACTGCGCGCGCGGCGGCCTGCGACTTCGGTCTCGGTACGAGCAGGCTTCTTGGGCGCCGCATGCAGCCGCCGCGCCTGATCGGTCACGCAGACCAAGAACATAGGCTGGCGGGCGTTCTTGAGGATGTCGATGATGCGTTCGTGACGGTCTTCCAGGTATATGGACTTGCCGTCGGTGAGCAGGTGCAGGTCCGAGTCGCGTGTGAAGACGTCACTCAGGCGCCGGCCCATTTCGCGCTGCAAGTAGCGGAGCACGCGGCGAATCTTCTGCAATGAAAAGCCCTTGCGGCGCAGCTCGGCGATAACGGTGATCTCGAGCACGTCTTGGGGGCTATAGAGGCGCCGGTGGCCTGCGTGGCGGGGCGAGACCACGTTGCGCTCGTCCCACCACTGCAATTGGCGCAAACTGATCCCGGCGATGGCGGCCACTTCTTTGCTGCTGTAGGTCTCGGCAGGTTCGATCTGAGCAGGTCGGCTTTTTCTTGTTTTGAACATGGCAAGCTACTTCCGTTTCGTTTTTGGTGCTCCTCAGCGATTTTACCGGAGCTCGCGGCCGTCTTCAATGCCTATTTTGGGCAATCTTGCGGGGGGCCCGCCGTCCCCCTGGCTTGGGGGCTTTCGGGGACCCTGCGCGCCCGCTCCGGCGCAAGAAGATCCGGCCGCCATTTGACACCCCGTTCCGCCGAACATTATATTCGAATTTCATCGCTATGCCGTCCTCCTACTCCGAGCTATACTTCCCAGTACTGCTCCAAGCCCTCCTGGCCATGGCGGTGGCGGGGGGAATGCTGGGGATCTCGGCCCTGCTGGGCAGGAAGGTGCGCGACCCTGTCAAGGCCTCGGCCTATGAGTGCGGCATGATCCCGGTGGGCAGCCCGCGCGAACGCTTCAGCGTGAAGTACTACCTGGTCGCCATGGTCTTTATCCTCTTCGACGTGGAGGTGGTATTCCTGTACCCGTGGGCGGTCGTTTACCGTGAGTTGCGCTTGCTGGCTTTCCTCGAAATGGCCCTGTTTCTGGGTTTGATCCTGACGGGCTTTTATTACTTTTGGAAGAAAGGAGCGCTGGATTGGTCCCGGGAAGAAATCTCGGGCCAGTAGCGGGCGTGCATGTCGCCTGAAACCCAACAGTCGTTCCCCGTGGCCGAGCTGCTGGCCTGGGATCCCGAGGCGGTGTTCGACGGCAAGCTTGACTATGGCGAGCTGACCCTTTGGATAGTGCCCGCCAGGATCTTGCCCGTGTGCGAACGCCTCAAGCAAGAGCACGGCTTCCGGCGCTTGAGCAGCATCACTGCTGTGGACTGGTGGCCGGTCGAGCCGCGCTTCGAAGTTGTTTATCATTTGCATAACCTTGAGCGCGGCCAGCGCCTGCGCCTGAAATGCCGCCTGAGGGCCGACGAGTCCATTGATTCGGTGACTAGCGTCTGGCGAGGCGCGGACTGGTACGAGCGGGAAGTATTCGACATGTTCGGCATTCACTTCCGCAATCATCCGGATCTACGCCGCATCCTGCTGCCGGAAGATTGGACCGAGCACCCCTTGCGCAAGGATTTTCCCGTGCACGGGCGTCGCTACGATTACGCCGAGGCTGATCGGCCATGAGCGCTCCTGCCGGCCCTCAGACGACTGCCCAGGCGGGCGCGGAGCCTCGCCGCCTCACCCTGAACATGGGGCCGCAGCATCCCTCCACGCACGGTGTCCTGCGCCTCGTACTCGAGCTGGACGGGGAAACTGTGGTGCGCGCCCAGCCGGAAATCGGCTTCTTACACACCGGCATCGAGAAGCAGTGTGAGCAACGTTTCTACCACCAAGTGGTGCCACTGACGGACCGGGCGGACTATCTGGCGCCGCTCTCCAACAACCTTTGCTACTGCCTGGCGGTGGAAAAACTGCTCGGCTTGCAGGTGCCGCCTCGCGCGCAGTGGATGCGCGTGATGCTGGCCGAGCTAACCCGCTTGAACAGCCACTTGGTGTGGCTCGGCACCCATGCCCTCGATATCGGGGCCATGAGCGTCTTCCTTTACTGCTTCCGCGAGCGGGAAGACATCCTGCGCATTTTCGAGCTGTTTTCCGGGCAACGCATGATGACCAGCTACTTTCGCATTGGCGGGCTGGCGCTGGATGCCCCCCGCGGCTGGCACCAGGCTGTCCGGCGCTTTATCGAAGGCTTCCCCTCGAAGGTGGACGAATACGAAGACTTGCTCACACGGAACCCCATCTGGCTGCGGCGAACTCAAGGCATCGGCTACGTTCCGCTGGAGGAGCTGCTGGAGCTGGGCGTCAGTGGTCCCATGGTCCGCGCCGCCGGCCTGGCCTGGGACATCCGCAAGGCCGAGCCTTACTCCGGCTACGAGCAGTTCGACTTCGAGGTTCCCACCCGCACTGCCGGTGACGTCTACGCGCGGTACCAAGTACGGCTGGAAGAGATGCGGCAGAGCGCCCGTATCATCAAGCAAGCTTTGGAGGGCATGCCCTCGGGTCCCTTCCTGGCCGACGCACCCCAGGTAGTTTTGCCGCCGCGGGAAAAAATGAAAACCGAAATGGAGGCCCTCATTTATCACTTCAAGCTGGTGACCGAAGGCTTTCGCGTACCGCCAGGCGAAGTTTATCAAGCGGTGGAATCGCCGCGGGGCGAGCTGGCTTATTACGTGGTCAGCGACGGCAGCTCGAAACCCTGGCGCCTTTACATGCGCACGCCCAGCTTTGCCAACTTGCAATGCCTGCCCCGCATGCTGGAGGGAGGCCTGATAGCTGACGTGGTGGCGGGCTTGGGCAGCTTGGATTTTGTTTTGGGAGACGTGGACCGGTGAAGTTCTCCGAGCAAACCGAAGCCAAACTGGAGCGGCTGATGGCGAGCTGCCCGCCCGGCGCAAAACGCTCGGCGCTGGTGCCCATGCTGTTGTTCATACAGGACGAAGTGGGCGCGGTGACGCCGGATGTCATCGAGGAGGTGTGCCGGCGCCTCGCCGTGACGCCCTTACAGGTGCAAGAGGTCGTCAGCTATTACTCCATGCTCCGCCGCCAACCTGCGGGCCGCTATCACTTGCAGATTTGCACTAACGTTAGCTGCCTGCTGCGGGGAGGCGCCGAGCTGTTCGAGCACGCCTGCCGGAAACTTGGCTTGGCCAACGGCGGTCTAACCGAGGACGGGTTGTTTTCTCTTGAAGAGGTGGAGTGCATCGGCGCCTGCTGCTGGGGTCCGGCCATGCAAGTGAACTACGACTACTACCATCAGGTCACTCCGGAGACTTTCGATCGCTTGATCGAGGAGCTCCGGCAGGCCGCTGGCAGTCCGCCGGACAAATAAGATGCTGCATCCTGAGCCTCACCCGTTGGAAGTGCTTGTTCTGACGCGCCGCTTCCGCCTGCCCGCTTCGGCTTCCATCGAGACCTACCTGGCCACCCAGGGCTACCAGGCTTTCCGCAAGGCCCTGGGCATGAGCCCGGAAGAAATCATCGAAGAAATCAAGCGGTCCAACCTGCGCGGGCGCGGCGGCGCCGGCTTCCCGACCGGTCTGAAATGGAGCTTCGTACCGCGCGATTCCTCCCGGCCCAAGTACGTGGTGGCCAATGCGGACGAAGGCGAGCCGGGCACCTCGAAAGATCGTTTGCTGATGCAGTACGACCCGCACGCCCTGATCGAAGGTATGCTCATCGCGGCGCGCGCGGTGGGCGCACAGGCAGGTTACATCTACGTGCGCGGCGAATACCGCTATTTGATCGAGATTTTGGACCGCGCCATTGACGAAGCCCGGGCCCACGGGTTGCTGGGCCGCAACATATTGGGCAGCGGCATGGATTTCGATGTCTACACGCACTCGGGCGCCGGCTCTTACGAGTGCGGGGAGGAATCCGCGTTACTGGAGTCGCTGGAGGGCAAGCGTGGAGTGCCTCGCATTCGGCCGCCCTTCCCGGCCACGGTAGGCGCTTTCGGCTGCCCCACCGTGCTGAACAACGTGGAGACTTTCTGCGCGGTTCCTCCCATCATTCTCAACGGCGGGGAGGCTTTTGCCGCTCTGGGATCCCCGCGCAACGGCGGCACGCGGTTGTTCGCCGTCTCCGGGCACGTTAACCGGCCGGGCGTGTACGAGCTGCCCATGGGCTTCAATCTGCTGCGCCTGATCAACGAGGTGGCCGGGGGGGTGCGCGGCGGCCGCAAGCTGAAGGCGGTTATCCCCGGCGGTTCCTCCTGCCCCGTCTTGCGGGCTGAGGAGTGCGACCTGCCCATGGACTTTGATTGCCTGGCGCGGGCCGGCAGCATGCTGGGCTCGGGAGCCGTCATCGTAATGGATGAGACCACCTGCATGGTTAAAGTAGCGGCGCGCGTGCTCCGCTTTTACGCCCATGAGAGCTGCGGCTTCTGCATACCCTGCCGCGAGGGCACTGCCTGGCTGGCGCGGGTGCTCGAGCGTTTGCATCGTGGCGAGGGACGTCCCGAAGACATCGAGCTGATCGCCGAGGTGGGACGCAATATGCTCGGGCGCACTTTCTGCCCTTTAGGCGATGCAGCCGCTATGCCCGCCATCGCCTTCGTCGAGAAATTCCGCCCGGAGTTTGAGGCGCACCTAAGCGGTCAACCCTGCCCCTTCGCGGAGGCGCCTGTTCATGCCTGAACGGATCACGCTGACCATTGATGGGCAGACGATCGAAGTCGAGCCTGGCACGCTTGTCATCGAAGCCGCGCGGCGCTTGGGAGTGAAGATCCCCAGCTTCTGTTACTACGAGGGCCTTTCGCTGGCCGGGGCCTGCCGCATGTGCCTGGTGGAGGTGGAAAAGGCCCCCAAACTGCAAACCGCTTGCACGCTGGCCGCGGCGCCGGGCATGGTCGTGCGCACCGATACGCCGCAGGTCCGAGCCGCCCGGCGCGCCATGGTTGAGTTCCTGCTCACCAATCACCCGCTGGATTGCCCGGTGTGCGACAAAGGGGGCGAGTGCGAGCTGCAAGATATGGCTTTCACTTATGGCGCCGCCCAGAGCCGCTACATCGAGCCCAAGCATCACGTGCCCGAGCGCCGGTGGTCCCCGGTGGTCTACTACGACCGGGCGCGCTGCATCCTTTGCTATCGCTGCGTCCGGGTGTGTAAGGAAGGCATGGGAGTGGGGGCGCTGGGCGTGATCAACCGCGGCGGCCGAAGCGAAATAGCGCCCAATTGCGAAGACCATCTTGAGTGCGATGAATGCGGGGCCTGCATTGACATCTGCCCGGTGGGCGCCTTGACCAGCGGCATCTACCGCTACCGGACCCGCCCCTGGGAAATGCGGCACGTGGGCACCATTTGCGCTCACTGCGCCGACGGCTGCAAGACCACGCTGGGGATCTACGACAACCGCATCATGCGCGGCAACAACCGGGATCGTTCAGGGCTGAACGGCGAGTTTCTCTGCATCAAAGGACGCTACGGGGCCGACTTCCTCCACCACCGACAAAGGTTGCTTACTCCACTCATAAGGCAGGCAGATCAGCTCCGGCCGGCGGGCTGGGTCGAAGCTTTGCGCCTGGTGGCGGAGCGGTTCCGCGGCGTGCGCGATCGGGGCGCTCGCTTGGGCGTCATCGGCTCCAACCGTACCACCAACGAAGAGAACTACTATCTACAGAAGCTCGCTCGCCAGGGCCTGAACACAAACAACATTGACCACCACCGCACCGGCGACGTCGCGGCCCTGATGGCAGCCGTGCAGGGCCGCAACGACGCGCTAGCCACCCTGGCGGACCTGGAGCAGGCCCCAGCCATCGCGGTAGTAGGGACTGATCTGGCCCAGCAGCACCCACTAATATCCTGGCAGATTCGGGTCAACCAGCGCCGCCGCCAGGGCCGCCTCTACGTGGTCAGTTGCGGACCCGTGCGCGAGGATTCCTATGCCGCGCAGAGCTTGCGCGTGCCGGCCGGCGAGGAATTACAGGGCCTGTTTAGCCTCGGCGAGCAGCTTGGCCGCGAGCGGGAACTGGTGGTGGTTTTCGGAGACGCCATTCAGGGCGAGGACGTGCAGCGGCTAGTTTCCTGGGGTGACTCCCTCGGCATTCCGGTCAAGTACATTTGCCTGGTGGATTACGCCAACTCCCGCGGCGCCGCCGATATGGGTTTGCTGCCGGATCTGGGACCCGGGTATCAACCTCTGGCCAGTCCCGGCCTTAGCCTTGAGGAAATGCTGGCGGCGCCCGATCTGGAAGCGCTCTGGGTAGTGGGCGCCAACCCGCTTAAGGACGGCCGCGCCGCTCCCGGCCAAGCTTTCCTCGTGGTGCAGGACCTCTTTTTGACCGAAACCGCGTGCCAGGCCCACGTGGTCTTGCCGGCCGCTTCGGCCTACGAGAAAACGGGAACCATCACCAACGTTTGCGGGCAACTCCAGCGGCTCCGCCCGGCGGTGAGCCTCAGCGGTCCCAAAGCGGACCTGGAGATTTTTGCGTTGCTGGCTCACGCGCTGGGGCTGGATCTGGGACCTGCTACGCCGGAGGCCGTTTTGCGCGAGATCGCCACCGAGGTGCCTGGATATGATGTGGCCGCGGCGGTAGCCGTGTTGGGAGGCGCCGAACAAGTGGGACCGTTTCCCGGGGCAGCCTGCTCGCGGCGCGGCAAGGTCGTTTCCCAGCGCGATACTTTGTTCAGCTCGGGCACGCTGGGCCGCTACGCCGAGATCCTGAATAGCGTGCGCGAGGCCCCGGGCGGGCTTTATCGTGGGTGATCGCCATGAGTTATTACCTGATTAGCGCCCTCAAGGCGGCAGTGCTGATGGGGTTTCTCCTGCTAACCCTGCTTTACTTGCAATGGATCGAGCGCAAGGTGATCGCCCACGTGCAGGTGCGGCTGGGACCTTGGCGGGTGGGACCGCACGGGCTGTTGCAGCCGGTGGCCGACTCTCTCAAGCTGCTGCTCAAAGAAGACTTGGTTCCTCCCCACGCCAACCGGTTCCTGTACCTGCTGGCCCCCTTCCTGGCGGTGACTCTCGCTCTGCTCGCCTTCGCCGTGATCCCCTTTGGCCCCGAGGTGGAGTTGTTCGGCGTGCGCACCCGCTTGCAGCTTGCCGAGCTGGATATCGCGGTGTTGTTCGTGCTGGCGGTCTCGGCCATGACCGTTTACGCCGTGGTGCTGGGAGGCTGGGCCTCCAACAACAAGTATTCGCTACTTGGCGCGCTGCGCAGCGCCGCCCAGATGATCAGCTACGAATTACCGCTGGGGCTGGCAGTGGCCGGCCCGCTCCTGCTGGCGAACACCCTAAGTCTGCACGAACTGGTGGACAAACAGGCCGGCTTTTATCTGGGTTTGCTGCCCCGCTGGAATATATTCCAACTGCCCGCGCCGCAATTGATCGCCTTCTTGGTTTTCGGGATGGCGATGTTCGCCGAAACCAACCGCGTGCCTTTCGATCTGCCGGAAGCAGAAAACGAACTGGTGGCCGGCTTTCACATCGAGTACAGCGCCATGAAATTCGCGGCCTTCTTTATGGCCGAGTACGCCAACATGATTACGGTCTCAGCCCTGGCGACCTTGTTGTTTCTGGGCGGCTGGTTACCGCTGTGGCCGGCGCGTTACGGTTCGGATCTGGTGGCGCCCGCGCTGTTCTTGGTGGCAGGAGGGATCGCGTTACGCCGCGGGCTTACTGCGGCGCGGCCGCGGGATCGCCGGACACTGCCCGTGGTTGCGGCCGGCTGCTTCGCAGCGGCGCTGTTGTTCGCCTGGCCCGGGTTGAGGCCCTTGCTTATGCCTTTGTTCTGGTTTTTGGGCAAGGTGGGGCTGCTGTTGTGGATCTTCATGTGGGTGCGTGGCACCCTGCCCCGTTTCCGTTACGACCAGCTCATGCGCTTCGCTTGGGGCTTCCTATTCCCGCTGGCGGTGGCCAACCTGCTAGCCACGGCCTTGTTGGTGGCGGTTTTTTAGGCCGATTCGCGTGCCGGTAGGGCTTCGCGGCCCCGCACTCCCGCGCGCTCGAGAAACATGCGGATGCGCTCGATCGCCTCCATCAGGCTCTCGTAAGAGCTGGCGTAGCTGAAGCGCAGGTAGCCTTCCCCGTAGGCGCCGAAAGCGGTTCCGCTCAAACAAGCGACTCCAGCCTCCTCCAGCAACCGGTCGGCCAACTCGCGGGAGCTCATACCGGTGCCCTCGATATTTGGAAAAGCGTAAAAGGCGCCTTGGGGCAGCATGCAGCGGAAGCCGGGCAACGAGTCCAAGCCTGCACAGAACGCATCCCGCCGCCGGCGAAACTCGGCTACCATGCGATCTACCGCTTCTTGCGGGCCGGTGAGCGCGGCCAGGGCGGCGCGCTGGGTAAAACTGGCGGTACAAGAGTTGGAATTGACCATCAGCTTGTTAATTGCCTCGACCAGCCAGGTGGGCATGACCCCGTAGCCAATCCGCCAGCCGGTCATGGCGTAGGTCTTGGAAAACCCATCGAGCAGAATAGTCTTTTCCAGCATGCCCGGCAAGCTGGCGATCGAGAGGGGGGCGGAGTCGTAGTAGATGCGCGAGTAGATCTCGTCGGAGAGAATCATCAGGTCGCGATCGCGGACCAAATCGGCGATGGCTGCCAGATCCCGTTCCGACAGCACGCCCCCGGTAGGGTTCTGCGGCGAATTCAATATAAGCAGGCGCGTACGCTGGTTCAGGCGCGCCTGCAACAAGTCCAGATCCAGCGCAAAGCCCCGCTCTTCGACCAGGGGCAGGGGCACCGGCGTGGCGCCCGAGAACCGAATCATGGACTCGTAGATAGGAAAGCCGGGGTTGGGATAAATAGCCTCATCGCCTGGCTCCAGCAAGGCCAGCATCGCAAAGAAGATGATGGGCTTGCCTCCGGGTACTATCACCACCTGCTCGGGCGTCACTTCGATGCTGCGGGTGCGGCTTACATAGGCTGCGACCGCCTCACGCAGATCGGGGTAACCTTGGGTGGGGCCATAATGGGTCCAGCCTTCCTCGAGGGCGCGTTGCGCCGCCGTGATTATATGGGCCGGGGTAGGAAAATCGGGCTCGCCGATTTCCAGGTGAACGATCCTGCGTCCCCGCGCTTCCAGCGCCCGGGCGCGCACCAACACCTCAAAAGCGGTCTCGGTGCCGATGCGATTCATGCGTTCGGCTAGTTGCATGGTGCTGAACCTGCCTCGATTGTACGTCAAGGCAGGCCGGGGCGGCCAATATGCCGCCCCGAGCGCGGCGGAGCTCTGGGAGCCGGACTGCCGGCGGCAGCCGCCTCACCAGCCCAAGCCTATAATCGAATTAGCATCGTCGGCCCGCCCCGGCGGAGGCTCATCCGGCGTGCACGTTTGGGAGCAGCCCTGCGTCAATGCTGATGTAGGCGGACGGCGATGGCGGCCCTGTGTATGAGCGAAGGCCTCGAGCCCGCGCTCCAGACTGGCCTGGAGTGGGAGAATCGGCTGATCGCCGAGAACCTGCGGCGCGTCTTCTCGCTGCTTTATCGCATGGTGGGCAACCTCGCCGACGCCCAGGATCTCACGCAGGAGACCTTCATCAAAGCGCTCCAGCGCAGGGCGCAACTCAAGGATCCCGAGCGAGCGGCCCAATGGTTGTGCCGCATCGCCACCAACACTGCCATAGATTTTCTGCGCCGTCAAGGGCGCGGCGGCTGGTGCGAGATCGAAGATGGAATGGAGCCGGTGCGCAACGCCGTGGAGACCCCCGAGCAGATGGTGCTCAGGGCCGAGCGGCGGGAGTTGTTGGAGGACGCCTTGCGCACCTTGACGCCCCGGGAGCGGGCAGCCTTGATCCTGCGAGACGTTGAGGACTTGCCCGCTGCTGAGGTGGCACGCTACTTGAACTGTTCCAAGGCTACGGTTCGCTCGCACATCGCCAATGCCAGGGTCAAGTTTCGCCGTTTCCTGGCCGAAAGGAGGCGCTGATGCATCCGGCGGAGACCGATCTGGCGCTTTATGCCGGTGGGGAGCTGAGCTGGTGGCGCCGTCTTCTGCTTGCTCGCCACCTGCGCCGCTGCCCGCTTTGCCGGCAGCGAGCAGATGAGTTCAAGCAATGCCGCCAGTGGCTGCACCAACAGCAGATGCTGCCGGCGGGCGTTAACTGGGACATCCTCGCCGCGGAGATGAGGGCCAACATCCGCTTGGGCTTGGCGGCGGGCGAATGCGTAAGGGCTCATGGCGAGCAGGGTTGGAACTGGCGCCCAGCGGCGCTAGCCTTGCCCGTGCTCATTCTGGTGGTGGCGGGTTGGCTGCTGCAACTATGGCGGCCGGCGCCCTGGCGCGGCAGCCTGGCGCGGGACCCAGTAATAGAGGCAACTGCCGCCGGCGTTGAGTTACGGCGCGGCGGCGCGGTACTTACCTTGCTCCATCCCCAGGCCGCCGAGGTAGGTCGGCTGGCCAGCGGGGACGCGGTCAGGGTCCGCTACGTGGACGCCGAGACCGGCTTGGTGACGATCAGCCATGTCTACGCGCACTAGAATTTTGGGGTGTCTGCTGGCAGCCTGTCTGGGTTGGGGGCAACCCTCTGCCCGGCTCGCTAGCACGCTCAAGGTCAACTTTCCGGAGGACGCGCCGGTGGCCCTGGTGGCGGCCGATTGGGGTGAGTCGCGCGAGACCGCACGCGGCAGCGCCCTGCTGGTGGATGTGCGCAGCTCGCTGACCTTGCGCAACGTGGGGCCACGGCGCATTTGCGGGATTACTCTGATGGTGGTGGCCCAGGCCTTGACTCCGGGTGGCAAGGCTTCGGTCAGTGTACCCAGCCTGAACGTGAAGCCGGGCGAGACCTTCCCGATCCGGCTGGACCTGCGCTTGCTACGGCCGGGCGCCGGCGCTGGTCCTTTGGTGCAGGTAGAGCTGGACGGGGTTCTCTTTGATGATCTTTCCTTCTACGGCGCCAACCGGCTGAACTCACGTCGTTTGATGACCGCCTGGGAGTTGGAGGCGCGCCGCGATCGCCAGCACTGCCGAGCTTTACTGGAAGCATACGGGCCGCAGGCGCTTCAGCGGTATATGCTCGAGGTTCTGGCCGAGCGTCCCCGGCTCGGCGTGCGTGTAAGCCGCGCCCCGGCTACAGCGCTGGCTGGAGCTGGCGCGCACCCGATCCAGTTCGCTTGCTTGCAAATCCCGGGAGCGCCTTTGGAATTGCTCCGCGGTGAGGTGCTTCTTGCCGGCGCGCAGGCTATCACCCCCCGCTTTGAATTGATAAATCGCTCCAAGCGTACTGTGCGGTATTTCGAGATCGCTTGGCTGCTGCGCGATCGCGACGGGGTTGAGTACCTGGCGGGGACGGTCCCCTCAGCCGAGGCCACGTTGCCCCCCGGCCAGCGAGGGCAGGCTGTGCAGGATGTGATCCTGCGGTTCGCCACTGCTTCCGGTCGCCCGCTCAGCGTTGAGAGCCTGACTGGGTTCCTGGCGCAGGTGGAGTTCGCTGACGGGGAGATTTGGATCCCTGACCGCCGGGCGCTTGAAGATGCGCGCCTGCGTCGCGTGCTGCCGCCCTCGGCGGAAGAGCAGCGCCTGGCCGAGCTATATCGCCGCCAGGGCTTGAGCGCGGTCATCCAGGAGCTCAGCCGGCATCAGTAAGCGGCGCGGCCACGGGCGTCCGCTTTACCCGCTGCGCTAGAATCTTTCTCTGCCCATGATTGGAAATTGCCGGGTTGATCTTGCTCGCTTGATCGGACGTGCGCCGGACTCCTTGCGGCCGCCGGAAGCGGAGGCGCTGGCCGGTAAGTGGATAGCGGTGGAGATCTACACGCCCGAGAACCGGCCGCTGCGGCGGATTGAAGCGATCGGCGATTCGGTGGAGCAATGCATGGGGCAACTTGCGGCGCGGGGCCTGGATCCGCGGCGCTTCGAATTCCAGCTTTTCGGGTGGCGGTCTTAGTCTTGACTTTTTAGTACAGATTTGCTACCCTGGTCTGAGAGGCGGCTCCCGCGCAGCCTCCCTAAGGACCAGGCAGCATGAAGGCCACTATCCAGCCCGTACAGGAACTCACCAGCCAGGACTACAAGTACGGCTTCGAAACACCCGTCGAGACCGAGGCTATTTCCCCCGGCTTGAACGAGGACATCATTCGCACCATTTCGGCTCGCAAGCGCGAGCCAGATTTCCTGCTGGAGTGGCGCTTGAACGCTTATCGCCACTGGCGAACCCTCCAAGAGCCCGGTTGGGCCAACGTCAGCTACCCTCCCATTGATTACCAGCAGATCGTTTACTACGCCGCGCCCAAGGGTTGGAAGCCGCGCCCCAAAAGTTTGGACGAAGTGGATCCGGAGCTGATTCGTACTTACGAGCGGTTGGGCATCCCCTTGCGCGAACAGGAGCGCCTGGCCGGCGTGGCCGTGGATGCGGTTTTCGATAGCGTTTCGGTCGCCACTACTCTCAAGGAGAAGCTGGCCGAGCTGGGAATAATTTTCTGCTCGTTCTCTGAGGCGGTCCAGGAACACCCTGAGCTGGTCAAACGCTATCTGGGCAGCGTGGTCCCTTACACGGACAACTTTTTCGCCGCGCTGAACTCGGCCGTCTTCAGCGACGGCTCCTTCTGCTACGTCCCCAAGGGCGTGCGCTGCCCCGTGGAGTTGTCCACTTACTTCCGTATCAACGCCCGCGATACCGGCCAGTTCGAGCGTACGCTCATCGTCGCGGACGAGGGTGCCTATGTCAGTTATCTGGAAGGGTGCACGGCGCCCATGCGCGATTCCAACCAACTTCACGCCGCCGTGGTGGAGCTCGTGGCTCACGAAAACGCCACTATCCGATACTCCACGGTGCAGAACTGGTACCCCGGGGACAAGCAGGGCCGGGGCGGCATTTATAATTTCGTGACCAAGCGCGGCAAGTGCTTGGGCAGGAATTCCCGGATATCCTGGACCCAGCTTGAGACCGGCTCGGCCATCACCTGGAAGTACCCCAGTTGCCTGCTCATCGGCGAGGGCTCGGTAGGCGAATTTTACTCGCTGGCCGTGACCGCCAATTATCAGCAAGCGGACACCGGCACCAAGATGATTCACATTGGCCGCAACACACGCTCGACAATCATCTCCAAGGGCATCTCGGCTGGTCACGGCCGCAATACTTATCGCGGCCTGGTCAAGATCCAGCCGGGGGCCGTGGGGGCGCGTAACTATTCCCAGTGCGACTCGCTGCTGCTGGGCGACGCCTGCGCGGCCTATACGTTTCCTTATCTGGAGGTGCACAATAACACCGCGCGCGTGGAGCACGAGGCTTCGGTCTCACGCATAGGTGAAGACCAGATCTATTACTGCCGGCAGCGCGGCCTGAGCCGAGAGGACGCCGTTTTTATGATTGTCAACGGGTTTGCGCGCCAGGTGTTGGAGAAGCTGCCGATGGAGTTCGCGGTGGAGGCGCAGCGTCTGTTGAGCGTGAGCTTGGAAGGCAGCGTGGGTTGAGGCGGCTAGGAGGAGAGCATGCTGGAGATAAGAAACTTACAGGTCAGGGCGGGCGAGCAATTGATCCTGCGCGGCATAGATTTGAGCGTCAAGCCGGGCGAGGTCCACGCAATCATGGGCCCCAATGGTTCGGGCAAAAGTACGCTGGCGCATGTTCTGGCGGGCCGGGAAAATTACGAAGTCGTCGGTGGGGAGATCTTGTTTGAAGGCAACAACCTGCTCGAGCTTTCGCCTGAACAGCGGGCGGGGGAGGGGATTTTTCTCGCTTTCCAGTATCCGGTCGAGATATCAGGCCTGACGAACCTGTATTTTTTGCACACGGCCTTGAACGCCATTCGCAAGTACCGGGGCTGGCCGGAGCTGGATCTTTTGGAAACCCAAGTCCTGGTACGCGATCGCATGAAACTGCTGGGAATAACCGAGGCGCTGTTGGGGCGCCCGGTTAACGAGGGCTTCTCCGGAGGGGAGAAAAAGCGCAACGAAATACTCCAGATGGCGGTGCTGGAGCCAAAGCTTGCCATTCTGGATGAGACCGATTCGGGCTTGGATATTGACGCGCTGAAGGCGGTGGCGACTGGGATCAACGCCATGCGCCATCCGGCGCGCGCTATGATCATCATCACCCATTACCAAAGGCTGCTCGAGTACGTAGTGCCGGACTTTGTGCACGTGATGGCGGGGGGACGCATCGTGCGCTCGGGCGGCAAGGAGCTGGCTGCTGAGCTGGAACGGACCGGCTACGCGTGGCTGCCGGCACCCGAGGCTTCGCTCCGGGAGCTGGAGATATGAGCGCTGCGCTTTCGTTGCCGGGGCTTGCTATTGAGGACTGGCTGGCGCCCTTCTTGCCGCTCGAGCGCACTTTGCGGGCGAGGGGTCCAGGCTGGCTTCAGGCCTTGAGGGGGAAGGCGCTGGCCAGCCTTCGCGGGGAGGGCTTCCCTACCAGGCGCAGTGAGCAGTGGAAGTATACCGATTTGAGGCCCGTCGTGGCCGCACGCTTTCACCCGGCGGAGCCGGCGCAACCGGGCGATGGCGACATCCGTCTGGCGGCAGCGCTGGCGGAGCAGCCCGTAGTGATCATCAATGGCCGCCCGTCGCTGCCGTTGCCTGGACCATTGGACGGCCGGCTCATTCCTCTCACAGAGGCCTGGCACCAGCATTCGGAACTGGCGGGCGTGCACTTGGGCCGCTACGCCAGTTTCGACCAGCGGCCTTTCGTGGCGCTGAATACGGCGTTGTTCGAGGACGGCTTGTTGGTGAGGATACCGGCCGGGTCCCTGTTGGAAGCGCCGGTTGTGATTGTTCACTGCGCCGTGCCCCACGGCCAGCCTATAGCTGTGCATTCGCGCACATTGGTTTTGGCCGGACGGAACAGTCGCGCCGCCATCCTCGAAGCCTGGCAAGGGCCCGATGGCCAGCCTTATCTAAGCACTGCGGTCACTGAGGTCGTCTTGGAGCAGGGGGCATTGCTCGACTACACGCGGCTGGAACAAGAAGGCAGCGAAGCGTTTCACTTTTCCGCTCTCGATGCGCGCCTGGAGCGGGACAGCCACCTGGTATCAAACTCCATAGCCTTAGGCGGCCGCCTGACGCGCCACGAAATTGGGGTGGTGGCGGCCGATGAAGGCGCTTGCTGTAGCCTGAACGGTCTTTACGTCCCAGTGGGTTCTCAGCACGTGGACAACTACACAGTGGTTGATCACGCTCGCCCCCAGACCACCAGCTCCCAGCTTTACAAAGGCATACTGGACGGGCGGGCTGAGGCGGTCTTTCAGGGCCGCATCATAATCCGGCCGCAAGCTCAAAAAAGCGACGCAGTGCAGCGCAACCGCAACTTGCTGCTGAGCCAGGCGGCGGTGGTCAATGCCAAGCCGCAGCTTGAGATTCAGGCGGACGATGTCCGCTGTGCGCACGGCGCTGCGGTTGGCCAGGTGGATCAGGAGGCGCTTTTTTACCTGCGTTCTCGCGGTCTCCCTATCGAGCAGGCGCGGCGCCTGCTGACCCTGGCGTTCGCTGAAGAGGTGCTGGAGCGGCTCAAGCATCCGCTCCTGGCCGAACATTTGCGCCAGCGCCTGCGTGAGAGGTTTGGCCGCGGGCAGGAGGGGTAACGATGGCGGTAGCCAATGAGTGTCGTTTGAGCACCGGCTGCTGTTATGACGTCGAGCGCGTGCGCGCGGATTTCCCCGCCTTGCACCAATTGGTGCATGACAAGCCGCTGGTTTATCTGGATAACGCGGCTACAACTCAGAAACCGCGCCAGGTGTTGGAGGCGCTGCTTGGTTTTTATAGCCGCGATTGCGCCAACGTTCATCGCGGCGTGCATGCTTTGAGCGAACGGGCTACCGCTGCTTATGAAGGGGCGCGAGGCCGGGTGGCGAGCTTCCTCAATGCTGCCCGGCCTGGCGAGATTGTATTCACCAAGGGCACCACGGAAGCCATCAATCTGGTTGCGCAAACCTACGGGCGCAGTCAGGTGGGCGCCGGCGATGAGATACTGATTACGGCGCTGGAGCATCACTCCAACATCGTGCCCTGGCAGATGCTTTGCCAGCAAAACGGGGCGCGGCTGCGCGTGGCCCCCGTTGATGACCGCGGCGAGCTGATTATGGAGGAATTCGAGCGCCTGCTAGGCCCGCGCACACGTTTGGTGGCGGTGGCCCATGTCTCGAACGCTTTGGGTACCGTAAATCCTGTCGAGCAGATCGTGCGCATGGCGCACGAGCGCGGCATAGTCGTACTGGTGGACGGAGCGCAAGCCGTGCCCCACCTGGCCGTGGATGTGCAACGGCTTGGGTGTGATTTCTACGCCTTTGCGGGGCACAAGCTTTACGGGCCGACCGGTATAGGTGTGCTCTACGGCAAGCTCGAGTTGCTCGAGGCCATGCCCCCATATCAGGGGGGCGGCGACATGATCCGCTCTGTCAGGTTCGAGAAGACCTGCTACAATGACCCTCCTTATCGCTTTGAAGCGGGCACGCCTCCCATCGCAGAGGCCATCGGGCTGGCGGCGGCCATTGAATACGTGAGCAGTTTGGGATTGGAAGCGATCGCTGCTCACGAACACAACTTGCTGGAGGCCGCCACGCAGGCCCTCGGGGAGCTTCCCGGTGTACGCCTAGTCGGGGCCGCGCGCGACAAAGCCGCCGTGATTTCCTTCGTCGTCGAGGGCGTTCATCCCCATGATGTAGCTACCATCCTGGACGCCGAGGGCGTCGCCGTCCGCGCCGGCCACCACTGTGCCCAGCCTTTGATGCGCCGTTTCGGGTTGCCCGCCACCACGCGCGCTTCCTTCGCTTTGTACAATACCTTGGAGGAAGTAGACGCGCTAGTCAAAGCCGTTCGGCGCGTGGGAGAGATTTGGGGTTGAATGCCGCCCTCGAGGACCTTTACCGGCAACTGATCATTGATCACAGCCGCAACCCACGGAACTTCCGGGTACTGGAGGGAGCTGATCGTGTGGCGGAAGGATCTAACCCCTTATGTGGCGACGAGGTAAAGATCTATTTGAAAATGGATGGGGAGCGGATCGCAGAGATCAGCTTTCAGGGATCCGGTTGCGCGATCTCGATCGCCTCGGCTTCGCTGATGACTGACAGCGTCAAGGGCAAAACCAGGCTGGAAACAGAAGCGCTATTTGATGCCTTTCGCGCCCTGGTGACTGGCAAGCAGGCCCCCGCCGGTGTAGCGCTGGGAAAGCTGGCCGCGCTGGGCGGTGTGGCTGCCTATCCGGTGCGGGTCAAATGCGCTACGCTGGCCTGGCACGCTCTGCGTGCGGCACTGGCGGGCAGCGGGCGGGTAAGCACGGAGTAAGCAATGGATGAATCGCTAAGAGATCAGGTGATTGCCACGCTGAAGGATATATACGATCCGGAGATTCCGGTCAACATATACGATCTTGGTCTCATATACGCCGTGGACGTGGATGAAAACGGGGTGGTGCGGGTGGCCATGACGCTCACGGCGCCGGCTTGTCCGGTGGCGGCGGCTCTACCGCGCCATGTCGAACAGCGCATAAGGGCCCTGCCCGGGGTAAAAGAGGCCAGCGTTGAGTTGGTTTGGGATCCACCTTGGACCCCAGAGAGGATGTCACCTGAGGCCCGGCTTCGCCTGGGCTTCTTTTAGGCCGAGATGAAAATCACCGCCCAGGAAGAATACGGCATCCGGTGCCTTTTGCAGTTGGCTTGCTGCGGAGGGCGTGTAAGGACGATCCCCGAAATCGCCGAGTCGGAAAGTTTGTCCAAGGAGTACGTAGCCAAGCTGATGCGCGTGTTAAGGCGGGGCAAGCTGGTCCGCAGTGTGCGAGGGCGCACCGGCGGCTACGTGCTGGCGCGCCCGCCAGCGCAGATAACGCTTAGCGAGGCGCTCACGGTGCTGGGCGGCAAGTTATGGGAGTCCTCTTTCTGCAAGCGGCATCCGGGTCGCGCCCGTGTTTGTCGGCGCATCTCTGATTGCGGGGTGCGAGTTGTCTGGCGCAGGGTGCAGGAGGCCGTGGAGGCCGTGCTCGGCGGAGTGACCCTTCAGGATTTCTTCGAAGCCCTGGCTGCGCCGCCTGGTTCGGATTCGCAGCCGCAGGCCGGCCTGCCTGGCGGTTGAAGCCGTGGCGGCCGGCCAGCGGGCTGTTCGCGCTTGGCGGCCGCAATGCAGCCTGAGATGCCCACCGATATGACCGGAGACACCTTGCAGGTGATCCCGCTGGGCGGACTGGGCGAGTTCGGCATGAACTGCCTGGCGTTGCGCTGCGGCGACCATGTCCTCGTAATTGATGCCGGCATGATGTTCCCTGAGGACGAGCTGCCCGGCGTGGACCTGGTAACTCCGGATTTCACTTATTTGCTTGAGAACCGGCGCTACGTACGGGCCTTGATTCTCACCCACGGCCATGAAGACCACATTGGCGCCGTGCCTTTCCTGCTGGCCCAACTGGACGTGCCTGTTTACGGCACCCCGCTCACCCTGGCTCTGACGCGACGCCGGATCGAGGAGCACGGGGCGGTAAAATCGCCCCGGTTGATTGCAGTTGAGGCCGGCCAGACGCTGGAGCTGGGTCCCTTCCGCGTTGAGCTGGTGCCCGTCACCCACTCCATTGTGCAGGCTGTGGCGCTGGCCGTTAGCACGCCCTTGGGCGTAATAATTCACAGCGGCGATTTCAAAGTGGATCCCACTCCACCCGATAACAAGCTTTTGGATTTGCACACACTGGCCGACTATGGTCGCCGCGGCGTGTTATTGCTGCTATCGGACTCCACCAACGCCGACCGGCCAGGCTATACGGAGAGTGAACAGGCCACCCGGCCTCGCCTGGATGACATATTCCAGCGGGCGCCGGGACGCGTGATCGTCTCCTGCTTCAGCTCCTCGATCCACCGCTTGCAGCAGATCGTGGATCTGGCTGCCCAATCGGGGCGCAAACTGGCCTTCCTGGGGCGCAGCATGCTCAGCGTTAGCGAGATTGCGCACTCGCTGGGATTGCTCCAGGTGCCCGACGGGTTGCTGTTGCGCCCTCATGAAATCATGCAGACTCCGCCAGGCAGGGTAGCCGTGGCCATTTCAGGGAGCCAGGGTGAGCCAATGTCAGCTCTGGCCAGGGTGGCCGTGAACAATCACCGCTACCTGGCGGTGCAGCGCGGCGACACGGTGGTGCTCAGTGCCCGCATCATTCCGGGCAATGAGAAGGCGATCTATCGGATGCTGAATCACCTGGCCAAGCTGGGCGCCGAGGTCGTCTACGGCCCCATGAGCCCGCCGGTGCACGTGTCCGGTCACGCCAGTGCCGAGGAACTGCGCCTGCTGTTAAACCTTGTCCGTCCGCGCTACTTCGTCCCTATACACGGCGAATATCGGCAGCTTGCCAAGCACGCCGCGCTGGCTGCGCACTTGAAGGCGGCGGGCCTCGAAGAGGTGTTCGTGCTGGAGGCGGGCGAGACCTTGCAGGTGGACGCCTCCGGCGCGCGCAAGGGCGAGCGGGTTCCGGTGGGCCGCGTCTGCATTGATTCCGGCGCGGTGGACGAGGTGGTTGAGGAGATGGTGATTCGGGATCGGCGCCACCTGGCTGAAGAGGGCATCGTGCTCCCCGTGATCGCCATAGACAAGCGTACAGGGCGATTGGAGGGCACGCCCGAGGTTGTCAGCCGTGGATTCGTGCCCGCCGAAGATGGTTCCGAAGTCCTGCAACAGGCCCGCCAGGTTATCATCGAGACTCTGGAATCTTCCACCCTTGAAGAGCTGGTTGACTGGGGCGTCATCAAGGAGAAAATTCGATCCGAGCTGCGTCGTTACATTTTCCGGCAGACAGCGCGGCATCCGCTGATAGTGCCGGTGATCCTGGAGGTGTGAAGGCCGCTTTCAGGGCCAGATGACCAAATGCGGCCGGGGATCGCCTGCGCTTTAGCTCACCGAGTTGAAAACCTGGTTAGCCGCGCAGAGCGGTGTACGCCGCAAAGGCGTTACCCGTGGCCCAGGAACATCACCCAGCCCAGCCCGAACAGGGCCACGATGAACCAGGCGAAGCAGTAAAGGCCGTAGCGCAGCCGATCGCGGTCATTGCGCTTGCCCACCACCCCCAGCACTATCGAGGTGAAGAAGGCGAACAACAAGGCTGCCTCGAAATGGGTTAGGGACACCTTGGGCATCAGTCCTTCCTCCCCACCGCTATTTCGTAGGCGTCAATCATAGCCAGCACGTTCAAAAGCCCCGCAGTCACCAAGAACTTCGCCCCGTAATCGTGCACCGCGCCCGGCACGTCCGGCTGTGCATAGCCTAGCCAGACGGTAAGCAGGTAGAGCAAGCCGGCACACAGGTCACCTATGAAGCCGCCGTAGTGCAACAGGGTCGTGAGCAAATCCGGGGCCCGCTCCGGCTGAAACAGATGCCCCCGCATCATGAGCCCCAGCAGGTACATGGCGGTGATGGCGAACGCCAGCAAGGCTGCTCGGCTGTATCGCTTGAGCAGTAAGTGGCCGCCTCCCGGGATCAGCCAGGCCAGCGCCACAACGGGCGCCCAGACGTTCAGAGGTGGCGTCGGCTGTTTGGCTTTCCGGAATGGCATGAGAATTTTTAGTGTATCACGAGGCTTTCGTAGCCTGAGCTTCAGCCGGGTTTGATATTGCCCGGGCGCTTCCGCTATGGTATACGGAGGATGAGCAAGCGCAGCGCGGTCCAAGGCGGAGGACTCCAATGAGAAAGCTACTTTGCGGGTTCGGCTTCTGGGTGCTGATTCCCGCCTGTTTGGCCCAGACCATAACCGGAACCATCACGGGGACAGTCAAGGATCCCAGCAACCTACCCGTCGCCGGCGCCGAGGTCAGGCTCACGCATCAAGCCACCGGGGTAGAGCGCCGCGCCAGCAGCAACGAGCGAGGCGATTTTGTCTTCCCCAGCTTGCAGCCGGGCCTGTACGCCGTCTCGGTCAGCGCCCCGGGCTTCAAGCGGCTGGAAAAGCGCGACATCGCTCTGTCGGCCTCGGAAACTCTCTCGGTGGGCGAATTGGTGCTGGAGGTGGGTGCGGTGGCTGAGACCGTCACCGTGACGGCCCAGGCGGCGATCGTGCAAACCGCTAGTGGCGAGCGTTCGGGCGTGGTCACCTCGAGCCAGGTCGAACACCTGCTGATCAAGGGCCGCAATGTGCACGCGCTGTTGCAGCTTCTGCCCGGCGTAGTGGATTTAGCCGATGATGACCAGCCCAATCGCAACTTCAACCTGTACGTGCTGGGCAACCGCCGCAACACCAACGCCTTCACGCTCGACGGCATGGCCCTGAACGCCATCGGCAACAACTTTAACGTGCTGGTGGGCGTCAGCCAGGACGCCGTCGCCGAGGTGAAGATCCTGGTGAGCAATTATCAGGCCGAGTACGGGCGCATGTCGGGGGCTAATGTCCAGATCGTGACCAAGTCAGGCACGCGCGAATTCCACGGCCTGGGTTCTTACTTCAAGCGCCACGAGCAATTCAACGCCAATAACTTCTTCAACAACCGGCTGGGCCTTCCCAAACCTCGCTACCGCTTCAATACTTGGAACTACAATTTGGGCGGGCCTGTTTACATTCCGGGCAAGTTCAATCGCAACCGTGACAAGCTGTTCTTCTTCTGGAGCCAGGAGTACTGGCCGCTGAAGATTCCACGGCCGGTGGGCCAGCTCACCGTCCCGACAGAGCTGGAGAGAGCAGGGGATTTTTCACAGTCGCTCGATCTTAACAACCGCCTGATTACCATCACCGATCCTGCCACCCGCCAGCCGTTTCCCGGCAACCGCATTCCCGCCAGCCGCGTGGATAGCAACGGTCAAGCGCTGCTGAAGGTGTTTCCGACGCCGAACTTCTTTGACCGCAGCCTCTCCGCGGGGCGCTACAACTATGTCTTTCAGACCGAAAACAGGATCCCGCAGCGCACGGAAACCCTGAAGCTGGATTATCCCGCCAATTCCAACAACATCTTTTTCATCAACTACACCGCTTACCACGACGTACAAGAGGGCGCCATCGGCATTCCTTCCTCCGGGAGCACGAACTGGCCCCAGATGCGAAAGACCTTCAACAATCAAGGCAAGGCCGTAATCACCCGCTACCAGCGCATCTTCTCGCCCAGCCTCATTAACGAGCTCAACGTGGGATTTATTCACCGGCCGGCCAACGACGAGGTCAAGCCGGAAGAGGTGCGCAAGAACCAGCGCGATACGGTGGGCTTCAAGCTGGGCCAGTTCAATCCTTCCGCTAACCCTCTCAACATGATTCCCAACGCTACCTTCGGCGGTGTTACCAACGCCGCTAATTTAGCCATTGAGGGCCGCTTCCCGCTGGTCACCACGCACGATTCCATGAGCGTGACCAACAACCTCACCAAAACCTTACCCGGCCACACTGTCAAGGGCGGCTTTTACGCCGACCGCATCTGGCGGAACGCCTCCAATGCCGTCAATTTCAACGGCAGTTTTGACTTCGGCCGCAACGTCAGCAACCCGCTCGACACCGGCTACGCGTACGCGAACGCCGCCCTGGGCGTCTTCAATTCATACACGGAAGCATCCCGGCGGCCCTTCCTGCATTTTCGGGTCAGCAACATCGAGTGGTTTCTGCAAGACAACTGGAAGCTTACCCGGCGTCTCACGCTAGACTACGGCATGCGGTTCGCCCTGGTGCTGCCGCTATTCGAGCGCGACAACCTTGTCTCCGGCTTCGTCCCGGACCGCTTCGATCCGGCCCGCCAGGTCAGGCTGATCGAGCCGCGCCGCATCGGCGGACAGCGCGTGGGAGTTCACCCGGTGACCGGCCAGAGCTACCCGGCGGCGGCCATAGGCGCAATCGCTCCGGGGGTGGGGGATCCGTCAAACGGGATGCTGGTCACCTCCGCCGAGCGTAATTATCCCCGCTCGCTGATTGACAACCGGGGCGTACATTACGGTCCGCGTATGGGCTTTGCCTGGGATTTGAAGGGTGATGGGCGCACGGCGCTGCGCGGCGGATTTGGGATCTTCTACAACCGGCAGAATCTGGACGCAGTGCTTAATCCGTTCACCACGCAGACCCCATTGGTAGACAACCCGGTGGTTTACTACAGCACCCTGGCGACGCTGCTTTCCTCTGCCGGCCTGCTTTTCCCGCAAGCAGTGCTGGGCCTGGACCGCAACGGCTACGTTCCCACCGCCATGAACTTCAGTTTCTCGGTCCAGCAGAACGTAGGGTTCGGCACGGTAGTGGATATGGGATACGTCGGATCCCTGGGCCGGCACCTCATGTGGCAGCGCAACTTGAACGCCATCCCCTTCGGCGCCAACTTTGATCCCCGCAATGCCGACCCGAGCAACCCGGCAACGCCCCTTCCTCAGGCCTTCTTGCGACCCTTGATCGGCTACAACAACATCAACTTCCGTGAGTGGGCCTCTTCTTCCAATTACCACTCGTTGCAGGTTAACGCCACCCGGCGCTTCGCGCGCGGCTTCGGGTTCGGGGCGGCTTGGACGTGGTCCAAGGCGATGGATTTCAATGACGACGACACGGGCAGCGTCAGCACCTTAGTCCCTGTACGCGTGTGGAACTATGGACTGGCTTCCTACGACCGCACGCATGTGGTTAAGCTGAACTGGCTCTGGGACGTGCCCGCCTTGCCCGTGCGCGGCCGCCTGTGGGACCGCCTGGTGAACCACTGGCAGGTTTCCGGGATTGCCAGCTTCGTCAGTGGCGCTCCGCTCGGGGTAGGCTTCTCCACCACGGTAGCGATGGACATCACCGGATCGCCCACAGACGGCGCAAGAATCAAGGTCACCGGCAACCCCGTCCTGCCCAAGAGCCAGCGGACCTTCAGCCGCAATTTCCGCACCGAAGTTTTTGCCCTGCCTGAGATAGGCACCATCGGTAACGCAGCCAAGACCCTGCTGAGGGGCCCGGGCATCAACAACTGGGACGTGGCGGTCTTCAAGAACATTCCGGTGCGCGAAAGCGTGCGGGCACAGTTCCGGGCCGAATTCTATAACGCCTTCAACCATACCCAGTTCAGCGCCTTCGATAGCACGGCGCGCTTCGATCCCCAAGGGCGGCAGGTCAACGCGCGCTTCGGCGAGTTCACTGCGGCCCGCAACCCTCGGCAGATCCAGCTCGCCCTGAGGTTGTACTTTTAGGCCTTGGGCCCGGGTGGCTGGTCTGTGAGCCCGGGTTGCCCGGTGGTGTCAGCCTGGGCAGGAGGTCGGATGTTTCCACTAGAAACAATTTCGCAATTATTGTATGATTGGCACGATGCCAGTTGTGCCCGCTCTCGGAGCCTGGATAGAGGCCTTCCTGAGCTACTGCCGGATAGAAAAGGGTCTTAGTTTCAATACGATAGACGCTTACCGGCGCGATTTGGGCAAGCTGGCCGCCTTTTTGGCAGGCATCCCCGGTGCCGAACTGGCCCCGTCGGCCTTGGGCCGGTACTTGGACTGGCTCAGGGACTCTGGCCTAAGGAGCCGATCCCTGGCGCGGCACCTTAGCACGCTCCGCAGCTTTTTCGCCTACCTGGTGCGGGAGGGGCTGATAAGAGCTGATCCCACCGCGGGCATCCGCTCGCCCAGGCAGTGGCATAAGCTGCCCGCCTATTTGAGCGTGGGGGATATGGAGAAACTGCTGGAGGCTGCCGACCCGGCCACGCCGGTGGGGTTGCGCGACCGCGCCATGATCCACCTGCTTTACGCATCTGGCCTGCGGGTCTCGGAGCTCTGCCGCCTTCAGCTAACCGATCTGAACGAAGAATTGGGGGTGGTCCGAGTGTTTGGCAAGGGCAACAAGCAACGCTTGGTCCCCGTGGGGCGTCCGGCCCTGGAGGCGCTGCGGGCCTACCTGCTGCAAGGGCGGCCTGCGCTCCTCAAGCGCCGCCCCAGCCCTTACTTGTTTGTTTCCTTGCGGGGCCGGCCCCTGACGCGGCAGGCATTTTGGAAGCTGCTGGCCGGTTACGCGCGGCGCGCGGGACTGGTGCGACGCGTGTACCCGCATATGATCCGCCACAGCTTCGCGACGCACTTGCTGGAAGGCGGGGCCGATCTGCGCAGCGTTCAGTTGATGCTTGGCCATGCCGATATCTCGACCACCCAGGTTTACACCCATGTAATGCGATCAAGGCTCCGGCAGACCCTCGATCAGCACCATCCCAGGGCCTGAATTGGGAGGCCGGCCGGGCCGAAGCAAGTTGGCGTTAGGCAGGCTGCCATGAGCGACTACATGTTCATGCTGGAAAGCCATCTGAGCCCCGACCAAAACCGAGTGGTGCGCGAGGTCCAGTCGGCCGCGCTGGAGGCCGGAGCCAGAATTTTCCTGGTGGGCGGGGCCATGCGCGACATGTTGGGCGCCTTTCCCATACGGGATCTCGACTTTGCCGTCGAAGGCGACGCCCTCAAGCTGGCGCGCCAGCTCGCAAAGCAGAAGGGCGCCCGCATCCTTTTCGCAGATTCGCACCGCAACGCCGCGGAGATGCTGTTTCCAGGCGGAGTTCGGGCTGAGATAGCCATGGCCCGCTTGGAACGCTATCCGCGCCCTGGGGGTCGTCCCGAAATCACTCCGGCCACCATCCACGAGGACTTGCGCTGCCGCGATTTCACCATCAACGCCATCGCGCTTTCTTTGAACCCTTCTTCACGCGGCCTGTTAATTGATCCCACCAACGGTGTGGCCGATATCCAGCACAAGGAATTACGTGCGGTCAGCAACTATTCGCTTTTCGATGACCCCTCGCGGATCCTCCGCTTGATACGGTTTCGGGCCCGGCTGGGCTACAGCGTGGAGGAGAAAACGCAAAACCAGTACCGGCGCGTGCGCGAGGAGGGCCTGGAGCAACGCATCAGTGCTCAAAAGCTGGCTGACGAGCTGCGTCACATCGCCGACGATCCGGCCTGCGCGGATGTGGTCCGAGCGCTTGAGGAAGAAGGATTGCTGAGCTTGTTTTGCCCCGCCCTGAGCGGGGCCAAAATCAACCATCAAGGCCTGGCACGGCTTCAAAAGGCCCGCTTGCTGGTGCCATTCGGGGTTGACCTGCGCTTGGAAAACCTGGGCCTGTTCCTTCACGTGCTCACCGAAAAGCTCACCCCGAAAGAGAAATCTGCGCTGGTGGAGGCCACCCGGCTCAGCCAGCAAGAGGTGGAACGGTGGCGTAAGCTAGGCGCACGAGCGGCCAGACTGGAACGCTTGCTGAAGTCGCCCAAGTTGCACCGGCCCGCCCAACTTTACCTGGCTCTTGGCAAAGCAGAGGGCGACGAAATCCTTTATTTGCTGCTTTACTCCAAGCTCCGCCTGGTGCAGGACCGCATCAAGAATTACCTTCAAAAGTACCTGCCGCTGGCGCTGGAGGTTACCGAAGAACAGTTGCGGGCGCGGGGGGCGCAGCCAGGAACGCCCGAGTACGAAAAGCTCAAGGAGCAACTGATCCTGGAGCGCTTGAGCGCCCGTCCGAAGCGCCCGGCGCCGCCGCCCGAACCTGAGAAACCTCCCGAGCCGGCGCTCCCGCCCGGGCAACGTCCTCCGCTGCGCAAGCCCCTCACCAGGCCAGTGCGGTAGCTGGGGCGCCCCGGCGTACCCGCGCCTACGCTATGCTGACTCGCCCGACGGCGCGCCGGCCGGCCCGGCTTTGCCCTCCGTGTCCAGGCAGCGCCTGGTGAGCGTCTGCGCCAGAGGCGAGGCAATCTCGCTGGCGCGGTAAGTCATTTCAACGTCGAATATCTCCTGGCCGTTGGCGTGGTCAATAGGCTGATGGACCTCCGTTGCCCCGCGTCAACCCCACGTCGGTGTTGCCAGGCGAGAGCGCGATTTTCGTTGACTCTCTGGGGGGCCGGCCATAAAATTGATTGCATGAGCCTGGAGGTCGGGATGGGTTTTCCAACGCGTGTTTATATGGCAATGGCACTCGCCCTGGCGGCCGAGTGCGCTTATGCGCAGGCAGGTTTGGGCAGCATTACGGGCACCGTGGTGGACTCCAGCGGCTCCGTGGTGGTGGGCGCCGAGGTAAGGTTACTGGAGACCAACACGCGGCAAGTGCGCAGTACTGTAAGCAATGAGGCAGGCTTGTTCACCTTCCCCTCGCTGGTGCCTGGCTCCTACCAGCTCAGCATCACGGCCAAGGGATTCAAGGAAAGGACTCTTTCCAATCTGACCCTGAATGCCTTCCAGCAGCTCGGCTTGGGGACGGTCATGCTCGAGATTGGCGAAGGTCCTTCCACGCTGGTCACCGTGACCGCCGAGCAGCAGCTTGTCAAGGACTCAGCCGTGCGTTACGACACGGTACAGGCGCGGGCGGTGGCGGACATGCCCTTGAACGGACGGAACTGGGCGACTCTGCTGAAGGCTTTGCCCGGCGCCAATCCCACCAACCGCAATGCTTACGCCGGCCGTGAATACTCTTATGACGGCTACGGGGATTTCCGCATCAACGGCAAGGCGCCCAACCAAACCCAGGTGAACCTGGACGGCGGGGATGTAGTGGATCACGGCAACGATACCAAAACCACCGTGGCCCCGAGCCTGGAGTCCATCCAGGAGATTTCCGTGCTGACGAACAACTTCCAGGCGGAGTACGGCAACAAAGGCGGGGTGGTCATTAACATCGTGACCAAATCCGGCACCAACGAGTTCCACGGCACCCTGTGGAACCACTTCCGGCACGAGAAACTCAATGCCAATGACTGGGATCGCAACTACAACGGGCAGCCCCGCCGCAAGTACCGCTATAACTACTTCGGCGGCAACCTGGGCGGTCCCATCCGCAAAAACAAGCTCTTTTTCTTTTACAACTATGAAAACTACAAGCAGTCCACGCCACCGGGCGTGATTAACAGCCGAGTGCCCACGCTGCTTGAGAGAGAGGGCGACTTTTCGCAGACCATCAATGCCGACGGCTCCCGTCCCATCATTTATTACCCGGGCACGCGCACCGCCGGCAACCCGCAACCTTTCCCGAATAACATCGTGCCCAAGTCGCTCTTCGATCCCCTGGGCTACAAGCTCATGAAACTGTATCCGGAGCCAAATTTTGCGGGGAACATAAGCTATAACCATGTTTTCGAGTACCAGCGCAAGTTCCCGCGCTTTTCCAACGTGGGAAAGGTGGACTGGAACATCAACGAACGGTGGCGCGCTTACGGCCGCTACTCCGAGGATGGCGGGACCATGACTGAACGTTTGACGTGGGTGGCGAACTGTGTTACGCCGGCTTGCGTCGTGCTGTGGCACCGGCCCGACCGCTCGGCCGTCGGGTCCCTTACCGGCATGCTTTCGCCCACCTTCGTCAACGAGAGCATGGTCAACTGGACGTTTGATTACCCGCTGACCGGCCTGGAAGACTCGCTGGACCCCGCGCACACGACCAAGAAGGGCAACGGGGTATCGGACCTGCCTTTGGCTTTTCCCTCCTGGAACGACGTCATGCCCAACATAAGCGTCTCGGGCTATCCGACCATAAACTTCCCGCGCTTTCCCTGGTATGCCCGGCTGAACGTTTATCAGGTGACCAACAACTCCACCTGGACGCGCGGTTCGCACATCGTGAAGTTCGGCTTTCAGTTCATCCACAACTACAAGGACGAAATCGACAGCTCGAACTACAAGGGCCAGTTCGATTTCAGCGTAAGCGCCAGCGAATTCGACACCGGTTACAGCCCGGCCAACTTGCTCGTCGGCGCAGTGGCCCGCTTCCAGCAAACCTCCAACATGCACCGCAAGTACTCCCTTTACCGCGACTACCATGCATTTATCCAGGACACCTGGAAGGTGCGGCCCGACCTCACGCTGGATTTCGGCTTGCGTTTCTACCACGTCCCCACCGAATTCAATACGCGACCGGAAAAGACTTTGGATGCCGCCTTTTTCCCCGATCGCTGGGACCCCGCCAAGGCGCCGCGCATTTACGTGCCCGATCCCAACAATCCCAGCCGTGTCATTGACCCGGCTTTCCCCAACGCTCCGCTGTCGGCGGTTCTGAGCACGCCCCTGCGCTATTCGCTGGTGCCCGGCTCGGGCGATCCTTTCAATGGCGTGGTAGCCCTGGGCCGAAACGGGATCGCAAAGAACGGCATCGCGAACCCAGCCTGGCTGCTGCTCGCCCCGAGGGCGGGTGTGGCGTGGTCGCCCTTCGGCCCCAAGACGGTTCTCAGACTCGGTTTCGGCTGGGCCTACAACCGGAACGCTATAGGCGACGCCATCAATAACTTCGAGAACCGCCTGGCGGAGATAGCCGACTACCGGCTGACCAGCCTACGCACGCTGGGCGCGCCCACCACGGTGCGCGTCATCCCAGCCCTGAGCTTCGGCGTGCAGGATTCCAGCAACTTCCATCCGCCCGTGGTTTACGACTACAGCCTGACCCTCCAGCGCGAATTGTTCTGGAACATGGTGCTGGATATCGGTTACGTCGGCAACATTCAGCGCCACCAGCCCATCAACTTCAACATCAACAGCATCCCGCCCGGCACAGCCTGGGATCCCAAGTATGTGGATCCCGCCAACCGTGGTTACAACTTTGCCGGCCCCGTCTCCGCCGCCAATCCTAACCCGTTGCCCGGCAGCAACGTCATGGACGCCATCGTGATGCGGCCCTACCGGGGCATGAACACGCTCACATTGACCAATAACGCCGGCAACAATCGGTACCATTCGCTGCAAACTTCATTGAACAAGCGCTACGGGCACGGCCTGACGCTGATGCTCAACTGGACCTGGGCCCACACCTTCTCAGGACAGGAGAACGTAGGCCTTTACAATTACAATTGGCGCAAGTACACTGGCTTCACTTTAGGCGCAGACCGGCGCCACGTGGTGAACGCCAACTACATTTATGAGTTCCCGAAGTTCTCGCAGAGAGCGGGGCTGAACCACGGCTTGTGGAAGGCGCTGCTGGACGGCTGGGAGGTGGCGCACATGCTCATCTTTTTCACGGGGCAAAACTTCTCGCCCAGCTACGGCATTCAGCAGGCCAACACCACCAGCGGCATTGGGCTCAATTTGATTTTCCTGGGCACCCCAGACCTGGCGCCGCGTCCGCTCATTTTGGGCAACCCCAACGATCTGCCGGCGAAGGATTTCGCTCATCGCTGGGATCCAGCCAAGATCGCACCATCCGGTTTCTTCCCTCAGTTTGACGGTACCGGCAGCCGGAACTTCCTGGCCGGCTACGGCACCTTCAATAACGACGTCACGCTGACCAAACTCCTGAATGTGACCGAGCGCGTCAAGCTGGAAATCCGTACCAGCTTCTACAACCCCTTCAACCAGGTCAGGCGGACGGCCTACAACGCCTCGGTGACTTTCAAGGCGCGCGGGCCGCGCTTTGAAGACGGCTTTTACGTTTACAACACACCCGAGCAGCAAGAGGCGCGGCTGCGCGCCACCGGTCAAAGCGACCCGCGCGTGCTTTACAACACCTATCGCGGTGGAGTGGGGCACATGAACGTCACGGCGGTCGAGCCCATGCGGATCATCGAGATCGGCATGCGGCTGCGCTTTTAGGCGGCTGGCGCGGGCACCCGGCCCCGAGCGTGAGCCGCGCGAGATGGGCAGGTAGATCCTGAACGAGGATTTAGCCTGGCGGGAGCAGATTGCGGGGCCGACAAATAAGCCAGTAACACGGGTGCCAAAGCAAATGCCTTGGGCTTTATCATATCGGCCGGCAGTGGGGCAGCACCAGATGGGTCCTTTTCTCGGTCTCTGGTGTCACTGGGCGCCGTATGCGTGCATCCGTATAGGCAGAAAGCATATAAATAAAAGGACGCCGCTGCCGTGCCCTGCGTGCCTGCTTGCAACGTTGGCTTGCCCGTCACTGTGAGGCCGCCCCTATCACAAACGAACCCACGGGCCAGACCGGCCTTCACAAGGTGAACGCAGAATGCGGCGCAGCAGGGGAAGAAATGCGATGGATGCTGACGAAAGCCTGAATGCCGAAAAGCTCACCCCCGGCGAACAACCTGTCCACTCCACCTCGAGCAAGCCGCATCGCCTGGCCACGGCGCTGCGCGTGGGCCTTTCGATCGCGGTCATTCTGTTGCTGATGCTATGGGTCTTCGGCGCCCTCCGAAAGAACCGGATCCAACCCGGCAGGGCGACGGTTCCGGAGAGGAAGGCAGAGGGCCTCCCGACCCAGACCGTCGCCTTTACAACCATCCCCGTTACTGCCGAAGCTGTGGGGACGGTGCGGGCCGAATACGTCGCCACCGTAACCTCCCGCGTGGTTGCGACCATTGTCCAGATTCGTGTCTCGGCCGGACAACGAGTCGCCAAGGGAGAAGTGTTGGTCGAACTCGATGATCGTGACCTCCGGGCGCGCGTGGAGCAGGCCCGGGAGGCTGTCCGCGGGGCCGAGGCAACTTTTGCGCAAGCTCTCTCCAACTACAAGCGTGACAAGCCGCTGTTCGACCAGCGAGTGATCAGCGCTTACGACTTCGAGAACACGGAAACGGCGCTAAAGACCGCGCAAGCGAACCTGGAACGGCTGCGACAGGCGCAGCATGAAGCGGAGGCGAACCTGTCTTATGCGGTAATCCGCAGCCCCTTCGATGGAGTGGTGATTGAGAGATTGTCGGAAACGGGCGAACTGGCCGCTCCGGGCAAGCCTTTGCTGACCATGTACCAACAAGACCGGCTGTGGCTGGAAGCCAGTGTTCCCGAAGAAGAGCTTGGCCGGATCAGCATGGGCCGGGCATATACGGTTCGCATTGACGCCCTGAAGCGCACGCTGCACGGGCGGGTGGCCGAGATCGTGCCGTCTTCGGATCCCGCGACGCGGACCGTCCTGGTCCGGGTGCGACTGGAAAATCCCCGCGATCTGGTGCCTGGGATGTTTGGCCGGATGCTGATACCCGAAGCGCCGCAACGGGTCCTGCTCATACCCACCCTGGCAGTAAGGCGCGCCGGGCAGCTCACCACAGTGGACGTTGTTCAGGATGGGCGCGTGGAACGCCGGACGGTGCAGTTGGGCCGCGCCGTGGGCGACAAATTTGAAGTGCTAAGCGGGTTGGCGCCGGGCGAGGTGATCGTGGCCGAGGCCACCGAAGCCGCCACCACGGGGCAGGCGAAATGAACACCCCGCATGAGACGCTCACCCTCCGCATTGTCCGCAAGTTCCTGGAGTCGAACCTGTCGCTGGTGTTCATCCTGGTCTCGCTGGCGGCGGGCGCAATGGCTCTGCTTATCACGCCCCGCGAAGAAGAGCCACAGATCGTCGTCGCCGCGGCCAACGTAATGGTCTCGTTTCCCGGGCGCACGGCCGCGGAGGTCGAACAACTGGTCTCGACGCCGGTCGAGAAAATGCTTCTCCAGATCCCCGGCGTGCAGTACGTGTACTCGCGTTCCTTGCCCGGCCAGAGCATCGTGACCGTCCGCTTCTATGTTGGCGAGCCGCTAGAGCCGAGCTACGTCAAGCTCATTCGAAAGCTGAATGAAAACATGGACCGGATCACGCCTGGAGTTGCTGGCTGGGTGGTGAAGCCTGTGGATGTGGACGATGTGCCTGTTGTCACCTTCACGCTGACGAGCCGGTCGCACGACGATTACTCGCTCCGGCGGATGGCCGAGGAAATCGTTCCGCGGCTTCAGTCCGTACCCAATGCAGGGACCGCGTACGTGGTGGGCGGGCGTCCGCGCGAGCTTTTGATCCGGCCTTCGGCCACGCGCATGGCAGCCTACGGTATTTCCGCGCTTGACA
>Ga0315298_1001041_pt1 | contig 52652 bp, 63 predicted proteins | sample WHS_1_MG_FD_203077 | JGI IMG/M metagenome (GOLD analysis project Ga0315298, IMG submission 203077) | Extremophilic microbial mat communities from Washburn Hot Springs, YNP, Wyoming, USA - WHS_1_MG | ecosystem: Environmental > Aquatic > Thermal springs > Hot (42-90C) | place: USA: Wyoming... | reverse complement strand
ACCAGTACAATTGCAAGTTCAATCAGGGTAAAACCTTTCTGATTTCTTAAATTCTTCATAACCAGACCTCCTTCTGTTTTTTAATCATACAGTTTGCAAAACTGATGCCACATCAATTTTTTCATTGATTTAGCTTCATGACAGAAAATAGTCATTGAATTGACAGGAGGTCGGTTGCGCCACTCGGGAAACCATAACCACCATGGCGCCCATATTGGCAGTTATGGTATCCTTCCTCCAGATAATTCATCTCACCCCCTTTCTAAGATAAACCAATATTCTTTAACACTTCTTCCACCTTCTTGTCAACTTTTGCAAGTTCCTTGAGTGCCCTTTCAATCCTGTCCTGTCTTTCCTCAAGCTCCTCTGGTTTTATGCTTAAATTTTAATAAAAAATTCAGCAAATTAGCAATAGATTCTTCATTGATTTTTAAGGATATTTCAAGATAGCAAAGCCTTGGTTTTAAAAAATCAGCTTTTTCCTTTATCTTTACAAAATCTTTTTTTGTTGTAACAATGATTTCAGCATTCCATGCAAGTTTTTCAATTTTTTTAAGAGTCCTCTTACTGTATTTTTTATGATCAATAAATTTTTTCTGTCCTGTAATTTTCAGGTTAAGTTCTTTAAGGCAATCAATAAAGCTTTGAAAATTAGCAATTCCTGCAAAGGCAAAGGCTTTTTTACCATCTGGTTTAATTTCCCTTCCATCAAAGTCTTTCAAACCTTCAATTTTTAGCGGTGCAAAATATATCTTTTTAATTCCCATTTCAATAAGAGCCTGTTTAAGTTTTTCGTTTTCTTTTTTCGTTATAAAAATCATGTCTGCTTCAAAGATTTCACTGAGTGGAGACCTCAAAGTTCCGAAAGGAATTAAACGGGAATTGCTAAAACCTTTATATCCATCAACAAGCAAAATATTTAAATCCCTGCTTAGCCTCCAGTGCTGAAATCCATCATCAAGAATAAATATAACTCTGTCCTGCTCATTAAATCCGAATTTTTTAATTGCATAAATTCCACCTTCATATCTGTCAGCGCTTTTTACTACCTTAAGTCCCTCCATAGCCATCATCAATGGCTCATCTCCAGCATCCTCTGCATTCATTTCTTCAGATACAATTACAGGTCTTTTCAGTCTACCCCTGTATCCACGTGTAAGAACAACAGGCCCATAGCCTTCTTTTTTTAATTCCTTTGCAAGAGCAATTGTAAAGGGAGTTTTTCCTGTTCCTCCAACTGTCAGATTTCCAACACTTATTACAGGAAAGGGTAGTTTTTTCTGACACTTTATGGCTTTCCTTTTTTTGCGAAGATAAAAAAATAAATAAAGCCCCTCAAAAATATTCATCTTTCCAGAAAACTCCATTTATGAGCTTCAGGACAGGCTGGGTTTCATAAAACTCAATAATGTTAACACAGGCAAAATCCTGCTCAATTCTGAAAATGTTTTCAAGAGGCATTCCAAGAAGACTGCACAAAATCACTCTGTTTATGCCTCCATGAGCCATTATGAAAATCTGACTGTTTTTATAATTTTTAACAATTTTTTTCAATGCTTCACCGGCTCTTTTACTTACCTGTATGGTGGATTCACCTTCTGGAGGGAAAAATCTTGCAGGATTCTGTCTCCATCTCTCAAAATCATCAGGATAAAGGGATACAATCTCATTAATGCTTAAGCCTTCCCATTTCCCAAAACTTCGCTCTTTTAAATTATCATCAGATTTTGCCTTCAATGAAAGGGTTCTGCTTAAAATTTCTGCTGAGGCAGTTGCTCTTTTAAGCGGAGAAGAATAAATAATCTCTAACTTGAGACTGTATTTTTTTACATATTTCTTTAAAAAAGTAGCAACCTTTTCAACCTGAGCCTCTCCTTCTTTACTTAAGGGAACATCAATGTGGCCCTTATAAACCTTTTTTGCTCCTTCTGTCTGTCCATGCCTTAAGAGATAAATAACAAGTGTTGGATTCATCAGTACTCAATACCTCTTCTTGCCTTTATTCCTCTATCAAAATAGTGTTTCAGTTTTTTCATCTCTGTAACAAGGTCTGCTCTTTCAATGAGCCATTCTGGTGCATTCCTTCCTGTGATTATAATTTCAGCATTTTCTGATAGTTGAATCAATCTTTCAGCATCACTGCGTGAAATAAGCCCTGTGCTCAAAGCAACTGAAAGTTCATCAAGAACAATCATATCATAGTTATTTTCCTTTATTTTTTCCTCAACTTCTTTAAGACATTTCCTCACTGTTTCTATCTGGGAGTTATCAGGAGTTTCATAAATAAAACCCGTGCTACAGCGATAAACATCAACAACTTCTGGAAATTTCTGAAATATTTCAATCTCTCCTGTGTGAGCACCTTTTATGAACTGAACAAAAAAAACCTTTAAACCATTACCAATTGCTCTGACAGTAAGCCCAACTGCTGCTGTTGTTTTACCCTTTCCATCACCTGTATAAATATGAATGAATCCATTCATTTTAGAGTCTCCATAATTTTAATAAATCCCTTTTTTATAAGGCTCACAGCAATAGCACCTAAAAGGAGTGCCATGACCTTTGCAAAGGCTTTTATCCCATGCAGACCCATAATTTTTACTACAAATTCTGCCTTTTCAAGCATTATCCATGCAATTAAAAGATTCAGTAAAAGCGAGAAAATTACAACTGGATATCCATAGTTTCCTGCAAGAATAATTAAAGTTGTAAGGGTTGCAGGTCCTGCCAGCAAAGGTGTTCCAATTGGAACAACTCCAAGAGTTTCACTCATTGTTAACTCTCTTTCCTTAACTCTAAGAATATCAGAAATTGAAATAATCAAAAGCAAAATTCCTCCAGCAATCATGAAGTCTGAAAGCCCTATCCCGAGAAGGGTAAATACAAAATTTCCAAGAAAAAGAAATGAGATTGCAACTAAAAATGCTGTAATTACAGATTGCCTTGCAATATGTGTCTTTTCTTTATCTGGAATGCCTTCAAGCAGGGAAATATAAATTGGCAGTATTCCAACAGCATCTATCGCAACAAACAGTGGTATAAATGTAAGTAAAAAACTCTTTACAATCTCCATTTATTAAAGATAGCATAAAAAATATGAAAAATGTTGAAATAGTAAAAATTTTTGAAGAGATAGCCGACTTTCTTGAAATCCTTAATGAAAATCCATTTAGAATAAGAGCATACAGAAAGGCTGCAAAGGCTGTTGAAGCCCTTGCAGAACCTGTTGATACGCTGACACCTGAAGAACTTATTAAACTGCCTGGTATAGGTAAAGATCTTGCAGGAAAAATCAATGAATATATTGAAACAGGCAGAATAAACCTTCATGAAGAATTAAAAAATAAAATTCCTGAAGGTCTTCTTAATGTTATGAAAATTCCCGGAGTTGGTCCCAGAACAGCTGCTTTTCTTTATGAAAAACTCAACCTGAAAAACATTGATGAGCTTGAAAAGGCTTTATTTGAAGGCAGACTCAAAGGGCTTCCAGGTTTTGGACCAAAAACTGAAGAAAATCTTAGAAAAGGCATAATAATGTTCAAAAAAGGAAGAGAAAGAATACCTCTTTCAAAAGCTTTGCCTGTTGCAAGAGAAATTGTTCATATTCTTAAAGAAAAATCAGGTGTTAAAAAAATTGAAATTGCAGGAAGCATTCGCAGATGGAAAGAAACAGTAAAGGATATAGATATACTCTGTGCAACAGATAAGCCTGAGACGGTTACACTGGCATTTGTAAAAATTCCTGGGATAAAAGAAGTGATAGCAAAAGGACCAACAAAAGTGAGCGTTATCCATAAAAGTGATATTCAGGTTGACCTCAGGGTCGTTGAGGAAAAATCCTATGGTTCTGCACTGGCATATTTTACAGGAAGCAAAGAACACAACATAAGAGTAAGAGAACTTGCAAGACAGAAAGGACTGAAAATAAATGAATACGGTGTTTTTAAAGAATTTGACGAAACATTTATCGCTGGACAAAAGGAAGAGGATGTTTATAACGCAGTAGGACTTCCATGGATACCACCTGAGCTTAGAGAAGACAGAGGAGAAATAGAGGCTGCACTGAAAAATAAACTGCCAGAAATAATACAGCCCGGTGATATAAAAGGAGATCTTCACATTCACTCAAACTACTCAGATGGAGCACACAGCATTGAGGAAATTGTCATTTCATCTATAAAACAGGGTTACAGCTACATTGCAATAACTGACCATTCAAAAGGGCTCGGTGTTGCGAGGGGGTTGACTGAAGAAAGAATCCTTGCCCAGAAAGAAGAGATTGAAAAATTAAGAAGAAGATATCCTGAGATATTAATCTTACACGGAATTGAGGTAAATATTCAGCCTGATGGCTCTCTTGACCTGCCAGATGAGGTTCTTCAGGATCTTGATATAGTCATAGCATCCGTTCATTCCGCATTCAAGCAGTCTGAAAATGAGATGACAGAGAGAGTGATAAAGGCAATTAAAAACCCTTTTGTTCACATAATAGGGCATCCAACAGGAAGGCTCTTAGGTCTGAGAGAGCCTTATAGCATAAACATTGATGAAGTAATCAGAAATGCAAAAAAATATGGGAAATTCCTTGAGATCAATTCATATCCTCTAAGAATGGATTTAAATGATATAAATGCAAAGAAAGCAAAAGAGGCAGAGGTAAAAGTTGTCATAAACACAGATGCCCATGCAACAGCACAGCTTGACTACATTATTTATGGAATATCTGTTGCAAGAAGGGCCTGGCTTGAAAAGGATGATATTTTAAATACCATGAAAACTGAAGAACTGCTTGAATTAATTAAAAAATAATCAATCCTGCTCTTCTTCCTTCTCCTCCTTTTCTTCCTCCTCTATCTTTATTGTTACATCTCTTACAAAGTCCGGGCATTTCTCACCTGCTCTCAGAGAAAATTGTTTCTGGCATGTAGCTCTCCATGCACATATAACACACATTGGTTTTTGTTCTGCCATTCTTTCCTCCTCAGTCTGCATGTTTTGGATTCACACATTACATGATATTTCCGAAATCTTCAGGTTTGAGATTTTTCAACCACTCCTCAAGCTCATCAGCTTTTCTGAGTTCAAAAATTCCTTCTTCAACAAATATCGGTGCCTGAACTCTTAAGGCAATTGCCACAGCATCTGAAGGACGGGAGTCGATTGTTCTTTCCCTCATTCCATCATAGGTATAAATCAGGGCATAGTATGTATTATCAATTAAATCTGTTATAACAACTTTTGTTATTCTTACTTCAAGCTCATCAAGAATGTTTTTTATTAAATCATGAGTTAATGGTCTTGGAGTAAGCACCTTGCCAAGTGCAAGAGCAATTGAGTCAGCCTCTGGTTTACCAATCCATATGGGAAGAGTTTCCTCTCCATTTACCTCCTGCAGTAGCAGAATATACATTCCGCTTCTTGGATCAAAAAGTAAACCCTCAACTTTCATCTCAATTAACATTTTAATACCCCAATGCTTTTAATAATATATCTCTTTGCCTCCATTTTTTTCTAATCTTTACCCAGACCTCAAGAAAAACCTTTGTCCCGAGAAACCTTTCAATATCAAGCCTTGCTTCAGTTGCTATCTTCTTCAGCCTCTCTCCTTTTTTACCTATTATAATAATTTTTTGACCCTCTCTTTCAACAAAAATATTCGCTGATATATTTATGAGTCTTTCTGTCTCCTGCCATCTTTCAATCTGAACTGCTACTGAATATGGTATCTCATCTCTGGTATATTTCATGACCTTCTCTCTTATGAACTCAGCAACAATGAATCTTTCAGCCTGATCTGTGAGCATATCCTGAGGATAGAGTCTTTGTCCTTCTGGCAGATAAAAAACTATTCTTTCAAGGACCCTGTCAATACCATCAGATTTCAGTGCTGATACAGGAATTATCTCCTTGAATGGAAAGAGATCTTTATAAATATCTATTACTGGAAGAAGACTCTGCTTTGCCACCCTATCTATCTTGTTAATCACAAGGATTACAGGTTTTTCAATCTTTTTAATTCTTTCAATTATTGAAAGATCCGCATCTTCAGGCTTTTCAGGCTCAACCATAAGCACAACCAGATCAACAATTTCAATTGCCTCATGAGCTTCTTTAACCATAAACTCACCAAGTTTGTGTCTGGGATGATGAATCCCTGGTGTATCAATGAATATTATCTGAGCATTGGGAAGATTTTTAATTCCTGTGATTCTGTTACGCGTTGTCTGTGGCTTTTCAGTAACAATTGAAACTTTCTGCCCGACAATATTGTTAAGAAGTGTTGATTTGCCAACATTTGGTTTGCCAATTAATGCAACATATCCAAATTTAAAATCATTCATTTAAGTTCTTCCAGAGCATTACGAATTCTTTTAATACCTTTTGATAGATTTTCCATGCTTGTGGCATAAGAGATTCTTACATATCCTTCAGCACCGAAGGCAGAGCCAGGAACAAGGGCAACCATTGCTTTTTCAAGAAGGTAAATGCTTAAATCCATTGAGGAGTTTATCTGAACATTGTCTGCCTTTTTACCAAATATATCTTTTACAGTTGGGAATGCATAAAAAGCACCCTTTGGCATTTTACAGGAAACTCCAGAAATGCTGTTAAGTTCTCTGATAAGATAGTTTCTTCTTTTTTCAAACTCCTGACGCATCTGTTCCACACAATCCTGAGGTCCTCTCAATGCTGCAACTGCTGCTTTTTGAGCAATAGAAGTTGGATTTGATGTTGACTGGCTCTGCACTTTTGTCATTGCCTTTATTATATCAGCAGGTCCTGCAGCATAGCCTATTCTCCATCCTGTCATTGCATAGGATTTGCTCAATCCATTAACAACAATTGTTTTATTTTTTATTTCCTCACTTAATGAGGCAATACTTATATGTCTTTCGCCATCATAAATCAGTTTTTCATATATCTCATCCGAGATAATATAAAAATTGTTTTTGAGTGCTATTTCTGCTATTTCTTTAAGCGTCTTTTCAGTGTATATAAATCCTGTTGGATTTGATGGTGAATTAAGTATAACTGCCTTTGTTTTCGGCGTAATCTTTTCTTTCAAAGCCTCTGCACGAAGCATGAAATCATCCTCTTCCCTTGTATCAACAATCACCGGCTTCGCATCATTAAGCAATACCTGATCTGGATATGAAACCCAGTATGGTGCAGGAATTATCACCTCATCTTCTGGTCCAAACAGAGCCTGAGCAATGTTGTAAAGTGAGTGTTTTGCCCCGCAGGAAACAATAATGTTTTCTTTGCTGTAAAGTAATCCATTGTCTCTTTCAAGTTTTTCAATTATTGCCTCTTTAAGCTCATCAATTCCTCCAACAGGTGTATATTTCGTAAATCCATCCCTTATCGCCTTTATTGCAGCTTCCTTTATATGTTCGGGGGTGTCGAAATCTGGCTCTCCTACTCCAAAGTTTACAACATCCATTCCCTTTGCCCTGAGTTGCTTTGCACGGCTGTCAACTGCAAGTGTTGGTGAAGATTTGACTTTTCTTGCTCTCTCAGCTATCATAGAATTTCTTTATATCTTTTTTTTGCTCTGCTACCAAGAGAGGTAAGCACTTCATAAGGAATTGTCTCTGCCCATTCTGCGATATCCATGGCTGTAATTCTTTCTTTCCCTGCTGATCCAATTATTATAACATCGTCATTTATTTCTGCTTCAGGAATCTCTGTTAAATCCACCATTGTCAGATCCATGCAGACTGTTCCAACAACAGGAGCCTTTTTGCCTCTAACAATGACATATGCTTTGTTACTGAGCTTTCTGAAGTATCCATCAGCGTATCCAACAGGAATGACTCCGATGAGGCTTTTTCTTTTTGTTATGAATGTTTTCCCATAGCTTATGGGTGTTCCCTTTGGAAGTCTTCTTATCTCCATAATTTTTGTTTTTACACTCATGCAAGGTCTTAAATCTGAAATATTTAAACTGTATCCATAAAGCATGAGTCCTGGTCTGACAGCATCAAATAAAGCTTCAGGATAAACAACTCCAGCTGAGTTTGATATATGAAAAAGACAGTTAATACCAGATTTATTAAGATGAATTTTCAGCCTGCTAAATTTTTTAATTTGCTGTCTGCTCCAGTCTGGCTCTTCTGCCTGAGACAGATGGCTCATAATTCCCTCTATTTTAAGACCTGGCAGGGTTGCAATCTTTCTAATTATTCCGCATGGATTATCATAAATTCCAAGCCTTCCCATACCAGTTTCAACTTTTATGTGAACCGGAACTGTTACCTTTCTTTTGCATGCCTCAGATGACAGTATCTCTGCCTGTTTAAAATCAAATATAACTGGAGTAACACCGTATTTAAAAACTCCTTCAACATCTCTGTCAAAAAATACAAGAATTCTTGATTTTATACCAGCTTCCCTTAATTCAGCAGCTTCTTCAGAAAAAGCTACACCGAGATAGTCAATCTTGTCTGTTTCAAGTGTACGTGCTACCTGCACAGCGCCATGTCCGTATGCATCAGCTTTTATAACTGCAATAATTTTACAGGCGGATTTAAGAAAAGATTTAATTTTTGAGAGATTATGAGAGAGAGCCTTCAGATCAATTTCTGCCTGTAAAAATCTACTCACATTTATTTTTTCTCTTCAGGATTATTTTTTTTCGGTGTAACATCAATTTCATCTTTTTCAGAAGTTGCCTTCTTAAAATTTCTTATCGCCTCTCCTATGCCTCTGCCTATCTGAGGTAAACGGCTTGCACCGAAAAGAATTACTACAATGATAAGAATAATCATTAACTCCTGTGTTCCTAAACCAAACATAGCTACCTCCTTTGTATAAGGCTTTTAATTTTTTCCAGATCTTTTTCTGTATTTATATTAATAAAAGATAACCCTTCTTTATCCAAATTTGCAACCTCAACCACACAAGCTCCTGTATCATCAAGAAATCTTCTCATTCCAAGTTTATCATCTCTGAGCAATTTCTCCATCTTATCAAGAACTCTCCTTGAATAAATTCCAGGCAGGGGATAAACCTCTCCATTAAATGAAGGTACTGTGGCAGTTTTCTTTCCATAAATATGATTTTCAGCGAGTTTATATATCATCTCTCTATTTATAAAGGGCATATCACAAGCAAAGGCAAAAACATCATTTTTTGAGTTCTTTAAAGCTACATGAATTCCTGCCATCGGTCCTTTAAATGGATAAATATCTCCAAGCAGAGGAATACCAGTATAAAAATAAAGCTCAGGAGAATTTGTAACAATAAAAATCTCCTCAAATATCTCCTTTAAGTTTAATAGAATAATTTCAATAAGCCTCCTGTTATTCAGAAAAATCAAACATTTATTGGTTTTCATCCTTGAGGATTTTCCACCTGCAAGTATTACTCCTGTAAGAGGTAACTTAGATAATGATTGCACCGAGATATCCTACAACTTTATCATAATCCCTGCTAATCTCGGCAGAGGTGGCATACTTTATAACCCGAACATCTTTTGCACCAAGAAGCTTTGTTGCATAAAGCATGGTTACAGTTGGAACAAAACCACACATTGATATCCTTTGCTGTAGCACAGTATTGTAAAGACCCTCAGGATCAAAATTTTTAATCATTTCAATTGCAAGTGAGTCAACCTTTCTTGCCATATCATCAGGTAAATAGTGACTCATGTCCGTGCTTGCAATAATAATTACATGTTCTCTCAGTTCAAGTTCCTTTAATGCCTCAGCAATTGCCTCAGCTAAATCTTCACAATCTTTAAGTGAAAGCATCTTTAATGTTATTGGAACAATCTGAGCCTGAGGATTCACTTTATAAATAAAAGGAAGCTGAACTTCAAGTGAATGCTCATAGATATGAGCCTGAATATCATCAGAAGCAAGAGAAGTTTTCCCAACTATTTTTTTTGCAAGTTTTTCATTGATACTCATACTGCCAAGAGGAATGTCCCACTGCCCTTCTGTCATGACAGAAACATCAGAACCATAACCTGTGTGATTCGGTCCGAGCATCACAAATACATCTTTTGGTTTCAGCCTTGAATAAACAGCTCCAGCAACATGTCCTGAATATACATAACCTGCATGGGGAGATATTGCACCTATGGCATCAACTTTATTTTCATGTGGCATGTATTCTTCAACTTCCTCAGAAAGTTCCCTTGCATCAGATGGATAAAAGTATCCTGCCACAGCAGGTCGTCTTTTAAGCATTTACAGTTCCTCTTCAGTTTCTGCTCCTGAGTATTTATCAGTATAATCAAGAAATCTTGTGTAATCACTGAGGAATGTAAGGTAAACAGTATCTGTTGGGCCATTTCTCTGTTTTGCAACAATTACTTCAGCCTTTCCTTTATTCTTTGTGTCCCTTTTATACATCTCATCCCTGTAAAGGAAAATGATTACATCAGCATCCTGTTCAATGGCTCCAGATTCTCTGAGATTTGCAAGAGTTGGTCTTCTGTCCTGAGTTTTTTCAACTGAACGGTTAAGTTGACTCAGAGCTACAACAGGAACTTTCAATTCCTTTGCCATTGCTTTAAGTGACCTTGATATTTCTGATATTTCCTGCTCCCTTCTATCATATGCAGTCCTGCCACGCATAAGCTGTAAATAGTCTATAATGATAAGGCTGAGTTTGCCCTTTTCCATCTTAAGTCTCCTTGCTTTTGCCCTAACCTCAAGAATGCTCATCTGGGAGGAGTCATCAATATAGATTGGAGCATCAGCAAGCCTTACAGCAGCATCTGTAATCTTTTCCCAGTCTCTCTTACTGATAAATCCCTTCCTTAGACTCACTGAGTTTACCATAGCAATACTGCTCAAAAGTCTCATTGCAACCTGTTCCTTTGACATCTCAAGGCTGAAAAAGGCAACAGGCTCTCCAAGCTCAACGCCAACATACTGTGCAATATTTAAAGCAAAGGCTGTCTTTCCCATCCCTGGTCTTCCACCTATAATTATGAGGTCTCCTGGCTGAAAACCAGATGTTAACCCATCAAGATCCCTGAAACCAGATGGAACACCTGTTATAACAGCCTTTTTCTCATACATGCTCTCTATTATCTTAAATGTATGCTTAACAACATCCTTCATCTGATAGAAGTTTGTATCCATGCGTTTTTCTGATATCTCAAATATTGATCTTTCCGCATAATCTAACATTTCTTCAGCATCATCCGGTTCTTCATAAACCTTTGTAACAATCTCAGTACACGCACGAATAAGTGCTCTTAATAAAGCCTTTTCCCTGACAAGCTTTGCATGATACCTTATATTTGCACTGGTTGGAACAACTGTTGCAAGATTGCTCAAATAACCAAGCCCACCTGCTTCATCAAGCTGACCTTTGTCTTTTAAATGTTCTGTAAGTGTGATAAGGTCAATTGGTTCATTTTTATTAAAGAGTTCTAACATTGCAGTGTAAATTTTTCTGTGAGGTTCCCTGTAAAAATCCTGAGGTGTGAGTATATCTATTGCCTTTGTTATTGACTCTCCTTCAATTATTATTGCACCAAGTACAGCCTGCTCTGCTTCAAGGCTCTGTGGAGGAAGCCTGTCAACTGAAGTATCTATTTGTCTTAAATAATCCATTATTCTGCAACTACATTTATCTTTAATCTTGCACTCACATTTGAATGTAGTTTAAGTTCTACCTCATGCTCTCCTAATCTTTTTATTGGCTCTGAAATATTAATCTGCTTTTTGTCAACTGAAAAACCTTGTTTCTGTAAAGCCTCTGCTATATCCTTTGCTGTAATTGAGCCAAAAAGCTTCTGGTCTTCACCAGCCTTTGCCTTAATTGTAAGCTCAAAAGCAGTAAGCATCTGACGGACTGATTCTGCATCCTGAAGTTTCTTTTTTGCTTCTTCTTCAAATTTTTTCTTCTGATATTCAAGAACCCTTAAGTTCTTTTCATCTGCAATTAATGCAAGCCCTCTTGGCAGAAGATAGTTTCTTGCATATCCATCTTTTACATTAATAACCTGCCCAGCTTTACCCAGTCCATGAATGTCTTCTTTGAGAATTATTTTCATCCTGCCTCCTACGAAAAAATTTCAATTGATATATCATACCACAATTTGAAATCAAATCGGAATATTATGTTTTAAAGCCCTTTGACGTATAATTTCATAAAGAAATGCCGTAGCACTCATTGCCACATTGAGACTTTCAGTCTTACCCTTATGAGGAATACTGCATGCTATATGAGAAATTGCTCTGAGTTCAGAGCTTACTCCCTTTGCTTCATTACCGAATGCAACAGCTACGGGCTTTGTAAAATCAACATCAAATGAAACCCTTTTACCAGATGGTTCTGTTATAACAAAATTAAGATTTTTGCTTAAAATAAAGTCTCCTATTTCCTTAACTGTAGCTTTTATCACCGGGATAAAAAATATACTTCCAGCAGAGGCTCTTAAAACCTTGCCTGAAAAAGGATTGCATGTTCCGGGTGTAATTAAAATAGCATCTGCACCAAGAGCTTCAGAGGCACGAATGATTGTTCCAAGATTTCCGGGATCCTGAATCCTGTCTGCAATTACAATAAGAGTGGGATTTTTTATTGATAAATCATAGATATTTTTAATTTTAAATTTAGCAACTCCAAAAACTCCCTGAGGTGTTACTGTATCAGAAATTGTCCTGGCGATTTTTTCTGATATTCCAATGACCGGTATTTTTTTATCCTGAAGAATTTTAATAAAATCTTTTTGTTTTTCAATAAATTCCTCAGTAACAAGGATTTTTTCAATATGGACATAATCTGAAATTAGAGAGGATTCTAAAAGGTGAATTCCTTCAAGAAAAACTCTATTGTCAGGCTGTTTCTTGATTTTTTTGATTTCTTTGATCAGAGGATTTTCAGAACTCTGAATATATTTCATCGCTGAGTTCAATAAATGCCTCTGGAAGTGCATCAATTATGTCTCCTGCTATAAGTCCATAAAATCCCTTCTTCCTTGCAGCAATGTCTCCACTTAATCCATGAATGTAAACTCCAAGCACAGAAGCGTAAAATGGAGAAACTCCCTGCCCAATAAGTGATGAAATAACACCTGTAAGGACATCTCCAGAGCCACCTGTTGCCATCCCAGGATTTCCTGTTGTATTTAAATAAACTTTTCCTTGAGGCTCTGCAACCACTGTTGGAACTCCTTTAAGAACAAGCACAACACCGAGCTCTTCTGCAACTCTTTGAGCTATTTCAATTCTGTTTGTTTCAATATCCTTGACTGAGACATTTATAAGTCTGCCAAGTTCTCCAGGATGGGGTGTAAGAATAACTTCTGAAGTAGTATTTTTAAGAACTTCTTTAATATCACCAAGAAGAGTTATTCCATCAGCATCAATAACAATCGGACGCTGAGATTTTAAAATAACTTCCTTTAATATTTCTCTAACATCTCTATTTACACCAACACCTGGTCCAAATGCTACAACATCTGCTTTTTCATTAATAAAATTCATAATTTCAGGCAGTGCCTCCATTGAAAGAGTCTGCTCTGTGCATGGAAGAGGAAGCACCATTTCTTCAAGAATTTTACTTTGAAAAACACCTTTAAGAATTTCTGGAATAGCGATTGTAACAAGTCCTGAACCTGTCCTTAATGCAGACCTTGATGTCATCATCGCCGCACCTGTTTTTCCAACAGAGCCTGCAATCACAAATACATGTCCGTATCTACCTTTATGAGAATAGGCAGGTCTTTGAGGAATGAGTGAGCGAACAAAATCTCTCTCAATAGTTGAAATCTTTAAATCTTCAGAAAGCAACAGTTCCTCTGGAAATCCTATATCCTCAATAAAAAGCCTGCCAACATAATCTCTGCCAGGATAAATCAGATGCCCTCTTTTTGGAAGTCCAAATGTTACTGTTATATTTGATTTAACTGCAGTACCGAGAATCTGTCCTGTATCTGAGGATATTCCTGATGGAATATCAACAGCTACTGTAAATTTATTCAATGAATTAAGCCTCTCAATAAGCTTTGCCAGTCTACCCTCAATATCTCTTTTAAGTCCTGTTCCAAATATTGCATCAATAACTGTATCTGCATTTACTATATCTTTATCTTCTGGATAATCCTGAGTTATTGATACCCTGAATTTTTTTGCTATCTCAAGCTGACTCATGCATTCTTCAGAAAGCTTATTGTCTGAGAAAAGCTGGAAAATTCTTACATTCTTAACCTTATTTTTCAGAATTCTTCCAACAGCTATTCCATCTCCTCCATTGTTACCTGGACCAGCAAGGATTATCACATTTTCAGGATTTCCCTGAAGAACATATTTAACTACTGCTTTAGCAGCATTTTCCATTAGAACCATTGAAGGAATTCCATAATGTTCAATTGTTAATATGTCAATTTTTGCCATTTCCTCTGATGTAACAACTTTCATAGCAAAATTATACCATAAAAAATTGTCTTTCATTGACAAAAAAGGCTTTTGACTTTTAAACTTAAATTAAAATGATTTTGAGGAGGTAATGTGTTAAAAGCTGTTGAGGAAATCTCTGCAACAAAAAAAAGGCTTAAAATTGAAATTCCAGCAAGTATCATTGAAGAAGAAATTCAGAAAGCACTGAAGGAAATCCAGAAAAAGGCAAATATTCCAGGTTTCAGACCTGGTAAAGCTCCCCTTTCAATTATTGAGAGGAAATTTGGGAAGGATGCTGAGTCAGATGTGCTTGAAAAACTCGTATCTGAATACTACAGCAAAGCTATTAAGGAAGCAAATCTTAAACCCCTGCTTCCTCCTGTTGCTGAAGACGTTATTGATATAAAAAGAAATGAACCTCTTTCATTAGATTTGATTGTTGAGGTTAGTCCGAAGATTGAAAATCTTAATTATGAAAACATAGAGATTGAAGACATAGACATTAATGTGTCAGATGAAGAGATTGAGGATGTTATAAAAAGACTTTCATCTGAAAAGGGTATTTATGAATCAACAGATGAGCCAGCCCAGAATGGAGACCTTGTGATTATTGATTACTCATCTGATACAGGAAAGCAGGCAAAGGATTTTGTATACAAGATTGGAGCAGGACCTTTTCCAGAGGATTTCTCAAAGGCTCTTGAAGGTAAAAAAAAGGGAGAAAACTTTAGCATTACCATAGATTTTCCTGAAAGCTCCATAGCAGAATTTGCTGGCAAAAAGGTTAATTTTGAAATCACATTAAAAGAAGTAAAGAAAAAACATGATATTCCATATGATGAGCTTCCAGGGGAAGTCGGATTTGAAAATATGGAGGTTTTTAAAAAATATATAAAGGAGAGTCTTGAAAGAACAAAAAGACAGCAGGCTGAGCAGAAAATGAAGCTTGATATACTTAACAGACTTCTTGAAATTCATGATTTTGAAATTCCAGAGGGACTTTTTGAGCTTGAAATGAAAAGACTGACAGCTCATTATGACTCCATGGGAGTTGATATAACACAGCACATGGATAAAATTTCAGAGGCAGCCAGGGAAAATGTAAAAGCATTTATTCTTATTCAGCTTATCGGTGAAAAGGAGGGAGTTTCTGTTTCAGAAGAGGAATTGAAGCAGGAGGTTATAAATATTGCAAGCAGATATGGTATAACACCTCAGGGAGTTGTTCAATTTTATATGTCAAGGGATGGCTCTCTTGATGCATTAAGAAATGAAATTTTTGAAAGAAAAGTTTTTGAAATTCTTTTACAGAAATCAAAAAAACTTAAAAAACAGGAGGCACAGCAGTGAGTATAGTTCCGATTGTAATAGAACAAACAGGAAGAACTGAAAGAGTCTATGATATTTATTCAAGACTTCTTAAAGACAGAATAATCTTCATTGGAACAGAAATAAATGACCATGTTGCGAATGTTGTAATTGCACAGCTTCTTTTTCTTCAAACTGAAGATCCAGAAAAAGATATACATGTTTACATAAACAGTCCAGGTGGGATGGTTTCAAGCGGGCTTGCAATATATGATACAATGCAGTATGTTAAACCTGATATCGCAACATACTGCATCGGACAGGCTTCATCAATGGCATGCGTGCTTCTTACTGCAGGAACAAAAGGCAAAAGATTTGCTCTTCCTCATTCAAGAGTTATGATTCATCAGCCAATCGGTGGATTTTACGGACATGCAACAGATGTTGAGATTCATGCAAAGGAAGTTTTAAAAATGAAGGATATACTGAATCAGATCCTTTCAAAACACACAGGCCAACCAATTGACAAGATAGGAAAAGATACTGAAAGAGACTTCTTCATGTCTGCCCAGGAAGCAAAAGAATATGGTATAGTTGATGAGGTCATCACATCAATAAAACATAAATAGGAGTAGCCATGGCAAAAAAAATTGAGGAAATTCTGAGATGTTCTTTCTGTGGGAAAACGCAGAAAGAAGTAAAAAAGCTTATTGCAGGAAACAGTGTTTATATATGTGACGAGTGTGTCTCACTTTGTAACGAAATTCTTGAAGAAGAGAGATTAGCTGGTTTTGACGGTATAAAGGAGGATTTACCTACCCCCCAGCAAATTCATAGATTTCTGAATGACTATGTTATAGGACAGGAAAGAGCAAAAAGGATACTTTCAGTTGCTGTTTACAATCACTACAAAAGAATTTTTAAGGGTTCACCAACTGATGAGATTCAGAAAAGTAACATTATGCTCATAGGGCCTACAGGAACAGGAAAAACGCTTCTTGCTCAGACTCTTGCAAAATTTCTTGATGTTCCATTTGCAATTGCTGATGCGACAACTCTTACAGAAGCTGGATATGTTGGTGAGGATGTGGAAAATATTCTTCTTAAACTGCTTCAGAATGCTAATTTTGATATACAGCGTGCCCAGATAGGAATTGTATATATAGATGAAATTGACAAAATAAGCAGAAAATCAGACAGTCCCTCAATAACCCGTGATGTATCAGGAGAGGGTGTGCAGCAGGCTCTTTTAAAGATAGTTGAAGGGACTGTAGCAAACATTCCTCCTCAGGGAGGAAGAAAACATCCTCAGCAGGAATACATACAGATGGATACAACAAACATACTTTTCATCTCAGGTGGAGCATTTGTTGGGCTTGATGAAATTATAAAAAAAAGAATCGGAAAAAGAACAATTGGATTTTTATCCGAAACTTCAAAAATTGAAGAGGAAAACATTCTTACACAGGTTGAGCCAGAGGACTTAATTAAATACGGAATGATTCCAGAGTTTGTTGGGAGGTTTCCAGTTGTAGCAACACTCAGTGAACTTGATGAGAATGCTTTGGTTGAGATACTTACAAAGCCAAAAAATGCACTTGTTAAGCAGTATCAGAAACTTTTCAGTATGGATGGCGTTAAATTAACATTTACTGATGATGCCCTGAAAGCCATTGCAAGAAAAGCAATTGAAAGAAAAACAGGTGCGCGTGCCTTAAGAAGCATTCTTGAGGATATGATGCTTGATGTTATGTATCTTATTCCTTCTGAAAAGGGAATAAGCGAATGTATCATTAATGATGAAGTCGTCAATAAAAAAGCATCACCACTTCTGATTTACAAACAAAAGGCAAAGCATGCCTGAGAAGGTAAAAATAATAATTGATGGCACAGAAATAAAAGCTGTGTTTTTTGATACAGATTGTGCAAAAAAGATTGCCCAAGCCTTACCACTGGAAAGCAGAATAAATGAATGGGGAGATGAGTTTTATTTTTCAATAGGGCTCAGTATGCCTCTTGACAGCACTGCAACAGCGCAGGTTAAAGTTGGAGATATTGGTTACTGGCCTCCTGGTCAGGCTCTTGCTATATTTTTTGGACCCACTCCTGCAAGCAAAGCACAGGAACCTGTAGCTGCGTCTGAGGTGAACATAGTTGGAAAAGTTATTTCCAGTCCGTCAGTTCTTAAAAAACTTAAAGGTTCAAAGAAAATAAAAATTGAAAAAGAATAAATTCAGGCTCTCTTTCCCAGAGGATGAAAAAATTCATAGCTGGCTACCTATGCTTTTAAATGCTTATGCTGTAATGGATGAAGGAGTTGCTAAAGATATTAAAAAACAGGAAAAATTGGGTAAAAAACTTGCCTGCAAGCTTGGATGCAGTAACTGCTGTCAGACACATCGTGATATTCCTGTGTATCCCATAGAGATTGTTGGAATTTACTGGTATGTAATTGAAAAGATAAAGGAACCGCTTCGTTCAAAGATAAAAGCTTCTTTAATAAATCATAAAAAGGGTTTTCCATGTCCATTTTTAATAAACAATGCCTGCTCAATCTATCAGATGAGACCTCTTGCATGCAGACAGTTCAATGTATTTGGTAAGCCATGCAGTGAGGGAGAAGATCCTTTTTATACAAGACCAGAGGATATTCTTAAACCAGAAGAACACTATCTTGGAAAATCTCTTTTTGAAACAGCACCATTTTATGGAGTTTATGATGAAAAGGAGAGAATTGAGTTTATAAATTCAGGAAGACTAAACAGCATCGTAAAATCTTTTCTTAATTACCCCTGGATAGAGCTTGCAAGAAGAATGGAATGAGTAGCCTCTGGAATAAATTTTATTATATCCAGTACCTGTGTTGAAGGCTGAGGATTTGATAACATTCCAGCAACTCTGTTAATTTTTGCAGAAAATATACATGCTTTCAAAGGTTCATAACCTGCATCAATCAACGCAGAAACAATGCCTGTAAGGGTGTCACCAGTTCCTCCAATTGGCTCAAGTTCCTCAACAAAAGGCTCTGATACAACATCCACAATTCTGCCATCCTTTACAATATAGTCAGATTTACCCTTAACAAGCATGTATTTTGGAGCATTTCCATATTTGTAAGCTCTCTGGATAAGTTTCTCCACCTTGCTTTCATCCTGAAGTAAAAATCCTCTTGTATAAAACGGATGTGGTGCTTCTTCATCAGCCAGAAAGGCAAGTTCACCTGGATCAGGAGTAAAAAGGTCAAGAGCTGAAGCATTTCCACTCATCTTTGCAGCATACATGAAACCTGCATCAGCAATTAAAAAAGGGCGTTTAGGCAGTTCATCAATGATAAGAAGAATTTTATTGCACCAATCAGCATCCGGCAACAGATAGTGAAATGTGAGAGTATCAAAATAATGCTTTTTTATATCATTAACAAAAAACTCATAAAGCTTTTTGCTACCATAACCCTTACCTGTGTCTCCAGCAAGATAAAGATAAGGATTCTCTTTTTTTAGAACTTCAAAAACCTTACATGCTGATGCTATCAGAGCAGCTGAACCTCTTTGAATAGGAACAATTCTCTGTTCAATATTTAAAAAATCCTCCTTTGCCTCAGCATTTCCGGAAATAACAGGAAATTCTTCCTCTGGAACAGTTCCTAAGATTGCGAGCATAATTCTCTTATTTTATCAAAGGCTAACTGAAGAGCATATCCACATAGGGTATGCCCGAGCTGTCTCGGCTCTTTTGCTTCATAGAGCTTCTTTCCAATAAGTTCTGATGCTAAATACGGAACATCAGGGCAGCCTCCACCTGAGACATTAACAATGGTGAGCGAGTCTTTATGAACAGTAATTTTCATATTGGCTGCCCTAACCATAATAAATTCTCCGAAATCCTTAATGTTGAAAAGATCCACAGGTTTTAAATTCCCCTCTCCTGATGGTATCCAGTCTATAGGTAGAATACCGTTAGACTGAAGAAAATTAATAATTCCCATTGTCTCAACAACAGGAAACTCAATTGCAAGATCGCATCCCTTTCTTAAGTGAGCTGGAGGTCCTACAACCTTGATATTAAAACCTCCCAGTTTTAGAATATTTTCAGCTTTTATAACATCTGAGGTATTATCAAAAATCAAAATTCCTCTATCAGTGAAAAATCTCTTTTTATCTGTTCTGATAAATTTTTTTAAAACTTTCATTAATCCTTCTTTATCTTAATCCTGTAAGATTTGCCCTCCTCATTTATGCCAACAATCAGCCATCCCATTGATTGGGCTGCTCTTGATACATTCTCCTTTGAAGTATCAGTATCAACAAGAATCTCTATTTCACCTCTGCCAAGATTTTTTATTGCTTCAAGTGTTAAAAGAACAGGTTCTGGACATGAAAGCCCTCTTGCATCAACAATTTGAGCCATGTTTACCTCCTTCTCATTGTTAATCCAATTATTATGCAAACAACGAGACCAATCAGTGTTGCCACAGCACCGTTTGGACCGATTCCGGCGGGAGAACTGGCAAGACCGAAATTATGAGCGACTGCTGCACCAACAATCATGCCAGAAGCAAATATTGATGCATCAGCATCCCCTTCACCAGATAAAAAAAGTTGTCTGCCGGGACATCCACCTGCAAGTGTAAAGGCAAGTCCAGCAAGTGTCATTCCGAGAAAATTCCACAACTGCATTGTATGAGCAATCGGTTGTTTTTCAAAACCCGGATTAAATTGCCCAAGTACAAAATTTGTAATCAATGCTGCAATGAAAAAGGCAGCCACTCCTGAAAATAGATGTCCCTGTTTGAAAAGTATGAGGTCTCTAAATGCTCCCATTGTACAGAATCTGCTTCTCTGTGCAAAAACACCTATAAGCAAACCAACTGCAAGAGATATAAATAAAGGAGCATGTTGGGAACCGGGTCCCTTTATGCTGTAAAAAAGAATCATTCCTCTGCTTTCTGCTTCAGGCTGTGGGTCAATGAGTAAAAGTATGAGAAAACCGAGCATTAAAAATGGGAAAGCAACTCCCATAGCCTTAGAAGTTGCTGGTTCACTTCTTCCAAGAGAATAACCACCTTTTAAAAACCTTGTGCCGACCCAGATACCGAATACAAGACCAGCTAAGCCGAAAATTGCATTTCCATCACCACCTGCAAGCCTGAGCAAAGTTCTCCATGGACAGCCAAGAAAAACCAGAGCACCTATCATTGCAAAAATACCCAAAATAAATCTTATAAACGGTGCTGAGCCTCCACGCGGTCTGTATTCTTTAAAAACCAGAGCTGAGAAAAATGCACCAAGAACAAAGCCTATTATTTCAGGTCTCATGTACTGAACAACAGCTGCCCTGTGCAGTCCAAGAGCACCAGCAATATCTCTTTCCATGCAGGCTACGCAGATACCCATATTTGGAGGATTTCCGAGTTTCTGAAGTACAGATGCCAGTATGCCGATAACCAAACCAACAAAAATTATACCCCATCTTGTTGCAAAAAAATTCTTCAATCCCTCCATATACCCTCCTCCATGAATTTTAAAAATATTTTAATTGCATCCCATTTGCATATAAAAATTGTTTTTTTCAATATACACTGGATTTATTTATAGGTTTTTTTAATATCTACATGTTGAATTTTATTTATCATTCAATTTATCATTTAAAATAAATTTAACGGAGGAAAATATGGAAATTAAGCTCAATAAATCTCCAGAATCTCCTGAGGAAAGAAAAAAAATGATTGGAGAAATTATAAAAGAACAGGAAATGCTCCTTGCTCAAAGTATTGGTTATATTCAGAGAATGATTATCCAGTATCTTCTTGAACTTGGTTATAGCCTGAATGATATAGAAATAAACAAACAATACGAGATTACAGTTTCTGAAAATGAAAAATTTTTAGCTTCAGTTGATATGGTTGTCAGTCTTGAAGGAAAGGTTATTTATGCTATAAAATGCAGCCCTGCCTCAATTGACTCATGGGAACGTTTTATGTTTGCTTTTTGCAGGGTAGTTGAGCCATATCAAATTCCTTTTGCAGTAGTCACTGATGGACAGAGAGGAATAACTATAAATATACTTACAGGACAGGTAAGTGAGAAAATACAAATACTATCAAAGGAAGAATTGATGAAGATGATGCCTTCTCTGGAGTTTGTCCCATACAATCAGGAAAAACTGGCAAAGGAAAAAAGAATACTTTATGCCTTTGATGCAATAAAGTGCTGCCCAACATGTAATCCATGAAAACTTTAACGCTTGCACTCTGTCAGATAAATCCATCAGTAGGAGATATTGAAGGAAACTTTAAAAAAATTCTTTTCTTTATTGATGAAGCAAGAAAAAACAATGCTGATATAATAGTTTTCCCCGAGCTTGCATTAACTGGTTACACTCCTGAAGATTTACTTTTTTATCCAGATTTTATAAATAGAGCAAAGGAAGGCTTGGAGCAAATTGTAAATAGTGTAAAAGATTTCATTGTTATTGTTGGTTTGCCAGTTAAGAAGGAAGATCTTTATAATTCGGCTGCGATCATAGCAGATGGAAAATTAATTGATTTTTATCATAAAATTTATCTTCCGAATTACAGTGTTTTTGATGAGATGAGATATTTTAAGCCTGGCAGAAAGATTTCAGTTTATGAATATGATGAAGTAGTTTTTGGTGTGAATATATGTGAGGATATTTTTCATCCTTCTCTGCCAACTCTTTTTCAGGCAGAATCCGGGGCAGAGCTTATAATTAATATAAGTGCCTCACCATTTTATGTTGGAAAATATGAAAGAAAACTAAGAATGCTTCAGACCCGTTCATATGATCTCGGAGTTTATATTGCATATCTTAACATGGTGGGTGGGCAGGATGAGACAGTTTTTGATGGAAGAAGTGTTGTAGTTTCTCCTGAAGGTAAAATACTCTGCACAGGTAAAGCATTTGAAGAGGACATGATATTGATAACTCTTGATATGGAAGATGTTGCAAGGACAAGAATGAGAGAGCCAAAAATAAGATGGGAGTTAGACTTCATTGAAAATGTTGAGTTAATAAAAATACCGCTTAAAAGAAAATCTAATATAAAGCAGGAGAAAATTTCTTATTTTAAAAGCGATATTCTTACCGAAGAGGAAGAAATATTTAAAGCAGTTGCTACAGGATTAAGAGATTATGTTGAAAAAAATGGATTTAAGAGAGTCTGTCTTGGTTTAAGTGGAGGGATTGATTCTTCAGTAGTAGCATTAATAGCTACAGAGGCTCTGGGAAAAGAGAGAGTCACGGGAGTTTTTATGCCATCAAGATATACATCTCAGGAAAGCAGAGAAGATGTATACGAACTTGTTAAAAATCTCGGAATTGAGCTAATTGAGATTTCAATTGATGATATATTTGAGGAGTATCTTAAAAGACTTTCATCTGCATTTAAAGGATTGCCTGAAGATACAACTGAGGAAAATATACAGTCACGAATAAGAGGAAATCTTCTTATGGCACTTTCAAACAAATTTGGATGGCTTGTAATTACTACAGGTAACAAATCAGAACTTTCAGTTGGTTATGCTACTTTATATGGTGATATGGCTGGTGGATATGCAGTAATAAAGGATATTTATAAAACAACTGTTTATAAAATTGCAAAATGGGCATCTCATGGAAGAATTCCTGAAAGAGTATTTACAAAGGCACCCTCAGCAGAATTAAAACCAGGGCAGACTGATCAGGATACACTTCCACCCTATGAAGTTCTTGACAGGATTTTGTATTTTCACATTGAAAAATGTATGGGAGAAGATGAAATTGTTGAATATGGCTTTGAAAGAGAGGTTGTTAGTAAGGTTTTAAAAATGGTTAAGAAAGCTGAATTTAAGAGAAGACAGGCACCAATAGGAATAAAAATATCTCCTGTATCCCTTGGTAAAGACTGGCGCTTCCCTGTTACAAATAAATTTGGAGGGTAGGTGAAAAATTATGACTTTCCATAAATTAATAATAGGTAATTGTAAAAGTATGGAAGAAATATCTGATGATAGTATTCATTTAATGCTTACCTCACCAAGAGGGTGGTATATCCGAACCAGGTTCGTCTATACCACCAATTTTGGAAGGATATCCGAACCTACTTCGAATACGAAAACGTTATATGAAATGGCGCCTATGAAAAATAATATGGAGGTTAGAAGATGGCAAGAAAAATCTTAAAAAATAAGCCTCTTGTAGAGGCTATATTTGAGTTACGATGGGAACTTCAAGAACCTACTCCAGGAATGAAGATAGATCCGCATTACAAAATAATAGTTGGCAGAATATATGATAAAGTTAGCAATGAGTATCCATTTCATGAGCAATTACCCACTGCAAGTATGCCAGATGAAATTGCAGGATATGTGGTTCAGCATCGATTTAGGAAAGGCAAAGATAAATGGCCTCTTATTCAAATAGGCCCCGGAATCATCACTGTTAACGATACCGAGGGATACCTGTGGGAGGATTTTGAGAAGAGAATCATCCAATCTGTTAATACTCTCCTTGAAGCTTATCCTAATTCAAAAAATGATTTGAAATTTAATACTGTGGTATTACGTTATATTGACGCTATTGCTTTTGATTTCGAAAAAGAAAATATATTCAATTTTTTAAAAGACCAAATGAAAACAAGCATAAACTTGTACCCGAAACTATTTGAAGGTACAGGAGTAAAAGAGCAACCTTCAGGACTCGATATGAGGACTTCTTTTATCTCTACAAAACCTAAAGGAGCAGTCAATCTAAGATTTGTTCGGGGTAAAGTAAAAGAGTCGGATGCTTTAATATGGGAAACAATAGTTCAATCGACCACCAGAGATGTTCCTAAAACTCAAGATGAAATCGTTAATTGGATAAAAGAGGCACATGATTTAACGGATGATTGGTTTTTTAAACTAATAGAGGGAGAACTATTAAGGAGGTTTGAATAATGTATCAACTAACAATGCAAGATATTGCGTATCAAGATTATCCAATTCAATACTTTTCCAGCTCAAGCGCAGGTATAGAGGAAATAGACATAATGGACATAAGGGATAGTTTGTTATCTACTTGGATGCGGAAACGACCTAAGGAACTATTTTATCATAGTTTGATTCCCCTGCTTGAAATAGATTTCTCTTCGATTCGGCCACGTTTTGAAATAAAAAACGAAACATCGCTGATTGAAGGAATATTGGAGATGGCAGTCCCAGAAGATATGCTTGAGTTCGATATTGTTGTAAGGATGCCACCAAAGAAAGAGTGGTCTGCACGATTAAGAGTGAAGAGTGTAGAAAAAGCTACACCACATATTGTCGAGCCGGAGGGTCTCTGAAAATGAAAGATTATCCTTGGTATGAGGTTGTAAGTTGGGAAGATGATCTAATGCAGGGGGATTTTATTAAGGACTGCCCGGTAGTAATTCCGCCTTCAGAAATATCTGACGATATAGAGGTTAGGATTATAAACTATGATGTTGTTATTATGAGCCAATCGTGTGATCTCATTCAACGAAAACTTGATTTGGTTTTAGTTTGCCCGGTTTGGTCTCTGAACGAATTTGAGGAGAGAAGCGACTTTTTCAAAAGTAAAAAAGGAAAAGAGGCACTAAGGCAAGGAAATGTTCCGGGATATCATTTATTAAACAGATGCAAAATAGATGGATTTGAAACAGAGTATTTGGTGGTTGATTTTCGCAGTGTTTATAGTGTTCCTTTTGATTTCATTGTAGAATTAGCCCAAAAGAGGGATAAAAGACTACGTCTATTACCACCCTACAGAGAACATTTGTCTCAAGCTTTTGCAAGATTTTTTATGAGAGTTGGATTACCTGTTGACATACCTCCGTTCAAATGATTGGTATGAGAGGCGCCACTTCATATAACAGAGCGTATCTGGCTTTGTGCCTTCGGCACTCCGCCCAAATTCCTTGCTTCGCTCGGAACTTCAAATACGCTCAGCCAGTTAAATAAATTTTACTTGACTTTTAACTAAAGATGTATACAATAAAATTATGGATGTAAAAATTAAAATCCTGAAAGACAGTAGACCCTTCCTTAAAGCCGTGGAAATATGCTAAAGAGAAAATTTGTTTTCGAAGTCAAAAGACCACGAAAAGATAACAAGTTGCCTGTAGTTTTAAGCAAGGAGGAAGTTGCAAAAATCCTTGATTCAGTAGATAATATTAAGCACAAGGCAATTTTAATGTTGGTATACTCTGCTGGCTTACGGGTAGGAGAAGTAGTAAAATTAAAACCAGAAGATATTGATAGTAAAAGAAAATTAGTTTTTGTTAAAGGTGCTAAAGGAAGAAAAGATAGATATACATTGTTATCAGAAGCAACCCTAAAAGCATTAAGAGAATACTGGAAAGAATATAGACCAACAAAATGGTTATTCCCTGGACCTGACAAAGAAAGGCACATAACAATAAGAACTGCTCAAAGAATAGAGGTAACTATTCATAGTCTCCGACATTCGTTCGCAACACATCTTTTAGAGAATGGAATAGACTTAAGATATATTCAAGAACTACTTGGTCACAAAAGTTCAAAGACAACAGAGATTTATACTCATGTAAGCAGTAAAGATTTTATGAGGATACGAAACCCATTGGACCAGATGTTACAGGAGAAAAAAGTGGTTAATCTAAAAGTATGGATAGACGACACCGTCGTCTATAATTCCAAAAATGGACAAAAAGCGACATTGTCGTTTATGAACAAGTTATACGCAATTGGTCGCTTGAAAAGGAAAAGAATATTTATTAAGATGTCATTGGCAAAATTAAATAGAAAAAGAGAAAAATGGAGAAGTTAAACAATGAGCCACCTTGCATTTTTTAGAGAAGAAGGTAAGAAATTGATTAATTTAAAAGAGGCAAGTATCTGGGCTTCCCAATATCTAAATCGTAAAATTTCTGTTTCAAATATATCCTATTTAATTCAGTATGGAAGAATTAAAAAATACGGAAATAATGGAAACATTCTTATAAATTTAGAAGAATTAAAAAACTATTATGATTCTTTTATAAAAGAGAGAAAATGGCGAAATATATTAGGGGAAGATATTAATTAGCATCTTTCTTTTTCCCAATATACAGAATCAGAAAGAACAAAACATGTGCACAGACTTCATCCTTACAAAGGTAAATTTATTCCTCAATTGGTAGAGTATTTCCTTGATTCTCACATACAGATGAGTTTAAGATAAAAAGAAGGAGATATTATGAAAACTTTTGAAGTCCTTTTAACTAAATCTTATCTTGTTAAAATAAAAGCAGAAGATGAGCACAAGGCTAAAGAATTTGCCGAATTATTCACAGGCGATATAATTGATATTTCAACGGAAAATTACAGAAAAAACTCTGAATGAGGCGTTTGAGGTAAGGGAAGTAATATGAAAGAAATCAAAACACAAATATTTTTGGGTGATTGTGAAAATATTCTTAAAGGTTTTGAAGATAACTGTATTGATTTAATATTTCCATCCCCTCCTTATGCTGATAGGAGAAAACATACTTATGGTGGCATTAAACCTGAAAAATATGTTGAATGGTTTCTACCTAAAAGTGAACAATTCTTAAGAGTATTAAAACCCAGCGGCACATTTATATTAAATATTGAAGGAAAAGGCAGAAAATGGCGAAAGGCATACTTATGTTTTAGAATTAATATTGGCGTTAAAAAAACAAGGTTGGTTATGGACAGAAGAATTTATCTGGCATAAAAAAAATTGTTATCCTGGGAAGTGGCCAAATCGTTTCAGAGATGCTTGGGAAAGATTGCACAATTTAATAAAACTAAAAAGTTTAAGATGTTTCAAGAAGCAGTTATGATACCTATTGGTGATTGGGTGGAAGATAGATTAAGAAACCTAAGTGAAAAGGATAAAATAAGATTTGAATCAAGATCAAAAAGTGGCTTTGGAAAAAACTTGAGTTTTATATTGCTATCCCTTATAATCCTTATGAGCCAAAACCTTATGAAAGATGGACATTAAAAGGAATGCTTGATTTAGATTATGAATTAAAGGTTGCAGAAGAACTTTGGGATTTTTTAGGTGGAGGGGGTTCTTATTTAGAGCTACTGGATTGCTTTGAAAGAGATAGAACTAAGAACTGAGATAGATAAATATTTTTCTAAATTCAAGTGATTTTTTGGAGGATAAATATGAAAAAAGTATTGATAGCTTTACTCAGTATTTGCTTTATTTTTTCAATTTATATTGAAAAAGCATACGCCCAAACTCAGGTGCAGGTTACAAAGGATAAGGTTCTTCAGTATGCTAAACCTAAAAAACCAGTAAAAATAAAGCTTCACAGAGATAAAAAGGGGGAGTACAGCTGGGATATCACTGGTGAAAGTGTTGATGATATTATTAAAGCTGACAGAAGGCTTAGACAGCTACTTAAGGAAGAGTAAATGGCAAAAGGAAGGCTCTATATTGTATCAACTCCTATTGGAAATCTTGATGATATTACATTTAGAGCAGTTGAAACCCTTAAAAAAGTTGACTATATTGCATGTGAGGACACAGAGCATTCTCTTAAACTTTTGAATCACTATGGTATAAAAAAGCCTCTCATAAGTTACTGGTCTCAGAAAGAAAAGGTGCGTGCAGAGGAGCTTATACAAAAGATAAAGGCTGGGCATTCTGTTGCAGTCATCACAGATGCTGGAACACCTGGTATTTCAGATCCAGGAGCTATTGTCATTAAAAAAGCAATTCAGGAGAATATTGATATTATTCCAGTTCCAGGTCCTTCTGCATTGATTGCAGCTTTGAGTGTATCTGGTCTGCCTTCAGATGAATTTACTTTTGTAGGGTTCCTGCCTGTTAAACAATCTCAGAGAAAGCGTAAGCTTCTTGAGCTCAGTTCAGAAAAAAGAACAATTATTTTTTATGAAGCTCCCCACAGGATTCTCCAAACTCTTTATGATATGCTTGAAGTTCTCGGTGACAGATATATAACAGTTGCAAGGGAGCTTACAAAAATATATGAAGAAGTTTTAAGAGGAAAACTTTCTGAGGTTATTGAAAAACTTGAGCAATCAAAAATAGCTGGAGAATATGTAATAGTTGTTGAGGGAGCATCTGAAACGCCAAAAGTATTAGATGAAGCGCTTCAGGAAGTGAGAGAACTTATGAGAAAAGGTAAGGGAAGAAAAGAGGCTGCAAAAATAGTTTCAGAACTCTACAATCTTAGTAAAAAAGAGCTTTATGAGAAAAGTTTAAAAATGGAAAATGAAAACAGCTTATTTAATAAAACCGGGAAAAATAGAAATTCTTGAAAAACCTGTGCCTTCACCAGAGGAAGGAGAGGTTCTGGTTCGCATTGTGGCAGCACTGACCTGTGGAACAGATCTTAAGGCATACTTGAGAGGACATTCTCTTATTCCCATGCCAGGTCCATTTGGACATGAGTTTTCAGGAGTGATTGAGACTACTGGAAAAAATGTGGAAAAATTCAAAGCAGGTGATGAAGTAATGCTTGTTCATACTGCACCATGTGGTGAGTGTGAGTATTGCAGAAAAAAACTTTTTAATCTATGCAAGGTTTTAACTCAGGATATGATGCTTGGTGCATTCTCTGAATATATTATAGTTAAAAAAAGAGTGGTAAAACATAATATGTTTATCAAGCCTCCAAATATAAGTTTTGAAGAAGCAGCTTTTCTTGAACCCCTCTCATGTGTTGTTCACGGACTAAAGGCTTTAAATCATAAAAAAGATGATAGGGTTTTAATTATTGGAACAGGACCTATCGGGCTACTCTTCCTTCAGGTTCTGAGACTCAAAGAAGCAAGGGTTGCTGTAATGGGAAGAAATACTTATAAACTAAGTCTTGCAAGGGCACTTGGTGCAGATGAAATTTATACAACCAATAAAAATCCTTTAATTTTTACGAATGGGTTAGGATTTGATTTCGTGATTGAATGCACAGGACACAAAGAAGTATGGCTCAATTCAGTAAATTATATAAGAAAGGGTGGGACAGTCTTACTCTTTGGAGGACTTAAGGCTAAAACAGAAGTCTGTTATGATGCAGGTAAACTTCACTATGATGAAATCACACTAAAAGGCGTCTTCCATTACAATCCTGAAGATGTTAAAGAAGCACAGGAATTAATTAAATCAGGCAAACTCAAACTTAAAGAGCTTATCTCTGGAAATTTCCCTTTATCAGAAATTTCTCAAGCTTTTGATAAACTTTCAAGGGGTGAAGGTATAAAGTATTTGATAAAACCATGAGAAATATTACAAAAAATGAAATTGTAGAAGCAGTAAAAAATCTTTATATTGAAGCTGTAACATTGCTTCCTCAGGATGTCTTAGAAGCATTAAAAAGGGCTTATGCCCGAGAAAAGGGAATTGCAAAAAAATTGCTTGATCAGATAATAAAAAATCAAAAAATAGCCAGACTTGAAAAGATTCCTCTCTGTCAGGATACAGGTATTCCTGTAATCTTTGTTGAATGGGGCACAGAGGTGATTTATGATGAAGACAGTCCACTTGAAGCTTTCTATGAAGGTGTGAGAAAGGCTACAAAGGAAGGTTTTTTAAGAGCTTCAGTTGTAGATGAACCTTTATTTGAAAGGAAAAATACAATGGACAACACTCCGTGTATTGTTCATTTTGAGTTTAAAAAAGGTGACAGAGTAAAAATAATACTTGCTCCAAAGGGTGCCGGAGGAGAAAATATGTCTGCATTAAAAATGCTAAAACCTGCAGATGGACTTCAGGGAGTGATTGATTTTGTAGTTGATACTGTAAAAAAAGCCAATGGGAATCCATGTCCACCAATAATTGTGGGAGTTGGAATCGGGGGTGACTTTGAAATGGCTGCGATACTGGCAAAGAAAGCTTTATTTAGAAAAGTTGGTGAACCAAACAGAAATCCTCAATATGCAACTCTTGAAAGAAAACTGCTTAAAAAAATAAATTCCCTTCAAATAGGTACTATGGGCGTTGGAGGAAAGGTAACTGCACTATCTGTTCATGTAGAGTACTATCCATGCCATTTAGCATCACTTCCTGTTGCGGTAAATATTCAATGTCATTCTGCAAGGCACAGGGAAGTAGAGTTATGATAAAGATTGAAACTCCTATAGATAAAAAAACTGTTGAAAAACTCAAAGTTGGTGACATGGTTTTAATAAATGGATATGTTTATACAGCAAGAGATGCAGCACATAAAAAACTTGTAGAACTAATAGAAAATAAAGCACCACTGCCAATACCTTTAGAGGGGCAAATTATTTACTATGCTGGACCAACTCCTGCACCACCTAACAGGGTAATTGGCTCAGCAGGTCCGACAACTTCTTCAAGAATGGATCCATACACTCCGCTACTTCTTTCTCTGGGACTTAAGGGAATGATTGGCAAGGGACAGCGCTCAGATGAAGTTAAAAAAGCAATAAAAAAATTCAAAGCAGTCTATTTTTTGGCAACTGGAGGTGCAGGAGCATTGCTTAGTAAACATATAATTTCAGTGGAAGAGGTCACATTTTTAGAACTCGGACCAGAGTCAATTAAAAGACTCCTGCTTAAAGATTTTCCTGTAATTGTAGCAGTTGACTGTCACTGTGGAGATATATTTAAAAAATAACGCTTTTTTATTTCCTCAATGGCTTCTTCCTTTTTGGAAATTTTACCTGCAAGAAGCATTAACTGTATTCTATCAAGTATCTGTCCGACTATAGGAGATGGTTCAAAGCCAAGCTGAAGAATGTCTTCACCTGTAATTAATGACAACTTTCTTTTATTTTTTATATAGCTTTTTCTGTAAAACTCATCAATTTCTCTGTAAAACCATGCTCTTGCAAGACCAACCGGATCCTGACTTAAACCATATATAAGAGCAGGATATAAAATCTGCTCAAAATTCCTGATAAATCTTACTTTATCTAAGACTGTTTCTATTTTTCTTAACTCAGTTGATGCCTTAACCAGATCCTCAACTAATCTTTGTTCCTTTTTTGAAGGTTTTATCTGTTTGATAAGTTCAGATGCCTGAAAGTTAAAGATTGAAGTAAATTTCAAGCAGACTGGTATATAATGCTTCTGAATGATTTCCACAGATGACTCTAAAAATAATATCTCTGGCTTCTTTAAAATTTTTTCAACAGTTTCAAATGCTTTCAGATCAGGTTTTAATGGTAATAATTCATCAGTTTTAAATATCGCATTAAATATTCCATCATCAATCATGAGTTTAACAGTATCAATGCTACTGTCCACTGACAATATTTTCCATAGCTCTTCTTTTATTCTTTCCCTTGCAGTTAATTTTAATAAATTAGAATTTCTCTTAAGTGCCTGTCTTGTTTCATCATCTATCCCGAAATTTAGTGTGGCATGAAATCTATATGCTCTTAGGATTCTCAAAGGATCTTTCTTAAAGTTTTCTTCATTTACCATTTTTATGAGTTTGTGTTTTATGTCCTTAATTCCTTCAAAAGGATCTATTATTTTGTCCAGAGATAAAGGAACTGCCATGGCATTTATTGTAAAATCTCTCTCACTTAAATCTACTTCAATTGAGCCAGCTCTTAATTCTGCAAAGTCTACTGTAACATCATCTTTTACTATCCTGCCTATTGAAAAAAATTCATCAAGAAGAACAAAATTCCTGCGAGTTTGTTTTGCAAATTCCCTTGCAAGCGCTATTGTGTCAGCCTTTATGGCAAAATCAAGATCCTTCAATTCACAATCCAGAAGTAAATCTCTTACAGTGCCTCCAACTATGTATGAACTATCATAAAGTTTCTTCATTTTTAAAAAACTTACAACTTCATTAAAATATTGATTTTGCTTCAATCTTTCAAACATTGCTCATCTGCTTTTAATTATAAATGTTACAGGACCTTCATTTACAAGAGATACATGCATAAAACTTCTGAAAATTCCTTCCTTTGTTGGAATTCCTGTCTGCATCATAAGCCCCACAAATGCTTTATAAAGACTCTGAGCATCCTCAGGATTCATTGCTTTATCAAAGGATGGTCTCATTCCCTTTTTACATTCTCCTGCTAAGGTAAACTCTGATACAATTAATATTTCTCCGTTTATATCTTTTACTGAAAGGTTCATTTTGCCATTTCTGTCTTCAAAAATTCTAAGATTTGATATTTTATTTACAAGATACTGAGCATCTTTTTGTGTGTCCTGTTTTTCTATTCCAAGAAAAACAACGATACCTCTTCCAATTTCAGATACAATCATCCCATCAACCATTACTGATGCTTTTAGAACTCTCTGCAACAGTACAATCATTTATGTTAATATATCATAAAATGATTGAAGAAATCTCAAAAATTCTTGCTGTTGATGATGAAGAGATAAACTTAGAATTAATATCTGCAGTATTTTCAGACTTTCCAGAGATTATGATTCTTACAGCAAGTAATGGAAAAGAGGCACTGGAAATAATTAAAAAACATATGCCTGATGTTATAGTTCTTGATATAAGAATGCCAAAAATGGATGGAATTCAAGTTCTGGAAATTTTAAAATCAAAGCCAGAAACCTCATATATTCCTGTTGTTGTTCTTTCAGGTGATGAAAAGGAAAGAAAAAGAGCCTTAAAAACAGGAGCTAATGATTTTGTGCCAAAACCTTTTGATGCAGAAGAATTAAAACTAAGGGTTATTAACAATCTGCATGTTAAAAAATATCATGATTTAATAAAAAATCTGAATGAAATTTTGAAAAATGAAGTAAAGAAAAAAACAGAAGAATTAATAGAGGCTCTGGCGACTGCAAGAGAAGCAGAATATGAAATAATTATAAAGCTTGGTATGATTTCAGAGTTCAGGGATGAAGAAACAGGACAGCACATTAGAAGATTAAGTTATTACTCAAAATTACTTGCCAAGCTTGCAGGTTTATCAGAAACTGAACAAAATACAATATTTTATGCATCTCCACTGCATGATGTTGGTAAGATTGGAATTCCAGATAATATTTTAAAAAAGAAAGGACCCTTAACATCTCAGGAATTTGAAATAATGAAACTCCATACAGTAATAGGTGGTAAAATCCTTGAGACTCATCCAAGATTTACAACGCTTCAGGCAGCCAGAATAATAGCAGAACAGCATCATGAAAAATGGGATGGCTCAGGATATCCAAGGGGTCTAAAAGGTGAGGAAATACATATTTATGCAAGAATTGTCACAATCTGTGATGTTTTTGATGCAATGACCTCACACAGGATTTACAGACCAGCCATGTCGGTTGAGCAGGCAATAAATATTATAAAAAATGAGGAAAGGAAAAATTTCGACCCGAGGCTTCTAAATATATTTCTTAATAACCTTGATAAGTTCTTAGAAATAAAAGAAACATTTAAAGATTAAAATCTACTCAACAACTAAGTTATCAATAAGGCGTGTATTTCCTATTTTTATTGCAATTGCGAGTAAGTACTTCTGATACTTTTCTCTAACCTCTTCAAGTGTTAAGGGATCAAAAACCCCTGCATACTGAATTTCTTTGACAAGTTTTTCATTTTTGAGTATCTCATGCATCTTGAGAGTAACTTTCGCAGGACTCACCCCTTCTTTTAAAAGTTTTTCACCCTCTTTTAAAGTTTTGTAAATAACAGTTGCAGCCTTTCTTTCCAATTCATTTAAGTACATATTTCTTGAACTCATTGCAAGACCGTCTTCTTCTCTTACAGTTGGGCATACAATAATTTCTGTATCAAAATTCAGATCATTCACCATTTTTTCTATTATGAGAAATTGCTGATAGTCCTTCTGTCCGAAGTAAGCTTTTGTTGGTCTTACAATATTAAAGAGTTTGCATACAACTGTAGCAACTCCGCGAAAATGTCCGGGTCTGAATCTGCCACAGAGCTTTTCACTCAGTCCCTCAACTGTAACATAAGTAGAGTATCCTTCTGGATAAAATGATGACACATCAGGATAAAATAAATATTCAATTTCAAATTTTTCAAGCTTTTGCCTATCTCCTTCAAAATCTCTCGGATACCTTTCATAATCCTCGCCAGGTGCGAACTGTACAGGATTTACAAATATGCTTACAACTGTAACATCATTTTCTTCCTTTGACCTTTTTACCAAAGATAGATGCCCCTCATGAAGAGCTCCCATTGTGGGAACAAATCCTATTGACTTTCCCTGAGCTCTGAGTTGTCGCGTTATCTCTCTCATTATTTTAGGGATCCTTATTATTTCCATTTTTTAATTATAACCCAGGTTTGTGTGTAATAAACAATTCTGGTATAATTTATCCTATGTTCTTTTTAAAAAAATTTTTTACTTCATTGATTTTGCCTCCGGGTATTCTAATAGTTATTTTTCTTTTTATCTTTGTTGTAGAAAAAAAGAGAAAGTTTATCCGAATCATCGCTCTTTTTTCAGCTTTGTTTATTTACCTTATATCTATTGGACCAGTGAAGGATCTAATTTTATATCCTCTTGAAAGCAATTACACAGTTCCTGAAAAATTAAATGCTGATGCGATTGTTATACTTGGTGGAGGAACTTACAGTTCAGGCTTTCTTACAGAGGATACAATGAACCGTGTTCTGGGTGGATACATGGTTTACAAAAAAACAAAACTTCCAGTTATTGTCTCTGGAGGAACTATTGAGAGAAAAATTTCAGACAGTAAAGCTATGGCAGAGATTCTCAAAGAAATTGGAGTTGAAGAAAATAAACTTATTGAAGAGAATAAAAGCAGAGATACATTTCAGAATGCAGTATATGTTACCCAGATATGCAAGCAGAGAGATTTTAAAAAGATTATTCTTATTACATCTGCTTATCATATGAAAAGAGCTTTGAAAAATTTTGAAAAAACAGGACTTCAGGTTTTACCATATCCTGCTGATTTTAAAAGAAATGGTCACTATAATATTTACAGTTTCCTTCCAAATCAGAGTAATTTTTCTATCTCATCAAAAGCTATAAGAGAATATATAGCACTTTTGGTTTTTTTAATAAAAGATTGACAGTTTTCCAATTAAACCTCCCACTCTTGTCTGCCTGGCAATAACCACATTTCCATTTTTTGAAGATCTGATACCTAAAAATTAATTTAAAATTCAATTCTGTTCTGTAAAAACTTGCAGGATGAATTTGTTAGCTAAAATAAATAATCAAGAAATGTTATTGTCTGCCATTGCCTGATCATTGGTCGCAATCCCTTTTAAATGAGGTCATCATTGGGAAGTGAAATTCTCTTGACAAGATACATATAAAGTGATAGAATTGACGTTTAAATAAAAAACAGGAGGAGTCAAATATGTACCGCAAAGTTTTGCTATTTTTAATTGTAGTATCTTTGTTCCTTTTTGCCTGTAGCAGTAAACCATCAGGGCCCAATATGAAGGAAGGTAAATGGGAAATAAGTATTAAGATTGAAACTACCGGAAAAATGCCCTTTCAAATGCCACCTCAGACTTTTACTCAATGTATAACAAAAGATAAGGCTATACCTCAAAAGGTTGAACCTAATCAGAATTGTAAAATTACAAAAAGCAACATAAGTGGAGACACTGTCAGCTGGACAGTTGAGTGTAAAACTCCTGAAGGGCCTGTTATAAGTGAAGGAACCGTTACATACAAAGGAGACCGTTTTAATGGTGTTGTAAAAATGAAACATTTTGGAATGGACATCACGCAGTACATGAACGGGAAATGGATTGGAGAGTGTAAATAACCAATTCTCGATGAGGGTTGAAAAAATTTTAAAAGGTTCAGTACTGTCCATATTGTTTATTAAGCTCTATAAACGATAGAGATGATGTTTTGGTGAGAAAGACCGGAGAATTTTTACAACTTTTTGTTCATCAATAACCTGATAGACTAATCTATGTTGGATATTAATTCGACGGGAGTAAGCCCCTGTCAAATCTCCAACTAACTTTTCATAATGAGGCGGTGTTTTAAAGGGATTTTCCCTGAGAATATTAAGAAGAAATTCTACTTTCTGCTGTAAGCCTGCATCAGCTATCTTTTTAGCGTCATTTTGAGCCTGCTTAGTAAAAACAACTTTCCACATTACCAGCCAGGTTCTTCACTGCATTCTTCTACAGGTGTTGCTAAACCTTCTTTTATAGATTCACGCATGCCGGGAATACTTAAAAGATACAATGTTTCTTGTATAGCCCGCCAGTCGTCCTCTGAAATAAGAACAGCATTACCCCTTTTGCTTGTAATTATGGCAGGTTCATGAGACAATTTAACCTCATCAATAAGACGATAAAGCTTAGCTCTTGCTTCAGTTACCGTTATGGTAGGCATAATAATCACCTCCTGTTTCCAGAAAAAAATTCATTTCTTAAAAAATTTTGAAAATCTTTTAGACCTGTTGTTAAGAGATTTATTTTCAGGAAAGTCAAAGGCAGACCAATATCAGCCTGCCTTTGTTTGATAAGTTGATTGTTATTTTTTGCCTTTTCCTGAACTCTTCGTTGTCTTACTTTTGCTTTCATTAGCTTTTGTTCTGGATGCACAAACTCTTTTTGGCTTGGATGCTTTACCTTCTGCTTTTGTGGTTTTCTTCGTTGCCATAGGCAACCCTCCTTTCAATTTTTTTTAAATTATTGCAAAATAAGGGAAATATGTCAATAGGTTTTTGTTGGAAAATATAAGGTTACTTCACATTACTTACTTAATATAAGGCATTTCTCTCTAATAGCCTGAATAATCAATCAACCAAAAAGGAGGCAAAATATTTCTGTTGACAAAGAAGTTTTAAGAAAGAACTTGGCTGTCTTCAGGAATAGTGGAGACTATTTTTGTCCTTATTTTAATAAAAAATCAATTTATTACCTGCATAGATTCAATAAAATCCCTTCTTTTAAACCTCTATAAAATACTTTTCCATTCTCTATACAGGCAAAAGCTCTCTTTTAAGCTTTATAGATGCTATCACTCTGCATACATATGCCTTTTTAAAAGATTTACTCTGTCTGATTGCCTTCTTGACGAAGAGGGGTTGACAGAGGATACAAAAAATGTTTATTATTCAATAAGTTTGGGCGATTAGCTCAGTGGGAGAGCGCTTCCTTCACACGGAAGAGGTCGCAGGTTCAATCCCTGCATCGCCCATAGTAAAATCAAGCTTTCCTGAATATGTCAGTTAGACTGTGCCACAAACAGAAATTTTTCTATTTCTTCAATTAACCAGAATTTATTATGTGTTATGATAGGTTGGGGCTGTCAGGAAAAGGAGATTTAAAACTCCTTCAACCTTTGATAAAATTAATTAATGGAACTTACAATATATAAAAAGGTTGAACTTCATGAGCCAAAATTTATTATAGGACTTGATGGATGGGCAAATGCGGGAAAGATTTCCACAAATGTTGTCATTTATCTTATAAACAAGTTAAAAGCAGAAAAATTCGCTGAAATAAAATCCGACCTATTTTACATTTTGAGTTTAAATAGACCACAGGTTTCAATAACAGAAGGACTGGTAAGAGAATTCAGCTTCCCTAAAAATTATCTCTATTTTGCTAAAGATAAAAAAACTTTAAAAGATTTTATTTTCCTTCTTGGACATGAACCTGATATAAGATGGGCAGAATATGCTGATAATGTTTTCCATATAGCAAAATTATATAATGTGAAAAGAATAATCACTGTTGGAGGATTTGCGGACTATATCCTTCATACAGCAGAACCTCCTGTTTCAGCTGCTGTAAATACCAAAAATATGAAAGCTCATATGCAAGAATTTTCTGTAGAATTTATTGACTATCATGGATCTGCTTCACTGCATTCCTTTTTTCATCTTAGAAAAGACATAGAAATAGTAACCCTCTGGGGAAGTGTACCTGTTTATCTAACACAAAGTCCAAAAAGTTATTATTCAGTATTAAAAGTGCTTCTTGCTGTCTCGGAAATGAATATTGATATTGAAGATATGAAAGAAGCCGCGGAAAAAGTGGATGAAAAAATTGAAGAAATTATAGCACAGAACCCCCATCTTAAAGAACTTGTGGAAAATTTGAAGGAATTGCAAAATGAAAGAAAACCTTCAAGACAGGAGATAGAAAACTTGATAAAGGAAATAGAGGAGTTTTTTAAAAAACAGAAAGGAGAAGGTTATGAAGGTAACAATCCTTTACTCTGATGAAATAAGCCAGTATGATTTTGGAATAGGACACCCCTTCAGGGCAAGTCGTTTCAAGATATTCATTGATTTTTTGAGGAATAACCTGCCGGAAAATGACAATTATATAATTATTGAATCTCAACCAGTTACTGATGAAGACTTACTGCTTATCTGCACAGAGGATTACATAGATTTTGTTAAAAATTTTTATGAGGTTGCCTATCACGGTATTACTTATCCATTAGAGGTATTCTTTAATAAATTCCTCAGTCTTGATAATATTCCAGGAGAAAATCCGGGAAATATAGAAAAATCCGCAAGACAGATTGTAGGGCAGATGAAAAAAGCGTGTGACCTTGTTCAGGAGGGAACTTACAAGAAAGTTGTTTCAATTGGTGGAGGACTTCATCATGCAAAACCATCTTTTGGTGAAGGATTCTGCATTTACAACGATATTGCTTTTGGTGCAAAGTATCTGATTGAAAAACACTTACTTGAAAGAATTTTGATTCTTGATACAGATGCCCATGCTGGAAACGGAACAATGCAGTATTTTTATGATGACCCAAAAGTTCTTTTTATTGACATCCATCAGGATCCTGCAACAATTTATCCGGGAACTGGATTTATATCACAAACAGGAGAAGGCGTGGGAAAGGGTTTTACTGTGAACTGTCCTCTGCCACCTGGTGCTGGATGGGATTCCTATGAGTATATTTTTGATAATATTGTGTTTCCACTAACAGAGGAGTTTAAACCACAAATTATAATAAGAAATGGCGGAACAGATCCCTATTGGAATGATTCATTAACATATCTTGGCTTGAAAGTATCTGATTTCAGAAAGATAGGACAGAGTGTCAGAGAAATGTCAAAAATATGTGATGGCAAAGTAATAGATGCTATTGCTTCAGGATACAATGAAAGAGCTATTGCACCAGGATGGCTCTCATTAATATGTGGGCTGGCAGATATAGAACTGAAAATTGAAGAGCCAGAGCCTGTACCTAACGAATATCTTAAAGATTATAAACTGCAGGACACAATGGAGATGGTGAAAAAACTCAAAAAAAATCTGAAAGATCACTGGGAATGCATGTGTTAATTGCTTTTATTTTCTGGTGTGTGGTAAATTTTTTCAGTTTTTGAAAACTTTAGCAGGAGGTAAAAAATGAAAGTGACTTTATCTGTTATCAAGGCAGACATTGGTGGATATGTAGGACATTCAGGTTCACATCCTGATATTTTAAAAACAGCCAGACAGATTCTTCAAAAAGCTAAGGATAAGAGAGTAATTTTTGACTTTTCTGTATTAAGCTGTGGAGATGATCTGGAATTAATCATGACACACGATAAGGGAACAGAAAATACAGAAATTCATAATCTCGCATGGAATACATTTGTTGAATGCACCAGAGTTGCAAAAAATCTTAAACTTTATGGTGCAGGACAGGATCTTCTTTCAGACAGTTTTGCAGGAACAGTAAGGGGTATGGGTCCTGGATTTGCAGAGATAGAGTTTGAAGAAAGAAAAAGCGAGCCTGTTGTTATCTTTATGGCAGATAAAACATCTCCAGGAGCCTGGAATCTCCCTCTATTTAAAATATTTGCAGATCCATTTAATACTGCAGGACTGGTTATTGACCCATCAATGCGTAAAGGCTTCATATTTCAGGTTCTTGATGTATTTGAAGACAGAATTTATACTCTTTCCTGTCCAGAAGACATATATGATCTTTTAGCTTTAATTGGTGCTGTTGGAAGATATGTAATCAAAACAGTTTATAAAAAGGGAAGCAATGAGGTTGTGGCAGCTGCATCAACCCAGAAACTGGGACTAATGGCAGGAAAATATGTAGGTAAAGATGACCCTGTTCTGATTGTTAGAAGCCAGAGCGGTTTCCCAGCAATCGGTGAAATACTTGAGCCATTCTCCACTCCATATCTTGTTGAAGGATGGATGAGGGGCTCGCATCATGGTCCACTTATGCCTGTTGCATTCCATCAAGCAAATCCAACTCGGTTTGATGGTCCTCCAAGAGTAATAGCTGCAGGATTTCAAATCACTAATGGAGTGTTGATTGGTCCAAGAGACATGTTTGATGATCCAAGCTTTGATGAGGCAAGAAAAAGAGCAAATGATATTGCCAATTACATTAGAAAACACGGTCCTTTTGAACCTCACAGATTGAGTCTTTCTGATATGGAGTATACAACACTGCCAGAGGTTTTAAAGCTTATATTTGAGGAAATCAAATTTGAAATTCCGAGAAAGACAGAGCTTGAAGAAAAAATAAAGAAAAAATATAGATTTTTAAAAGATGTAAGGGTGGTCGTCACAGAAGGTGCTACTTTTCACCAGGTTCTGAAGGTTATTGCTAAAGAAGCAGCGAATTACTTTGAAAAGATAGCAAAGGATGGAATGAAAATAGGTGTTGGATGTGGAAGAACAATAGGAAACCTTATAGCAAATCTCACACCAAAGATGTTCTCAGGTTTAAAAATCTATCCCCTGTCAGTAACACCAACACTTGAGGCTGTTGAGTTTTCATCAAATGTTCTTGTCGGGCAGATGGCAGGTAAATACCCTGACTCATCAGCATTTAATCTTCCTTCAATTCCTGTGGCAAGCTATAAAGAATACAAAGAAAAATATTTGGTAAACCCTGATGTGAAAAAAATTTATGATGAAAGTCATGATGTTGATATATTCCTTGTTGGAATCGGCGCTGTTGAATTTAAAACCCCTGGATTTGCCCATATTGCTTATATGTACAAAAAACTCACTCCAGATAAGCTAAGAAAAAAAGGAGTTTTAGCAGAGATAAACTTCTTCCCTCTTTATAAAGATGGAACTCCTCTAACAGAGTCAGAAAAAGCTGAGAATGTTCTTAAAGAATTAGCAAACAGAATCGTAGGAGTGAGTCTTAACAGACTTAAAGAAATGGCAAAAACACCTGGAAAATACGTGGTTGCGGTGTCAGGGGGCATGGAAAAGGTGGAAGCAATAAAAACCGCCTTAAAGGGAAAATACTTTAATGTTCTTATAACAGATTCCTATGTTGCTGAAAGAATACTGGAGGATTGAGAAACCCTTTTATGCACAGACATCTAAAACTGAGGCTGTATGAGGCTCTTAAAAAGTTTGTCCCGGAATCAAAAGAGGAACTGATAGAAATTGAAGTGCCGAAAAATGAAGAGTTTGGAGACTTAAGCAGTCCTGTTGCAATGGAGATGGCAAAAATACTCAAAAGGCCTCCACAAAGTATTGCAGAAAAAATAATTTCAAACATTAATACAGATATCTTTGAATCAGTTAGTGTTGCGGGTCAGGGATTTATAAATTTCAGATTTAAAAATGAATTTATATTTTCTCAGTTTTTAGAACTCTTAACAGAAGGAGAATCTTTCCTCATCCATAATATTGGAAAAGGCAGAAAAATTCAGATTGAGTTTGTAAGCGCAAATCCAACAGGGCCTCTTCATCTCGGTCATGGAAGAGGAGCTGCCATAGGCAGTGCGCTCACTAATATTTTAAGAGAAGCTGGCTATAATGTTTGCACAGAATACTATATTAATGACGCTGGAAGACAGGTTGAACTTCTTGGACTTAGTGTTTATTTTGCTTTACAGAAATTGTTCGGAAGCCAGCCACAGATACCTCAGGAATGTTACAAGGGAGAATATATAAATGAACTGGCAGAAGAGGCTTACAAGGTTTACGGAGATGACTTAAAAAATAAAAGTTTTGAGAGCGTAAGCAGCCTTTTGATAGATTTTTCATATAAAAAAATTCTTGATGAAATCAAAAAAGATCTTGAGGACTTTGGAGTTAGATTTGATAGCTGGGTAAGTGAAAGGCAGCTTTACAGTGAGGGAGAGGTTGAGCGTTGCCTTCAGAAGCTTAAAGAGCAGGGGTTCATATATGAAAAGGAAGGAGCTCTCTGGTTTCGCTCATCAGCTTTTGGAGATGATAAAGACAGGGTTGTTATGAAAAGTGATGGAACATATACTTATTTTGCTTCTGATATTGCCTATCATAAAAACAAGATTGAAAGAGGATTTGATGAATTGATAAATATCTGGGGTGCTGATCATCATGGATACATTAAAAGAGTGAAAGCTGCTGCTGAAGCACTTGGCATGAGCTCTTTACAGATTAAAATACTTCTTGTTCAGATGGTTAACCTTCTGAGAGAAGGAAAACCTGTACAGATGTCAAAAAGAGCTGGAACATTTGTCACCCTCAGAGAACTGATTGATGAAATAGGCTCTGATACAACCAGATTTATATTTCTTACGCGAAGACATGATGCCCAACTTGATTTTGACATTGAAGTTGCAAAAAAACAATCCCAGGAAAATCCAGTTTATTATGTTCAGTATGCTCATGCAAGAATTAACAGCATTTTTGAAAAAGCTGGTATAGAACCGGAAGAGTTTCATGGAACTCTCTTCAATGATGATGAATTAAGGATAATTAAAAAAGTATTATTGTATCCGATGATTTTTGAATTGGCTACTGAGATGAGAGAGCCTCACAGAATAACCTTTTATCTACAGGAACTTGCTGGATTGTTTCACAGCTATTATCACAAATACAGGGTTATTTCTGAAGATAAACCCTTAACTGATACAAGACTCAGCCTGTGTAAAGCTGTTATGATTGTATTAAAACATGGTCTAAGAATGCTCGGAGTGAAAGCTCCAGAAAAAATGTAATCAGCAGACCCCGAATTTAATGGCATCTGCCATTTTTACAACTTTATACATGAATCCAACATCATGAACTCTTACAATATTTGCTCCATTAAGAATTGATGCTACAACAGCTGCTGCAGTTCCCTCAAGACGATCCTCTGGCGGAGCATCATTCAAGACTTTGCCAATGAAACTTTTTCTTGATACTCCAATCAATATTGGTTTTCCAAGATGAGTAAAATCCTTCAATTTTTTTATTATCTCAAGATTGTGCTCAGGAAGCTTTCCAAAACCAATTCCCGGATCTATAATTATCATGTTTTCCTGAATTCCTGCATTCTTAGCAATAACTATTGATTCTCTCAAATATTCAATAATTTCTGGTATGAGAGCATTATATGAAGGGTTTTTCTGCATATCACGTGGAGTTCCCTTAATATGCATAACAATGACAGGAACCCTGTATTTATTCACAATTTCAGGCATCTGAGGGTCAAATCTCAATCCACTTATATCATTTACAATTGTTGCTCCTGCCTGAATTGCTACCTCTGCAACTCTGGCTTTGTAAGTATCAATTGAAATTGGAACAGAAACTTTCTTAGAAACTGCTTCAATAACTGGAATAACCCTTTTTAATTCTTCATCAACTGTAACAGGTTCTGCTCCAGGACGTGTTGACTCTCCTCCAATATCAATTATGTCTGCACCTTCATCAATCATGCGAATTACATGATCAATAGCATCCTTTAAACTGAAGTATCTCCCACCATCAAAGAAAGAATCTGGAGTGACATTTAGAATTCCCATTAAATAGGTTTTTTTTAGAAAATCAAACTCAAAGTTACGAAAACAGAGTTTCATGCAGCTTTTTTAAGTTCATTGATTATCTCATCTATTTCAGCTGCTTCAAGGGTTTCTCTTTCAAGTAAAGCCTTTGCAATTGCATCAAGAAGGTTTCTGTTCTGCTGCAGAAGCTCTTTAGTATGACAGTAAGCTTCAGTTACTATTCTCTTTGTTTCCTCATCTATTTCTTCGGCTGTTTTATCTGAGTAATCCCTGTGTTTTGCAATCTCTCTTCCAAGGAATACATGCTCCTCTCTTTTGCCGAATGTAAGAGGTCCCATTCTTTCACTCATTCCCCACTCAGTAACCATCTTACGAGCAAGCTCTGTGGCTCTTTCAAGATCATTTCCAGCTCCTGTTGTCATTGTCTGTAAAGCTATTTCCTCTGCAACCCTGCCTCCAAGAAGAACCTTGAGTGTGCCATAAAGATATTCTTTTGAATATGTATACCTGTCATCAAGCGGTAACTGCTGTGTTACTCCAAGAGCTCTTCCTCTCGGAATAATGCTTACTTTATGAATAGGATCAGCAGCAGGTGTAAGTTTTGCAACAAGTGCGTGTCCTGCTTCATGATAAGCTGTGATTCTTCTTTCTTCTTCAGAAAGAACCATGCTTTTTCTCTCTACTCCCATTAAAACTTTATCCTTTGCAGATTCAAAGTCATTCATGTGAACAGTCTCGCTGTTTCTTCTTGCTGCTATCAATGCTGCTTCATTTACAAGATTTGCCAGATCAGCTCCTGAAAATCCTGGAGTTCCTCTTGCAATTTTTTCAAGATCAACATCGCTTCCAAGAGGAACATTTTTTGTATGAACTTTGAGAATTTCAAGTCTTCCCTTCACATCTGGAAGCGGAACAACAATCTGACGGTCAAACCTTCCCGGTCTCAAAAGCGCAGGATCAAGAACATCAGGTCTGTTTGTTGCTGCAAGAACAATTATTCCTTCATTGCTTTCAAATCCGTCCATCTCAACAAGAAGCTGATTAAGGGTTTGCTCCCTTTCATCATGCCCTCCACCAAGACCTGCTCCACGCTGTCTGCCAACTGCGTCTATCTCATCAATAAATACAATACAAGGTGAGTTTTTCTTTGCCTGATCAAAAAGATCACGGACTCTGCTTGCACCAACTCCAACGAACATTTCAACAAAATCTGAGCCAGAAATTGAAAAGAAAGGAACACCAGCCTCACCTGCAATTGCTTTTGCTAAAAGGGTCTTCCCTGTGCCCGGAGGACCGACAAGCAGAATACCTTTTGGAATTTTAGCACCAAGTTTTATATATTTCTGAGGATTTATAAGAAAGTCAACAATTTCTTTTACCTCCTCCTTGACTTCATCAATTCCCGCCACATCTGAAAATGTTACTTTAACTGCTTTATTTGAAATCATCTTGGCTCTTGCCTTACCGAATGACATTGCACGACTGCTTCCTGCCTGCATCTGCTTCATAAACATGATCCATAAAAAAACAAGAAAAATAACAGGTCCCCATGATATGAGAAAGTTTACATACCATGGTGTTTCCTGAGGAGGTTTTACAGAGATTTTCACTCCATGTGATGAAAGTTCATTAATAAGGTCTGGATAATTCAGATAGTAAGTCTTAAACTGTCCACCATCTTTAAACCTTCCTGTTATTGTATTATCCTTTATTAGAACTTCCTCCACCTGATTGGTCCGCATTTTTGTTATAAATTCAGAAAATATTATCTCCTTTTCAGTTTTTGTAGGAACACTGAGAATGTTAAAAAGCGCAATTATGCATATACCTATAATTAACCATACTATTAAAGTTTTGAAGTTTCCCTTTGCCTGTCCATTCATAAATTAATTTTAACTTAAAATCTGTATAAAAGTAAAAAAATCGGATAAAATATAAAAAATCAGAAACAGGAGGACCTGCTGAGTTAATTCTTGAAACAGGAGAATTTGCTATAAATATTCCAACAAAAGACATGTTTAAAGCTATATGGATATGTGGAAGTAAATCTGAAGTCATTCCAATGCATCTTGGAGGAAAAAATATTGTTTATTTCAATTTTTAAGGATGAAAAAATAAACTGAGATTTTTTAAAATATGGCTATGCTCAGATTCCTCACAGCTGGAGAGTCACACGGAAGAGGACTTATCGGCATAATAGAAGGCATGCCAGCGGGTATACCTCTCTCAAAGAATGATATTGACATAGAGCTTAAAAGAAGACAGACAGGTTATGGCAGGGGAGCGAGAATGAAAATAGAGTCTGATGAGGTGGAAATTTTATCAGGTGTAAGATGGGGAAAAACACTCGGTTCTCCGATTGCTCTTTTTATTAGAAATCGTGACTGGGAAAACTGGGAAAAAGCAATGAATCCTGATAAAACCTTTGAAGGCTTAATTCCTTCCTTAACAAAACCAAGACCAGGTCACGCTGATCTTGCAGGATTTCTTAAATACCATCACAGTGATATTCGTAATGTTCTTGAAAGGTCTTCAGCAAGAGAAACAGCAATAAGAGTTGCTATCGGAGCTGTTGCAAAACAGTTTCTTTCACAGTTCAACATAAAAATCGGAAGCTTTGTTACAGGAGTGGGCTCTGCATGGAAGGATATTGAAACAGCTTATTTAACTGAGGATGAGCTTTTAGAGCTTTCAGACAAAGCAAACTCTTCAGATGTTAGATGTCCGTGGAAGGAAATTGAGACAGAAATTATAAATGTCATTGACATTGCAATGAAAAATGCAGATACAGTAGGAGGCTTCTTTATAGCTTTTGCTACAGGCGTTCCTGTTGGTCTTGGAAGCCATGTTCACTGGGATAGAAAACTTGATGCAAGAATTGCTAAAGGATTTATGAGCATCCAGGCAATAAAATCAGTTGAAATTGGTGATGGTATCAAACTTGGAAAGCATTCAGGCTCAGAGGTAATGGATGAAATTTTTTATGAAAGATTCTTTTACAGAAAAACAAATCACATGGGTGGAATTGAAGGAGGAATATCAAATGGAATGCCTGTAATTGTAAGGGCAACAATGAAACCCATACCAACCCTGAGAAAACCTCTCAAATCAGTGGATGTTTTTACAAAACAGACTGCCTTAGCAACCTATGAGAGAGCAGATGTATGTGCTGTTCCCGCTGCCAGTGTTATTGGTGAAGCTGTTTTAGCATGGCATATTGCAGAGGCTTTCCTGGAAAAATTTGGAGGAGACAGCCTTGATGAAGTCACTGCAAGTTTTCATTCATACAAAAAAATGATAATGGGAAGATGAAAATCTGTATTTTAGTGATTATATTGTTATTTATTATTATCCCAACATCCACATTATCCCAGCATTCTTTAATTGATGAACTCATACAGGGCAGGAATGCTCTAAAATCTAAAGACTATTTAAATGCAGAACAGTACCTTACAAAGGTTCTGCCAGAATTTAAGGAGATAGGAGATTATATTTTATTCTGGCGCGCAAAAGCCCGCACAGGGATGAATAAATATGAAGAAGCTTTAAAAGACATAGAAATTCTAAAGAAAAATTACCCACATTCTCCACTTCTTAAAAAGAGCAGAAAGGAAGAGATTGAAATCACAAAAAAGCTTGATTTGGCTAATATTGAGCGAATTTATGAGTCTTTCATCAATGATTATCCAGATGAAACAGAAATAAAATTTGAATATGCTCTTTATCTTAAAGATTTGGGCAAAACAGAAAGAGCAAAAAAATTATTAAAGGAAATTTTTGTAACAGCTACATTATTTGGTGACAGGGCAGAAAAAGAATTATCTGAAAATGATATAACAGTAAATGATCTGATAAAAAAGGCTAAAGCTTTAAACAATGCATATCTTTTTAAAAAAGCAGAAAAATATTTGAGAGATGCTATTTCAAAAGCAAACCCTTCCCAGCTATCAGAAGCTTTATCAACACTTGGTTATTCTCTTTTTATGCAAAAAAAATACTCTGAGTCAGCGGAAATTTTCAAAAAGTGTTCAGAGCATTACTGGAGAGCAAGAGCACTTCTGAGGGCAAGGGATTTTGAAACCTTTGAAAAGGAACTACCTGAGTATATCAGACTAAAAGACTCAAGAATTTCTGATGTACTTATAAATTACGCAAACATTAAAAGAAGAGCAGGCGAAACAGACGAGGCAGTAAAAATTCTTAAAATGGTTAACTTACAATATCCATCTTCAAAAGAAGAAAGCTTGTGGTATCTTGGCTGGATATATTACATAACAGGAGAGCTTGATAAAGCAAAACAGATTTTTCAGGAACTTTATATATCACATGGAAAGTTCAAATATCTTTACTGGCTTGAAAAGGTTAATGAATTAAAGGGTGTAATGAAAACAAAGGAGTATTCAGTATCATTCAGACCTGGTGATATTTATTCATATCTGCTGTATATGAAAGGTAAGGTTTCTTTTATTCCAGAGTCTGTTTCTATCTCACCAAAATCAATTATTCCAAAAAGAATTAACACACTTTTAAGAGCTGACTTTAGAGAAGAAGCCATACAGGAGATTAAGATAAAATTGAATGATAGCAGAGAAATTGAAAATATTCCCTTACTGAGCAAGCTCTTATATGAGCTCGGAGATTATTCCACATCAGTAAGATTGATCTCAAAAATTCCTGATAGCTTCAGTTATCAAGATCTGTTGTATCCTCAGGTTTACAGAGACGCTGTTTTAAAAGCTTCAAATCAATTTAATATAGACCCCTGTTTAATTTTTGCAATAATGAGAGAAGAATCAAGATTTGACAGACAGGCTCAATCTCCTGCAGGTGCTATAGGAGTAATGCAACTTATGCTGGATACAGCTAAAAAGGAGGGGAAAAAGATAGGAATTTCAATTGACTCAAATACAGAGCTATTTGATTCAGATAAAAATATCCTTATTGGCAGTTTTCATCTAAAAAATCTTATTGAAGAATTTGGTAGCACAGTATTTGCCATTGCTGCATACAATGCAGGTGAGAAAGCTGTCTCTTCATGGATTAAAAGCACCACATACAGAGACATTGATGAATTCATTGAAGACATTCCCTACAGTGAAACAAAAGCTTATGTAAAAAAAGTTCTTACATCTTATTTTGAGTATCTAAGGATTAATAAGGCTCTGACTGATGAAACTATTTCAAAAATAATAAAAGTTAAAGGAGGCAGATCATGATTGAAGAAAAAATTGTAATGGCCCTTGAAAAAATCAAAATCCTCAAACAGGAGAAGGAGGAATTACAAAAAAAGGTAAATACTCTGGAAGAAGCTTTAAGAGCCAAAAATCAGGAAATTGAAAACCTTTTATCTGAGAGGGATGCAATCAGAAATCAGATAGAAGAACTTCTGAAAGAGCTTGACCTGGAGGCAGATGTATAAAACAGAAGTTTATATACTCGGGCAGAAATACACCATAAAAGGACAGAAACCACCTGAATACATCCAGAGGCTGGCTGCCTATGTTGATGAAAAACTCAGGAAGGTTCATGAGCAAAATCCTGCACTTCCTCCTCTGAGGGCTGCCATCCTCGCCTGTTTTTATTTGGCAGATGAGATTTATGAAGTAAAAGAAGGCTGTGAAGATACAAAAAAGAAGCTTAAAGAGCTTGAAGAAAAAACAAATGAATTGCTTTCACTTCTTGACTAAATATCCCTTCTTCTGTCAATAGCATATCTTTTGCCTTCCTGTTTCTTTGCAACAGATTTCATTACGGAGGCAGCTTCTGCCATCTCACTGAAATGTCTGAAAGTTCTGTAAAGGGTGGAAGTTATTCCAACTGAAACTGTCATAATCGGATAAAAGCGAGTTTTGCCTTCCCTGTCAACAGATTCTATATAGCCTTTTGTTATTTCCTCTTCATCATAAAAATTAATGATCAAATTGTCAAAAATATTAATTATTTTCTGTGTTGCAGATTCAATCTTTTCATGATCCATTATATAAACAAAATCATCTCCTCCTATGTGCCCTACAAAACAGCCTGATGGCTGCTCAGTCCTGACAATATTGAGTATGAGTCTTCCAAGCATTTTTATTACATCATCACCCCTTGAAAATCCATATTTATCATTGAATGGTTTAAAATTATCCAGATCTGCATAGGCAAGAGCGAAGGCTTCTTTTCTGTCAAGTCTTTTCTGAATCTCTTTCTGAATAACAAGATTACCAGGAAGTTTTGTTAATGGACTGGTTGCCATAACCCTTTCAACTCTTTCAAAAGAAAGATTAATTCTCATGAGGAAATCTATCTCCAAATTATTAATTCTTATATAATCATCAACAAAAAAACTTTTCCATTCTTCTGTATAAAAATCCGGGGAAACTATTGCTATTACATTCATTGATACAAACAGAGGATCACTTTTCAGGGTGTTTATGATAGATAATTCAGTTGCAGGACTGGTTATTGCTTCCACTACAACTAAATTTGGAATTTCATCATAAATTATTTGAAGAGCTTCCTTCTGTTCCTCAAAAAATTGAACTTCATAAGAAGAATTGAAAAAAATTTTCTCTGTTACTTTCTTTATCTCTTCGTTTTTTACAATAACAATAACTTTTTTACTCATCAGAAAAGAAGATTTCTCCTGAAGCATTTATAGGCTCTTCCGCTTCTCTGAATATCTCAATTATTTCTTCCTCTTTAAAATTTAAAATTTCTGATAAAGAAGGGTGGACTGATGGAACATAAACCTCTCCTGAGTATCCAACTCCTCTTGATAGAGCAAGAGTATTTGCAAGATGAACAACAGCAGTTTCCATTTTAAATTTTTCACTCATCTGAGGTCTGTGATGATACATCATAGGTTCTATTAATTTTAAAGGAAAATTCCATTTTTTTGCTATGATTCCTCCAACTTCTGCATGAGTTATCCCGAAATTTTCTCTCTCAACCTCATAAAGAAGTCTTTCTCCGCCCTGGACTGAATCTATTATTTTTAAGTATTCATCTTTTAGTGCTATTATAAGAATAACCTTTCCAATGTCATGTAAAAGCCCTCCAATTGATATTTCTTCAGGAGACTGAAGTTCCTTTTTTATTGCGATAATTCTTGCAAATATAGCTGTTGAAAGTGAATGCTCCCACAGACCTATCATGCTTTTTTTCATTATTTCAAATACAGAAACACCTAAGAGAAGCCCCTTTACAGCATTCAATCCAAGAATCACCATTGCATGACTTACTGAGGATATTCTCCCAGGAAATCCATAAACAGGAGAATTAACCATCTTAAGAATTCTGGCAGTTAGAGTTGGATCAGAGGAGACAAAATCAGTAATTTTTTGAAGTGATACCTTGGGATCTTCTATAACTGATAAAATTTTTTTCAAAATTGGAGGAATTGTTGGCAGACTTTCTATTTTTTCAACTCTTGCAATTACTTCCCTGGCATTCATTTGTAAAGTTCCTCAATATATGTCTTCAATGCTCTTTTAATTAAAAGAGTATAAGGGTCATCTGCCTTTTTAAATCTTTTCTCAATACCTTCAAAAACTTCCTCCTTAGGAGGCAGTTCCTTTTCTCCCTCAACATATATAACACTTATATTCATCATTGAAAGTTTGTCTATTAATGACTCATTTAGCTCCCTGCCCGCAGGAATAATAATCATTCCTGCCTCGTTAACCACATCCCTTACTATTTTCATTCCTGGTTTTGCTTTATCAATTGGGATTTTTATCATTGTTAAATTATATCCTAAATATCAAGTTTTATATGTAATTCCTTCAACTGTTTTGAATCAACCTTTGTCGGAGCTTCACTCAGCGGACAGAAAGCTTTCTGTGTCTTTGGAAATGCTATCACATCTCTTAAAGAGTTTGCACCTGTCATAAGCATAACAAGTCTGTCAAGCCCGAGTGCAATTCCACCATGAGGAGGTGCTCCGTAGGTTAAAGCTTCAAGAAGAAAACCAAATCTTTTTTTAGCCTCTTCCTGAGAAATTCCAAGAATACTGAATATCTTCTTCTGAACATCTGCTCTATGAATCCTTATACTTCCGCCACCAAGCTCATATCCATTAAGAACAATATCATAAGCTTTTGCCTTGATATCCCTGAGCGGTCCATGAGGGTCTCTGAAGCTTTCTTCAGATATATTTAAAAGTTGCTCAATATAGACGTCTTCAGGACTGGTAAATGGATGATGCATGCTGGTAAATCTTTTTTCCTCCTCATTCCACTCAAAAAGAGGAAAATTCAATATCCATGTAAAACAAAAGCCTTCTCTTTTAATTTTAGCCATTTCAGCTATTTCAATTCTGAACTTTCCCAGAACATCATTTGCTACAGACTGCTTGTCAGCAATAAAAAGAATCATATCTCCAGCCTCTGCACCCACTCTTTCAGCAACCTT